>ENA-ORTW01000033-ORTW01000033.1-human-gut-metagenome-genome-assembly--contig:-NODE-33-length-184447-cov-19.285251_pt1 | contig 184447 bp, 172 predicted proteins | sample MGYA00242072_ERZ509193 | MGnify/ENA primary metagenome ERZ509193 (study PRJEB26280, sample SAMEA2338813) | human gut metagenome | biome: human gut; feature: human-associated habitat; material... | reverse complement strand
CTTAAACAGACGCGGCTCTATTATCACCACGCCATCAATCTCTGTCTTTATTACGTTCATGAGTTTATTTTATACTTTTTAATTCTGATTTAAAGAAATCTGTTATGTCAAAATAAATATAGTTTTTCAACTGATTTTTAATTCAAAATCCATTGTTTTCTGTTGCGAAACTCAGCAGTTTTCGTTAGAAAAACAAATGAGTTATAAAAGCCCCACCAAACCTCCACCATGGGGAGGCTTTTGCTGCATTGTTTAATTTTTCATTTTTGCAAGAACTTCGTTCTGCATCTGTCCTTCTTTTTTATCTCTATTCTTAGTAATTTATCTTTACATATCAAGAGCATAATCACCTTGTAGTAAGGTTGTATATATTTTGTTCGTTATGCAACATTTGTTGTTCTATATCAGAAAATCTTTTTTCGGTTTTGAAAAAGATTTTGAAAATAAATATTTACATTTTATTTTTCGGTTTTATTTTTTTATTTCAAAAAAGATTTGGACTTTTTCGCGTTTTTTGCTACAGGTAGTGATTAAAGCCTGCAGTGCTCTGTCAAAGGGCAGCCGCACAGATGCAAGTCGCTGTATATATGCGTGTTACGTTTGTTCCTTATGCCATTTTTAGCCTTCCGGAGCACTGTAAGAGTGATAGGGTGGTAAGCTGTTTTTAAAACTTTTTATATATATGCGATAAAATAAATTATCGGCATGTATATATATTCATTTTATTTTTTTTGCGCGTATATAATATAAAAAGTTTATAAAGTAGGTGGTAAACCTGTCACTGCGTGAGTTAAAAATGAAAAGTTAAAAGTGAAAAACGCCTGACGGAAGTGAAGAGTTAAGAGTGAAGAGTGAAAAATCCAATCGCTTTGTTGGATCTTTTCGCAAGCACTATGTTTGCTATTGACTCTAACTCTTACAACTACTTTAACTTCTTTAACTCCTATCCGGATTCTGCATCTGTCCTTCTTTTTACCTCTATTCTTAATAGTTTATCTTTACATATCTAGAGCATAATCACCTTACTGTAACCTTATCACGTTTTTGCTCATTTTAGTCGATTTTCAACATATAATGAATGTTAATTTTTTGTCATCCAAAATTTGGATATTAACATTGTTAACGTTTTTTTACTCGCTTTTTTAGGCATATTTTCGCATAAAAGTGACAACCTTGCCTGTAAGGTTGCAGTGGTATACACCTCATCATCACGCATTATCTTATATCATTTATTATCAACGCCTTACACCAGATAATAGTTCCGAAATTACGACAAAACAGGCATTAGGGTGTGATAGGGTGGTAAGTAGGTTTCGTAACTTTTATATAATATTTGTGTTTTGTGTCATCCAAAATGGATATTAACACTTATATTCCTCGGGCGCGCGCGTAAGGAGTTTATAGAGCAGGTTACCACCCTATAACAGGGTGAATTAAAAATGAAAAATTAAAAGTGAAAAATGCCTGGCGGAATTTAGAGTGAAAAATCCAAATACTTTGCCGGATCTTTTCGCAAGTACTGCGTTTGCTATTGACTCTAACTCCTAGCTCATCTTAGTGATTTAACTCCCAATGACAATAGCACAGGAAGCCATGTGTCTTTATTGCTTCTTGCCAGCATCAGGACTAACTTTTTTAATTTTTAATTGCGCAAGCCTGCTCTTCACTTAGAAAATGCTCCTTTGACTCCTTGAAATAATCCACTTAAGCCTCCCCATGGGGGAGGTTTGGTGGGGCTCTTTATTTGCGCCTCAGTCTCTTGTGAGTTGGGTGATGAGCTGTGTGAAGTAGTTGCGCCACTCGTTGAGCTTTTCTTGTTCTGCCTGCTGTTGTGGCGACTTGATGAGGCGATAGTTTTCTATCCTGCGCTTGTAGCCGTCTACTATTATCGAGTTGGCGGCCAACAGCTGGATGCAGGTAAGGCTGTCGCCAGACTTCAGGTTATTGTCTTAGACTGCTTTAATGAATCCGTGACGTACATGCAGCTCTGTTTCTAGTGTCCTGCAGCTGCGGCAGGTTGACTTAACTAATTTGTCGATAACCACTGTGGTTAACAGACGTGCCTTCTTTTCGGCTGATTCTAAATTTTTCATTGTTGTATAATTGAATTTACACAATATCATTTTTTGTTCCGGCGGATTATCATCGGTAGTTATAGTAGTTAAAGAAGTTATAGTAGTTAAAGTCATATGCTTTGTTGATTCTTTTCGCAAGCAATGCGTTTACATATGACTCTAACTCCTAGCTCACCTTAGTGAGCGATAACTACTTTAACTCCTTTAACTTCTAATCTTTTGTACCGGCGGATCTGCGCTCCGCCGGAATTGAATATAAAGATTTGCAATCTGATTACTTCCTATGTGGCATTACCTTATATTTTTAATGCAAACCTATGCATTAGATTTTTCATTACTCACTTCGTAAGGCAGCGGTATTTTTAGCGGATCAGGAGATCCTTATACTCAATTCCGGCGGAGCGCAGATCCGCCGGAACAATAGCAACGTAGTGCGTGTGCTTTGCCGATTATTGTCAATTGTATTACATTGAAAAGGATCAACAAGACATATGACTTTAACTCCTAGCTCACCTTAGTGAGCGATAACTACTTTAACTCCTTTAACTCCTAATCTTTCGTACCGGCGGATCTGCGCTTTTATCGGTAGTTAGAGTAGTTAAAGAAGTTATAGTAGTTAAAGTCATATGCTTTGTGGCTTCTTATCATAACTTCATAATCACTACATTCGCTAATGTGCCGGCGGATCTGCGCTCCGCCGGAATTGAATATAAGGATTTTTCAATCCGCTTAAACTACCGCTGTCTTACGAGAAGGTGAAAGCCACATCAAACCTTCTCCGTGGAGAGGCTTTTGTTTCACCAATTGCCATCTGTTCACTGTTAATTTTTCACTTATATAACGTTGCGTTAGCAACTTTTTTGTCCCGTTGGGGACAAAATGGTGAAATATGTTCAGAGTGGCTATATCTTTGCACAGTCTGTTGCTAATGGAGTGGGGTGTTATCCTGCCGATGAAGCTTTGGGCGATGTATGTCCGGTGTATTTTTTACCTGACTGATATTGCCCGCCTTTACGGTTAAGTTCTGAAATTAATTGGAGATATGATGATATATGTGGTGTTTATTATGACGATTCTGTTACTCTATCGGATCGAGCAGGTCGCGCGATATATTGACCTTGGCGCTGCCGAGGATGCCGATGTCGATGACGAGGCTGGTGCTGTTGTCGGGACACTGAAGGACATAGCCTTCGAGGCCCATGAGCTTGCCTCCGTTGACGCGTACTTTCTCGCCACGGCGCAATGGGCGCGGGTCGATGGTTACGTCGCTCTCGGCATCGCTGACCATGCGCATAAGGCTGCGCATCTGCTGGTCGGGGATGACGGCAACAGGGCGATGGCCGTTTTCGGGACTGCCGGCTATGTTGACCATGAAGCGCTTGATGTATGGCAGGAACACTATCTCCTTGCGGCGCATGAGGTCGGTGCAGCGGATGAAGACGAGGGTGGGGAAGATGATGCGCTCTACGAGCTTGCGGCGGCCGTTGCGCCATGTGCGCATCTCCTTCTGTGCTGCCACATAGACCTCATAGTCTTTTTCGCTGTCAGGCTGCGACGCAATGCGTGCCAGAAGCCTCTCGCAACAAAGTTTTTCGGAGTTGTTGTTTACGACGGCTATATACCAATGTTTGCCGTTTTTGGCTGCTTTTGGCACGCCTACGGCGCCGTCGGTAGGTGTTACCGTCGGACTTTTAACATGCATCGGTGTATTACTATCCATAATAGTCTCGTCTGCTTAGCTCAACAAATTGATGACTCACTCTTACGAAGAGTACATCTAACGTTGCAAATTTACGAATTTATTTTTTATTACCAATATTTTGCCGAGAAAAATCGTGTTTATTCATGTTTTCAAAGTTGTTACAATATGAACTTATGTGAACCAGATGCATGTCATATTGTTTCTTATTTCCTGATTATCAAACATTTAGCAACGTCAGACTTACTCTTCGTAAGAGTAAGTCGTTTTGAACATACAGCCCTAAATATTTATTCAGATACCATTGAGGATGTCGCGGTTGGCATCGTCTATTTTCCCGGTCTTGATGGATGCGAGATATATCTGCGTGGTGTTCTCGGAGTCGTGGCCCATTGCCTGACTGATGATGCCTATGGAGATGTCTTTCTCCTTGGCTGCCGTGGCCCACGAATGGCGCGCAACATACATGGTGAGCGGAATGGGGATGCCTGCCATGACGCCTATCTTCTTGAGGTTGCGGTTGACGCGGAGCATGGCGTTGAGATATTGGCTGCGCTCGGTGCCGTCTTCACGGACGATGACGGGAAGGAGATATTGTGTGGAAGAAGGGCCGTAGGCGTCGACGATGGCCTGCATGGGGCGCTCCCATCTGACGGTGAGCTGCTGCCCGGTTTTCTTGCGGCTGTAGACGACGTAGTTGTTGCTGAGGTCTTTCTTGCGCAGAAATGCCATGTCGACAAACGACATGCCGCGCATGTAGAACGAGAAGAGAAACATGTCGCGCGCAAAGGCAAGTGGGGTGTGGGCTGCGAGGTTGAGAGCCTTGATGCGCCTGATGTCGGCAAGGCTGACGGCGCGGCGCGAGGTCTTGTCGACACCGGTGTAGACCGTGGCAAAGGGATTGCCCTTAGGGACGATGCCTTCGGCTGCTGCCTTGTTGTAGACGCTGCGCAGGATGCGCATATAGAACGACGTGGTGTTGCGGCAAAGGCGACGGGAGCGCAGCCACGACTCATACGACTCGACGAACGGGGCGGTGAGCATGGAGAGGCTGATGTCGGCGCCGTTGCGGAATGTGGTGATGCTGCTGAGCGTCTGTCGGTAAGTGTCGGCGGTGCGCAGCCGGCCCTGGGCACTGAGCATGCGGATATGTCGGTGCATGAAGGCGAACAGCGAGTGGTTGACAGCCGGCTGAGAGTTGCGGTAGCAATGGATGATGTCGGCAGTGTTGTAAGGCAGTCCGCTGCAGTCGTATTTGCTGATTATGCCATTGAGCCGCTGCATCTCGTGTCTGATTCTGTTGCGTATGCCGAGCAGCGTGGCGGTGCGCCTGGCAGACACCGGCGACATGATGAATATGCGGCTGTTGGGTTCGTCCCATTCGTCGGCAAAGATGCGGCATCTGGTGCTGAGTGTCTTAACCGTATTACGGTGTATAATCTGAAAATACAATGTGCCTTTGCGGCTACTGTCAGCCGCCATCCTGAATGTTAGTCTTACTGTAGTCATGGTAAATGTTTTTTAATATAAAATATATGATTGGGGCTTCTGTTTCGGTAGTTAAAGGAGTTTGTTTAAGTGAAGAACGAAGAGTGAAGAGTGAAAAATCCAAATGCTAACGTAGTGCGTGCTTTCATATCCTTTGTTTCGGTAGTTAAAGGAGTTAAAGTAGTTATAGGAGTTAAAGCCAAATGCAAACGTAGTGCTGTGGATTTTTTCAATATATTACGATCAATAATAATCAACAAGACTAATGTGCCGGCTGATTTGCAATCTGCCGGAATATAATATAAGAACCGAAGGTCAGCGCAGCTAATTTCCTGATCCGCTAAAAGTACCGCAGTTCCAAATGCTAATATTGTTGGTAGTTAAAGTAGTTAAAGTAGTTATAGAAGTTAGAGTCAATAGTAAACGTAGTGCGTATTTAAGTGAAAAGATAAGAGTGAAGAGCAGGCGCAAAGCGCAATTAAAAATGAAAAATTAAAAGTGAAAAGTCAAAACGCCTTACGGAAGTGAAGAGTGAAGAACGAAAAGCCGGCGCAAAAGCCAGATGGGCTTCTGTTGAAAAAGGACAATTAAAGAGTAAAAATCTTAACGGCGCTTTTTGCTAATCAATTATTTCATATATTTGTGCCGTAGAAGTTTATTAACGTATAGAATAAGGAGGAAAAGATGGAAAAGATAGTTTTATTGGCGGCTTTGATGCTTAGTCCGCTTGCAGGAAGATGCGAAACAGACCTGACGGGATGCTGGATTGAGCAGGTGCCTAAGGAAATAGCATACATGCGGGGCATGTGTCTTAACGACGACGGCAGCGCGGAGTCTATCGGTATGGCTACGCTGAGATACTGTTACTGGAGGACTGAAGGCGACCGCCTTATACTTGACGGAGAGAGCATCGGCAACGGACAGACGATAAATTTCTCTGACACGCTGCGCATTATCGACGTAGCTAAAGACACGCTGACGCTTGAAAGGCGCATGAACAAGGTGGTGTATGTGCGCAAGTCGGCTATCAATGAGCCTATAAAAGGCAGAAGAGTGCAGCGTACTGCACATGCAGGCTTTGAATGGCGTGAGCTGAAAGGAGCCGGGATGAAGCTGAGGGTTCAGCGTAACGATAAGATAAGACTGATGGCCGATCCGCAGCTTCCGGGCATCGTGATGGTGAGAGACGGCGATGAGAGGCCGCACAGGCTTATTCAGGTGTTCAGCATCAACGGCAATGACATCAACGGGGTGATAGACGCCATTGAGAAGGCCGGAGAATGGGACAAGGAACAGCCGGGCAAGTTTAAGCAGGTGAAGTCGGGGCGCGAGGGCGTGAAACGCTACGTGATGGTTCCTGACGGCGACTATGCCAAGGCAACGGATGAGCTTATGAAGACGGAGCCTGTGGCATCGACATGCAACGGATGGGGCGTAGGCAACAGCGGAAGCAGATATTTTGAGATGTACGACGGCCATCCGGGCAAGGTGGTGTTTGTAGAGATTGGTCAGGACGCTCCTCTGTTCGACGAAAACAGCGTAACGCTATGTGATGAGCCTGACAGCACCTTGTCGCGTGATGTGCTTTACACGATGAAGGGCGAAATGAGCCTGGCTCATGAGGTGCGCTCCTTCAGGCCCGACGGGACGGATGACGAATACTGGATAGTGGACAAGACCGGTCGTCTGGAGGATATGTATGACAAGATAACGGGAGGACAGAAGAACGGCACCCCTGTAGACGTAACTCTGCGACTGGAATATAACGGCAAATGGGACACCGGCTTCGCCGAAGACTACGATGGCGTGTTCTTCGTAAGGGAAATAGTGGAAATTAAGTGAAAAGCAGGCAGGCGCAAAAGCGCAAATAAAAATGAAAAATTAAAAGTGAAAAAACAGGCGCTAATATTATTGGTAGTTAAAGTAGTTAAAGAAGTTATCGCTCACAAAGGTGAGCTAGTAGTTAGAGTCATATGCATTGTTGATTCTTATCATAACTTCATAATCACTACGTTTGGTAATGTGCCGGCGGATCTGCGCTCCGCCGGAATTAAATATAAGGATCTCCTGATCCGCTAAAAATACCGCTGCCTTACGAAGTGAGTAATGAAAAATCTAATGCTAAGTTTGCATTAAAGATATAAGGTGAAGTCAAATAGGAAGTAATCAGATTGCAAATCTTTATACTCAATTCCGGCGGAGCGCAGATCCGCCGGCACATTAGCAAACGTAGTGCTTATGCAACGTGGTTTTGCTTAATCCAATTATGAAATCCATTTCTGTGTTTGCTAATTATGAAACGTGGTTCAGCGCAGCTAATTATGAAATGTCGTTCGGTTTAATCCAATTATGAATTACTTCAACCTCTAATAACAAAAAAACGGAACTCCGTTTAGGAATTCCGTTTTGGGTGGAGGGTGGGGCTCGAACCCACGACATTCAGAACCACAATCTGACGCTCTAACCAACTGAACTACATCCACCGTGTTAGTTGCTTAATGTCTTAAAGCGAGTGCAAAGGTACGGGATTTATTTTAAACTACCAAATAAATCCCGTATTTTTTTTGCTTTTTGTTTAATTTGCCGGTGTTTTAGGAGCCTGAGGCGCTGCAGGAGCTGCTTTTTGGTCAGCTTTCTGAGCATTGTTACCAGCCTTAGCCGGAGCAGCCTTCTGTGTCTGGCTAGCGCCAAATCCGGGAAGGTTTGTCGGGTTAGTCTGCTGCTGTTCTGTTGCAGCCTTCTCGATAACACTCTCAGATGTTGTTGCCTTAGGAGCAACATAAGCGCATACAACGCTGAGAACAACCATGGCTATTGCAAGTCCCCATGTTGTTTTCTCAATGAAATCAGTGGTCTTGCGCACACCCATGATCTGGTTTGATGATGAGAAGTTTGACGCAAGTCCTCCTCCTTTAGACTCCTGGATCAGCACGATGCCTATCATGAGCAGTGCTGCCAGCACGATTAAGATTACGAATAATGTATACATTTTCTTTTATTTATATTTATTATTTATTATCAGTTTTTCCAAAAATCGGATTTGGTCTGCAAAGTAAGCATTTTTTTTTGGATAATTCAAATTTAAACGCTTAATAATTTCCAATGCCTTTGAATATCGGCCTTGTTTTATGTAAATTTGCGCCAAAGTCTCGGTAAAATAGTTCTCGTCGCCCTCTTTTTTGTCGTTGTCCTCTATTTCAGGCACATACTCGGGCTCGTCCTTCAGTTCTATTTTTCCGTTCTCGTTGTTGATGAAGTTGTCTATGAGGTCTTGTCCCTTCATTACGGGCTGCTGTGTGTCGTCTGTGTCGCCTTCAGTATCAAGCAGATAGGCCACATAGTCGATGGCAGCGTCGGCAGGTGTGGGCTTGCGCTTCTTTTTGCGCTCCTTGTTTTCCTCTTCCTTCTTGTCTTCGGGTATGGTGTCGAGGAACTGCTCTATGAGCGATATGGTTCTGTTGCCACATTCTGCCTCTTTTTTATTGTCTTTCTCAGTCTTTTTCTCCTGCTGTGTGGTGCGCAGCTTGTAGTGGGCTGCCTCCACGAGATTGAACACCACCTTGCGGTCGGTGATGTAGACGGCAGAGCGGCGCAGCTCCTCGTCGAACGAAGGGTCGTGAAGAAGATACAGGTTTTGCAGTAACAGCAAACGGGCCGGCTGGTAATAGGGATACAGAGCAAGGAGGGAACGCAAGTCGTAGAGCGTTTCCTTGTCCATCTGTTCCGGATGCCTTATTAGCTGCTCGAGGTCTATGTTCATATGGTCTGCTTGTTACCAGTTTGCTACTGTAGCGTTGAATATCTGATCTGTGATGTCTTCAACCATCTGTGTTACGAGTTCTTCCTGAACAGAGTTGAGCGACTGTGTAGTCTCGAATGTAGACGTGGCAGTGAACTGCTTTTCGAAGTCCTCGCTGTGGTTGGCATTGTTGGTAAACCTTACGTTCACCGTCATCGACAGCTCTGCCTGTGCCGATGTACCTTCAGCCGTTACGGCCTTGTTGCGCTGCGAATATTGTGTTATCTCGCCTTCAATCTTCATGTCGCCGTTGCGCTTTACCTGAATGAGGCGTGTGTGGTTGGCGAACACGTCCTTAAGCTGGTTGTTGAAGATGCTGGCCATAGGAGCCCATACGTAGCTTGAGCGGATGGGGAAGTCGGCTATCTGTATTGTCTTGGTCTTGGTGTAGTCGATACTTGCTCCGTTGAACTTATATGACACGCTGCATGACACCAACAGTAGCATCATGACGGTTAATAGTGCTGTCTTTATATGATTGATTCGCATAAGTTGTTTGTTGCCGCTTTGTAAATGTTTATTGCTTAATATGAGCTTCTTGTCATATCGTTGGCCGTAGGACATTATTTCTCCAGTCCGTACTGCTTTATTCTTCGGTATAATGTTCTGTCGGAAATGCCAAGTTCCTGAGCCGCCTTCTTGCGGTTGCCGCCATTGCGTTCGAGAGCCTTTTCAACCATCTGACGTCCTATGTCTTCAAGATTAAGACTTTCGGGCTCTGATATTTCTTCAGCCACGGCGTCTTGTACGGTCGGTGCCGCTGTGCGTGCGGGTGAGCTGATGGTTGCCGACGGCTGGTCTGTAATGATAGACGGCAGGTTAGAGGCTGACGTGTCTACCGTGGCGCTGCGTGCAGCGTCGAGCTGTTTGCGCAGACTGTTCATGTCGCGGCGCAGGTCGCTTACGTTGCCGCGGAGCTCATAAAGAATCTTATATAAAATCTCTCGTTCGCTCTCGTAAGAGTGGCTTCCGGGCGAGCTTATCGTTGCCAGTTGTGTGCTCTCGGCGTCCTCTGGGATGAACTTGTGTATTGCCTCGCCGCTTATTTCGCGTTCCTGACTTAACACGGACATCTGTTCTGTGATGTTCTTCAGTTGTCTTACGTTGCCGGGCCACTTATATTTAAGCATTATATATTTGGCCTCGTCAGAAAGGGTTATTTTGGGCAGATGATATTTCTCAGCCATCTGCATGGCAAAGAGGCGGAACAGCAGCAGAATGTCTTCGCCGCGGTCGCGCAGCGGCGGAATCTGTATTGGAATGGTGTTGAGCCTGTAATACAGATCTTCGCGGAAACGGCCTTCGCTGATAGCCTTGCGCATGTTGACGTTGGTGGCAGCGACAATTCTGACGTCTGTCTTCATTATCTTCTGTCCTCCCACGCGTATGTATTCGCCTGTTTCGAGAACGCGGAGCAGTCGTGCCTGTGTGGCCATTGGCAGCTCGCCAACCTCGTCGAGGAATATTGTTCCCTTGTTGGCAACGCCGAAGTAGCCTTCGCTTTCGCCGATGGCACCGGTGAATGAGCCTTTCTCATGGCCGAACAGTTCGCTGTCTATCGTGCCTTCGGGGATAGATCCGCAATTGATGGCAAAATATTTCTCGCGGCGTCGCGGAGAGTTGTCGTGTATTATACGTGGAATAATCTCTTTACCCACACCGCTTTCGCCGATTATGAGTACAGAGAGATCTGTCGGTGCGACCTGCATGGCCACATCGATGGCGCGGTTTAATCCGTCGCAGTTGCCGACGATATTATAACGCTGTTTTACTTTCTGTAATTCAGAAGTGTTCATTTATTCTGCAAAGTTACATAATTTATTTTATATAACACCGATGCATTGCATTTTTAATGTAATTTTAGTTATATCATGTGCTTTGAGGGGGATTGTCGGTAGTTGGAGTAGTTAAAGGAGTTAGAGTAGTTATCGCTCACGAAGGTGAGCTAGGAGTTAGAGTCAAATGCATTGTTGATTCTATTCAATGTGATACAATTGACAATAATCGATGAAGTACACGCACTACGTTGCTATTGTGCCGGCGGATCTGCGCTCCGCCGGAATTTAATGTAAGGATTTTTCAATCCGATTACTTCCTATTTGACATCGCCTTATACCAGTTGCATTGTTGATTCTATTCAATGTGATACAATTGACAATAATCGACGAAGTGCACGCACTACGTTGCTATTGTGCCGGCGGATCTGCGCTCCGCCGGAATAAAGTATAAAGATTTGCAATCTGATTACTTCCTATGTGGCATTACATCATAACTTCAGCGTTAGCTAATTAAACAATGCCTTACGAAAGTTAAGTGAAAAGTAAAAATCCAATAGACAATTTTTCATGCTTTATATACCTCATCTCATGAAGCTTAATCAAAGTAATCATATTGTTCCATGAAAAATGATTCTATTTTAGATATAAGATTTTCATCTTTATGTAGAGACTTCTTGTTGATAAGCATATAAGCACTTTTCTCCTTGTTTTCTTTGTGATAGAATCTCTCACTGCTAAAGTATGTAGCCATTATTTTGGAATACACTCTATATCTTTTCGTGCAATTTGTGCTATTCTCATTTAAACCATTAGCTCCGATAAAGCCAAAAGAAGCCATTGTGTCTTCTTTATAAATTGAAAGCATAATATTTATACATGTATTTATTATTCTTCTTGGCTCAAAAGTGTTTGTTGCTATACGGTATTTGTTTTTGCTGTCTTTATACTTTTTAGGATAAAACTTTACAGCGTATATATTGTACATATATTTTTCGACTCTAACAATGTAAGTTATTTTTGATTTTGTCGATTTGAATCTATAAAGTTTTACTTGAAGCAAACCATCTTGGTTCGCTTCATCTTTTAAATTCATTATAAATAGAAACGGATAAGCGCTTTCCAGCATTATAAAAGATAAGAATATATCGGTATTCTTCTTTTTTCTAATTCTTCTTTTGAGACGTCATTAAGCACAAACTTGTCTTTAGGGGAATGTTTTACATTTCCCATACTTGGCTCATCTGAATGTTGCATTTTCTGTCCCATTATTTAACTTGGTATAAATATCTGTTCCTTTGGCAAAGATAGCATTTTGTGCTTTATCTTGATAATAAAAGCAATAATATAAATCGTACAATGAGCTTTTTTAAATAAAATTAAATGTTATAACAACAATTCTTACGAAAATAAACATTAAGAAGTGAAAAACATATGCAAAGTCCTGTTAGGAATTTTATATGCTTTGTAGGTATTATCAATACTTGGCATTTGGATTGACTAACGTCGAACTTATTTTTTCGCTCTTCACTTTTCGTTTTTCACTTGAAAAGCCGGGCTATTGTTGCTTGATTTTCTCGCTTACGGCTTCTCTAGTGTTCTTCTTCTCGAGCTTTATTAAAAGCAGTCCTATTGCGGTCCAGATGAGCTCGCGGATGCGCACGATAAGGGCTACGAAGATGCCGGCGCTGGCAGACATGGCGAGACTGGCGGTAGACATGATGAAGCCACCCTCACGGCCACCGAGCTGAAGGGGAATGAAGAACAGCAGGTTGGCGAAAAGGCTTGTGAAGGCCAGGATAAGCACGCATGGGGCAAAGCTGACATCCGGTGTGAGGACGCGCAGTACAAAGAGTATCTCGAATGCAGAAAGGAAGCGGCAGACAAGCTCTAGCATTACGGCAGAGACAAACGACTTCTTGTTCTGACGGTGAAGTGCCGCAATCTGGCGGTCGATGGTGTCGAGCTGTTCCTTATGCTTGTCGATAAAGTTGCGCGAGCGTTTCTTTATGCCCGGGATGTGCTTTATCAGGTTCATTATCCTTACGGCCATGCCCTTCTGATAGCCTTTGATGAAGAACCATACGCCGAGGATGCAGAATGCGCCTGAGAGCGCAAGGACAATGCCCGTTACGAAGTTTGCCTTCTCGGTGAGCAGAAAGAGCAGGATGGAGAGCAGCCAGAACAGAAAATGGCTGAATATGTGGGTCATGGCATAAAGTATGACCGACGACGAGGCACGCTCTGTGCCTATCTTAGGCGACAAGGACATCACGCGGTAAGGTTCGCCGCCCATGAGTCCGCCGGGCGTGGCGTAGTTGAGGGCAAAGCCCGAAACGGTAATCTTGTAGAGCCACCAGAAGTTGATCTTGGGCTTCTCGTCAGAGCCGCTCCTTATTATAATATACCATGTGGCGGTATTGAATATATACAGAAAGGCCCATAAGGCCACAACGGCGAAAAACCAGTAGCCGGCATGCTGAAGGCCGTCCCACACCTGTTTGAAGTCGAGTTGTGTTATCATGATGATGAGCACAACTATTCCGAACACAAAAAATGCGTTCTGATATTTCTTTTTCATATTTAATCTTTTATGTTGCCCGCCAGGCATTTCATCGCACTGTGTAATCAGACGATGCGGTTTATTATAAGTGAGTTTATGTTAAGCACGGCCATGCCGGAGTGCAGCCGGATGCCTGTCCTTGCGTTTGCAGCCTGTCTTTCTGTCGTCATAAAGGCGATGCCGTCGCCTTTATGACTTATTTTTGCAGACTTTCGGGGCAGGTCATCTGTTTGTCTGTGTCCATGCTCTGCGCTAAAGTCAAATTGTCAGCCATGCCGAATCAAGATGTCTCACCTGAAGTTATTCATCTTTAGCGTTTTTGTCGTCGCCGCTGTTGTCCTGTTCCTTAAACTTGTTTATAGAGAACCGTGCCTTCTCGCTGTCGTCACGCTTCTCGTGATAGAGCTTCTTCAGCGGATTGTTGAAAGGCTCGTCGTATTCGATGCGGTTGCGGAAGACGTCGAGTGCGAGGTATATGGCATTTCTGAAAGAGCTTTCGTCGGCCATGTTCTTGCCTGCGATGTCGTAAGCTGTGCCGTGGTCGGGCGATGTGCGCACGATAGGCAGTCCGGCTGTGAAGTTTACGCCGTTGCCGAGATCGAGACACTTGAACGGAGCCAGGCCCTGGTCGTGATACATTGCCAATACGCCGTCGAATGCAGTGTAGCTCTCATGTCCGAAGAAGCCGTCGGCTGCGTATGGTCCGAAGGCACGTATGCCGTTGTCCGACAGTTCCTTGATGGCCGGTATGATAACCTCCTGCTCCTCGCGTCCCAGCAGTCCGTCGTCGCCTGCATGAGGATTGAGCGCCAGCACGGCGATGCGCGGGTTAGAGATGCGGAAGTCGCGTTTCAGCGAATTGTGGAATATCGTGGCCTTCTCTATGATGCTCTCTTTGGTTATAGCCGCAGCAACGTCTCTGATGGGCAGGTGTGTGGTTACGAGAGCCACGCGCAGCATGTCGTTGAGCAATATCATGAGAGCCTTGTCGCCATTGCCCGCACGCTCCTCGATATATTCGGTGTGGCCGCAGAAATGGAAGTCGTCGCTCTGTATGTTGTTCTTGTTGATAGGTGCCGTTACGAGCACGTCGAACAGTCCCTCCTTGTAGTCAGCCATTGCCTTTTCGAGAGCTGCGAGCGATGCCATGCCAGCCTCTTTAGACGGATTGCCAAGGTCAACCTTTATCTCCTGGTCGAAAGTGGTGAGCAGGTTCACCTTGTTGTTGTGGGCTTCGGCAGCCGAGTTGATTATGGTGAAGTTGCCCTGAATGCCGAGAGCATTGCGGTGATAGGCTGCCACCTTGGGCGAGCCGTAGATGATAGGTGTGCATAATTCAAGCATGGCCGGCTCAGAGAATGTCTTGAATATTATTTCATACCCTATGCCGTTAGTATCTCCGTGCGTTATGGCAACGCGTAGTTTTCTGTTTTCCATATTCGTATATGTTTGTTATATCTGTTTCTTTCTTAACCTTATGTCAGTCGGGCTGCCGGCTGCCTTTACTGTTACTGCCGTTGGCGGCGTGCCTGCCTAGAGTGTATAGTGCAGCCTCGGCACTCCTTATCAGGTTGCGCTTGTTGGTGCCCGGCGCATATACAAAAGCCTCTGCCACTATGATGCGGCTGTTGACTGAGTCTACTGTAGAGAGCGACACAAACGGTCCGCCCATGGCGTCGTTGCGCATCTCCCAGAGTCCGCGGCTTATCATCACGGTGCGGTCTTTCTCCTTAGTCAGTCCTGCCGTTACGCTTCCGGGCATTGTTTGCATATACATGCCGTCGGTTTCGCCCGGTATGTTAGCTTTCATTACACTGTCGCGCATGGCCACGGCGCGGTTGGCGTCGAGAGTGCTGCCGCTGTAGGAGTAGACACAGATGCTGCGCATGCGGTCGGCTCCGTTGTCAGACAGCCATATAAAGTTGCGTCCCTTCTTGCTTGCCTTCATGTCTGCCGGAATGAGCATATCACATCCGAACATACTCTTAATGTTGTCTTCTGCTTTGCGGTTGCTTCCGGCACGCAACACTGATATGGCCGTGTTGATTTCAGCCCTTGTCAGCAGGTCGGTAAGTCTGTTGCCTGCCTTTGACATATACATGCCGAGCTGTGCTGCCGAAGGCGTGTTGACATATACCACGAGCTGCGGTCTTGCCCATACGTTTTTCTCGTATCTTATGCGTGTCGACGTGAACACCGCCGGATTGACGGTTACTATTACTATGCAGCGCGCCAGCCGTGTGGTCTGGTTAAAGCGTGTGGTGTCTATAAGCGACACGTCGAACATCGGCTCGCGCTGTGGCAGCGAAGGCATGTCCTGCGTCAGGACGCTGTCTACTACGGCTGCGCAACGCCTGTCGGAAGCCACGAGCAGAACCTCGTAAGGCCGTCCGCCGCTCTTTGGCAACAGCGACTGCGGGCCGCCGCTGCATGAGCATAAGGCCACGATGGCCGTCAGGAGCAATAGCCGCAGACACTTTGTCACTTATCCTGGCTCTCCTTCCTTGCCGTGCTGAGCAGTCCGCAGGCAGCATAGATGTCCTGTCCGCGACTTGCCCTTATTGTTGTGAACACGCCGTGAGACGTAAGATAGTCGCGCAGCTTCTCCATTGTGGCGTCGTCGGCTCCGTGGAGGTCAACGCCCGGTATCTGATGGAATCTTATGAGGTTGATGCGGCAGTCGAGCCCCCTGAGCAGGTGGATAATCTCCTTGGCGAACACCATAGAGTCGTTGAGTCCGCCGAATACGATATATTCGAACGACAGGCGGCGCTGATGACTGAAGTCGTAGTTGCGCAGCAGTTCAACGACATCTGCGATAGGCATGCCCTTTTCGGCAGGCATGAGCATGGCGCGCTGTTCGTGGACAGGCGAGTGGAGGCTTATTGCCACATGACATTCGCTCTCCTCGATAAACCTCTTCAGCTTGTTCTTTACGCCTACGCTGCTCACCGTGATACGCTTGGGGCTCCATGCGTAACCGTAGTCGGCTGTGAGAATCTCTGTGGCCCTGAGCACGTTGTCGAGGTTGTCCATAGGCTCGCCCTGGCCCATAAACACGATGTTTGTCAGCTTGTCGCGCTCGGGCAGCGAGTATATCTGATTAAGTATGTCGGTGGCTGTGAGGCTGCCCTCAAAGCCCTGCTTGCCGGTCTGGCAGAACAGGCAGTTCATCTTGCATCCCACCTGCGACGACACGCACAGCGTGGCGCGGTCTTTGTCGGGTATGTAAACCGTCTCGACAAACTTACCGCTCTCCGTCGGGAACAGATATTTTATCGTTCCGTCAACAGACTTCTGGCAGTCGGCCGGCGGCAGGCATCCTATGCGGTAGTGCTGTTTCAGCTTTTCGCGGTTAGCTTTCGAGATGTTCAGCATGTCGTCGATTGAGCTTACGTGCTGAGTATATAGCCATTTAGCCATCTGAGCCCCCGCAAAAGCCGGCATGCCCATGGCTTTGGCAACATCTTTAAGTTCGTTAAGTGTTAATCCCAATAACGGTGTAGTGCTTTGTTCCATCTCAAAAATTCTTTGTTTACGGCCGACAAAGTTAGCTAAAAAAAGTGAGATAATCGGGATGTTTAATGTTTTTTCTTTATTATAAATGTGTTGCCATATCGTTGCATGCCGGCATTATGCAGGCCTTTGGTATGCGGAAACGCGAAGGGCGCGGCTGAGTTTTGGCTGTAATGCCGGCGGTTGGCAGTGTATATATTTGGTTTGATGGCGTGATATTTTATGGTTAATGTAGGTTAAATCGGTATGGTTTTATTTAACTTAAAAAGTTTGAAAGTAGCATTATTCCTAAACGGAGTAAAGTTTCCGGCGAGAAATGCCCGCTTTATGCCGTTGTTTGCAAGATGCTGACAGTCAGGCGTGTACGTAAAATTGACACTCGGGATAGCTTGTGCGGCAGTATTTTTACGGCTTCTTTTGTATCCATTTTGTGTCCTTTTAGCCTCTGATTAAGGCGGTTTTGGGCACAAATAGGTATCAAACGGCTATGCAAAAGGCGGTCTTTCGTGCTGCAAGAGCATACCTTTTGCAATACGAAAGACCACGGACTGTATGCTGATATGCCTGAAGTTGTGGTGTTATGGCTGTTTGGGGCAGATGTCTTTTGCTAAAACATGAAAAATGAAAAGTTAAAATTATTGATGCTAAAATGCGTGTAATGTTAATGAAAGTAAATAAAGTAGCGTGGAATTTCGTGAGATGCAATATCCTTGCCGTTATCCGTTGAAACGGACGCAGGGGCAAGCCATGAGGCATTGTTGCGTAAGGTGAAAACGTGTTGGTGGATATGGCCGTCATCTTTTTTGCTGATTTTGATTTTGTGCCATGTCTATTTTCGGGTAAATGCAACCGAGTTGTCAGGATTTTTGTGTACTTTTGCATGTCAATATAATTACGAGTCGCCGTGGCTTTGTTGCGTGCCTCCGCGTGTGGCGGCATGGAGCGGCAGGCGCGGCGTAACAATTTATGAAAAAACAGAAATGAGAGGAACAATAGACTGCTTCTTGCCTTGCGCTGACATCAGTGCGGTGGCCAACACCCTGCGTCAGCTTAAAGGCAGCCGCATGATACGGCATATAAACCTGATGGTTACACAAGATATGGCTATGAGCACACCCGTGCCCGAAAACTGCTCGTTTATTGCCGTCGACGGCCTGCTGTCGGCATCGGCAATGCACGCCATAGCCGAGAGCTGCATGGCCGACTATGCACTGGTATTTCTGAAGACCGTGCCCGTAAGTCTTGGGCAGTATTCAATACAGCGCATGATGCGTGTGGCAGCCGAGACCGACGCGTCGATGGTGTACAGCGACCGCATATCGGTGGAGAACGGCGAACCAAAGCCACACCCCGTGATAGACTGGCAGGAAGGCAGTCTGCGCGACGACTTCGACTTCGGCAGCGTGGTTATGATCAAAGGCACGCTGCTCAACAGGTTTGCGCGCGACGTTGAAGAGTCGGCATACAGATTTGCAGGATGGTATGAGCTGTGGCTGTATCTCAGCCGCTGCGGACGCCTGTTCCATATCAACGAGCTGCTGTACACAGAAGAGGAGAGAGACCTCAGGGCCAGCGGCGTCAAGCAGTTTGATTATGTCAACCCTGCCAACCGTGAGGTGCAGATAGAGATGGAGCAGGCCGTTACGGCACACCTGAAGGCCGTTGGCGCCCTAATCGACACATCGCTCTATCGTGAGCCCGACTTCAACGAGCAGGACTTCGAATACGAGGCGTCGGTTGTGATACCCGTGCGCAACCGTGAAAAGACAATATGCGATGCCGTTGACAGCGCGCTGTCGCAGAAAACAAGTTTTCCGTTCAACGTCATCGTCGTTGACAACCATTCGACCGACAGCACTACGAAGCTGCTGGAGCAGTATGCCGCAAAGAGCGACGGGCGTGCTCCTCTGATACATATCGTGCCGCAGCGTACAGACCTTGGCATTGGCGGATGCTGGAACCTTGCCATAGACGACGAGCGGTGCGGACGCTTTGCCGTGCAGCTCGACAGCGACGACCTCTATTCGTCGGAAAACACGCTGCAGACTATTGTCGACGAGTTCTACAGGCAGCGTGCCGCCATGATTGTAGGCAGCTACCGTATGTGCGACTTTGATCTTAACACGCTGCCGCCGGGACTTATAAGTCATGCAGAATGGACCGACGACAACGGATGCAACAACGCCCTGCGCATCAACGGACTGGGAGCGCCGCGCGCGTTCTTCACGCCGCTGCTCAGGCAGATACGCTTCCCGAACACAAGCTACGGCGAAGACTATGCTGCCGGACTGGCCTTCAGCAGGCGCTATAAGATAGGCAGAATATTCACTGAACTGTATCTCTGCCGCCGTTGGGGCGGCAACAGCGACGCAGCGCTGACCGTAGACAAGGTCAACGCCAACAACCTGTATAAAGACCGCCTGCGCACCATGGAGCTGTTGGCACGTCAGCAGATGACAGCCGGCAAGGCAGACATGATGGCAGACAGTTCGCTCTATCGCTTCTTCAACAGACAGATAGAGACGTGGAGCCTGGCACGCCACAACTTCAGAGACCTGCAGGAGGTGCTCACGCGCGACCTTAGCGACGGCGGAATGCCCCTAGTGGCACAGTTTAACCCTGCCCGCATGGTGTCAACCGGAGCTTCGATAGACAAGGCCTCGATAAGCAAGCGTCCATGCTTCCTGTGCAAGGAGAACCGTCCGCAGGAGCAGCAGATAAAGCGCTTTGACGACAACTTCGACATACTGGTTAATCCATATCCCATACTTCCCGTACACTTCACGCTGCCGGCAGTGAAGCATCAGCCGCAGCACATACTCGAATATTACGGAGAGATGCACGCCATACTGACGCAGAATCCCGACATTATGGTGTTCTATAACGGTCCGAAGTGCGGAGCATCTGCTCCAGACCACATGCACTTCCAGGCCGGAACGAGCGGCAAGGTGCCCCTGCAGTCATCATGGTCGAGACTGGTGCGCGACATAACGGTGGTGTATGCGCTCGACGCCGACAACGACATATCAGTCATCAACAGCTGGGCATGTCCGGCCTTGCTGATAAGGAGCCGCAATGCCGAGGCAGACGAGAGACTCTTCCGTTGTGTGTACAATGCTTTGCCTATGTACGACGGCGACATAGAGCCTATGATGAATGTAGTGAGCTGGATGTCTGCAGGCCAGTGGCTGACGGTGGTATTTCCGCGCCGCAAGCACAGACCCGACTGCTATTCGGCAGACGGTGACGCCAAGATGCTTGTCAGTCCGGGCGCGCTCGATATGGCAGGACTGATAATAACGCCGCGAAGAGAAGACTTTGAGCGGCTGACGGCAGAACAGGCCGAGGGCATATTGCGCGAGGTGGCCATCACGGATGACGAAATGTGTGAGGTCGTGGCTAAGATAAAGGCATCGGCACATTGTGGCGAGGCTCCGGGCGCAAGGCTTTACAAGCATGTTGAGCCAGAGGTGCATGTAGGCATTGTAAGCGCCGAGAGCATCTGCTTCTCGCTCAACGGCGAGTATATGGCAAAGGGCGAGGTTATCACGGGACCGCAGCAGGTGTCGTTCTCAGAGGGAGGCATCCTGTGGAACGGCAATCTTTACCGTGAACTTACGTTTACGCCTTGTGACAAGGACGCGTCGTTCTCGCTGAGCGACGTAACCATTGGAGTAAACTTCCATTGGGAGCGCAAGGAGACACAGACATTCCAGGGTACGCTGAAAATAGTTGTTGAGGCCGACAAGATTTGTGCCATCAACCGCCTGCCCGTGGAAAACTATCTGATAAGCGTCATCTCAAGCGAGATGAAGGCCACTTCGTCGCTTGAGTTCCTCAAGGCTCATGCCGTAATATCGCGCAGCTGGCTGCTGGCACAGATGGAGCGCCGCAAGCGTCAGAGCAGCGGAGGCAACGGATTCTTCTCGTTCATCAAGAAAGACGACGAGCTGATACGCTGGTACGACCGCGACGACCATACCATATTCGACGTGTGTGCCGACGACCATTGTCAGCGCTATCAGGGCATAACCAAAGCCAAGAACAGGCATGTGGAGCAGGCCGTGAGCGAGACTCGCGGACAGATACTGATGTCGGGTGAGGACATCTGCGATGCCCGTTTCAGCAAATGCTGCGGCGGCATAACCGAGGAGTATCAGTATTGCTGGGAAGACACGCCGCAGCCATATCTGGTGGCCCTGCGCGACAATGCTTCAGGTGGAGCCGTGCTGCCCGACCTGACGAAGGAAGATGAGGCCGAGACATGGATAAGAGGCAACGGCGAAGCTTTCTGCAACACGCACGACAAGAAGATATTGTCGCAGGTGCTCAACGACTATGACCAGGAGACTGCCGACTTCTACCGCTGGAAGGTGGAGTACACACAGGAGCAACTGGCAGGACTTATTGCTGCCAAGTTGAAACTGGATCTCGGTGATATTGTCGACCTGCAGCCTGTTGCCCGCGGAAAGAGCGGACGTATATGGAAGCTGAAGATTGTGGGCACGAAGGGCTCGTTCACCATCGGCAAGGAGCTTGAAATAAGGCGCGTGCTGAGCGAGAGCCATCTTTACAGCAGTGCGTTTGTCGTTGACAAGGCTGATATCAGCAACGGCGTACCGCAGCGTTTTGTCCTTACAGGTGCAGGCTGGGGCCACGGAGTAGGCCTCTGTCAGATCGGTGCTGCCGTGATGGGCGAGCGCGGATATAAGTATGATGAGATACTTCTGCACTACTACCGCGGTGCAGAAATAAGAAAAATATATGGTTAACATAAAACTTTGAACAAGAAAATGAATTCTGGTAAGAAGTTGAGCAGGAACCCCTGGAGCTGGGTTCCTACACTATATTTTGCCGAGGGACTGCCTTATGTGGCTGTGATGACAATTTCGCTTATCCTGTATAAGCAGCTCGGACTGACAAACGCAGAGATTACGTTCTACACCTCGTGGCTGTATCTGCCCTGGGTAATAAAGCCACTTTGGAGTCCGTTTGTAGATATTGTCAAGACCAAGCGCTGGTGGATAATCACCATGCAGCTGCTCATCGGTGCGGCTTTTGGAGGCGTGGCGTTCACCATTCCCACCAGTTTCTGGCTTCAGGGCACGCTGTTCTTCTTTTGGGTGATGGCGTTCAGCAGTGCCACGCACGACATAGCTGCCGACGGCTTCTATATGCTCGGCATGGACCAGCATAAACAGGCGTGGTTTGTAGGTATCAGAAGCACGTTCTATAGGTTTGCGACAATATTCGGACAGGGCGTCCTTGTGATGATTGCAGGCAACTTGCAGGTGCTTTTCCGCAACAGCATAAAGTATTCGTGGAGCCTTATGTTCTATGGCGTTACGGGCTTGTTCATAGCCTTGTGGCTGTGGCACAGTCTGGTGTTGCCGTGTCCTGTGTCAGACCGCGGACTGCGCAATGCCGGTGCACGTGAGGTGTGGACAAAGCTGGTGTTGTCTGTAAAGACGTTTTTCACCAAGATGCCGGCAAAACAGGTGCTCATAGCTTTCCTGTTCATGCTCTTTTACCGTATGCCCGAAGGACTGCTGGCGAAGGTTTCTTCGCTGTTTCTTATCGACAGCGGAAGCAATGGCGGACTGGGACTTTCACCTCAGGAGTATGGCTTTGTGCAGGGCACGGTTGGCATAATAGGACTTACGCTCGGAGGTATTCTGGGCGGAATGGCTGCCGGACGCGACGGACTGAAGAAGTGGCTGTGGCCCATGGTGTGCGCCATAACGCTGCCCGACCTTGTCTATGTTTATCTGAGCTACGCCATGCCCGACAGTTTCATTATTATCAACGTGTGCGTGTTTATTGAGCAGTTTGGCTATGGCTTCGGCTTTACGGCTTACATGCTCTACCTTATTTATTATAGTCAGGGTGAATATAAGACGTCTCACTATGCACTGTGTACGGCGCTGATGGCGCTGTCGATGATGCTGCCCGGACTTGTGGCAGGATATCTTCAGGAGCTTGTGGGCTATCTGTGGTTCTTCATCATAGTTGTCATTCTTTGTATCATCACATTCCTTGTCGCGGCATTTGTCGACATCGATCCGGAGTTTGGCAAGAAAGAACATGAGGAGCGGCAATAAGCCGGGCTGCATGTTATGTGTGTATGAAGAGATCGCAGCATATATGATATTATGTGACGTTTCTGCTGCCAGACAAAAGTCTGGCGGCGGAAGCGTCAACTTTATATTGAGGATAAAATAATTATCGGTTTTTATAAATATTGGTTTACAGGTAAAAATGATGGATAAGAAAACGCGTGAAAAGAAAATCTACAAGGTGACTGTGCTTGGAAGCGTGGTCAACATTGTTCTTGTCGTGCTGAAGTTTGTGTTCGGAATACTTGGACATTCGGCCGCCATGATTGCCGATGCTGTCCATTCATTGTCAGACTTGATAACGGATATTGTCGTTCTGCTGTTTGTCAAGCTGAGCAACAAACCGCAGGACAGCGACCACGATTATGGACACGGCAAGTATGAGACTCTTGCAACATCGCTCATCGGACTGGCCTTGCTCTTTGTGGGAGTGATGATTTGCTATGGCGGAGTGGAGAAAATCATAATGGCCCTTAATGGTGAGCCGCTTCAGCAGCCCGGATATGTGGCATTCATTGCCGCTGTGCTCAGCGTGGTTCTAAAAGAGTGGGTTTATCGTTTTACTGTTAAGGTTGGCAAGGCTGTCGACTCTCAGGCTGTCATAGCTAATGCATGGCATCACAGAAGCGATGCTTTCTCGTCAATAGGTACGGCTTTGGGTATTGGCGGAGCCATATTCCTGGGCTCCCGTTGGGCCGTGCTTGACCCGATAGCAGCTGTTGTTGTGAGTCTGTTCATCATCAAGACAGCCCTGACACTGATTCGTCAGGCATCTGATGAACTGCTGGAAAAGAGTCTTTCTGATGATGTGGAGAAAGAGATAAAGAGCATTGCCGAAAGTGAGATCGGCGTGAGCGGAATACATAACCTGCGCACAAGGCGTATAGGAAACAACATTGCGATAGAGATGCACCTGCGTATGCCGGGAGACATATCTCTTTATGAGGCCCACAGAAGGGCAAGCGATATAGAAGAGAAACTGCGTGAGCATTTTGGTGAAGATACTCATGTGGGGCTTCATGTTGAGCCGTTGAAGGTTGACGGCAAATATGTGGCTCCTGAGAATGACGGAGAGAAATAATCCGTAACGTCTCGTATGAACTGAAAGCTGAATGTGAAAATCGAGGCGTAAGATGTGAAATACGCTGCTGTCAGGCTTGCTTTTATGGCTGTTCAGCAGTGGGGTAATAGCCATTCATCACACCAACTTGGGTGTCTTGAATGGCTTAATGTTTACTGTCCGAAAGGTGTGAAAGAGTAGAATGTTTACTTTTTAATGTAATTTGTTTATCCTGTTTTTGTAGGGTTTGTTGTAATTTTGCCTTTGAAATAAGATAAATGGAAATATATTTATGTATTTAGAGAAAATTAATAGTCCGCAGGATGTCCGCAAACTTAGTATTGAGCAGCTTGATGTCCTTGCCGGAGAAATTCGTGAAGGTGTGCTTAACCGTGTCAGCAATCACGGAGGTCACGTGGGCCCTAACCTCGGTATAACAGAGGCGACGATAGCACTTGTGTATGTTTTTGACATTCCCGAGGACAAAATCGTGTTCGATGTGTCTCATCAGGTTTATCCTTATAAGATGCTTACAGGCCGCGCTTACGGATATTTAGACAACAAGCGCTTTGATGATGTGTCAGGATACAGTTCGCCGGAAGAGTCGCCTGAGTATGACTGTTTTGAGATAGGGCACACTTCTACGTCTGTGGCTTTGGCTACAGGGTTGCAGAAAGCGCGCGACATACGGGGCGGAAAGGAGAATATAGTGGCTGTTATCGGTGACGGATCTCTGAGCGGAGGCGAGGCCTTTGAGGGCTTTGACATGGCCGCTGAGATAGGTACAAACATGATAATAGTGGTTAACGACAACGAAATGTCTATTGCCGAGAACCACGGAGGACTGTATGGAAACCTGAAGCTGCTGCGTGATACAGACGGAAAAGCAGAACTAAACTTCTTTAAGGCTATGGGGCTCGACTATGTTTATGTTGAGGACGGCAACAACATAGCCTCGCTTATAGCCGCATTTAAGCAAGTGAAGGACGCCGAACGCCCTGTCGTTGTACACATTCATACGGAGAAAGGACATGGCTATGCGCCTGCAGTAGAGAACAAGGAAAGATTCCATTGGAGTATGCCTTTCGACCTTGAAACTGGTAATCTGAAGGCTTCTGCAGGTGATGGCGAGGAGTATTTTCCGGCACTTATAGGCCAGTATCTTGCAGAGAAGGCAAAGAACGATCCGAAGTTGGTTGCCGTAGTGTCTGCCGTTCCAGGCGGAGCTGGCTTTACTCCGGAGATAAGAAAACAGATGGGACGCCAGTATATCGACGTTGGCATTGCCGAGGAAGAAGCCGTGGCTTTGAGTTCCGGTATGGCTAAAGGCGGCGTAAGACCTGTTTACACGACCTATGCCACATTTATTCAGCGCACCTATGACCAGATTGCACAGGATCTCTGTGTGAACGGAAACGCTGCTGTGATAAATGTTGTAGGCGCGTCTGTCTACGGAATGAACGACATAACGCACATCTGCTTCTTTGATATTCCGATGCTCAGTCATATTCCTAATCTTGTTTATCTTGCCCCGACGACATACGAAGAGTTTGTTGCCATGGAAGACTGGGCTATAAGGCAGACAGAATATCCTGTGGCAATACGTATACCGGAGGCTCTCGTGGCACATAGTGATGAGAAGTATGACACGGACTACAGCCAGCTGAACAAGTATAAGATGGATAAAAAGGGCGACACTGTGGCTGTGATTGCTCTTGGCGACTTCTATCAGAAGGGTCAGAAGGTGGTAGATATGCTTGCCGGTAAAGGTATAAATGCTACGCTTATCAATCCCCGTTTTGTGTCAGGCATTGACGAAGAAATGCTTGAAAGTCTGAAGAAAGACCACAAACTGGTTGTTACGATAGAAGATGGATGCATAGACGGTGGCTTCGGAGAGCGTATAAGCCGCTATTACGGACCATCGGAAATTAAGATAATATGTTTCGGCGTGCGTAAGGCTCTTTACGACAGATATGATGTTGAGCAGCTGCTGCGCGACAACCATCTGACCGAGGAACAAATTGTAGCTGATGTTCTAAATCTTATTTAGAAAATTGAAAATGGAGAATGGAGGATGGAGAATTATGATTACTCTTGATGGATAGGAGCAATAAAACAAATCATAATTCTCCATCCTCCATTCTCAATTCTAAATTATCATCCCTTATCCCAGCACGACGTCAAGAATCATCATGAGGACAAAACCGGCGGAAAAGCCAATTACGCCTATGTTGGAGTGTTCGCCTTCAGAGGCTTCGGGGATAAGCTCCTCGACAACAACGTAGATCATAGCTCCTGCCGCAAAGGCCAGAAGATAAGGCAACACGGGCGTCATCATCGAGGCAAGCAGAATGACAATAAGTCCGCCTAACGGCTCAACTATTCCGCTGAGACTGCCTAAAAGAAACGACTTCATGCGGCTGTTGCCCTCTGCGCGCATGGGCATAGATATGATTGCGCCTTCGGGAATGTTCTGTATTGCAATACCGAGTGACATTGCAAGGGCTGCGGCTGCCGTTATACCGGCTCCGCTCTGCATTGCTCCTGCAAGTACGACGCCTACAGCCATGCCTTCAGGAAGATTGTGTATGGTGACGGCTAGCGACAGCATTGCCGTGCGTGACAGATGACTGCGCGGTCCTTCGGGCTTAGACTTGCCAAGATGAAGGTGTGGCGTGATATAGTCGATGGCCAGCAGGAAACCTATGCCAGCAAGAAAACCGACAGCTGCAGGCATGACAGACCATTTGTCCATATGGCTGCACATATTCATGCTGGGTATTAGAAGCGACCACACCGAGGCTGCCACCATAACGCCTGAGGCAAAGCCAAGCAGGGCTTTCTGCAGCAGCGGGGGCATGTCTTTCTTCATGAAAAACACGAAACCTGAACCTAACATTGTGCCCATCAGGGGGATGAGGAGTCCTAAGATTATTCCTTCCATTGCTGTTTTAATTATTTATGAGACAAATGAGACATATGTGACATTATGAATTTAACCTCAACCGGTAATTAGACAGAATACTGTTTTATCTATTTTATACATTCATGCTTTCTGCCCGTATTATTGTTTATATCGGCGCCTTTTTGCTATCTTTTTCTTGACACAATCCGCTATGTCTGCAAAAAATCAAACAAAAATACGCTCAATATGAAGTAAAATCCCGACCGGATTCTAGTAACCGATTGGGGCTTTAATGCCATGATGTGATGTCTCAGTCGATAAAGCGCTTCACAATATCAGTGTATTTATCTATGCGGCGGTCGCGAAGGAACGGCCACCAACGGCGCACCTGCTCGCTGTGGGCCAGGTCGATGTCTATTATTTTGCGTTCTTCCTCATGGTCTGATGCCCTGTATAGCAGTTCGCCCTGCGCTCCGGCAACGAATGAGCTGCCCCAGAACTCTATGCCGCCCGTCATTCCTGATGGGTCGGTCTCGTGTCCTACGCGGTTTACTGCTACCACAGGCAGCCCGTTGGCTACGGCATGTCCGCGCTGCACTGTTGTCCATGCCTCGCGCTGGCGCTGCTGTTCTGCAGGTTCGTCAGAGCTTTCAAAGCCTATGGCAGTAGGGTAGATTAGCATTTCGGCGCCCTGAAGAGCCATCAGACGGGCTGCTTCCGGATACCACTGATCCCAGCATACGAGCACGCCGAGACGTCCTACAGATGTGTCGATGGGGTGGAAACCAAGGTCGCCTGGTGTGAAATAAAACTTCTCGTAATATGCAGGATCGTCAGGAATGTGCATCTTGCGGTATTTGCCTGCTATAGTTCCGTCGCGTTCTATCACCACGGCAGTGTTGTGGTAAAGTCCTGCTGCACGTTTTTCAAAAAGCGAAGTGACGATTACCACGCCAAGTTCTTTGGCCAGACTACCGAAAAACTCGGTCGACGGACCGGGTATCGGCTCTGCCAGGTCGAAGTTGTTGACGTTCTCAACTTGGCAGAAGTACAGCGAGTTGTGCAACTCCTGCAATATTATCAGTTCTGCTCCTTCAGATGCAAGTGCCTTTATGCTTTCTGCAAGGCGCTGCATGTTGTATTTCTTGTCAGCTGTGTTATGCTGCTGAATTATTCCTGTTTTCATTCTGTTTTGCTGTTGTTTTGTTTGATTTAATTTACGGCTGCTGCCTTATGTGTTGACATTCAGGATTTTATGAGCCGTATATGCTTTTATGGCTTATCGTTTCTGTTCCGTTATTTTGCTGTAGAGCTGCATCGTACAGCAGTGCAGCGAGCCATGCTGACGTATAACGGTGCGGCTGTCTATGCCTATGACATCTCTGCCGGGGAAGGCCGCTTTAATTACTCTTTCGGCCTCAGCATCGTTGTCTGGCTGATTGTATGTAGGATAAATCACGGCGCCGTTCACTATTACATAGTTGGCGTAAGTGGCCGGAAGCCTGTCGCCGTCGTCATATATTGCCGCAGGCATGGGCAGGCGCATTAGTCTGTATGGCTTGCCGTCGGCTGTACGGAACGTCTTCAGCTGTTCCTCCATGCGTTTCAGGTCGTCATAGTGGCTGTCGCTCTTGTCGTCACATCCTATATATAATAAGGTATCGTCGGGAGCTATTCTTACCAGTGTGTCTATGTGGCCGTCGGTGTCGTCGCCTTCAAGATGTCCGTAGTCTATCCATAAGATGCGTTCGGCATGCAGCATACTTTTCAGTTTCTGCTCTATCTCGCTACGTGTTAACGGCTGGTTGCGGTGAGGTGCCAGAAGACACGGACTTGTGGTCAGCACGGTGCCGCGTCCGTCGCTCTCAATAGATCCGCCTTCCAGCACAAAGCTGTTAAGGTCTGTGTAAGTGCCTTCTACGATACCATTGTCGTACAGACTGCGGTTTATGGCGTTGTCAAGAGCGGCTTCAAACTTGTTGCCCCATCCGTTAAAGCGGAAGTCGAGCAGCGTGTAGGTGCCGTCGCCGCCAAGTGTTATGAATCCGTGGTCGCGTGCCCATGTGTCGTTTGTGGGGCATTTATGGAATATTATATTGTCCAACTGACAGCTTGTCAGTCTCTTGCTGAGTTCCTTTTTTACCAATTCCGGCTCAGGGGCAACCACGAGCAGCTTCTCATATCGTGTTATGGCGTCAGCCATTTCGGCGTATGTTGCGCATATATCGTCAAGATACTCACGCCAGTCGGTGCCTTCGTGCGGCCATGTCAGCTGTATGGCGCTTTGATTTGCCCATTCGGGCAGCAATATGGCATTGTTGTTCATACTTCTTGCTTCGGTTTTGTTTATGTTATGCAAAATGTGTGTATGTCTTTTCTGATTGCTTTACAAAAATAATATAAGTGCGGATAATGAGCAAATAAAAGCTGCATTTTATTATATAAGGTGTCATTATGTCAGATTTTCGTTGATGTAAATCAACCTGTTTGACGCATGTCAAAATAGAGGCACTATAAGCCAAATTCATAGACAAAAACGTTCTGACATGCTGAAAATGGTATTACCTTTGCGTTAGAAATAAAGGAAAAAGGATAACAAGGATGTGAAGATGCATCCTACAGGTAGAAATTAAAAATAGGAAAGGTAAAAAGATTATGAAAAAGATTGTTAACAGGATTTTAGACAACAAGAAGTTCAACAAGTATTGTGTGAACGTTTTGAAAATGTACAACTACGGACGCGTAAACATGCCTGTTTAAGCTGACGTAGAATAAAAAGAGTCGGGCTGGTCTTATAGCATAAGCTGTAAAATCAGCCCGATTTTCTTGTTTATAACCGTATAAATAGCTATCTTCGCAGATGATATGAAGAACTTTAGAGCTTATTTTTTATTGCTTATTGCGGTCGTTGCGCTGTGTTCGTGCGACTTGGCAAAGAATAACAAGGCGCTTATCAGCGAGGCTGGCAAGGCGCTGGTAGAGGAACTTGACCAGAAAGACGGCGAGGCCGGGGCATGCGATGCGTCTGCCGGAGCTGCAGAAGCCGATGACAAGCTGGTTATGCAGACATCACCGAAGGGGACCCCTGAGCAGATACTGAAGCGCACAGGGTATGTGGCATCGTATAACAAGACCACTCTGCTGCCGAACTGGGTGGCATGGCATCTTACGGCTGAACGCACCGAGGGAAGCGCAAAGCGCTCGGGCGTAGACTTTGCAGAGGATACGGAAGTGCCGGAGCCGCGTGCAACAGACTGGGACTACTATAATTCGGGCTACGACCGTGGCCACATGTGTCCGGCTGCCGACAACAAATGGAGCAAGAAAGCCATGGAAGAGTCGTTCCTCTTTACCAACATGTGTCCGCAGAACGGCAATCTTAACCGCGGCGACTGGAACGAGATGGAGATGGCATGCCGCAAATGGGCTAAGAAATACGGCGACCTGTATATAGTCTGCGGCCCTATATTATATAAAGGTAAGCACAAGACAATAGGCAAGAACAAGGTGGTTGTGCCCGAGGCATTTTTCAAAGTAGTGCTGCGTACGGGCGATGATACGCAGGCAATAGGCTTTATCTACAAGAATACTTCAGGCAACCGGCCGAAAGATTCATACGTTAACACCGTAGATGAGGTGGAGCGCATCACGGGCATCGACTTCTTCCCTTCGCTTCCTGATGATGTCGAGAAGAAGGTTGAGGCAGAATGTGATTTAGGCTTATGGTAACATCATGCCGATAAATTAAGGCTTTTCAGGTTGCAATATTCTATATCAAGAGAATAGACTTGATGCCTTATGCTGTTTGCATTTATGATGCAAAAAAGGTGTTGCCTGCTGCTTGTTGATATTATAGTGTATGACTGTATATTGTTGATAGTCAACTTGTTATGTGAATAGCAGTATTTGGCTTTATGAAAGGCCACAAATTAGACTGCAAAAGGTGGCTTTTCAGCTTGCAAAAGGCCACCTTTTAGAAGGTAAAAGACGGTCTTTTGCATATTGGTCTTGTTTGGGTTACGTTTTGTCCGCTTTCTTGCAGCTATGAGGTCTGTGCTGCAAGCCTGCATATATGGCTTTATGTCGAGATGTGAGTAAAGGAATAACAACGCCTTAATGTAGCCGTGCCATATGAAATGATGACCGCCGCGCAGCAACTCATTGTTGACTGCGCGGCGGTCATTTCATTCTGCGCTGCATCAGCAGCGTTAGTTTATTTCAGGTAATTATGCTGTCTGTCTTATTGCTTCAACCGGAGCTTCGTCGCTTGTTGACGTAATCAGCCGTTTTATCTTAAAGCCTGTGAAGGCTACGAGGATGGACATCAGCGGACTGAGTATGTTGAAGAAGCAGTAGGGCAGGTAGGTCAGCGTGCTTACGCCAAGCACCGTGGCCTGAGTCATGCCGCACGAGTTCCATGGTATCAGCACGGAAGTAACCGTTACAGAGTCTTCTACGGTGCGGCTCAGCAGCCTGCTCTCGAGTCTGCGGCTCTGATAAAGGTCCTTGAACAAGTTGCCTGTCAGGATGATAGACAGATACTGGTCGGCCGTACATGTGTTGAAGAAAAGACCTGCGCCTACCGTTGAGCACACGGCACTAGCGGGCTTGCGTACAAAGCGCACGAAAAGATTGGTTATGCTGCTTATCATGTTGCTTGCAGACATCACGCCGCCGAAGCACATCGCACATATTATCAGCCAGATGGTGTCCATCATGCCGCGCATGCCCCTTGTGGCAACAAGAGCGTCTATTTCGGTATGGCCCGTTGATATGGATGTGCTTCCGAATATTGACGTCATCAGGGCCTTGAAGCTTGTTGCGAAGTCGAGAACGCTGCCGTCTACTATCTGCAGAAGGATGTGAGGCTGGAACAGCAGAATGCATATTCCGGCTATCACAGACGATATAAAGAGCGTAATGATGGTTGGCAGCTTGGCCAGAATGAGACAAGCCGTGATGACCGGCACCAGCAGAAGCCACGGCGACAAGTTGAATGTCTGTGCCAGCGTGCCTGCAAAAAGCTCGCTCTGCTCGTTGCCGCTGTGGCTCATGACAAGTCCTGCAACGGTAAATATGCCGAGAGTGATTATTATCGACGGCACGGTGGTTATGAGCATATAGCGTATGTGGGTAAACAGCTTTGTGCCCGTTGTTGACGATGCCAGCACTGTCGTGTCTGACAGCGGCGAAATCTTGTCGCCGAAATAGGCTCCAGATATTATTGCTCCTGCAATCCATCCCTCGTCGAATCCCTGCGCCTTGCCTATGCCGAGCAGTGCCATGCCTATTGTGGCTATGGTAGTCCATGAGCTGCCGGTTATGATAGACACTATGGCGCATATTATGCAGCACGACGCAAGGAAAAACTGCGGCGTGAGAATCTGCAGACCGTAGTATATCAGCGTGGGAACCACTCCGCTGAGCATCCATGTGCCCGAGATGGCTCCGATGAGCAGAAGTATCACTATGGCCGGAGTAACCTTCTTTATGTTTTTGGCCATTCCTTCCTCAAGCACGCTCCACTTGTAGTTGTATTTTATCATTGCTATGCCCACACAAACAGCCGAGGCTATGAGCAGCGACACCTGACTGCCGCCAAGCAGGGCGTCGCCCCCGAAGGTAGGGATAACCATGGCCAGCAGGGCCACGAGAACGGCTAAAGGAGTCAGGGCTACGATTGGATTTGGTATCCTTGTCTTTTTGTTCATAACTAACCTATTGAAAATTTTGGCTGCAAAAGTAATAATTCTGCTGCTATAAGTCTGCAAAAAACTTCTGTTTTTCAACAAAAAGATGCATTTTGTCTCATTTAAGAATAAACATGCAAAATAATTACATAAATGTGTGAAAAATCGGCATGTTACGCATGTCGTGTGTCATGAATTTTTACTGTTGTACGACAAGTTACAGGTAGTCCGGCTGCCTTGTTGACTATTTTGGCAGAAGCGCATCATGAATAATAGTGGTTAAAGAATGTAAATAAATTGCGCCGCTCTTTGACAAGCCGCTGAAAATAGCTATCTTTGCACATTATTATTATTTAAAAGGCTGAAAAGCGTGAAAATAAGAGAAGTGGTTGACGCCCTTGAACGTTTCGCGCCTCTGCCCCTGCAGGAGAGCTTTGATAATGCCGGCCTGCAGGCAGGACTGACAGAGGCGGAAGTATCAGGGGCTTTATTGTGCCTTGACGTTACCGAAAAAGTGGTCGACGAGGCTGTGGCTTTAGGCTGTAATCTCATCGTGAGTCATCATCCGTTGATTTTTCATGCACTGAAGCGCATCACCTATGCCGACGACGTGCAGCGTGCCGTTGCCAAGGCTTTAAAGAATGATATCACGGTGGTTTCCATGCACACTAACATGGACAATGCCCGTGGCGGTGTTAACTTCAAGATAGCTGAAAAAATGGAGCTTCATGACTGCCGTTTCTTTGCAGAAAAGACGGTTATGGGCATCGAGTGCGGCAGCGGAGTTATAGGAGAGTTGCCCGAGGCGCTTGCCGCCGACGACTTTGTGCTGATGCTGAAGCGCACGTTCGATGTCGAGTGTGTGCAGTGCAATCAGCTTTTGCGCCGTCCCATCAAGACCGTTGCCATCTGCGGAGGCGCAGGCTCGTTCCTCCTGCCTGAGGCAATTGCACAGGGAGCAGACGCCTTTATCACAGGTGAGATGCACTATCATGAGTATTTCGGCCATGAGCAGGAAATACAGATTGCCGTCATTGGCCACTATCAGAGCGAACAGTATACTAACGAAATATTTAAATCAATAATCGAGGAAGCGTGTCCGGGAGTTGTGACTTATCTCACAAAGACCAACACTAATCCTATAATCTACTTATAAAATATGGCTAAAAAAGATCCAACAGATTTGTCTGTAGAAGAGAAACTGAAAACTCTCTACCAGTTGCAAACCACATTGTCGGCTATCGATGAAAAGAGAGCCCTGAGAGGTGAGTTGCCTCTTGAAGTTCAGGACCTCGAAGACGAGATTGCCGGTCTTACAATACGTATTGAGAAAATAAAGAACGACATCAAGGAGTTTCAGAATGCCGTTGTACAGAAGAAGGCTGAAATTAACGAGGCTCAGGCCAGCGTAGAGCGCTATAAAGAGCAGCTCAACGACGTTAAGAACAACCGCGAGTATGACACACTGAGCAAGGAAATTGAGTTCCAGTCGCTCGAAATAGAGCTTTGCAACAAGAAGATAAGAGAGGCTAACGTTAAGATTGAGGAGAAAAACAAAGACCTCCAGAACAACGAGGAGCTTATTAAGGACCGCCGTGTAGCTCTTGAAGAAAAGAAAAACGAGCTCGACGAGATTATGGACGAGACAAGAGCTGAGGAAGAGAAGCTTAAGGAGAAGGCAAAGGAACTCGAACTGAAGATTGAGCCGCGTCTGCTTACAAGTTTCAAGCGTATACGCAAGAATGCGCGCAATGGTCTGGGTATCGTTTACGTGCAGCGTGATGCATGTGGCGGATGCTTCAACAAGATACCGCCTCAGCGTCAGCTCGACATCAGAATGCACAAGAAGATTATTGTGTGTGAGTATTGCGGACGCATCATGATTGATCCTGAACTGGCAGGTGTTAAGAGCGAAAAGCCTGTAGAGGAGAAGCCGAAACGTAAGCGTGTAATTCGTAAGCGTACTACGAAGAAAGAGGATGATGACGATTTTGTTCCAGAGGAAAGATTGTCATAAAAAGCAATACCTTATTAAATAAGAACCATGGAACAGACAAATAAACAAAGTGGACGTATCATAGCCATCATAGCTATGATGTTTATCTACGCCATGATTTCGTTCGTCACTAACCTGGCGGCACCGATTGGCGTAATATGGAAGAATCAGCCCGAACTGATGGGCAGCAACACATTAGGCATGATGGGAAACATGATGAACTTCCTTGCATACCTGTTTATGGGTATACCTGCCGGCAAGCTGCTTATCAAGATAGGTTATAAAAAGACTGCAATGGTGGCCATTGCAGTTGGTTTTGTGGGTGTGCTCGTGCAGTATCTGTCGGGCTTCCCTACAGGTCTTACCGGATTCTGGGTGTATCTTTTGGGTGCATTCGTATGCGGTTTCTCTGTATGTATGCTCAACACAGTGGTTAACCCCATGCTCAACCTCCTTGGCGGAGGCGGCAACCGTGGCAACCAGCTCAACCTTATCGGAGGAACGCTCAACTCGCTTGCCGGAACGCTGACACCTATGCTGGTGGGCGCCTTGGTAGGTACAGTTACTAAAGACACTGCCATAAGCGATGTAAACCTCGTGCTCTACATTGCCATGACTGTGTTTGCCGGTGCGTTTATCGTGCTTTCATTCATACCGATAGCTGATCCGGAGATGGGTAAGGCTACACAAGACACCGTATTTGAACATAGTCCGTGGGCTTTCCGCCATTGCGTATTGGGCGTAATCGGTATCTTTGTTTATGTTGGAATAGAGATTGGTATCCCAGGCACTCTCAACTTCTATATCTCTGACACGACGTCGAAGGGTGCAGGAGTTGTTGGCGATGCTGCTGCCATAGGCGGTTTTGTTGCCGGAACTTACTGGCTGCTGATGCTTGTAGGACGTTTCGTTGCCGGTTTCATTGCCGACAAGGTGTCAAGCCGCGCCATGATGATCACTGTATCGCTCGTGGCTATCGTGCTCATGTTGGTGGCAATGTTCTCGTCTAAGACTTCAACAACGTCTATGCCTGTGTTTACGGGTTCTTCGTTCACAATGGTAACAGTGCCTGTCAGCGCTCTGCTGCTTGTGCTCTGCGGATTGTGTACGTCTGTCATGTGGGCAAGTATTTTCAATCTTGCTACTGAAGGACTTGGCAAATACACTGCTGCCGCTTCAGGCATATTCATGATGATGGTTGTTGGTGGAGGTGTACTGCCGCTGTTGCAGAACTTCATTGCCGACAAGGCCGGCTACATGATTTCTTATATCGTGCCGCTTGTTGCTTTGGCATACCTTCTTTATTATGCTCTGCTCGGATGTAAGAATGTCAACAAGGACATCCCTGTAGATTAAATGTGAAAATCGTTTTTCATAGTAATAAATTGAGACTTTTTAAGTCTGTAGGCCGCAAGATTGTTATCAGTCTTGCGGCTTTTGTTTTGCGGCTTGTCCCGGGATTCAGTAGTGATAATTTTGTTTTCTGTGTCGTGAACGATATCAATGCACACAAAAAAGACAGCAAAAGTTTGGCTGTGCCGTTATTTTGTCTTATCTTTGCAATGTACTCAAAAGGTGGTGTCCGGCATGCCTTATGGCTGCCGTGTCTGAGATTATACACATTGAACCAGTACGGATAATGCCGACGCTGGGATTTTGATGCAATTCTTTTATGGCGGTTATTCCGCGTCACCTGCTTTTGAGAGTGTTGACTGATCTTAAAAGAGGAGATTTAAGTATGACTTTTATTTCTTTTTTGTGCGTTATCCCCGTAAAGTCGGGTGCTGACTGCTGCATGCTGCGGAGGGTTGCTTTATGAAGCGTTATCCCGTTGCTTTTTCTGTGGCTGGCTCAGATCCGTCCGGCGGTGCAGGCATTCAGGCTGACTTGAAGACCTTTTCTGCGCTTGGAGTTTACGGCGCGGCTGCCGTTACAGCCATAACCGTGCAGAACACCAAGGGCGTTAAGTATGTTCATTCAGTGCCCGCACAGGTTGTCTACGACCAGATTGTGGCAGTCATGGAAGACCTGCATCCCGATGCAGTTAAAATAGGTATGGTTAACGATGCAGCAACATTGGATGCCATAATAAATGCCTTGACAGACTGCCGTCCGCATTTTCTTGTTGTCGATCCTGTCATGATTTCGAGCAGCGGAAAGATGCTCATGAGTTCAGATGCACTCACTTTGCTTGAAAAAAAGCTGTTGCCCATGACAGACCTGCTCACTCCTAATATTCCTGAAACTTCAGTACTGACCGGCATGCCGTCTGTATCTGCTAATGATGTTGAGGCTGCTGCACGCGCCATCCTTGATTATGGCACTCGTTCCGTACTGATAAAGGGCGGTCATGCATCGGGCTGTGTAAAGACAGATATGCTTTTCAGCATCCTTGACGGCAACATCTCCTTAAATGAATATTCGGTTCCTTCTGTAGCGAGCCGCAACACTCACGGCACGGGCTGTACACTTTCGTCTGCCATTGCCGCTTTTGTTGCCCGCGGTAATAGTCTTGTTGAGGCTGTAGGCGAGGCTAAACGTTATCTTACTTCTGCGCTTGCGGCAGGAGCAGATATAACAATAGGTGATGGAACAGGCCCCTTGAACCATTTTTTCAGTCCTGTGCCGGCAATCGTAATTGATAAAGAATAAAGACAAAAAGATATGAACAGACTTCAGTTTATTACACATTTTACTGACAAATATACCTATGTAGACTCTGCCAGAATGGCTCTTGAAGGCGGATGCCGCTGGATTCAGCTGCGCATGAAGGATGCCACAGAGGCAGAGCTCGAAGCGGCAGCATTGCAGGTGAAGAGTCTTTGCGCCGGCTATGATGCCACGTTCGTCATTGACGATAATGTGATGATGGCGCAGCGTGTTGGTGCCGATGGCGTTCATCTTGGCAAAAATGACATGCCGGTGGACGAGGCGCGAAAGATTTTAGGTTCTGATTATATAATAGGTGGAACGGCCAACACATTCGACGATATTTGCCGTCTTGCCGCCCAAGGTGCCGACTATATCGGCTGCGGCCCGTTCCGTTTCACTACTACAAAGAAGAATCTTGCTGCCATTCTCGGGCTCGACGGATACAAACGTCTGCTTAAGCAGATGCACGACAGAGGAATAAACCTGCCGCTTATAGCCATTGGCGGCATTGGTTACGACGACATTTCTGACCTTTTCAGTGCAGGTGTTACGGGCATTGCCCTTAGCGGAAGCATCCTGCGTGCCGCTGATCCGGTCAGCGAGATGCGCCGTATAGCAGATCTGATAAATCAAAAAGAACAAACCTTATAATATATTTATGGAAAATAATGTAAGAATAACTTATCCGGGTTCTGAGAAAGTTTACCTCAAGGGTGAACTCTTTCCCGACATTCGTGTGGGCATGCGTGTCGTAAAGCAGACTCCCACGGTTACCGTTGATGGTGACAAACGCACGGAGCGTCCTAATCCTCCTGTGTATATTTATGATACTTCCGGTCCTTACAGCGACCCTGACGTTGCCACTGATGTACGCAAAGGTCTGCCGCGATTGCGCGAACCGTGGATACTGAAGCGTGGAGGAGTGGAGCGCCTTAAGGAGATTTCGTCTGAATATGGACGCATGAGGCGTGATGACCACTCTCTCGATTCTCTCCGCTTTGAGCATATAGCCCTGCCTCTCAGGGCTAAGGAAGGCTGCCAGGTGAGCCAGCTTTACTATGCAAAGCAGGGCATAATAACCCCCGAAATGGAGTATGTCGCCATACGTGAGAACATGAACTGCAAGGAACTTGGCATCGAAACGCACATCACTCCTGAGTTTGTACGCAGCGAGATTGCCGCCGGACGCGCCGTAATTCCTGCAAACATCAACCATCCCGAGGCAGAACCTATGATTATAGGCCGCAATTTCCTTGTGAAAATCAACACAAACATAGGCAATTCGGCCACAACTTCGAGCATAGACGAGGAGGTTGAGAAGGCTGTGTGGAGCTGCAAGTGGGGTGGCGACACGCTGATGGACCTGTCTACAGGAGCAAATATTCACGAGACAAGAGAGTGGATTGTGCGCAACTGTCCTGTGCCCGTAGGCACCGTGCCTATGTATCAGGCCATGGAGAAGGTTAACGGCCATGCTGAAAACCTTACTTGGGAGCTGTTCCGCGACACGCTTATCGAGCAGTGTGAGCAGGGAGTTGACTATTTCACCATCCATTGCGGTATACGCCTGCAGAACATACATCTTGCCGACAACCGCATGACAGGTATGGTTAGCCGTGGAGGAAGCATTATATCAAAGTGGTGCCAGATGCATCAGAAAGAGAGTTTCCTCTATGAGCATTTTGATGATATATGCGACATTCTGGCTAAATATGACGTAGCCGTTTCGCTTGGCGACGGATTGCGTCCGGGCAGTGTCTATGATGCCAACGACCGCGCCCAGTTTGCTGAGCTCGACACGATGGGAGAGCTTGTGGAGCGTGCTTGGGCAAAGAATGTTCAGGCATTTATCGAAGGTCCTGGCCATGTGCCTATGGATAAGATTCCTGAGAATATGCAGCGTCAGATAGAGAAGTGCCACAACGCGCCGTTCTATACGCTCGGCCCGTTGGTAACCGACATTGCGCCCGGCTACGACCATATAACAAGTGCCATCGGTGCGGCTCAGATAGGATGGCTCGGCACTGCCATGCTGTGCTATGTAACGCCGAAAGAGCATCTAGCCTTGCCCGACCGCGACGATGTACGCGTTGGCGTGGTGACATATAAGCTTGCTGCACATGCAGCCGATCTGGCAAAGCATCATCCCGGTGCCATTGTGCGCGACAATGCGCTGAGCAAGGCACGCTATGAGTTCCGCTGGAAAGACCAGTTTAACCTGAGTCTTGACCCTGAACGTGCGCTCGAATACTACAAGACGGCCAACCATGTGGGAGGAAAATACTGCACTATGTGCGGTCCTAATTTCTGCGCCATGCGTATAAGCCAGACGATAAAAGAAGGCGAGTGCGATGTTTAATGTATGTGGGCTTTAATGCCTCGGCGTTAAGCTGTCTGCGCAGCAGTATGACAGGCTGTATATGTGCCTGTCATGCCGTTATGCCAAGCTTGCGTGAGCGCAATGAAGCATGAAGAAAGAAAACACTTAACTCATTGAAAATAAGAAATTTACTATATAAAAAATAAAAACAAAATGATAGAAAAGAAAGTATCACAGGGTATTATCAGTACCTATTTCAGCAAGTTGGAACGTAATCTTGACCTCGATGTTGCCATTGTAGGCGGAGGTCCGTCAGGCATTGTTGCCGCATATTATCTGGCAAAGGCCGGACTTAAAGTTGCCCAGTTCGACCGCAAGTTGTCTCCCGGCGGCGGTATGTGGGGCGGCGCAATGATGTTCAATCAGATTGTCGTGCAGAAAGAAGCCATTGACATTGTGAAAGACTTTGACATCAACTTTGAGAGCTACGACGAAGACCTGTTTGTGATGGATTCTGTTGAGAGTACCTCTGCACTGCTATATAAGGCCGTTCATGCCGGAGCAACAATATTCAACTGCTATTCTGTTGAGGATGTTGTGTTTAAGGACAATGTTGTCAGCGGTGTTGTTGTCAACTGGACTCCGGTTTTGCGTGAAGGTATGCATGTAGACCCGATTAACATTATGGCAAAGTGTGTTATCGACGGAACGGGCCATGACAGCGAGATGTGCAAGACTGTAGCACGCAAGAACGGCATCCGCCTTGCAACTGATACGGGCGATGTTATCGGCGAGCGCTCGCTCGACGTGGTTTCAGGCGAGAATGAGGTGGTTAACGGCACAAAGGAGATTTATCCCGGACTTTATGTCTGCGGTATGGCTGCTTCTGCCGTAAGCGGAACTCCCCGTATGGGACCTATCTTCGGCGGTATGCTCATGTCGGGCAAGAAGGTTGCCGAACTGATTATCAAGAAACTTAAATAGTTTTGGTGTGGGGCTATGAAGTAGCGGCTTTTTGTCCGGACTTCATAGTCCCTTATATATAATAAGGTGTATCCGTAAGGCATTTTATCTGTGCAGACAGACGCCGAAAATCGTTTTTTTTACTTTTCGCTTTTCATTTTTGCTTAAACAATGCTTTGGATTGTAGTTACTTCTCCCGTTTTTTTATCAGATGAAGCCACGTTTCTTCATCGTCTGTTGGCCAACGGCGTTGACATAATACATCTGCGTAAGCCCGGAGCATCGGCTGCTGACTGTGCGCGCCTGCTTGAAGAGTTGTCGCCAGAAGACCGTTCGCATATTGTAGTTCACGACTTCTTTGAACTGGCGGAGCCTTATGGTTTGCGCGGAATACACCTTAACGCGCGCCGAAACATTGTGCCCGAAGGTTACAGCGGCCATGTCAGCCGTTCGTGTCATTCTCTTGAAGAGGTAAAACAGCACAAAGATAACTGCAATTATGTATTTCTCAGCCCGATATTCGACAGCGTGTCAAAGCAGGGATATGCCTCTGCCTTCACTGATGCAACGCTCCGTCAGGCGTCAGAACAGGGCATTCTGGACAATAAGGTTGTGGCTCTTGGCGGTGTTACGCCGGATAAGATACACTATCTGAAGTCTCTAAATTTCGGCGGCGCGGCAATGCTGGGCTGTATCAACAGTATGGCCGGACTGAGCGAAGCGCAACTTTGCGCACGTTTACACAGCATAAGAGAATGTTTTAGACAGCATTGATGTTGTTTTGCCGATAAAAGCCATGGCTACAGGCTGTTGCGTGTAGTTATGGCTTTTGTTTTTTTTGTCGTTTCTTTGCTGTTGGCAAAAGTTTTTTGCACCATTTTCTTTGTTGTATATATAGCCGTTTTCTTTAGCTTGTCTGTATCTTTCCGGACGCTAATCACAGATTTAGGTTTAAATCAAGCCGTTTTATCAGAAAAAATCCTATGACTTACGACCTGAAAAGCGGCCACTTTTGCATCAAAAGTGATAGAGTTATGACCCGTAACTCTATCACTAACAGTTTGAAAGTAAAGAGCTGTCGTTTGCTTAACAAACCATGTAAATTATATTGAGTAGATATTTAATCGAAAGTGTTTCTATGGTAAAAACTTTCGATTTTTGAGCGTATTTTCGCTTCGATTAAAATATAGTCATAAAAATTCTGCGGAAAGACATATTCCGAAGGTTATTTGCTGGTGCTGTTGTCCGTCCTGTTATATTAACCGTAACTTAACCTTGATTTTATTTCATTTTAATAAAAATCTCTTACGTGTACATTAAAATATGGGCTTTTTAGGTGTATTATTTTCGTAATTATTTTGCTGCAAACTCGTAGTTATGCTGTAAGAAAGATGAAACACCATACAGATAATTTTGCATACGAAAATTTAATTATGTTTCATTAAAACAAAATTATTTATGAAAATTTCTAACACAATCAAGTCTGGCGTAGTTGTGGCATTCCTTTCAGCCGGTATGCTGTCAGCATCAGCACAGGAAATCAGTTTGAATCAGGACAACTACACCGTTCCGTCATGGACACGTCTGACACGCCTCATGGCAGAAATGCAGTCGGCAAGTCAGCCTTACAGCATCAACATGACACTTAACGGAGATCCTACTACGCGTATGGCTTTTGCCTGGTTTACCAACAGTTCTGTGAAGACAGGCAAGGTGCAGATTGTCTTGAAGGCAGACGCAAGTGTAGAAGATTTCAGCAAGCCCGACATCACAATTGATGCTGTTTCTGCTGATGTAAAAGACCTTAACTACGTGACGAGCAAAAACGGAGTGGAAGGCATTGAGGCCAACACAAAGCGCTCATACACAAGCCATAAAGCTCTGGCAAAAGACCTGAAACCGGGCACAACCTATTCGTTCCGTGTTGGTAACGAGGAGGGCTGGAGCGAGATTGGCCACTTCACCACAGCAGCCGAGTCATACGACAAGAAAGAAGGATTCTCGTTCATCTATATAACAGATACCCAGGCACAGAATGACGGCATGTTTGATGTTTCTCAGAAAACAGCCCATGCAGCACAGAAGATGGTGCCCGATGCCAAGTTTGTGCTGGTGAACGGCGACTTGGTTGAAACTTCAGGAGCCAACAATTCTGAATGGGAATATGAGCAGTGGTTCAGCACAATGCAGGATATCTGGATGAACTATCCGCTGGTTGTTGCGCAGGGTAACCACGATACAAGTTCAAACAGTAACTTTGCATGGCACTTTAACACAGACAACACGTTCAACACAACTTCGGCCGTGCCCACTACAATGGAAGGAACAGTCTATTCGTTTGTTCAGGGCGACGCCTTGTTCATGGTGATAAACTACGAGGACTACAAGAAAGAAGGCTACTTTGACGCTCTTGCCGACTGGATGAGAAAGCAGGTAGAAGAGCATAAAGACGTTAAATGGCGCATTGCCACATTCCATAAGAACATGTTTACAGGCAGCCAGTCACACCAGAGCGACAGCGACGGACGTCTTGTACGTGAAAACATGCTCCCCGTGTTCAACGAGCTTCATATAGACGTTGCCTTGCAGGGCCACGACCATATCTACGAAGTTATCGGCCCGGTTAACAACCTGACAAAGACTCTTGTAGACGGTGCTGTAGAAGAGGTAGAGACCGTTGTTCCCGGTGGAGTGCGTGAGAATATGACAGGAAAGCAGGGAGGTGTGTTCAACGTAAACGAAGGCACTCTGTACTTCTTGAACAATTCAGCCGGCAAGAAGAAGTATGAGCCGCGCGACGAGCAGGCCATGATTGACGCATATTCGGCTCATGGAGTTGACAATTACTGGGGACTCTTCTCTGGAAAGTTCGGTCAGACAGGCGAACCTACATTCAGCGACGTTACAGTTACGGCCGACACGATATTTGTAAGCACATACACCGTTAACGACGCAGGCAGCGCAACACTGTTTGATTCGTTCAAGATTATCAAGGAAGAAGGCAGCTCTACAGGCGTTTCTAAGGCAGAGACATCTCCCGTAAGGATTTATAACGACTCTGACAACAAGCAGATCGTTATTAAAGGTGTTGAGCCTGAGAGCGTTGAGGTATATTCTTCTAACGGTGCATTGGCCGGACGCTATACAGGAACAACAATTGCCACTAATGCAATGGGCAGCGGCCTGTATATTGTTAAGGCCATAAAAGGCAATAAAAGCTACTACGGAAAGGTGATAGTTGAATAAGTTACCGTCATTGTTATACATAATAGTCTTTCTGAACGTCTGCCGTAATTCATCGGCAGACGTTCAGTTGTTTTATATAGTTTTTAACTGTATTTGTTAAAAAAAGTAAATATAAGCTTACCCGTGCAACGTTTGTTATGGCTTATCCGTCTTAAAAGTGAAAAAATCAAAAGCATTGCAGCCTTAAAAAGTCAGAAATGCTGTTTGAGGTTAAAGATTTTCAGTAAAAAAAGCATAACATATGACAAAGATACGTGTTGATATAAAGCGGATGATGCTGCTTCCGGTAACGTTGATGACACTGACGGCAGCAGGACAGAACGTCAGCGGACAGGTGGTGGATGCATATGGTAAAGGCATACCATATATAAATGTGGTGGCCTTGTCGCTGCCTGATTCGTCTTATGTTACGGGCGTTATGACCGACAGCATTGGTCGTTTCGGTTTCGATGTTCCGCCAGAAGGACGCCTTTTGCGCGTTTCGGGCGTGGGATATAAGACTGTTTATGCCGACAGAACTGACGATGAGGGCCGCATCTGTCTGCAAGAAGACACGCAGATGCTTGGCGAGGTGGTTGTCAGGAGCCGCATGCCGAAGACGAGGCTGAAGGGCGATGCCATGGTGACAAACGTGGTGGGGACGGTGCTGGAGACGGCAGGAAACATGGAAGATCTGCTCGACCGCATACCAAACGTGTCGGCAAACAGCGATAAAATAGAGGTTTTTGGGCGCGGAGAGCCCGAAATTTATATAAACGGGCGCAAGATGCTCGACAAAGTGGAGCTTGAACGCCTTAGTTCGGACAATATAAAGTCTGTTGAGGTTGTAACAAATCCCGGTGCAAGATATGGCGCAAGTGTCAAGTCGGTTATACGCATAACCACCAAGAAGGCCGTTGGCGAGGGCTTTGGCTTTGACAACAGACTGTCGGGCGATCTTAAAGAGCGAGGCTATGCCTCGGGGCAGGAGCGCATAAACATGAACTGGCGCAGCGGAGGCCTCGACATAGGCGGAACGTTCAACATATCAAGAACTAACACACTTGACCCGAAGCAGATGGAGCAGATAACATATCTTGACAAGACATGGCGGCAGCCAAGTTCGCTTGACCAGGTATATAAAAAAAGGAATATATATGGACGACTGGCGCTGAGCTATATGTTCAACGAAAATCATTCGCTGGGGGCAAGCCTTAGCTGGTATCGCATGCCGTGGGACAACGCTTCGGGATATATGAAATCGAGTGTAGTTAAGGACGATATGCTCACAGAAAAGCTTTTAAGTTCTTATGTCGCATCAGGACAAGGCACAACGCTGCAAGGAAATTTATATTATGTAGGAAAGATCGGTAAGTTGGGTATTGACTTTAATACAGACTGGTATTGGAGCAAGACGGGAATAGGCATGACGACAGTTGAGGACTATCAGGAAACAGGGCTGGAGCCAGTAAACCAGCAAGTCAGCACTTCGTCAGACAGCCGTAACAATCTTGTGGCGTCAAATCTGGTGCTGACGTCTCCGCTGTTTGGCGGCACCTTGTCTTTTGGCGGAGAGTATTCTTATTCGGTGCGCAAGACTCTTTATGGCGTGCTTCCGGCAGATGTCCTTGAAGACGACAAGAGCCGTATAGAAGAGGGTATGGCGTCGGCCTTTGTTGAATATGTTCGCCATTTTGGGCCGTTTAGCATGCAGGCCGGAGTGAGGTATGAGAATGTAGATTTCGACTATTATGACGACGGAGTGTATGTGGGCGAGCAGAGCCGCGTGTTTAACAATGTCTTTCCTTCGTTGTCGCTTTCGGGCATGTTTGGCGATTTTGGCGTTCAGTTGGGCTATGCGTCAGACATCTCTAGGCCATCGTATAACCAGCTTCGCAGCAATATTAATTATGATAATCGCTACACTTATGAGGGCGGTAATCCGTTTTTGCTGCCGTCGAGGTCAAACAACGTCAACTTGGCGCTTACATATAAGTGGATAATGTTGAATGCAGGATGGTCGCATGTAATTGATCCGATAATACAGCACAGCGAACCCTACGGAGACGATCCGTCGGTGGTGCTTTTCAGGCAGGTAAACGGTGAGTCGTATGACAAGATGTACGCCTCGCTTAATATAAGTCCGACTTTTGGAGTGTGGCATCCGTCGCTCATGCTCGGCGTGCAGAAGCAGTGGTTCGCCATGCAGGTTCACGGGCATAATCCGCTCGACAATCCTGTTGGAACATTCCGTTTCGACAACACATTAGACACCAAAATCTGCCGCATTTCGCTAAATATGCGCTATACGACACGTGGAGGCGACGAGAATGTGTACATGCGGAAGCCTTCTTTCAGGGCAGATATGTCTTTATATAAGGCATTTATGCAAGACCGGCTTACGGTGCAGCTGCAAGTAAAGGACTTATTCAAGACCTCACGCCAGCGCTTGACCATGTTTTATGGCTCCATGCGCGAGACGCTTTGGGGCGCTCCGGCTCAGCGCAGAGTTAGCCTTACGGTGCGCTATAAGTTTAATGTTGACAAGAGCAAATATAAGGGCACGGGAGCAGGACAGAGCCAGAAAAGCCGTATGTAGACGGCAAGTGTGTTGACTTTACGGCATGCTGCGTATGAAGATTATGATGTTTTTATTGCCTGAAGGCATTAATCGGCATCAGTTTTTATACGTGGCATGCCGTTTTTTTGTATATTTGCATAAATCTTAGTATAAGATAATCTGCATTTCGGCATAAAACCTTGACTAATTTTAGGCTTACTGCTTGGATTTTATATTATAACCTTGAATTTGATAACAAAACGAAAAGCATGGAAATAAGAAGTAAACTGGGCAACGAAAATATCATGCAGCTGCGAAAAATGGCATTTTTCTGCTCGAGAAAGGAGCCGTCTGGACTTCAGGCTGCTGTGGACAGATGGATAGCAACCCTGCAACCGGATAAGGTTTGCGTAATGTGCGGCGACCAGTCGCCAATGGAAAAACACGTGTTTTCATCATTGCTTGAAAGAAAAATTCCGGCAATATTGGTGCTGGCAGAGGCGATGCATGAGCAGTGGAGCGAGCCGGTGAGCGAGGCTTTGGGCAGTGGCAGGCTACTGATAATAACCCATTGTGGGCCTGAGGTGCATACGGTATGCGCCCGCTCGGCGTTCGACCGCAACGCACTGATGATGGCTCTTGCTGACGAAATTATAGTCGGATATTGCTCAAAAGGCGGCAATCTGGAGCGCGGTTTGGCCGGATACAGCAATGTGAGATACCTTGTAGGCAATCAAGCCAATAGGGCAAAAACTAAGGAACCGTTACCGCAACAGGGTGGCCGTTCGTATGCCGGACGCCGTTTTCCTGATGATTCTCAGCGCGAAAAAAGTTGTTTGCAGGGCGGCCGTTCGTATGCCGGACGCCGTTTTCCCGATGATTCTCAGCGCGAAGAAAGCAGTTTGCAGGGCGGACGTTCGTATAACGGACGTAGTTTTTCTGCAAATCAGAATGCTTCCAATGGATTCGGTCAAGGTGGCAGGGCAGTGGCAGGACAGGCTGATAATGGCGTAGGACAGTGGAGCCGCAGGCTCGATTTGGGTTACAGCACGATATTTTTCGATTTTAATGAGGCCGGAAAGGATGTTTATATTAAACTTACTCAAAGTACAAAATCGGCAGACGGAAAGTATGAGCGCAACAAAATATTCATGGACCGCAGCGAATTCAGGGCGTTTTATGATACAATAGGCTATGTGACAAGGGCTGTGGAGCGTGATGAAAAATTAGACAGAAACATCGTGGTAAGGTCGGCAAGCGGCGACATAAGTCTGAATATGGTCATGTCAGAAGGCATGAAAATGTGTATGATGACTCAGGAAAAAGAGCTGCTGACAATGGGACACAGGCGTCAGACAATAGGATTTTGTGTCACGGAGTTGTCGGCTTTTTTTGGCGTAGTGATTGATGCAGCCCGCCATTGGCGCATAATAAACTGATAAAGAGGCAAAAAAATGCCTGATGTAGGCGATAGCCGGGTGTTGGTAATACTCGTCAGAATTTTCTAAGGTTCAGGCATGTAGCATCCAAAAAGTTTGTAAACATGAGCGTTTATGGCGATACATCCGCGATATACAGCCTGATTTGGGGTTAATTAAATAAATTTATTTTGTTCAGCCCGCCGTTTGCATTATATTTGCATAAGGGAAAATATACTAAAAATGAAATTATAATGGCGCTTTTGTGACTATATGTCAGACATCTTGTCTTGTATATTAGACTCGAATGGCGCTTTAAACGTAAAAAACAGAAATTTATGGCAGCAGGAAAATGGATAGGCGGCATATTGGGCTTTATGTCCGGCGGTGCGCTCGGAGCTTTGGCCGGAGTGGCACTGGGAGCCTTGTTTGATTATGGAATTAATGCGGTAAACAAAGACGGAGAGCCCAAAAACGGATACGGAAGTACTTCTTCTGGCCGTCAAGGCTTCGGCAGCGCGACGCGCGAACAGCAATATTATGAGGGGCAGCGCAACAGTTTTTTGTTCTCTCTGCTTGTTCTGGCGTCGTATATTATTAAGGCAGACGGCAAGGTGATGCACAGCGAGATGGAGTTTGTGCGGAAGTTCTTGCGTGCAAACTTCGGTGAAGTGGCCGTGGAGCAGGGCAACAGCATACTTCTGCGCCTATTTGACGAGCAGAAGAGACTGAATGCCACAAATCCTTATGCTTTCAGGGATGTTATACGTCAGAGCTGTGAGCAGATAGCTATGAATCTCGACTATGGTCAGCGTCTGCAGCTGCTCAACTTCCTCGTAATGATAGCAAGGGCAGACGGTTCTATGCCAAATGAGGAAATTTCTGCCTTGAGAGAGTGCGTTCGCTATATGCGCATGGATATGGAAGATCTTGACTCAATGCTGAATCTGCAAAAAGACACACTGGAAGATGCTTATGCTGTGTTGGGCGTATCGCCTGATGCGACAGACGATGAAGTGCGCAAGGCATATCGTAATCTTGCCTTGAAACATCACCCTGACCGTGTGGCTGCGCTTGGCGAGGATATCAGGCGTGCGGCTGAGAAGAAATTCCAGGAAATCAATGAGGCTAAAGAAAAGATATTTAAGGCAAGGGGTCTGTAGAAGTTTTGGCCCGTTAAATATTCTCATGCTTACACAGAACGGCTAATCTGCCAACTTTTATTTGTGCAGTTTAGATATATAATAAAGAGCGGACAAATACCATTAAAAAATGAATCAGGTGTTTGTCCGCTCTCTTTTTATGATTAAAAATCAGACTTTTTGGGGTAATGTTTTATTCTTGATAAATCTTTACCAAAAAAACTAATGCAGTTTGGCGTTAAAGTTCGCTGAAATCAGGTATTTCTTTCAGAAAACAATAGCTGTTATTTGCGTAGTCCATTCGGCAGCAATAGTGTTGCAGGCCGTTGCTTACTACGAGATAATCCACTTTCAGCAGCATGTTATAGACAGAAATCTGGTTGAACACCTTCTGTGTGATGGCTATTGTTGGAGCTTTATACTCCATAATCATGCGCGGACGCGCCTGTGAGTCGTATAGAACGCTGTCGCAGCGCAGTTTTTTCTGACCGCATGTCAGTTCTGTTTCGTTGGCAATGAGTGATGCCGGATAACCTTTGTGCTCTGTCAGGAAATGAACAAAATGCTGGCGCACCCATTCTTCCGGTGTAAGACTTACAAACTTGCGTCTCAGCATGTCAAGAATCAGCGTCTTGCCGTTCTGCTGTTTTATTTTTATTTCGTATTGAGGTAGGTTTAATCGATACATTTTATTAAATTTGCATTCTGAATGGCTTTAAGTTGCCATGTGTTAGGGCGTATGAGTTTATTGCCGCAGACAGATAGTTTATGTCTTCAGGCCGCTGACTCAGTAATTTTTGCAAAGTTAGCCATTATTATTTTAAACGGTGAACGTCAGCGTCCTTTTTTGGCAGCAATGGCTTTCAGATAAAGCATAAAGATATGGCAGAGAAAAAGATCGTTACTTTTGAGAGCATAATGCGCGACTTGCGTGCAGGTAATTATGCGCCCGTATATATTCTTATGGGCGAGGAGTCTTATTATATTGATAAGATAACGGATTTTATCTCGACAAATGCTCTTACTCCTGAAGAACGCGACTTCAATCAGTCTGTTGTCTTTGGCTCTGACGTTTCTTCAAGTCAGATTGTTGACATGGCAAGGCGTTTCCCGATGATGGCCGAGCGGCAGGTTGTGATAGTGAAAGAGGCTCAGAACATAAAAAACTGGGAACAACTGGAAAAGTATGTTGAAAAACCTGTGAAATCAACAGTTTTGGTTTTGTGTCATAAAAACGGCAGTATTGACGGCCGAAAGAAAATATTGGCCAAGGCTGCCGCCACGGGTGTGGTGTTTGAGAGCAAGAAGAAGCGTGATTATGAATTGCCGGCTTTCATAGAGAGTTATCTTAAAAATTATGGACGCGCTGCAATAGACCATAAGTCATCTCAGATGATAGCCGACCATATCGGTGCAGATCTTAGCAGGTTGACGAGTGAACTCGACAAGCTGATTCTTTCTTTGCCAGAGAATGACCGACGTGTTACTCCTGAGGTTGTAGAGGAGAGGATAGGAGTGAGCAAGGATTTTAATGCTTACGAATTACGCAGCGCGATTGTTAACCGTGATGTGTTGAAGGCGACACGGATTTTGTATTATTTTAATGACAACCCGAAGACCGGAAATGCATACATGCTTATACCGATGTTGTTCTCTTATTTTCAAAATTTACTTATAGCATTTTATGCTCCTCAACCTAAAACTGACGAGAGTGTTGCACGCTGGTTGGACCTCAGGGCAGGGTGGGCTGCAAAGGACTACATCACGGGTATGAGAAATTATACTGGTGTGAAAGTGATGCAGATAATTTCTAAAATTAGAGAGACAGATGCCAAAAGTAAGGGTTTAGACAACCCAAATACCCCTGTCGGAGAGCTGTTAAGAGAGCTAATTTTCTTCATTTTACACTAAAAATAGCCCCAAAATGGGGCTATTTTTTTCTCTTTCGCATTTTTTTCTGAACAAAAAAAATAGGGTTAAAGTCGTAAAAATCAGAGCCTTTTATGATTTTTGACGCTCTCAGAATCGTGTATTTTTGAGCTTTCTTTACCTCGTTTCGAAATACTTAATTTTTCTGTTTTTCGACCGAAAAACAGGTGTTAAAATTTAGCGTTTGCATTTATTATGATTTACAATACCGAAATTTAGCTATCTGAATGTTTATATTTGTTTACATAAAACGCAAATGTAAAGCGTAAATTTATATTTAAATATAAATATATTGACAGTTGAATTTATATTTCAATATTTAAATCTTTAAATTTACAAATTACAAGTTATATTTATGCATTTTCGGATTTATTGTTTAAATGCCTGATTATCAGCCTAAATACGATATTTTATGAAGTAAATTTATGCGATTATGCTTATTTTCGCCTTAAAATACTGCATAAAGCTAGATTTACGCTTTTTATCAGCGCAAATAACGCTCGCCTAATGAATTAGTTAGCAAAATCCTTTAAATAAAGGCTTATCGGGCGTTTTAATAGTCTAAATTTACATTTGTATTTTTAAATACCAAATTATAAGATTTAGATATTTACATTTACAAATATAAATTTATAAATTTGACATTTAAATTTTAAAATAATATTTAGGTTTGTTGTGTATGTCAAAAAAATGATTTACCTTTGTAAAGTCTAAGAAAAATAGCAAAAAACAACATCAAGGTAAGAAAATGGAAGAAATGAAAGACCGAATCAGGCAGATAATGGAGTCTCAACATATGAGTCAACAGACCTTCGCTAACTTCATCGGAATGTCTGCTGCATCATTAAGCAGCATTTTTAACAACCGTACAAAACCGACGCTCAACACCGTTGAAGCGATTAAGAGCAAAATGCCTCGCCTGAGTACTGACTGGCTCATGTTCGGAAGAGGCTCGATGTTTATCGACGACACTCCGACTACCGACCCATCTCCTGCTGAGGATACAGATATGGGCAGTGAGCATGTTGCTGACTTTGGAGGCGGCGTGCCGGATCTTTTCGGAGGCAACCAGACCGGAGCATCTGTTCAACAGTCTGTGCACAGACATGTTGAGAGCGTTATTCGGCCTGAAGTGAAATATGTTGAGCGTCCGCAAAGACAGATTACAGAGATAAGGGTCTATTTTGACGACCTTACCTATGAGACTTTCGTCCCAAAGAAATAGAATTGCCGTGTAAAAACCGACAATATGTTGATTTAGCTTTGCTGGTATGCCCTTTTTTGTAGGCTTATGGCATGTACATATGTTTTTTGAGGCATTTATTGGCTCTGTCATGTGTCTGTTTTTCATTGTTGAGCGTTTTTCTTGACGTTAAATAGCCTTTTATGGCATCATATATGCCGTTTAACATATATTTAACAGCCTGTGACTTTCGTTTTTTTGGAAAGCGCAGGCTTATTTTGTACCTTTGTATTCTGTAAGTAAGGAGATAAAGTCTTTCTTGCGCCTGGTTTAATAAGATAAATTCGTTTCTTATGAAAAAATATGTTTCAGACCTCAAGGTCGTTTCTGTAGAACATATAAACGACAAATATGTTCTGATAAAGCTTACTCAGGACGAACGACTTCCGGAAATGCTCCCGGGACAGTTTGTTGAGATAAGAGTAGACGGATCGCCTTCTACATTCCTTAGGCGTCCCATTTCAATTAATTTCGTTGATTATGACACAAATCAGCTGTGGCTTCTCGTTGCTGCTATAGGCGACGGAACACGCCGTATGGCTCAATTAAAGGCCGGAGACGTGCTTAACTGCATGTTCCCTTTGGGTAACTGCTTTACAATGCCTGAAGATGCCTCAGAGAAGATTTTGCTTGTTGGAGGCGGCGTAGGTGTGGCTCCGCTGCTGTATTTCGGCAAGAAACTCTGCGATGCCGGTATAACCCCTGTATTTCTTCTCGGGGCACGTTCCGGAAAAGATTTGCTTCTGCTGGATGAGTTTAAAAAGTACGGGCGCGTATGCGTAACGACAGAAGACGGCTCAATGGGCGAGAAAGGCTTTGTTACAAACCATTCTGTGCTCAATGAGGTGGCTTTCGGCCGTATCGCCACTTGCGGTCCGAAGCCAATGATGGCTGCCGTGGCAAGATATGCCAAGGCAAAAGGCATAGAATGTGAGGTGTCTTTGGAAAATAAGATGGCCTGCGGACTGGGAGCATGTCTCTGCTGCGTTGAAAAGACCACAGAAGGCAACGTGTGTGTATGTAAGGAAGGACCGGTTGTAAACATAAAGAAATTGTTATGGCAGATTTAAGCGTAAATATCAACAAATTGCAGTTGAAGAACCCTGTAATGACGGCTTCGGGAACATTTGGCTATGGCCCCGAATTTGCTGATTTCATACCGTTGGAAGGTCTTGGCGGTATTATTGTGAAAGGAACCACTCTAAAACCGCGTGAGGGCAACGATTATCCCCGTATGGTAGAGACGGCTTCGGGTATGCTCAACTGCGTGGGACTGCAGAACAAGGGCGTAGACTATTTCTGTGAGCATATATATCCTGAGATAAAGGACATTGATACAAATATGATTGTAAACGTCAGCGGCTCGTCTCCTGAAGATTATGCTGAATGTGCCGCCCGTATCAACGAGCTGGACAACATTCCGGCCATAGAGCTGAATATTTCATGTCCAAACGTAAGGCAGGGAGGCATGGCCTTCGGCGTTACGTGTGCCGGTGCGGCAAGCGTAGTAAAGGCTGTGCGTGCCAGATACGACAAGACCATGATAGTAAAGCTCTCTCCAAATGTTACCGACATAGCCGAGATAGCGCGTGCCGTTGAGGCTGAGGGCGCAGACAGCGTATCGCTTATCAACACTCTTATGGGCATGGCTATTGATATTGAGAAGCGCAAGCCATTGCTTAGCATCAATACGGGCGGACTTAGCGGTCCTGCCGTGAAGCCTGTTGCCCTGCGTATGGTATGGCAGGTGGCCAAGGCTGTGAAAATCCCTGTTGTCGGTCTTGGAGGTATCTGTAATGCCCATGATGCCATCGAATTCCTTATGGCCGGTGCTACGGCAATAGAGATTGGTACAGCCAACTTTATCGATCCGCAGGTTACGATAAAAGTACGCGACGGCATTAATGAATGGCTCGACAGCCACGGCTGCAAGTCGGTTAAGGAGATTATCGGTACGTTGGAAGACTGCTGATATTTCTGCTTTTTACGAGATTTTTATAAAAAAAGTTTTCTGAATAAACTCGTCACTCGTCACAACGCTATGTAAAGTGCTGTAATTTAATCACTTATGATGTGACGACTTTGAAGGCAGACTCATCACAGCATAGGCTTTATGCTAGGCGTGATGAGTCTGTTTTTCAACTCATCACATTCAATGTCGTTGAAAATCAGTAAGTTATGTCTGCTTGTGATGAGTGACGAGTTTATTCAGAAAACTTTTTCTTTATATTCTTTGATTTAATCCTGATTTCGGTTTACCTGAGGCTGCGTTATTCCTGTTTCAGGTTGACAAAGCTTAATCAGGATGTCTTTGCATATTGACGATTTTGCAGAAGCATACCTTTCACGTTGCGTTTTGCCGTCTTTTAGAGCCTGAAAGGTGGTCTTTTATATGTCAATTTGCCTACTTTTATGGTGTTTTGCCTAATAATTGGGGCTAATTTAGCTCCATTCCGCCTTCTCAACAGGGTGTTTAGTGATAAATTTAGGCCGTTTAACTCCAACCGGGCATTATTATTTTGCTGGATAGCAGCTTAATATCCGTCGCCTTGCCGTTTGCTTCTTGGGCAGATGTAACGAACTATGTCAAGAAAAACGGGCGAAAAGGCGTCTATAGAAAATATAATAGGGTTGAAAGCAGGAATACGCCAAATAGATAAAACAATATGCGGTCTTATGGCCGATTGTAGCATTATCTTATTCATAATGCTTGTTGGCGGTTAATATTGCAGAATATTGTCATTTTTATCTGTTTCTCTGCTAAGATTTGTCGTAAAGCTTATTTCTGTAAAAATTAAAATGCTCCGAATAAAGGCTATCCCATATTCGGAGCATTATTTTGTAGCAAAACGCTATTGTCATCAGGCTTTCTTGCCTGTAAAAGGGCAGGGCATTGCCCGTTTTTGTCTCTGTTATGCCGTGTAGCGTTATGATTTGTCAGATGCTGTGGAGCTTACTGTCTTACGCTTTCAACCTTATATCCGGCTTTCTTCAGCAGTTCCAGCACGCCTTTTTCTCCCGTCAGATGTCCGGCTCCTACGGCAAAGAATGTAGCTCTCTTCTTCATTATCTCCGGCATCTTCTTTATCCAGTCGGCGTTGCGGTTATATATCAGCGCGTCCTTTTCCTGTGGAGTGTAGTCGCAGCTGTTGTTCAGTTTTTCTTCCATAGCGTCGTTTATGGCCTTCAGGTCTTGTGTAAAGAAGGCTTTGGTGATGTTTTCTGTTATCATCTCATACATATCCTTATTGTCCGCAAGGCATAGCAGCAGTTCTTTCTGGCGCTCTTCCGTCTGTCCCTTGTACAACAGTTCCATTTGGAAGTCTATTGTCTCGAGCGCGCCAACAGGCTTACCCTGTTCCTTGGCCTTATTCTGAAAATACTCGTCAAAAGTCTGGTTCGGGTTAAATTTCGGGTTCTTTTTAAGATACATCAGTACGGTTAACTGTGTTGTAAGGGCCTGTGGCGACATTTTCCCGAACTGTTGTGCCACTATCGGGTTGGTCATGTCTATGCCTATAATGTCCTTCATCATGGCGTTGATACGTGCCATTTCCTCGGCTGTGAACATCTTGTCTATCGTCTGTCCGTCCGGGAGCATCATGGCGCTCTGTAATTTTGCCATGTTTTCAGGAGCAGTCATTTCCGACATTATTATTTCTCCGTAAACCTGTTCAGATGCGTCTAGGGCATTTTTCAGTCCCGGTATGCTGTCAGCAAAAGATGCCGGTGCAAGATGGTATGTGCCTATTATGTACGACGGTTTGCTCAGTCCGTTGCCGGATATCTTCCATAAAAGTTGCGCCTGAATGCCTATTAACGCAACAAACAGCAAAAATGAAGAAAATAAAATTCTTTTCATAGATAGAATTATTTAGGGATTACACATTTGTCATGACACTAAAAAATTATTCCGTACAAAGATAGCCAATTGTCATGCAAAAACGAAATGATAAGAAAGTTTTTTGTGTCCTGCCTTTTTATTTTTGTCTAAAGTGCTTGTTTTTAGCATGTTACGGCGCAGCAAAAAAAGAGAGCGGCCAATTGACCGCTCTCAACCAACACAAAAACTAAACTAGACTTAATTAGACGAAATCAAGATTTTCACAAACCCTGAATTGTCGATGCAAATATACGATATATTTTTTATACAACCAAATAATTATGCGCCTTTTTACACTTTTCTGCAAAATTTTAAAGTTTTATTGTTTTTGATAACAAATATTGGTCAAGTATTGTCATGGCAGCCATGGCTTCTACTATCGGTACGGCGCGTGGCAGCACACATGGGTCATGTCGTCCTTTGGCTTTGAGGTTCACTTCTTCGCCGTCCTTGTTTACGGTCGTCTGGTCTTTCAGCAGTGTTGCTATGGGCTTGAACGCTATTCTGAAGTAGATGTCCTCGCCGTTGCTTATGCCTCCCTGTATGCCTCCGCTGTTGTTTGTTCTTGTGGCTATGCGCCCGTTGTCATTGAAGAAGAGGTCGTTCACTTCGCTTCCGCGTCTGGCGCTCATGCCAAATCCTGCTCCAAACTCAATGCCTTTCACGGCGTTTATGCCAAGCATGGCGCTTCCGAGGGCTGCATGCAGCTTGTCAAACTCGGGCTCTCCGAGTCCTGCCGGGCAGCCTTTTATCACGCACGTAATTGTTCCGCCTATGGTGTCGCCCTCAGCCTTAACTTCCGAAATAAGCTTTATCATCTCTTCGGCTTTAGCCTTGTCGGGGCATCTTACAATGTTTTCCTCGGCCGACTCAAGGTCGTATTTCCTGTAGTCGCTGTCGAGAGCGATGGTGCCAACCTGTGATGTGTAGGCATTAACCGATATACCTAAACGTTTTAGAGCCAGCTTAGCCAGCGCTCCGCCTACGCATCTGCTTATGGTTATTCGTGCCGACGAGCGGCCTCCGCCCCTGTGGTCGCGTATGCCATATTTGTAATTATATGTAAAGTCTGCATGCGACGGACGGAAAACGTCCTTCATGTTGTCATAGTCGGACGATCTTTGATTGGAGTTTCTCACGATGAAGCCGATGGGGCAGCCCGTAGACTTGCCTTCAAACACTCCGCTCAATATTTCAACCTTGTCGGCCTCCTTCCTCGCTGTTGTTATGGCGCTTTGTCCCGGTTTTCTTCTGTCAAGCTCGCCTTGTATGAAATCAAGGTCGATGTCTATTCCTGCCGGATATCCGTCTACAACTCCGCCGACAGCCTCGCCGTGGCTTTCGCCGAAGGTGGTCAGTCTGAACAATTTTCCGAAAGAGTTACTCATGTTTTGCAGAACCGTTTTTACTTTAACATAAAAAATCGGCAAAACGGCTACAGCGCTTGTCGTGTCATAGCCTTTTGCCGTTATAGGTTCAGGTCTGTTGCCGTATTTGCCTATACGCATTTCAGACCTTTGTCTGTGCTGTTCTTTTCTTTAGTTGCAGCAGCATCCGTTGCCGCCTTCGTGTCCGTGGTGGCATCCTTCGCCGTGCTCATGGTGGCATCCCTCACCATGTCCGTGATGACATCCTTCGCCATCTCCGTGGTGATGTCCGCAGCAACAGTCGCCTCCGTCTTCGCCATGGTGTCCGCAGCAGCATCCTTCGCCGCTCATGCGGTTGATAAGACCCTGAATTTCTTCGTTAGTAGCCTCTCTAGACTCAACGATATGTCCTTTGAAGTTGAGTGTCTTGCCTGCCAGCGGGTGGTTGAGGTCCACTCTAACCTTGTCTTCGCCTACCGATACAACTTTTGCCAAAAATCTGTTTCCGTCTTCGTTCTGCAGCGGAATAATGGCGTCTTTATATATGTTGTCATGGTCGAAGTGTCCGTTTATGCAGAAGATGTTCTTGTCAAGGTCGAGCACATGCTCTTCCTCATAGTCGCCGTAAGCCTCGTCTTTCGACAGGGTGATGTCAAATTCTTCACCCTTGTTCAGCCCGGCAGTGGCATTCTCGAATGCATCGAGCGTTATGCCGTATCCGCTGATAAACTGGAACGGCTCATTATCGGTAGCCTCTTCAACGAGTTCGTTAGAGTTGTTGTCTACAACATACAGTCTGTAAGCTACTGCTATGTATTTGTTCTTGTTACTTTCCATTTCTTGACTAAAATTTTCTTTTGAGTGCAAAGATAATGCAATTTGCGCTCAGAATAAAATAAATCGTGTTTAAATTTTCTGTTTTTCTGTTTATTCTCATGCCCGTTTCTTGTTCTCATGCCCTGTCTTTGCCTGTTTTTGGTGCATCTTTTTGCCGTTATGAACGGATGAAGGGGTATTGTCTTACTTTATGTCACAAATATTTTGCAGTTATTTCATATTGTTGTAATATATTGTAAACAGATTGCTAAAAGTATTTTAAATATTTGATTTAGGTCAAAAAAGTAAGCTGTTAACGCAAACAGCATGATATTTTTGTTTCGCTTTGTCGGATTTTGATGTATCTTTGCACCGTCGAAAGACAAAAAGAGATAAATAAATTTAGGATAACGAGCTGAGGCGATTCGTGAGAAAAGAGCCGGGGCTCAAGGTAAAATGAAAATTTAAGGATTATGAAAAGATTGTTTTTAACCGTCGTAGCTGTGCTCAGCATGACTATGACATTTGCAGAAGATGAGAAGTTGAACAACGTTGAGAGCGCAAAAGCTTACAACATGGAAGTTAACTACGGCAAGCTTGCCGACTTCCTCGGTCTTTCTTCAGACCAGCTTGAGGCTGTTCAGGACATTCACACTTCATTCTGCGCAGACATGTTGAATGCTGCCAACGCTAATTCAGACGAGCGTGCATCTATGGTTAACGGTGCAGTAGAGAAAGACTTGAAGTACATGCGTAACGTTCTTACCGGTGATCAGTTCCGCAAGTATCTGATGCTTCTGAACGTAACATTCAACAACCGTGGCATAGAAAGATAATCATTATCGTATATCAGGAAGTCCGCCTGTGCGTAAGCTCAGACGGACTTTTTTTTGTTTTGTGTCTTGACTGCCATATTTGTGTATGTGTCGTTTGGCATTTTGCTGCATCTTGTTATTGTGTCTCATTATCGCGGTATGGTATTCTGAAATGTAATGAAATATTACCGCTGAAACAGAAAACTTTTTTATTTTGACGCACTCAGAACGGCGTTGCTCTCTATAAAAGTATGTTTTTCTCTGAAAAATATCCGGATATCGCAGTCTCTGCTAAATGGCATTAAATCAGTAGTTTAGGATATTCTGTCATATAAATGTAAGTCGGATGTTGTCCAATATGTGCCCTTTGGTGTTGCAAAAGCATAGGTTTCTGCATGCAAAACGGCAAGTTTTACCTGCCGAAATCAATGCTTTTTTTATTAAAAACAAGTGCTTTTTAGGTTCTAAGAGATGCCATTTGTGAATATAGGTTAATTTATTGCTGCTGTTGATTGCGTTAAATTAACTTATGTTAGCAGTATGATTCCTGTTTTACAGAAAACTCATGACATGATTTTTGACTTTTTCTTGAAAATATTTTCGTGAGTCTGTTGACTTTGATTTCTGGCAAAACTCTGTCGTTACGGCCATGGCCTAATCATTTTTAGGTATTGTCAGAAACCCTATTTTTAGGTATTGCAGTATATTTTCTTGTACGTTATCTTTGCAGCCGTAAAGACAAATAACTCATAAATGATAAAATTGATATGGAAAAGACATGTATAATTTACGGTTCGTCAACGGGAACCTGTCAGGCCATTGCCGAGAATATAGCCGGCAAGCTGGGTGTGGGAGCAGCCGACGTGCTTGACGTTTCAAGTATAGACGCTTCAACTCCGGATGCTTACACAAATCTGATTTTGGGCACTTCTACATGGGGAGCAGGCGAACTTCAGGACGACTGGTACGACGGACTTGAGGCACTTAAGCAGGCCAACCTTGCCGGAAAGACCATTGCTCTGTTTGGCTGCGGCGACAGCGAGTCGTATGGCGACACGTTCTGTTCGGCTATCGGCGAGATCTACAATGCGCTTAAAGACAGCGGAGCAAAGTTTGTCGGTGCCGTTTCGACAGACGGCTACACCTATGACGATTCAGCTGCGGTGGTAGACGGCTGTTTTGTGGGGCTTGCGCTCGACGATGTCAATGAGCCGGACAAGACAGACTGCCGCATCGACGCATGGCTTGAAAGTATAAAGAACAGTCTTTAGTTAATTTAAAACAACATGAATTATGAGAACGGATGCCATTGTTACAGAGATACTGCCGCCTGACATGAAGGTGCTGATGAACCATATTTACGAGTATAAGAAAGGTGTGCGCCAGATGGTGCTCTTCACTTTCAACAAGCGATATGAGGACTATGCCACGGCGCGTCTTAAGCGGCAGAACATCAGCTATATACTTCAGCCGGTGGGCAACGACCGCATAAACCTGTTTTTCGGCCGCAAGCAGTGTCTCGAGGCTATCCGTCTCATGGTTACACGGCCGCTGAGCCAGCTCACGCCTGAGGAAGACTTCATCCTCGGAGCTATGCTCGGCTATGATATCTGCGCGCAGTGTGAGCGCTATTGTGAGCGCAAATGCCGCAGCTGCATGAAGGCACAATGACGTAAAGTAGATGATAAACTTTTTAGAAATCTTGTTCGCTAAGTAAAATTCATAATGTTTTTGTATACACTGATCGTGGCCGGCTGTGAAGTCGGCCACGTCTTGTTTGTAAAGTTATGTTGGCTGCCGTGTCTTTCCGTATGCCGCCATTCTGTGGTATTACGTTTTATATGTTTAATTTGTTTCTTATTATTTGTAGGAACAAATAATTTTCATTATCTTCGCAAATAAATAAGATTAGTGTGTATGATAGAATATTTTGCCGATAATTTGTGGCAGATGTGGACTCTCATAGCCATTGTCTGTCTTATAGTAGAGCTTACCAACGGAGACTTCTATGTGATGTGTTTTTCCATTGGTGCGCTGCTTACGGTTCTTGTCTCGCTGTTTGTGCCGGGTTTTTATCTGCAGCTTTTCCTGTTTTTGCTGTTTTCGGTGTTGTGCATATTCTTTGTGCGTCCGTTTGCCATAAGGTATCTGCATGGCAGCCGTAAGGAGCGCCTTAGCAATGCCGATGCCATTATAGGCCGTACAGGCCGCGTCAGCGAGACCATCGTTGAAGGCGGATACGGGCGCGTGGCCATCGACGGCGACGACTGGAAAGCCGTTACGGCCAATGGCGAAAGTGTGGCTGTAGGGCAGAGCGTAAGGGTGATAGGGCGCGAGAGTATTATCATCACGGTAGAGAAAATTTGATTTAATAACCTAATAATCTTTTAAATTATGGACATCGTTGCTTATATCTTTATTGCGCTAATTATATGTGCGCTCATCGTAGTGAAGAAGAGTCTTGTCATCATACCTCAGTCGGAAACAAAGATTATAGAGCGTCTCGGCAAGTATTATGCCACGCTGAAACCCGGAATAAACATCATCATACCGTTTATTGACCGCGCAAAGGAGATTGTAACCATGCGCCGCGGCCGCTACATCTACAGCAACTCTATCGACCTTCGTGAGCAGGTCTACGACTTCGACAAGCAGAACGTGATTACAAAAGACAATGTGCAGACGCAGATCAACGCCCTGCTTTATTTTCAGATTGTAGACCCGTTCAAGGCTGTTTATGAGATAAGCAACCTGCCCAATGCTATCGAGAAACTTACGCAGACCACTCTGCGTAACATCATCGGAGAGCTTGAACTCGACCAGACGCTCACATCGCGCGACACGATAAACACCAAGCTGCGTGCCGTGCTCGACGATGCCACCAACAAATGGGGTATTAAGGTTAACCGCGTTGAGCTTCAGGACATCACTCCTCCTGAGAGCGTGCTTCAGGCAATGGAAAAGCAGATGCAGGCAGAACGCAACAAGCGCGCCACCATTCTTACGAGCGAGGGCGAGAAGGCTGCTGCCATACTTAAGTCGGAAGGTGAGAAGACAGCCATAATAAACAAGGCTGAGGCCGACAAGCAGATGGCCATACTCAACGCCGAGGGCGAAGCTCAGGCCAAGATACGCAAGGCTGAGGCCGAGGCAATAGCCATACAGAAGATTACTGAAGCTGTGGGCAAGAGCACCAATCCCGCCAATTATCTGTTGGCACAGAAGTATATCAAGATGCTCGAAGACGTTGCCAGCGGCGACAAGACCAAAACCGTTTATCTGCCTTATGAGGCCACAAACCTTATGGGCAGCATAGGAGGAATAAAAGATTTGTTTAAGTCAGAATAATAACTTTAAAATTTTTATGGTATAAGGAGACGTGAATAAGTTATAATGCCGGTTGGGGCCGAAGGTTGCTGCCGTTGGTGGCAGCGGGCCGTTACGGTGATGTGTCACTGTCTGGCCGCTGCTCAAATAGTGCGGCCGTTAGTCATTGCCTCATTAAGTCTATATAGAGTTCCGGCCGGATAACAGTTTGCGTTTCTCCGTTTATTTTATTTGTTATGTTGAATATTTGTATAGTTGCCGGCGCACGGCCAAACTTTATCAAAGTGGCTCCGCTTGTGAGAGCCGTTATCAAGGCCAAGGAAGAAGGCCGCGAAATCGACTACCGTCTGGTTTATGCAGGAACAAAAGAAGACGCCACGCTTGAGTCGTCTCTTTTCAGTGACCTCGAAATCAGTGAGCCTGATGTTTACCTGGGCGTCGACTGTGTCAGTCTTAATGAACTTACAGGCCGTGTCATGGCCGAGTTTGACAAATATCTTGAAGCCAATCCTGCCGATGTGGTTATCGTTGTCGACGACTTGGCTTCAACAATGGCTGTTGCCATTGTTACAAAGAAACACGGCGTTACGCTTGCACACCTCGTGGCAGGAACACGTTCGTTTGACATCAAGATGCCGAAAGAAATCAACCGTCTTGTCATCGACGGCCTTTCAGACCTTCTTTTCACGGCTGGTATGGGCAGCAACAGCATCGTTACGCGCGAAGGTGCCGAGCTGTCGCAGGTCTACATGGTGGGCAACATCCTTATGGATACGCTGCGCTACAACCGCGCCCGCTTTGTGCGTCCTGCCGTCCTCGATGAACTTGACATCAGCGACAACCGCTATCTGGTTTTCACTCTTAACCGTAAGGCTCTTATTGCAGATGCCGACAACCTGAAGAAGATGGTTGTTGCCATGTGTCGTGCTGCAGGTGACATTAAGATTGTGGCACCGCTCCGTTCTGCGGCTAAGGCCGTTGTTGAGCAGTTTGCGGCAGAATGCGGCAATCTTGTCATTGTAAATCCTCTGTCATATCTTGAGTTTGGCTATCTAACGGCTAATGCCATGGGTATTGTTACCGACTCGGGCAATGTGGCAGAAGAAGCTACTTTCAATAGTGTTCCATGCATAACGCTTAACAGCTATACAGAGCATATAGAGACGGTTAAGTGCGGTTCAAACGTGCTTGTTGGCGAGAATGCAGAAAAACTGGCTGAAGCCGTTGCCGACATGGTTGGCGGAAATTGGAAGAAATGCTCGTTGCCCGACCGCTGGGATGGTCGCACGGCAGAGCGTATTGTGCAGATTCTTTTAGAAATGAAATAACAAAATGGAAAGGAAGGTTGTATTGATTACCGGTGCCACAAGCGGTATTGGCGAAGCTTGTGCGCGTAAGTTTGCCGAGGGAGGTTACGATTTAATCCTTACAGGACGTAACGAGGAGAAACTTAAGGCAATATGTGAAAAGGTAAAGGCGTTTGGAGCTGACGTGCTGCCGCTGACATTTGATGTAAGAGACCGCGAAGCTGCCACTGCGGCTGTTGAGTCGTTGCAGGGAAAATGGAAAACTATTGATGTTCTGATTAACAATGCTGGTCTTGCTCTTGGACTCGATAAAGAGTATGAGGGCGATTGGGAAGATTGGGCAACAATGATTGATACCAATATAAAGGGACTGCTCATAATGACTCGTCTCGTTGTTCCTGCTATGGTAGAGCGCAACAAGGGCCATATCATCAATATCGGTTCTGTTGCAGGTGATGCTGCTTATGCTGGAGGAAATGTTTATTGTGCTACGAAAGCTGCTGTGAAAGCTCTTTCTGACGGACTGCGTATCGATGTTGCACACACAGCTGTGCGTGTTACAAACGTTAAGCCCGGGCTGGTTGAAACCAATTTTAGTGTTGTCCGATTCCATGGCAATCAGGAGAAGGCCGACAATGTATATAAAGGAGTTCAGCCCCTTACCGGCGATGATATAGCTGATGTTGCATTCTATGCAGCAAGTGCTCCTGAGCATGTGCAGATTGCTGAAGTGCTTGTTCTTGCTACGCATCAGGCCAACGGTACGGTCATCGACCGTAATCCTGACAGGGTGGAGCATCTTTCATAATGAGCCGGTTGGTGTACAGTGCTGGCCCATCACGCCTGTATGCTGTTTGCAATATACTTGAATAGATGTTTCATTTGGTCTGTTAGTTTGTTGGCAATACAATCCATGACAGATTTACTGTATTACATAAACGAAAGAGGGACAAACCGTTTAGGCTTGTCCCTCTTTCGTTTATTGTCTATATTTTAAAATATAACATCATGTCTTTTTATTTGGCATCCTTGTTTTTGTTGCCTTCAGACATTTGTTTCCGCATTGTTATTTTACGGCATATTTCTTCTTGTTGATGATGTAAACACCTCTTGTCAGGCCGTCAAGTGCATTGTCTGCCTTTACGTTAGAGCGGATTTTTTGTCCGGCAATATTATATACATCAACATTATCGTTTGCGCCGTTGGTTATGCTTTCGATACCGGTTGACACTGTGTTTTTGTATAGACATACAGCTGTCTGTTGGCTGCTGGCCTTGTAGCAGGCAAAGCGCGGACTCGTCTTATTGTAGTTGATAAATCTGTCAGGGTAGGCTTTGTTGCCTATTTCCGTGTTGCCGTTGCTTATGCTTATTTCCCACAATGCGTTGTCCGTGTAAGCGTCGGTCTTGTTTCCCAGTTTATTATCACTGCTGTTCAGAGACAGATAGACGTTTTCGGTAGCATCATAGAACGTATAGTATCCGTTGGATGTTCCGAGGATAAGCTGGTAAGGCTTGCCGTCCTTGTTGACTTCTGTAGTTATCTGATTGTCTGATATGCTCACTGTTGCGCTGTTTCTTACATTGTTGTTTCCGCTTTCAGCCAATGCAGTTCCTGCCTCTTCACACACGATGATATAGCCGTATCCCACAGTCAGGTCATCGGCAGACATAACCTTTTTGTAAGTTTGCTCGCCTTCTATCGGGTCTGGATCAGGATCTGGGTCAGGGTCGGGATCCGGGTCGGGAGTTGTTCCTGTTTCAGGTTCAACGTAGTTGTCGTAACTGAAACTGTCTGCGGTGTTGTTGCCCCATACATATTGTTCAAGTCCCGGATAGTCGACATAAGGATTTCTGTTCTGTTGGAATCCGTACACGGCATTGTTTCTGTCTATCTCCTTTTGGCTCACAGGATCTTCCGCAGCCCATTTCAGCAGCATCTTCAATGCCCATTCGGTCAGTGCCGGATACTTGTTGTGGGCCAGCATGTCGCTGTTCCAGGTTGATACATTCTCTTCATAGCACGTAACCATATAGAAGTATATGCGTGCGAAGTCGCCTTTGTATTCGTCGTTTGGTTCAAATACAATGCCGCTGTATCCGCTGACAGACGAAGGGCCTAGTTTGCTGAAGCCTCCTGCTGATGTGTATGAGGGGCTGTCTGTTTCGCCAAAAGGATAGTTGCTTCGTCTTCCGTTGACGTATCCGTCGGTTGGTACGAGATGAACGAGGTCGGTATACATCGGCCTGGCATCGTCGAACCAACTTTTGGGCATAGAGTGCTCGCGGTTATATACATCGCCTTCGTTTTTATAGTTTCCAGCCTGGTCGGAGCCGAAAGTAAAGTTTGTGATACTTGAATACATATCCCATACTTTTCCGTCGTCGCGTACGTCTGTTGTTCTGAAGCAGTCCCATAGGGCGTCGTATGACAATTCCTTGTGATTCCTGATAATTTCAGAAAGCGCTGTTTTCAGTTCGCTTCCTTTCTTGCCGTCAGCGTTCTTGTAGTAAGTTCCGCTGTTGTTGGGGCCTTGCGCAAACAGTTGAGTCAGCATCAAGATCAGGCTGTTCAGCACGACCGTTCTTTTAAGGTTGATCATATTTTAAGTTTTATGTTTATTTTATAAAAGCCAAAAGATATTATTTGCAGGTTTTCTTGCCTCTCTTTTCCCATTCTATAATACCTCCGTCAAGGTCTATCACCTTGTATCCTTCTTTAGCCAGAAGTTGGGCTGCGTCAGCGCTTCTTCTTCCGCTTCGGCAGTAAACTGCAACAGGTTTGTCCTTTTTCAGTATCTTGCGTGCCTTTGTCATAAAGTCTGGTTGCAGTTTGTCGATGTTAATAACACTGTCGGCATCGATGTGTGCCTCGTTAAACTCTTCTGCTGTCCTTACGTCAAGCAATTGTACGCTGTCTGAAGAAATGACAGTTTCAAATTCATTGGCGTCAACAGTCTTGAAGTTTTGTTGTCCGCAGCTGAACAAGCTGCCTGAAACTAACGTCATGATTGATAAAATTAATCTGTTCATAAAATAAGAAATATTCCGCAAATATACTTATTTTGACTCAAACAGAAAATGCCTGCCAAGGATTTTCATATAATTTTATCATATTGGCAGGTTGGCTGTTATTGTTCCTTTGGTAATAAATATTTATACTGACAGAATGAAAAAGGTTGTTATCAGTCTGGCTGTTTCAATGCAAATCTTACCACCAAAGGCAGATGGTCACTGTAGCCGTTGCGGTATCTCCATGCTCTGTATGTGCGGTATGGCTGCACTCCGCCGTATTTTTCATCAGGCTCAAGCATGAAAGCCTGGTCGTTTATTCTTCCGAAAACCTTCATGCCATAAAGCCTTTGGCTCACCATAATATGGTCAATGCTGTTCCACTCGCCTTTATATTTGTATGTAGCTTTGGCTCCGTTGCTGCCTTTAGCGTCATGTGAGGCGTTTTTCATTCCATGAAGCTGCAGTTGCATAAGTGCCTTGCTGTCAGCATAGTCATTAAAGTCGCCGGCAATTATAATGTTTGGGTCACTGCTGGCAAGACGTATTGAGTCGATAGCTCCGCATAATGTCTTGGCGATAAGCATTCTGTGTGGGCGTGTCGGCTTTTCGCCTCCATAGCGGCTTGGCGCATGAACTACGAATATATGCAGCGTGTCATCGGTTATAATTCTTCCTGCCACATACAGTATGTCGCGTGTCGGCCTCATTCCCTCCATCGGTTTTATGCGTAGTGGATAGTGCCGTATTGGCTGAAAATGCATGGGGTCGTATATTAAGGCTACGTCTATTCCTCTTTCGTCAGGCGAGTTGGTCACTAAATATTCGTAATTTGCGTTGCGTAGCAGTGAGCGTTTGGTAAGATCTCGCATAACGCTGTCGTTCTCAACCTCACATAATGCAACGAGGTCGGGCAGATGCCAGTCTTTGCCGTCCATTCCGCATGAGATAATTGCCTTTGAGATATTGTTCAGCTTATTCCAATATTTTCGTTCTGTCCACTTGCGGTCTCCTTCAGGAGTGAATTCGATGTCGTTTTTCAGACTGTCGTGTCTGAAGTCAAAAAGATTCTCACAGTTAAATTCCACAAATGTGAGAAAGGCCGTTAGAAAAAGAAATGTGTTCATGATATTAGTCGTTGTCAGGTTATTAGCTTTGGTCGTTTTTGGCAGGAAGGCATATCTGCCGTGAGTTGTTGCCCTATGTCTTATTATCAGTCTATGGCAATGTCACGTTTTACGTTGTCGCGTATCTTTGTTAGATATTCTTTCATGCCTTCGGCGTCTTTGTTGTCAATTATCTCGAGCAGCAGTTTCAGTTCAGTCCTTATCTGTTCCACCTGTTCTGATGTGTACGGATTGAACAGTATTTCCTGTAACAGAAAATCGTCTTCGTTGAGTACGCCTTTGGCAATGTTCATATGGCGCTTGAACGTTGTTCCGGGAGCGTCTTGATGCTTCATGACTGCCGCAAAAACAAATGTGCTGACGAAAGGAATGCTCAGTGAGTAGGCGACAGTCTTGTCGTGCTCTTCAAAAGAATACTCATATATGTTGAGGCCGAGCCGGCTGTACAGATCTTTAAAGAAGATTCGTCCCATGTAGTCGCCTTCGCTTATTATTATGGCGTTTTCATGGCTCAACTGGTTCAGATTGGCAAATGTTGGTCCGAACATAGGATGAGTGGACACGTAGCGATGTCCGCAGTGTTCATAGAAGTCTTTCAGGCCGGTCTTTACAGACGAGATGTCGCTTATTATGCAGTCGGCCGGCAGATGTGGCATAACTTCTTTGAATGCCGATATGGTGTATTTTACTGTAACGGCGTTGATCACAAGTTCCGGACGAAATTCGTCAATCTCATCAAGTGCAGTAAAGCGCAATGTGTTGTAAGTAAATCTCAACCGTTCGGGATTCTTTTCATATACTGCGGTTTCGTGCTCAAAACTGAGCAAATCGAGAAAGAAGCTTCCCATTTTGCCTGAGCCTAATACAAGTATTCTCATGTTTTTCGTATTTTGGTATAAGCAGGCGGTCTGCACGCGCCATCATCAGTTTTATGAATGGCGCGTGCGTTCCGTATACTTATATTATTGGTTTATAATCTCTATTTGTTGTCTTACGGACTCTTCGTGAACAGCTTCAAAAATCGTCTTGATGAAATTTGGGTCCATTCCGCATAGTGAGCCTTGTGCACCTCGTTTATTCAGAATTTCGTTGTAGCGAGACGTCTGCAGAACGGTCATGTTATGTTCCTTCTTGTAATGTCCTATTTCACGGCACACTCTCATTCTTTTTGACAGAAGTTCCATAAGCTGATTGTCGAGGTCGTCAATCTGTTTGCGCAGCGCGCTGATTCCTTCAGTTGTTACGCTTTGGTCACGAATGACGAGAAGTCCCAGTATATAGTCAAGAATGTCGGGAGTTATCTGTTGTTTTGCATCGCTCCATGCCTTGTCCGGGTCACAGTGGCATTCGATAATCAGACCGTCAAAACCCAGATCCATGGCCTGCTGGCACAGGGGGGCTATAAGTTCACGACGTCCGCCGATATGGCTTGGGTCGCAGAATATAGGCAGTTCGGGTATGCGTCGGCGCAGCTCGATAGGAATCTGCCACATGGGCAGATTGCGGTAAATCTTTTTGTCATAGCTTGAGAATCCGCGGTGTATGGCTGCGATGCGCTTTACGCCGGCCTGATTGATGCGTTCCATGGCTCCAATCCATAGCTCAAGGTCAGGATTTACAGGATTTTTTACAAGTACGGGTATGTCAACACCTTGCAGACTGTCTGCAATGGCCTGCATGGCAAAAGGATTGGCTGATGTGCGCGCACCAACCCACAGGATGTCAATGTCATATTTAAGGGCCAGTTCAACATGTTCGGGTGTTGCCACTTCTGTAGAAGTTAGCATGCCTGTTTCTTCCTTAACCCTTTTCAGCCACGGCAGAGCGGCCTCACCGTTGCCCTCGAAGCCTCCGGGCTTTGTGCGTGGCTTCCACACACCGGCACGGAATATATGGCAGCCTTTGTAAGCCAGCTGGCGTGCTGTCTCTATAACCTGTTCTTCTGTTTCTGCTGAACAGGGGCCTGCTATTACGGTAAGTTTTTCGTTGTCGCTGGGAAGGTTCAGCGGTAGTAAATCAAGTTCCATAATTGTATTTTCTTTTATTTGTTGTTTCGAATGTTAGTAAGTATCATTTCTGCTTCATGCCCTTTATGCGGCTGAGAGCCTCCTCAATCTTGTCGTCTTTTGCACACAGCGATATGCGTATATATCTTTCGCCGTTGCTCCCGAATATAAATCCCGGCGTGATGAACACTCTTGCCTCATGCAATACACGTTCTGTGAGTTCCTCTGCATCGTTATATTTCTCAGGAATTTTGCCCCACAGGAACATTCCGACCTGTTTGGTGTCGAATGTGCAGCCGAGTTCTTTCATTATTTGTTCGGCTGTGTCGCGCCTTCTTCTGTATGTCGTTATGTTTGCCTGGCGGTGCCATTCGTCGCTGTTGTTATATGCCTCGGCGGCGGCAAGCTGTATTCCGCGGAATGTTCCCGAGTCAATGTTACTCTTTATTTTGAGAATCCATTCGATAAAACGGCTGTTTGATGCACACATGCCGACGCGCCATCCCGGCATGTTATGACTCTTGCTCATGGAGTTGAACTCTATGCAGCAGTCTTTTGCCTCAGGAATTTGCAGCAGCGACAATGGTTTCTCGTTTAGAATGAACGAGTATGGGTTGTCATTCACCACAACTATTGAATGTCTTTTTGCAAAGTCTACAAGTTTGCGGTATGTATCCTCCTGCGCATTTGCTCCTGTAGGCATGTTTGGATAGTTGGTCCACATCAGTTTCACCTTGCTCAGGTCCGTTTTCTCAAGCTCATCAAAGTCAGGCTGCCATCCGTTGTCTTCACGCAGATTATAGTTGACCACCTTTGCGCCAAGTATTTTGCTGAGCGAAGTGTAGGTAGGGTATCCGGGATTAGGCACCAGCACCTCGTCGCCGGGATTGACAAAGGCAAGCGTTACGTGCAGTATGCCTTCCTTTGAGCCTATGAGCGGCTGTATTTCTTTCTGAGGGTCAAGGTCAACATTGTACCAGCGTTTGTAAAATCCGGCCATGGCTTCACGCAGTTCCGGCGTTCCCATTGTGGGCTGGTAGCCGTGTGAACCGTCTTGTCGTGCCACTTCGCACAGTTTGTTTATCGCGGCTTCAGACGGCGGCATGTCCGGACTGCCTATTGCCAGGCTTATTATGTCCTTGCCTTCGGCGTTAAGCCTTGCCACCTCTTTCAGCTTGCGGCTGAAGTAATATTCGCTTACAGCCGAAACTCTTTCTGCCGGCTTTATGTTATGGTTTGGGTTGTTTTCCGTCATCTTGGTATTCTCCTAAAATTTTAAGTTCCTTCGTCAGCGGCATTATTGCGTCTATGCTTTGGCGATAGCGGGTCAGCTGGTTAAATGCAAGGTCAACATAGAACATGTATTCCCATTCGTGGCCGATGATAGGCAGCGACTGTATTTTTGTCAGGTTGATTTTGTAGAACGAGAAGATGCTGAGCACCTGTGAAAGGCTGCCTTCCTCGTGAGGCAGAGAGAAAACAATACTTGCCTTGTTTGTCTGCTCAAGCGGACGCAGAAAGTCGGCTTTGTTAGGATTGCTTACAACCAGGAATCTTGTGAAGTTGTGCTTGTTGTCCTCAATAGATTCCTGCAGGATTTTCATTCCATAAAGGCGTGCGGCGTTAGCGTTGCATATTGCAGCCCATCCCTTGCATTTGTTCTCGGAGATAAACTTTGCTGCTCCGGCCGTATCTTGAGCTTCTACAGCTTTCATTTCCGGATGTCCGGCAAGAAATCCGCGGCACTGCATAAGTGCGACGGGGTGGGAGTGTACCTCGGTTATCGTTTCCCATGAGTCTTCCGGCAGACAGCATATGCTGTGCTCAATGTGCAGTTTGTGCTCGCCGACGATGGTTGTTCCTGAGTCGCGCAGCAGTTCATAATTGTGGAGCAGCGAACCTGCTATGGTGTTCTCTATTGCAAGCATGCCTATCACCGTAGGGTCGTGCTTTATGTTCTCAAACACTTGTTCAAACGTTGAGCAGCATATCAGCTGTATTTGTTCGTCCTTGAAATACTGATGTGCTGCAATGTCGTGAAACGACCCGATTGAACCCTGTATTGCTATTCTCTTCATGTTTATTTATTATTTTCTTTATAATGAAAAATCCCGCCTCATTGTTATGAAGCGGGACTTGTTTGTATCTTTCTTAAAAGATTGTCTTGTCATAAGTTGAAATCTACACGCAACTTCCCGCTTCACAATTCCTTGCAAAGTAAAAATAAAAGTAAAAGAAAGATGCGTATAAATTATTTCTCATTTTTTGATATATTTTCTTATTTGCTTGCAAAAGTATAATATTTAAATGACACCTACAAACATTTTATATTAAAATTTTGTTATAAGGTTTCATTTTTGCTCTTTTATTATTATAATAATGTCTTATTGTATATCAGAACACTCCGTATGGATCCATAGACTTGTATTTCTCCTTCACTTTGTTTTCTATTCCTTCTTCGTCGTTGTTCTCGGGCAGCTGTGCCGTCAGTTCTTTGGCGTGTTCAATGTCTTCGTTTCCGCCTTTCTCGTCGCCTGTTGCAATCCGCAGTTCTCCGCGTTCGCGGTATGCATCGATGTTGAACGGATTGGCATCGGTCACTTTTGTATAGTAATCTTTTGCTGCGTCGGTGTTGCCTTTAGCCCGTTCAATTCTGGCTTTCAGCATCATAACGTCTTCGTTGTCCTCGGTGTGTTCAATAAGCCATGTGGCGTCTTCGTCAGCCTCGTCAGTGTCGCCGTTTTTAAGCAATGTCTCTCCGCGCAGCAGGTAGGCGTCGCCATAATCTTCTTTAAGAGATATTGCCTTGGTCAGCATTGCCACGGCGTTGGTTACGTCCTCCTGTCCGATGCACGCCCTTGCATAAAGATACATCACCTCGGCTGTCTTGTCGTCAATGAGCATTGCCTTTTCGCATGCCCCGGCCATGGCTCCGTAGTCTTCCATCATATATGCCACGTTGGCCATGCGGATAAATATCTGCTGATTGTCAGGTTGTGCCTCGGCCAGTTTCTGCAGCTGCTCGTAGGCCAGCGTAAGTTCGCCGGTGCGTATGTATGCCTGCGACAGATAGTCATGTATCTCGAGATCGTCCTGCATCTGCAGGGCATGGGTGAAGCATCTTATTGCAAATTCGGCCTGACCGGCACGCAGTGCACGCACGCCGTCGTATTTCAACACGTCGAAGTTTTTAGCCTCTTCGGCCTTTTTCTTTTCTTCCGGCTTTTCTTCTTTACTGCCGAACAGAGCTTTGAAGAATTTCATATTTTAGTATGGTGTTTGTTGTTTTTTATGATATTAATTTAGTGTGCCGGATGCCATGCGCCCGTTTTTTTAGTCGTTGCATGTCAGGCGCGGCATCATGCGGCGTTAATTGTGCAAATATACTAATTTGTGATGATATCTGCAAATAAAACGTCAATGTTTGTCTTTGCCGACGGCGGCTTGTCTAGAGTCGTGTTTTTCTGTCCATGCATTGCCCCGTATGAGTATAGGCTTTTACTTCGTATAGCTGCAATATGTCTGACTAAGAATGAATTAGAGTTAATTATGATGAAAAAAGGCAGTATTATTTTGAGTTTTCATGCTTACGGATTAATTTTGCCTGTGATGAAAAAGTTGTTGATTATATTGTTTTTATGTGTGTCGGCAGTTTCTGTTTATGCTCAGGAAGACAGACGGCACATAGCTGTTACCGACACGATTGGCGGCTCTGATATGATGCCGCAGAACGAAATAATAGGTTATGCCGACGGTCCTACTCATGTTTATCTTCAGGACGGAGACTTCGGCTTAGGCATGCCGCAGACCGACTCGCTCCACCTTCCTGCTTTCGATTCGCTTGGGCGTATGTATGTAAACATGTATCCGCTCGACTGGTGCGGCGCATATAACTGGGATTTGCACAAAGGACTTAATGTTAACCTTGGTGCATCAGTGTTTGCCTCGTTCGGCAAAGGCGCATGGCGTGGTTCGGGTTTTGGGCAGAACATAGCCGCAATGTATGCCATACCGGTGAACAACAAATTGTCGATAGCCGTTGGCGGATATCTCAATCATCTTTATTGGACAAGCGACTCATACATGGATGCAGGGCTCAATGCCGTGATAGGCTATAAGTTTGACGAGCATTGGGAAGGTTATATCTATGGACAAAAGTCGCTATCTAACAAGCGCATGCCTTATCCTCTTTATGATATAGGCAATATTGGCGACCGTATAGGCGCAGCCGTAAAATATAACTTCAGTCCGAGTTTCAGCATTCAAGTGGCCGTCGAAGGACGGAATATGAAATAGTTTGTCGGCATATAATTTTAATATGTAGATGACTTTATTGTTGCATTATGTATGGATGGAGATCACAAATCCCGTACAGTGACAACCTGAATTAAGTTTAAAAAGAATTGTAAACAGCTATAGTTATTGCATTGGGAATCGCCAGTTAAATCCAGTACACAGCATTTTGAGTTTGAATATATTGAAATACTAAAAATAAATGGCTGAGTTTTGCATCGTAACTCGGCCGTTTTCGGTTAAAAAGTGACCGAGTTACGATGCGTAAACCTATGGTTAATGATTTGAAAGTATAAGTGCTGTTTTTGCTTAAATGATTTCTTTAAAAAGCCAGTAAATTTTATTACTTGTAATTAAAATAAATGCAAAAAGTTACGATTTTTGAGGCGTTATTAGATACGCTGTCTTTTTATCGTAACTTTTTGCATTATATATGGTTCTTATTTGCTGTTATTTATTGCTTCATAAATTTCAGTCGCAGACTGTTCATCACCACGCTGATACTTGAGAATGCCATGAGTGCGCTTGCCCACATAGGGGTTATCTGCCAATGGGCGCCGAATAAGTATGGCAGTCCGGCTGCAAGAGGTATGCATACCACATTATATATAAATGCCCAAAACAGATTTTGATGTATCATGCCTACGGTCTGTCTAGACAGTTTTATCGCGTAGGCAATTCTGCGCAGGTCGGTTCCCATCAGTGTTACTTGGGCTACGTCTATTGCTATGTCGGTTCCTTTGCCCATGGCGATGCTTACGTCGGCGGCAGCCAGTGCCTGAGTGTCGTTAATTCCGTCGCCTACCATTGCCACGTGATGTCCTTCCGACTGCAACTTTCTTACCATGTCTTCTTTATCCTGCGGCATAACGCGACTCTTCCAGTGGGTTATTCTGGATTTGTCGGCCCAATATTTGGCTGCCTCTTCCTTGTCGCCGCTCATCATATACACCTCTACGCCCTCGTCATGAAGCATCTGCATGGCCTCGCGAGCTCCGGGCTTTAGCGTTTCTCGTTGGTCAAGCGTCAGCGAGTCGGCTTTGGTGAAGTCAACATCCTTATTAGGTATTGTCAGTGTACCAGTCTTGTCAATCACAATGGCATCAATGTTTCGCATGTTTTCAAGGGCTGTTGCGTCCTTTATCAGGATGTTGTTGCGTGCCGCCCTGCCTATGCCAACCATCAGAGCTGTGGGCGTGGCCAGTCCGAGAGCGCATGGACATGCTATAACCAATACTGATACGGCAGAAAGAACTGCGCGCGGGAGCTGACTGTCGCCGCCGACTGCATACCATAAAATAAACGTTATGAGCGACAGGCACAGCACAGCCGGTACGAACACACGGGCAATCTTGTCTGCCACGCGCTGCACCGGTGCCTTGCTGCCCTGGGCCTCCTGCACCATTCTTATTATCTGTGCCAGCATAGTCTTGTCGCCTGTCGCCTCAGCACGGAAACGGATGGTGCCCTGTTTTAGGATTGTTCCTGCAAACACCTTGTCGCCTTCGCTTCGCCGTGCAGGAGTAGGTTCGCCCGTAATCATACTTTCGTCTATATAAGTCTCGCCTGTTGTTATCGAACCGTCTACGGGAACCTTTTCTCCGGCTCTAACCTCAATAATGTCGCCTGAGCCAAGAGCAGCAATCGGCACTTCGTCTATGCTGTCCCCGTTAATAAGGTGCGCTGTTTTAGGTGCCATGCCCATAAGGGCCCTGATGGCAGATGCCGTGCTGCTTTTTGCACGTTCTTCAAGCACGCGTCCTGTAAGCACGAAAGTGATAATCATTACCGATGCGTCATAATATGTATGATTTTCTATGCCGCGCGAGCCCCAGAAAGAGTCGCCCCAGAATGTGTTGAACACGCTGAACAGAAAAGAAATGAGCGTGCTCATAGCCACAAGCGTGTCCATGTTGGCGGTTTTATGCATGAGTTGCCGCCAAGCGTTGACGTAAAACACGCGTCCGCAGTAAGCAATGTTTACTAGTGCGATTATCAGCATTGTCTGGTTTGCGGCTGATGTGCTGCCGACATTCAGCCATCTCATGGATATGCCCATGGTCAGGGCGGCAAACACCCACGACGCTGCCATGCGTCTGATTAGCTGACTATATGCATGCCGTTCAATGGCTGCAACCGATTCGTCTTCATCAATCACCAGGTCGTATCCAGCCTTGATAATCTCATCTTTCATCATCTGCGGCGTTATCACTTTCGGGTCGTATTCTACAAGGGCTGTGCGTGCCGCAAAGTTCACTGCAGCAGAACTTATTCCGTTCAGTTCGTTCAGCCTTCTTTCCACGTTGGCTGCGCATCCGGCGCATGCCATGCCTATGACGGCTATCGTCTTTTTTTCCATTGTTTAGTATGTTTTTTAAGTAATAGCATAGCATGGCTGCAAGTCCGGTCTGAGTGCTTTGCCGTTGCGTCATCCTAGGTCGCGCCATTGCTTCTGCCTTTTCTGCGCAAAGGTAGTTATAATGTGTGGTGGAGGCGTTACGAAATAATGGAAAACATTTATAACATTTTGTTGCTATATTGTGTTGGTCGGGCTATACTTTGATGTCGCAACTGCCGCTATAGTTTGTCGAGTTGTGTCAGGTTCTTTTCCTTCAGGGCCTTAAACTGCGATGGAGTAATTCCTGTAATATTCTTGAACTGTGTGCTGAGATAGGCCACGCTCGAATAGTTCATCATGTCCGCTATTTCGCTCAGCGACATTTCTCCGTAAAACAGCAGTTCCTTTATGCGTTCAGTCTTTTGCAAGATGAAAAATTTTTCAATGGTCATGCCTGTGTTTTCTGAAAACAGCTTGCTGAGTGCGCTGTAGTCTGAACCAAGCTGCTCTGAAAGATATGCGGAGAGATTTGTTCCCGATCTGTTGTTTCTGTAATGCACAAGTTCAATGATGAGGCTCTTTATACGGTCAACAGTCTGCTGCTGCCGGTCTTCAAGCAGCTCAAAACCGAGTGCCTCTAGTCCGGCACGTATTTTAGCGCGGCATTCAGAATCGACCTCTTCTTTTACGCATACAACTCCCAGCTCAACCTTTATGGGGGTAAGTCCAAGATTGCGCAACTCATGTTCTACGGCCATCTTGCATCTGTCGCAAACCATGTTCTTGATATAAAGCACTGTATCTTTCATCTGCCGGCAAAGATAATGCATAATTTTCAAACAGAAACATAAAATATAATCAAATTTGATGCATATTCTTTCATATTGTGAATGCATGCGGTTATAATGTTTCGAAATGACATTTTGCTATAATTTTTGACCTAAAATGCTTGTTTGGTGGCTTTTTGTGGCTCGTATTTGCAGCTAAGACCATGCCAGATATGACATAAAGTGGAAAATATTGCACAATTAAAAAGCGTATGAGCATTTTTTTTGCGTCAGTGTTTTAAAATATTTTAAATACAATGCCAGTTATTGTGTATTTCATTATTAAATGATTATTTTTGCATAAGAGAAAGCCGATTATATTTTATGCCGGCCGATGTCGTTTTCCATACCCGATTTACGATGGGTTTTCGGTGTGGTGAAATTAGGATGAGGCAGGCAACAGAAATGATTAGAAGCGGATTTTACTTAGTGAATAAAACGAATAAGATAATATATATACATAATTATGTTTGAGAATTTAAGCGACAGACTGGAACGCTCTTTTAAAATACTTAAAGGTGAAGGCAAAATAACCGAGATTAACGTGGCCGAAACCCTTAAGGATGTAAGACGTGCATTGCTCGATGCCGACGTTAACTATAAAGTGGCAAAGACATTCACGGATACTGTAAAGAAAAAGGCGTTAGGTATGAACGTGCTTACGGCTGTGAAGCCGGGGCAGATGATGGTGAAGATTGTTCACGATGAGCTTGCAGATCTTATGGGCGGCGAGAGCGTCGGCCTGAAACTTGAAGGACGTCCCGCAATAATATTGATGTCCGGTCTGCAGGGTTCTGGTAAGACCACATTCAGTGGAAAACTTGCCAATATGCTTAAGACAAAGCAGCACAAGAATCCTTTGCTGGTGGCTTGCGACGTTTATCGTCCTGCCGCTATAGAGCAGCTCAAGGTCGTGGCAGCACAGATTGGAGTTCCCGTATATTCGGAAGACAATAATAAGAATGTTGTAGAGATTGCCAACAACGCTATAAAGGAGGCTAAGACCAAAGGTAACGATGTTGTCATCATAGATACCGCCGGCCGTCTGGCTGTTGATGAGGAGATGATGAACGAGATAGAGACTCTGAAGAACTCAGTTAATCCCGATGAGACTCTGTTTGTCGTAGACTCAATGACCGGTCAGGATGCCGTAAATACAGCCAAAGAGTTTAACGACCGTCTCGATTTCGACGGCGTGGTGCTTACAAAACTTGACGGTGACACACGCGGCGGTGCTGCGATAAGTATCCGTACTGTTGTCACAAAGCCAATCAAGTTCGTAGGAACAGGCGAGAAGATGGAAGCCATAGACGTGTTCCATCCTTCACGTATGGCCGACCGTATATTGGGAATGGGCGATATCGTCAGCCTTGTCGAGCGTGCTCAGGAGCAGTTTGATGAGGAAGAGGCTAAGCGCCTGCAGAAGAAAATACAGAAAAACAAGTTCGACTTCAACGATTTCCTTGGCCAGATACAGCAGATAAAGAAGATGGGTAACATTAAGGACCTGGCTTCTATGATTCCCGGTGTGGGCAAGGCCATCAAGGATATTGATATCGACGATAACGCCTTTAAAGGCATTGAGGCGATAATCCTCAGCATGACACCAAAGGAGCGTACTAATCCTGAAATACTTAACACAAGCCGCCGCCAGCGCATAGCCAAAGGATCGGGTACAAACATTCAGGACGTTAACCGTCTGATAAAGCAGTTTGACCAGACCCGCAAGATGATGAAGATGGTTACAGGCTCAAAGATGAGCCAGATGATGGGGGCTATGAAAGGTATGAAGGGCGGTATGCCGAAGTTTTGATGTTGTTTGTTAGCGCACCGCTTTCTGTGCAGCTTTTAGCTTATGCGTGAAGTGCACATGGAAGGCAGGTGGAGTGTGAAATTTGATTATAAGAAAACCAAAATATATGCAATTAATTGACGGCAAGGCTACGGCGGCACAGATAAAGGCCGAAATAGCTGAAGAAGTAAGACAGATAGTGGCCGGAGGCGGCAAGCGTCCTCATCTGGCAGCAATACTCGTTGGACACGACGGCGGCAGTGAGACTTATGTAAAGAATAAGGTTATTGCCTGCGAGGCGTGTGGCTTCAAGAGTTCTCTTATACGCTTTGAGGAAGATGTAACTGAGGATGAGCTGCTGGCAAAGGTTAAGGAACTTAATGATGACGACGATGTTGACGGATATATCGTTCAGCTTCCTTTACCGAAGCATATCGATGAGCAGAAAATCATCATGGCAATAGATTACCGTAAGGACGTTGACGGATTCCATCCGGTTAATGTAGGACGTATGGCAATTGGTCTGCCGTGTTTCATCTCTGCTACTCCGTTAGGCATACTGACTCTTCTTCGCCGTTATGGCATAGAAACTTCAGGACGCAAGTGTGTCATTCTTGGCAGAAGCAACATTGTCGGTAAGCCCATGGCTCAGCTGATGATGCAGAAGCAGTATGGCGATTCGACCGTTACTGTATGCCACAGCCGCTCGAAGACATTGAAGGAGGAGTGTCGCGAGGCTGACATAATCATTGCGGCAATAGGTCGCCCAGACTTCGTTACAGCTGATATGGTTAAGGAAGGGGCTGTTGTTATTGATGTCGGCACGACACGTGTTACTGATGCTACAAGAAAGAGCGGATTCCGTCTTAACGGAGACGTGAAGTTCGATGAGGTTGCACCTAAATGTTCGTTTATCACTCCTGTGCCTGGTGGGGTGGGGCCAATGACTATATGCTCTCTTATGAAAAACACTTTGGCAGCTGGAAAAAAGGAATATTATAAGTAATGACAGCAGAAGAGTATTATTTAGAAGGCAATAAGTACCGCAAGGAAGGCAACTGGCAGGCTGCGCTCAATAATTATCTTGAGGCAATAAAGCTTGATCCGGAGAGTCCTGCGGTTGAAGCCAAACGAATGATTGACAGCATCCTTAATTATTACTGCAAGGATATGTTTAATCCATAAGTCGGTCAGTTGTGAGGCAGAATGTGACTGCTAAGTGTCATAAGATGCTTCATTTCGACTGTCTGATGCCAATGCTCAGTTCATCCTTCATGCTTATACGCGTGATTTGCTTGTTTGAGTATCTTAGTTTAATAGAACAAAAAATTTAATTAACACGGGCGGTGGTTTATTCCGCCGCTCATAATAATAACCTTAAAATAGTATTTATGAGTAAAATCAGAGGAGCTATTGTGGTCAATACCGACCGCTGCAAGGGGTGTTCGCTATGTGTTGTGGCATGCCCTAAAGATGTCATAGCGCTCACAACCACTTGTGTAAACGTACAAGGGTATGCCTATGCCGAGGCTGTAAGGCCAGACGATTGTATAGGTTGTGCCTCGTGCGGAATTGTATGCCCAGACGGGTGTATCACTGTTTATAAGAAAAAGATGGAGGATTAGCAAATGGCAGAGAAAGAAACTATTTTGATGAAGGGTAACGAGGCCATTGCCCATGCAGCTATACGCTGTGGTGCTGACGCTTATTTCGGATACCCAATTACTCCGCAGAGTGAAGTTATCGAAACTCTTGCTGCACTGAAACCATGGGAAGAAACTGGTATGGTTGTGCTTCAGGCAGAGAGTGAGGTTGCATCTATTAATATGGTGTATGGTGCTGCCGGTGCTGGTAAGCGTGTGCTTACATCTTCTTCAAGCCCTGGTGTTGCCCTCATGCAGGAAGGCATCGCTTATATGGCAGGTGCTGAAATTCCCGGTGTGTTTGTAAACGTACAGCGCGGAGGCCCTGGCCTTGGTACTATCCAGCCGTCTCAGGCAGATTATTTCCAGGCAACACGTGGTGGCGGTAATGGTGACTACTATGTTATAACACTTGCTCCTAACAGTGTGCAGGAAATGGCAGACTTCGTTGACCTGGCCTTTGAACTTGCATTTAAATATCGTAACCCGGCAATGATTCTTTCTGATGGTGTTATCGGTCAGATGATGGAAAAGGTGGTTCTGCCTCCATATAAGCCACGCCGTACAGAAGAGCAGATTGCAAAAGAATGTCCTTGGGCTACAATGGGACGTACAAACGGCCGTAAGCCCAATATCATGACATCTCTTGAGATGCAGCCGGAAGTGATGGAACAGAGAAACCTCGCATTGCTGCGTAAATATCAGCAGATTAAGGACAATGAGGTTAGATATGAGAAGACTCTCTGCGACGATGCAGAATATATAATTGTATCTTTCGGTAGTGCAGCACGTATTGCAGAGAAAGCTGTCGAGCTGGCACGCGAAGAAGGCATCAAGGTCGGCTTGTTCCGTCCTATTACTTTGTGGCCTTTCCCGGAGAAAGAGATTGCAGCCCTTGCTGAAGGAAAGAAGGGTATTCTTTCTGCTGAGATTAACGCAGGACAGATGATTGAAGACATTCGCCTTGCTGTTAATGGTAAAGTTCCTGTTGAGCATTTCGGACGTCTTGGCGGAATCGTGCCAGGACCGGACGAGATTGTAGAAGCCTTAAAAAACAAATTAATGAAATAAGCCATGGATAAGAATGAAATAATCTCTCCGGAGAACTTAGCATATAAAAAACCTGCATTGTTGAACGAAACCCCGATGCATTATTGCCCGGGCTGCTCTCATGGAGTTGTTCACAAGTTGGTTGCAGAAGTTATTGAGGAAATGGGCATGGAGAACAAAACTGTGGGTGTATGTCCTGTAGGATGTTCTGTTTTCGCATACCGTTATATTGATATCGACTGGAGTGAGGCTGCTCACGGACGTGCTCCTGCTGTTGCTACTGCTATTAAGCGTGTATGGCCTGATCGTCTGGTGTTCACTTATCAGGGCGACGGTGACCTTGCTTGTATTGGTACAGCAGAGTCAATACATGCTCTTAACCGCGGTGAGAACATAACTATAATATTCATCAACAACGCCATTTACGGTATGACAGGTGGTCAGATGGCTCCTACCACACTTATCGGCCAGAAGACATCTACATGTCCTTACGGACGTACACCTGAGCTGCACGGATATCCGCTGAAGATAACTGAAATGGCAGCCTTAATGGAAGGTACATGCTATGTTACACGCCAGAGCGTTGAAACTGTGGCTGCCATCCGTTCAACAAAGAAGGCTATACGTAAGGCTTTCGAGGCATCAATGGCCGGCAAGGGCTCAAGCCTTGTTGAGGTGGTAAGTACATGTAACAGCGGATGGAAACTTTCACCTGTAAAGGCTAACGAGTGGATGAAAGAAAACTTATTCAAGTTCTATCCTAAGGGCGACCTCAAGGATACAACAGAGGACAAATAAAAAAGCAGACCTATGAAAAAGGAAATTATTATATCAGGATTCGGCGGACAGGGTGTGCTGTCTATGGGCAAGATTCTTGCTTATTCTGGACTTATGGAGGACAAGGAAGTCACATGGATGCCGGCATATGGTCCTGAACAGCGTGGTGGAACGTGTAATGTTACTGTTATCGTCAGTGACGAGCGCGTGTCTTCTCCAATCGTGAGTGAATATGATGTCGCTATCGTGCTCAACCAGCCTTCACTGGATAAATTCGAGCCGAAAGTAAAGAAGGGCGGCTTCCTTATTTATGACACATCAGGTATAATCAATCCTCCTAAGCGTACAGATATTACAGTATGTCCTATCGCAGCAATGGACAAGGCCGTTGAGATGAAGAACTCAAAGGTTTTCAATATGATTGTTTTGGGCGGACTGCTCAAGGTTTGTCCTGTTGTAAGCGACAAGGGTGTCGAGAAGGCTCTGTATAAGACTCTGCCTGAGCGTCACCACGGACTTATTCCTCTGAATATGGAGGCTATAACAGCTGGTAAGGAAATCATCGGCTAAACATAAGTTATCACTGCTCTTGCCCGGCCTTCATGGCTGGCAGGATGCAAGATAACCGGCAGACCGTTTTCAAAGGTTAGTATATTTGTTTGTACTAGCGTTGAAAACGGTCTGATTTTTTATCAAAATATTAAGAATGATGTAAACAGACTATTGAACAGTACTATTTTGCATGATGAAAATGCGTTATTTTGTTATGCAAAAGGTATGTTTTTGCGTTGCTTGTGTGGCATGTATATATTTTCTTGTAAAACTTATCACTTATCACATTCTTGCATAACATATTGAATGTGAGAATCTTTTGCTGTGATGAGTCTGTACTATAACTCATCACAGCAAAAGAAATATTTGCCAAAATTACTATAAGTGGCGCAGACGATTATTGATGCAGAATATCTCAGATGGTAATTTTTTCAATTCCTCCGTATGGCGCAAGATGTTTAAAACAGTCTTTTTCACTGAATAGCTTGCCATAAATTCCTGCGCACATAAGCACTCCGCCGTGGGCAAAAATGGCAACGCGTCTGTAAGGTTTTTGCTTTAGCTCGTCTAAAAATCCGGCTACGCGTGCATACATCATCGGAAAACTTTCGCCGTTGGTTGTTGGTTGGTGCATATAGTCGTCATACCATCTTTGCAGGTTCTCATCTTCTATCTCGTCAAAGAGTTTCATCTCCCAGCTGCCCATGTTCATTTCCTTCAGTCTGTCGTCAACAACAGGATTTGCCCATCCGCAATACTCGGCAAGCTTTCTTGCTCTTGTAAGCGGTGATGAGAACACCATGTCGAACTCGAGATGCTCAATGTTTTTCTTTGTTATGGCTGCTTCCTGCTCAAATGTATCGGCCACGGGCACGTCGCTCCATCCATAACATGTGCCTTTAGGCACATTTACACTTGTGTGTCTTATGAGAATAACGTCCATAATTGTCTGTTGTTGAAAAATTGGGATGAAACTGTAAGGTAGAACGACAGCTCAATAAGCAGAAACATCGCTCCGCAGCAGTCGCCCGTATATCCTCTCAGCCTACGCCAAATTAAGAGATAAAGAAAATACATAACAAGGCCGGGAATGAATATTATCAAGTCCCAGCGAACAAGTCCCCAGCATGTAAGCACGAGTGGAGCTAGCGGCGCCATGCCTTGAATAAACAGGCTAATGCCAGCCTTAATGTTCATTTTGCGGTAAACAACGTGTGCTTTCGACTCTTCTTCCGTCCGGGCATACGGCATCATCATTATAATCTGCCCTGCAAGCATCTTGCTGTAAGGGTCGGCTGCTAATACAGTCAGTGCAGCCAGTTTCGCCGGCATGGCTGTAAGAGCGAAGAAGAGAATCAGCAGATACATTACAATTCCAACTACGCCGAAGGTACCCGTGCGCGAGTCTTTCATTATGTCTAGAATGCGTTGCCTGTTGTTTCCGCCACCGCCAAAACCGTCGAAAAAGTCGGTAAGACCATCTTCATGTAAGGCTCCCGTTATCAGAAGTCTTGCCACGATAGCCATAAGTACGGCTATTGTATGCGGCAGAATCATTCCGCCAAAATAAATGACGGCAGCCATGATTCCGCCTGTAAGCCATCCTGTCAGCGGCCAGTGCTCAACCACAGTGCGGTAGCTTTCCTTGGGAGGTTCGTGCAGTCGCCAAAAAGGCAGTCTTGTAAAGAAGATAAACGACGCCCATATGTTGTCGTACCATTTAGAAGTATTTAGTGATATTCGCATTGTCAAAGTTGTTCATTTCGTTAATCATTCTGACAGAGCTGTCTATAATAGGGAAGGCACACAGTGCGCCTGTACCTTCGCCAAGCCTTAGTCCCAGGTTTAACAGCGGCTTTGCGTCAAGAAGTTCAAGCATCTTGCGGTGTCCTGTTTCGTCGCCCTTATGTCCGAAAATCATATAATTCTTTACCTCAGGGTAAAGCATGCTGGCTGCCAGAGCGCATGCTGTCATGATAAATCCGTCAACCATTATGATAATGTGACGTTCTGCCGCACGCAGCATGGCACCTATTGTGCTCACCATCTCGAAACCGCCAAAGCAGCGTATTATAGTAGTCGGGTCGGGTGTGTTGCCGTGCCGGTTTCTGAAGTTTCTCACTGCGTCTGCCAAAACCTCATATTTATGTCTTATTCCCGGCGAGTCGAGTCCTGCGCCGGCACCTACGCACTCTTCAAGCTCAATGTTGCCAAACAGACTCATCCATACGCTTGAAGGTGATGTGTTTGCTATGCCCATTTCGCCAAGACATATAATATTGCAGCCGTTGTCTGCCACGCACTTGTCAACCATTTCGCAGCCTATGTTTATGGCCTGCTCAAACTGTTCTTCAGTCATGGCGTCCTCGTATCTGAAATTGGCTGTTCCGTTGGCAATCTTGCGGTTGATTATCTCCTTATATTCCGTCAGGTCATGGTCTACGCCCGTGTCAACAAGATAAAGTCTGAAGCCATGCTGGCGGCAAAACATGTTGACACCGCCGCCGCCACGGGTAAAGTTTATCATCTGCTGCCATGTAACATCGCGCGGCGACACGCTTACATTCTCGCGTTCAACGCCATGATCACTGCCGAAAAGAATATGGCACTGGCCCGTGAGCTTTGGCGACAATGTCTGCTGTATAAGGCAAATCTGAACTGCCAGACTTTCGAGTCTTCCAAGCGAGCCCTTGGGCTTGTTCAGATTGTCGATTTTTTTTATTATATCCTCTTTTATACTGTTGTCTGGTGCTTTTATTTCAAAATTTTTCATAATCATATAGTTTAAGGATCTTTACTGTCGGATAGAGTCTTGTGGCTTACTTTATTTTTACCGGAATGCCGCAGACCATCATTATCACCTCATCGGCCTTTGATGCCACATACTGGTTCATCCATCCCTGCATGTCGGTAAATCTGCGTTGAACGGCGTTGCCGCTCACTTCTCCGCTGCCAATTTCGTTGGTGACGAATATGAAAGTGTTGTCTTTATCCGTAAACTTGTCAAACTCTTTCTTTATTTCTTCGAGAGCCTCGCTCACAGTAGGTTGGGTGTCGGCGTCAGCTTCACGGTCAAAGAAGAAATTGGTACACCAAAGGGTGACGCAGTCAATCACTATTACCTTATTATATATGTCGTGCTTGCTGAGATATTTTTCCTCTTCAATGTTTGTCCATTGTTCACCTCTTCGTTCCTGATGTTTTCTTACTCTTTCCTTGAATTCGTCGTCCCATACGTGAGCCGTGGCAAGATATACAGGATTGTCCGAGAGGCTCAAAGCAAGTTTCTCTGCATATACGCTTTTACCCGAGCGCTGTCCGCCGGTAATAAGAATAATCTTTTTCATATAATGCAAAGGTAATGCAATTTACATTAATATGATAAAAAGTTTATTCGTTTTTTATTTTCGTAGTATTCTTTTATTTATGATTGGTATTTGCCTTTCGGGTAGTTTTGGCTGTCAGCCGTGTTTTTACCTTTATGCAGGCTATGCCATGGTTGGCTAAACTTTAATGAAAACATATAAAACTAATATGCTGCATAATGCCTGACAACGTGAAGGACAATAAGCAATGTGAATAATAAACGTGACGTTTAGCTTAATCAGGTATTCAAATATATTTACAAATAGGACGTTGTGGCATATTTTATTGCCGTTTTCCTGACTTTTTGTATATATTTTATATTTTTATTTTATAAAACTAAAAAACGTCATATTGTAAATCTCACAGTTAAATCACTTTTAATTTGCTGCTGCTTATTATAAAGTACCAATATTTTGTCCTTTTCTACGTTAATACATACAATTATTTTTCTTAATCAAATTATTTGTCTCTAATAATTTGTTTTGTAAATATTAATTTGTATCTTTGTGTACTGCAATTATTAATAAATTGTTTATAATTTAAATTTTAAGAAAATGAAGAAGTTATTATTTATGTTTGTTGCTGCATTGGCAACTGCATCTGTTTCAGCTCAGACAGTAACTGAAAGCAAGACTTTCGATAATTTTTATATTGGAGTCAATGGCGGTTTTGCGACCAAAACTACCGGTCATGCATGGCTTAAGGATCTGAATCCTAATCTCGGATTGCGTATCGGCCGTAATTTCACTCCGGTATTTGGTCTTGCTGCAGAAAGCAATGTTTATTTGTCTAACAAGCCGGGCGAGTCAATCGGAACATTTGTGCGTTCGATGAATACATCTTTGCTCGGAATTGTTAACCTGAGCAACTGGTTTGGCGGATATCCTGGTGAGCCGCGTTTGTTTGAAGTTTCTGTTCTCGGCGGTTTAGGATGGGGACACGTGTTTGGTCATCCGTCTGAAGTGTATAACGACGACGCTCTTACATCTAAGGCAGCAATTGACTTTACATTTAATCTTGGCAAGGCTAAGGCATGGCAGTTCTACATCGAGCCTGCTATGATCTGGACACTTGGAGGCTATAATGGCGGAACACACGCTATTAAGTATAATGTAAACAACTCAGGCTTCCAGCTTAATGTTGGTTTCAACTACAAGTTCAAGAATTCTAACGGCACACACAACTTCACAATTGCCGAACTGCGTGACCAGTCAGAGATTGACGGCCTGAATGCTAAAATCAACGACCTGCGCAGCGATTTGAACGGTAAGGATGCACAGCTTGCTGCTAAAGACCGTCAGATTGCAGATCTGCAGAAGGCTCTTGATGAGTGCAACAGAAGACCTAAGTATGAGAAGCCTGCAACAGCAACCAACCTGCAGCCTACAGTATTGTTCCGTCAGGGCAAGTCTGTAGTAGATCCTGCTCAGTATGCTCCGATTGAGCTTATTGCACAGTACATGAAGAATCATCCTGATGCAAAGGTTGAGATTAAGGGATATGCTTCTCCTGAAGGCTCTGCAGAGCGCAACCAGCAGCTGTCAGAAGAGCGTGCGGCAGCCGTTAAGAAGATTTTGGTTAACAAGTACAAGATTTCTGCTGACCGTCTTACAACAGTAGGTTGTGGCGCTACAGACAAATTGTTCGAGCAGGTAGAATTCAACCGCGTAGCTACATTCAACGACAATACTAAGTAATTTTACATAGTAAATCATAAAAAAATCTCCGTCCCAAATAGGGCGGAGATTTTTTTGTATAATTATATTGCATGGATAAAGCTTGTTTCCATGAAATTAATGAATGGTTTTGCAGTCGTAACTCAGTCACTTTTGATGCAAAAGTGGGCGGTTTTCACATCAAAAACAACCCACTTTCATTTCGAAACAAAACATAGTGCAGGTTCTTTCTGTATTGATTGTATTTTCTATATAACATGTTAATTTGTAATTTATTTACGAGGAAATATTACAGATTTTTGGCGTCGAATCTGTTTGCATTTTTGTATCTTGTTGTTGACGCAGATTTTTATCTTTTAGTTGTCATGCCAAATCTGTTCAATATTTGCCATAAAGTTTGTCCAGTTTTCCATGTCTTTGCCGCTTGTCGTGTTTTGTGGCATTATTGATGTTATTTAGCTTTATCCGGTTTTGTTATGCCGGATCAGAGAGAGAAATATTATAATCCGTTATGATTGTCCACATGTATATTTGTGTGGCAATAAATAATTGATGCCGTTGATGTATTCCTATTCGATTTTTTCGCTTTTATGTCGAATATTTTTATACTTTGTTGTGTGACATTATTTTATTATATTATCGATAATCATGACAAGTATTTTGTATAAATGGAATAATTGTAACATCTTGAAATTGCACATTTAAGATACATATGTGCAACAAAGTCTTTCAATTTATCACATTTTATACTTATTTTCTGATAAAATTTATTTGACGGCTTAATTATTTAGTATATTTGTTGCTGTTTGTGAGAAAAAAGTATAACTTTGCACATACGTATAAGTGAAAAATTTGAGAGAATATGAAACACAAGTTGAGAAGTGCGGTTTGTACCGAAGGACGACGTATGGCAGGGGCGCGAGCCCTGTGGGTTGCTGCAGGCATGAAGCATGAGCAGTTTGGAAAGCCCATCATTGCCATCGTCAACTCATTTACGCAGTTTGTCCCGGGACATACACATTTACATGAAATCGGCCAGATCGTAAAGGCTGAGATTGAAAGTATGGGATGTTATGCCGCAGAATTCAACACGATAGCGATTGATGACGGTATAGCAATGGGACACGACGGAATGCTATATTCGCTGCCGTCGCGCGATATCATTGCCGACTCTGTTGAATATATGGTTAATGCCCATAAGGCAGACGCAATGATATGTATCTCAAATTGTGATAAAGTTACGCCCGGCATGCTTATGGCAGCCATGCGATTAAACATACCGGCCGTATTCTGCAGCGGCGGACCTATGGAGGCTGGACGATGGAACGGCGAGAATGCCGATCTGATAACGGCCATGGTTAAAGGAGCTGACCCGAGTGTCAGCGATGACGAAATGCGCCAGATAGAGAGTTGTGCCTGTCCTGGCTGTGGCTGCTGCTCGGGTATGTTCACGGCAAACTCTATGAATTCGCTCACAGAGGCCATAGGCCTTTCGCTTCCTGGCAATGGTACAATTCTGGCCACGCACAAGAATCGCATACAGCTGTTTAAGGATGCCGCGCGCCAGATTGTGGCAAATGCCATAAGGTATTATGAAGAAGGAGACGAGAGTGTCCTGCCGCGCAATATTGCTACGCGTGAAGCCTTTCTGAATGCCATGACACTCGACATAGCCATGGGAGGAAGCACCAATACGGTGCTGCATCTTTTGGCTGTTGCTCAAGAGGCTGGGGCTGATTTTACCATGTCTGACATAGATGAGCTTAGCCGCAGGGTGCCTTGTCTGTGTAAGCTGGCTCCAAATACGCAGAAGTATAGTCTGCAAGAATGTAACCGGGCAGGCGGAATATTCGGAATAATAAATGAGCTGGCCAAGGGCGGACTGATCAACGAAGGCGTGATGCGTGTTGACGGAAAAACGCTGGGTGAACAACTTAGAAAATATGACATAACGGGCAATGGCATTGACGGTGATGCAGAACGCATATACCGCAGTGCGCCTGGCAGAAAGTTTTCTACCGTCATGGGCTCGCAGGAAGAGCAGTGGGATACGCTCGACACCGACCGCTCGGCAGGTTGCATACGCGACATAGAGCATGCCTATACAAAAGACGGAGGATTGGCAGTCTTGTTTGGCAACATCGCGCAAGACGGATGTGTTGTCAAGACGGCAGGCGTAGACCCTTCAATATGGAAGTTTAGCGGACCGGCAAAGGTCTTTGATTCGCAGGAAGATGCCTGTGAGGCTATTCTCGGCGGTAAGGTCAAGAGTGGCGACTGTGTGGTTATCACGCACGAAGGCCCTAAGGGAGGTCCCGGCATGCAGGAGATGCTTTATCCAACGTCTTATATTAAGAGTATGCATCTCGGAACCGAGTGTGCCTTGATTACAGACGGACGCTTCAGCGGCGGAACTTCAGGACTAAGCATAGGGCATATTTCGCCGGAAGCCGCTGCCGGAGGCAACATCGGAAAGATAATTGATGGTGACATCATAGACATAGACATTCCCAACCGCTCAATAAATGTCAGGCTGACGGCTGAAGAGCTTGACTTGAGGCCACAGCGCAAGCTGACCCGAAAGCGTGTCGTAAGCAAGGCCCTGAGAGCTTATGCTCAGAGCGTAAGTTCGGCAGATAAAGGCGGAGTGAGGATTATAGGTTAGTATAAGTTTTTGTGAAGTGTGTTTCATAATCGGTGCCTGCGCCTGTCGTGCGTTGGTGTAATGCCCTGCATGGCACTGTTGACGTATATTACTTTGTGCGCACGGCTTTGTGCGTATGGCGTCGGTTATGTTACTTGTTACTTGACACAACAAAAAATATTGAGAGAGTATGGCAAAGGAAATGATAACAGGAGCAGAGGCTCTGATGAGGGCTCTGAAAGAAGAAAACGTGAAAACCATTTTCGGTTATCCTGGCGGATCTATTCTGCCGGTTTTCGATGCCCTTTATGATTATACACGCGGTGACAAAAAGGCTTTTGAGCATATACTCGTCAGGCATGAACAGTCGGCTGCCCATGCGGCAGAAGGATACTCACGTGCCAGCGGCGACGTAGGAGTATGTATCGTAACAAGTGGTCCGGGAGCAACAAATACGCTTACAGGCATTGCAGATGCAATGATGGACTCAACACCGATAGTCGTTATTGCCGGACAGGTGGGCGTAGATGTGCTTGGTACTGACTCTTTTCAGGAAGTCGACCTTGTTGGCGTGTCGCAGCCTATAAGCAAGTGGAGTTATCAGATACGCCGTGCAGAGGATGTGGCATGGGCCGTAAGCCGTGCCTTTTATATAGCACGCTCAGGCCGTCCTGGTCCTGTAGTGCTAGATTTTCCAAAGAATGCCCAGGTGTCTCTCACAGAGTATGAGCCGTGTCGTGTAGACTTTGTACGTGGCTATGTGCCTTATCCCACGGTAGACGCAGAGGCCGTAAGCCGTGCTGCAGAGCTTATTAATAACGCAAAAAAGCCGTTGGCACTTGTAGGGCACGGTGTGGAGCTTGGCAATGCACAGCAAGAGCTTGTCGACTTTATCGAGAAGGCCGGCATACCGGCCGCCCGCACCATGCTTGGACTTTCGGCTCTTCCAACCGGCCATCCGCTTAATATGGGGATGCTAGGCATGCACGGCAACTATGCACCAAACATGAAAGAGCAGGAGTGTGACGTGCTGATAGCCATAGGCATGCGTTTCAGCGATCGTGTTATCTGTAATCCTGCCACTTATGCCAAACAGGCAAAAATAATACAGCTCGATATTGACGGGGCTGAGATAGACAAAAACGTTAAGACCGACGTTGCCGTTGTAGCAGACTGTAAGGAGTCGTTGCCGGCAATTACAAAGCTGTTAAGGCCTAATTCACACAAAGAATGGTGTGAGAGTTTCAGACCGTTGTATGAAGAGGAATACGAGAAGGTTATCAGGCCTGCAACTTGCCCGTCGTCAGGTCCGCTTCTTATGGGTGAAGTGGTTAAGGCTGTGGCTGATGCAACAGGAGGCGATGCCGTTCTCGTTAACGATGTAGGACAGAATCAGATGTTTTCGTGCCGTTACTTCAGATATAACAAGAAACGCTCCGTAGTGAGCAGCGGCGGCTTGGGAACCATGGGCTACGGACTTCCGGCTGCTATAGGAGCTGCCTATGCCGTGCCTGATCGTCAGATTTGTATGTTTACCGGCGACGGAAGTTTTCAGATGAGCATACACGAACTTGGTACGATAATGGAACATCGTATTCCGGTTAAGGTGATTCTGATGAACAATAACTATTTGGGCAATGTGCGTCAGTGGCAGGATTTGTTTTTCGACAGCCGTCAGGCGTTTACAAGGATGACAAATCCATGTTACGGCGGAATATGTGACGGGTATCACATACCATATATTTTTGTGTCTGAAAGAGAATTGTTGAAGAATGCAGTTCATAAAATGTTGTCAACAGAAGGGCCGTTTGTGTTGGAGTGTGCTGTTAAGGAGGAAGATAATGTAATGCCGATGGTTCCTCCGGGATGTTCGGTCAACGAGATGTTGCTTGAAGTAAACAGATAATGGCGGGTATGGAAGCAAAAGACAGAAAATTATATACAATGTTGGTCTATTCAGAAAACATTGCCGGTATACTTAACCAGATAACAGCCGTGTTTACGCGGCGTCAGGTTAATATCGAAAGTCTGAATGTGTCAGCCTCAAGCATCGAGGGTGTTCACAAGTACACCATAACGGCATGGAGCGACGAAGACCTGATAAAAACAATAACAAAGCATATCGAGAAGAAAATAGATGTGATAAAGGCTGATTATTACACGGACGATGACCTTTTTATACGTGAGGTGGGGCTTTATAAACTTTCAACGGGCGAAGTGCTTGCTAATCCCGAAATATCGCGTGTAATCAGAAAGGCTGACGCCCGCATTATTGATGTAAACCCTACGTTCTGCTGCGTAATGCTGAGCGGAATGACGGAAGATATTACAGGACTCTATTACGCTCTCGACAAGTTTAAATGCTTGTTGCAGTATACCCGCAGCGGGCGTATTGCCATAACCCGCAGTAAGGTGGAGCAGGTCAGTGAATTTTTAGAATTACAGGAAAAAAATAGGAATAAAAAATGTTAGACAAAGTAGGAAAATACGAGTTTTTGGCAGAACCGTTTCATTGTGATTTCTCAAAACGTCTTTTTATGGGACATCTTGGCAATCACATGCTTAATGCCGCAGATTTTCATGCAGCCCATCGTGGTTTTGGCATGACATACCTTAACCCTTTGCATAAGACATGGGTGTTGTCGCGTCTGGCTATCGAGATGGAAAAGATGCCGCCGCAATATGCCAAGTTTTATGTTGAAACATGGGTCGAAGGAGTGATGAAATTTTTTACCAATCGTAATTTTCGTGTCGTTGATGCAGAAGACGAAAATCTGGTTTATGGCTATGGCCGCAGTATTTGGGCCCTGATAGACACCGACTCTCGTCAGCCGCAGAACATCATGGATATACGTGACGGTGAGATACTCAACTATATAGAAACAGACAAGGCTTGTCCTATTGGTGCATTGTCGCGTGTCAGGATGAGTAAAGACGCCGGGCTTGTTGCCTCTGTGCCAACTCATTACAGCGATGTTGACGTAAACGGTCATATTAACAGCGTAAAGTATATTGAGCATGTGCTCGATTTATTTGCGCTTGATACGTATCGTGAATATAGGATAAAGCGTTTCGACATTGCTTATGTGGCCGAAAGCTATTATGGGGATACGTTGAACTATTACAGGGAAGATGTTTCTGATGATGTGTTCTGCGTACGCATAACAAGAGTGCCGCCTGAGTCTTCAGAAGAAACTGAAGTCTGTAGATGTAAGATCGAATTTGTTAAAGATTAACAGTTCAAGCACTATTTTGCTTTAACGGCAGGTACTTACTGCTGTCTTTATGTGAAAGTAAGAAATATGTAACGTCTAATCTGCAGCCTCGGATACGGGGCTGCTTAAACAAACATTTTTATTATGGCAGAAATGAATTTTGGTGGCGTGATAGAAACAGTGGTCACCAGTAAAGAATTTTCTTTAGAGAAGGCACGTGAAGTTCTACAGAACGAAACGATAGCTGTATTAGGTTATGGAATTCAGGGACCTGGGCAAGCATGCAATTTGCGTGACAATGGCTTTAATGTTATTGTAGGTCAGCGTGAAGGCAAAACTTATGATAAGGCTGTTGCCGACGGATGGGTGCCCGGAAAGACATTGTTTTCGATTGAAGAGGCTGCTGCAAAGGGTACGATTATATGTATGCTGCTGTCTGACGCCGGTCAGATATCGGTGTGGCCTAAGGTTAAACCTTATCTGACAAAAGGAAAGGCACTTTACTATTCTCATGGATTTGCCATAAACTGGAGCGACCGCACTGGTGTAGTTCCTCCAGGTGATGTTGACGTTATTATGGTTGCCCCAAAGGGTTCGGGCACATCGCTCCGTACAATGTTTCGTGAAGGGCGTGGGCTAAACTGTTCTTATGCCGTTTATCAGGATGCTACCGGTAAGGCTGAAGAGCGTACAATAGCATTCGGTATAGGTATCGGGGCTGGATATCTCTTTAAGACTACCTTTGAGCGTGAGGCTACAAGCGACCTCACCGGTGAGCGTGGCTCGCTGATGGGTGCTATTGAAGGACTTTTTGAGGCTCAGTATCAGGTGCTACGTGAGCATGGACATTCTCCCTCAGAGGCGTTTAATGAGACTGTTGAGGAGCTTACCCAGAGTCTTGCTCCGCTTTTCGGCGAGAAAGGCATGGACTGGATGTATGCCAACTGTTCTACAACGGCCCAGCGCGGTGCTCTTGACTGGGCTCCACGTTTCCGTGATGCTATTAAGCCGGTGATGGAGTGGCTTTATCTTTCTGTAAAGTCGGGTAACGAGGCACAGATTTCAATCGACAGCAACTCTAAGCCTGATTATCGTGAAAAGCTTAATGAGGAACTGCGGCAGATGCGCGAGAGCGAGATGTGGCAGGCTGGTCTGACTGTCCGCAAGCTGCGTCCTGAAAATAATTGATTATATATTTGACATGCTGATAATTATACAGGCGTGGGGCAGTGATGTTCCGCGTCTGTTTTTATTATGTAAGAGTTTGTATTGTTGTATCTGGATAGATGCTCGGATGTGTCTGATATTCAGCTTCATACTGCCTGTTATCCTTTTCTGAGCACCACCATTCCGTCTGAGAGATATATTTTTTCTTCGTTTAGCATGTATTCAACAGCATATTCTATTGCATCTCTGTTGAAGTTAATGCTTTTTATCTCTGTGATGCAGTGTGGTTTTTTGTCGCTGAGGAGTTCTGTAATAAGTTCCTCGGCTCTTTTCTGTTCGTTTTTGTTTTCGCGGTGCTTTTTATGTGCAATACAGACATCGCATTGGTTACAGTCAGTAGAGCGCTCTTCGCCGAAATACCTTAGCAGCTGCCGGCTGCGGCATATGTCGTCATTTGTAGCATAATTTATCATGGCCTCGATGCGCTCCGTGTATTCTTTTTTACGGTTGTCGTATATTTCCTTGCTCAGCACCAGACGCTCCATTTCTTCGCGTCGCTGAGTGTATGTTATGTGTGGAATTTTTTTCCTTGGTATGAAATGAAGAATACGGCGTGCAGTCATGTCTTTCAGAATCATGTATGTTTCAGGCACGGTTAGTCCGGCTTGCTGTGCCACAAGACTTTCGTCAATGTAGCAGAAGTCGGAAAATAATCCTCCGTAGCACCTCAGCAGTGCCGTTATCACAGCATTCTCCCTTTCGTTGAGGCTGTCGAGCATATTCAGTTCGTTGCGGCCTAGAAGCATTCTTATCTGAGCCTTATTGTCTGATTCTTCGTCATAGTCGATATATCCGGCTCTGGAAAGAATCTTTAGTGCCGATCCGGCTTGGATGGGAAAATGCTTAAAGGCAACACAGAAGCGGTCGATGTTGAATTCGAATCTGCATCCTTGTCCGCTCCCCATGCCTATTTGATAAAAGTAGGCAAGATGTTCATACACAAGGCGTATATAGTCTTTGTCTGGGAAAGTCTCTTCTATTCTTCTTCTCAGTTTGCCTTTGTCGCTGCCGTTATAAAGCAGTACGGCATAGGCTTTCTTTCCGTCGCGTCCGGCTCTTCCTGCTTCCTGAAAATATGCTTCAGGAGAATCAGGGCAGTCGTGATGTATAACGAGTCTTACGTCAGGTTTGTCTATGCCCATTCCGAAGGCATTTGTGGCAACCATAACGCGTGCCTTGCCCTCATGCCATTCCTTCTGGCGTTCGTCTCTTGCGGCACTTTCCAGTCCGGCATTATAGTAGGTTGCGCTTATCTTGCGTTTGCATAGCTCGGCTGCAATTTCTTTTGATCGCTTACGGCTTCTTACGTAAACAATGGCTGAGCCGCTTACACTATTGAGAATGTGGAGCATCTCTTCAAACTTGTCATCGGCCTTTCTTACGATATATGCAAGGTTTTTGCGTTCAAAACTCATCTTGAACACATTCTTTTCTTTGAAGCCGAGTTTGTCTTGAATGTCGTTTACAACCTTTGGTGTTGCTGTTGCTGTCAGGGCCAGTATTGGTGCGTCTGGCTTTAGTTTTCTTATGTCTGATATCTTGAGGTAAGACGGCCTGAAGTCATAGCCCCACTGACTTATGCAGTGGGCTTCGTCAACTGTTATGAAGCTTACGTTCATATGGCTCATCTTCTTCTGGAATAGTTCAGAAGACAGGCGTTCAGGTGATACATACAGAATTTTTACTCCACCGAATATGGCATTTTCAAGTGTAGTTATAATATCGGCATGCATCATGCCCGAATAAACAGCTGCCGCCTTGATGCCTTTGTGCCTAAGGTTTACTACCTGGTCTTTCATCAGCGCAATCAAGGGCGTGATGACGATGCATACCCCTTTCATGGAGAGAGCCGGCACCTGAAAAGTAATTGATTTGCCTCCGCCCGTCGGCATCAGGCCAAGTGTGTCACGTCCGGCGCAGATACTGTCGATAATCTCTCGCTGAATGCCCCTAAAGTCGTCATACCCCCAGTTGTCGCGAAGTATCTTTCTGTATTTGTCGTCAGCCGTCACCATTGTTTGTGTATATGATTTATTTTGTCTGTCCACGAAATATGCAAGCGTTTCCGTGGACAGATAAAAGTATTGTTAGTTTGTTTCTTCTTCGTCTTCTGCAGGACGTATGTCCTCTATTTGCAGCTGGATACCATTGTGTTTAAAAACATTGTCTTCAATGGTGTATGCAATGTCAAAGCTGCGTTTTGATTTTATATATCGTGCCGATCCGCTTTGCCCGAAAGCAATGCCGTTCATCACGTTGTTTGATTTTGAGTCTACAAGTTCGAGTTTTATGTGTTCCTGTTCTCTTCCTACCACCTTGCTTGTGCCAAAGTCGTAAACGTCTGTAGTGCAGAACAGGGGTTTGGGATTTTGTGGACCAAACGGACTTAGCTTCTTGATTTCAGAATGCAGCTTGCGCGTTATATCTTTGAAGTCGATTACGGCGTCAATGTTGAGTATGGCTTCTGTCTGTTCGGGTTGTATGTGCTCGTCAACATATTTCTGAAAACGTTTCATGAATTCTGGCACATCTTTCCATTTCAATGTCAGACCGGCAGCGTAAGTGTGCCCGCCAAAGTTTATCAGCAGGTCGCGGCAGCTTTTTATGGCAGAATAAACGTCGAAGCCCGTAACGCTCCTTGCCGAACCTGTGGCCAGGTCGTCTTCACGTGTCATTACTATTGTTGGACGAAAATAGATTTCTGTCAGCCTTGATGCCACTATGCCAATTATGCCTTTCTTCCAGTTTTCGTCATACAGCACAATGCTTGAGCGTCTGTTCTGACTCTCTATTTTTGCCACAATCTGGTTGGCCTCTTCTGTCATTTGCTTGTCAATGTCCTTGCGCTGCTCGTTGTATTCGTTTATATGCTTTGCCTCTTTAAGTGCGCTGCCAAGGTCTTTTTCAACAAGCAGGTCAACGCTCTCGCGTCCGTTCTCCATGCGTCCTGATGCGTTGATGCGTGGTCCGATTTTGAACACTATGTCGCTCATTGTTATCGTGCGTCCGTTCAGTCCGCAGATATCAATGATGGCTTTTAGTCCGATGTTCGGATTCTGGTTGAGCTGTTTAAGACCGTGGTATGCCAATATTCTGTTTTCTTCCACTACAGGCACAATGTCTGCAGCTATACTTACTGCGCAAAAGTCGAGCAGGGGCACTAAACGTGAGAATGGTATGCCGTTGTTCTTGGCGAAAGCCTGCATAAACTTGAAGCCTACACCGCATCCGCACAAGTGCTTGAACGGGTAAGAGTCGTCAGGGCGTTTGGGGTTAAGTATTGCTACAGCCGGAGGCATAATCTCGTCGGGCACGTGATGGTCACATATAATGAAGTCGATGCCAAGGCTCTTGGCATATTCTATTTCGCTTATGGCCTTTATGCCGCAATCGAGGATTATTATCAGTTTGACGCCAGTTTCATGGGCATAGTCAATACCCTTATAGCTCACTCCATATCCTTCGTCGTAGCGGTCGGGTATGTAGTAATCTATGTTAGAGTAGAATTGCTGTAAGAATTTATACACGAGTGCGACGGCAGTGCATCCGTCAACATCGTAGTCACCATACACCATAATGCGCTCTTTTCGTCCCATGGCATCGTTCAGTCTGTCAACAGCCACGTCCATATCCTTCATAAGGAACGGATTTATCAGGTCGTTGAGCTGAGGACGGAAGAAACGTTTAGCAGCAGATTCGGTGGTAATGTTTCGCCGTATTAGTATTCCGGCCATAACGGGGCTTATGCCCAGTTTTGCTCCCAGCTCTTCAGCTGCCTTTTTCTGTTCTGATGTTGGTGATTCGTAGTTCCATTTGAAGTGCATTTATATTGTTTTTTATTTCTCTTTCCCGGTTGCCATTGTCAATTTGTATAAAATGGCGTGTAAAGTTACAAATAAAAAACAAGAAAACGGTGATTTCTGACAGAAAAGTTCAGAAATCACCGCTTTTGTTCTTAAGCTACATTGTAACTGCTTTTGTTTGTCCTGCCGGTTTTTGGTGCCCGTCTCATGCAGCTTTTTGCTGACGTTCCAAGGCCTTTATGTCTTTTATGCAGCAACCTCGTGTTGTCTGTCTGCAATGTTATGTTTCCGGTCAGTCCTGCAGTTGTCTGTATGTTAGTTTAAGCCGAGCTTTTTACGGATATCCTTAGGAATGGCGTTCTTGTTAACCATGAAGCTCATAGTCTTGTATGCAACATAGTTCTTTGACATGTACCAAATTCCTTTGTAGTCGCCATACTCGCCCCAAGAGTTCTTAACCATATAGTATTCGCGTCCGTTCTTGTCTTTAGCGATACCGAAGATTACCATTCCGTGGTCGTCAGTTGTCTCCCAGTTGTCGAAAGCTTCCTGGCGCATTTCCTGTGTAGGAACGATTTCAGGAGCGTCAACTCCGAGAGAATCGAGCTTGCTCTTCTTTTCTGTAGAAGAAAGCTTGAACCATCTGTCTGCGTCTGTTCCGGCCATGCTGCGTACTTTCTTTACGTCGTATGCGATACCGAGACCCATGCGTGTGAATCCGTCTTCTGTAACGTCGCCGCCCCATGCTACGGTGTAGCCTTCGTTGATGGCATTGTCAATAATCTTCATCATCTCGTCCATAGGAACATTGTATGATGTTGCCCAGCGCCAGTTGTCCTGAACTTCTACAGGGAACTGTGTGTAGAACGGGTGATGTGTGTAGCTTGTTATTGAAACATAGTCGTCAAAGTTGAGGCCGAGGCTTGCTGCGAATGTCTGCGGAGTATACTTCTTGCCTTCATAAACAAACTCCTTCGGGCATTCTCCTAAGTATGAGTCGATGATACCCTGCAGACCTTTCTGCCACTGCTTAGAAATCTTCTTTGCCTTGCTCTTTGATACAGCTGCAACATACGGCTCCATAACACCGAAGAACTCTTCGAAGTTAGCCAGAGAGTCGCCTGTCAGAGTGCCGGGTGCCGGCATGGCTGTTTCAGGGCAGATACCGTGGTTCTTAAGGATATAGAGCACGTCCTCAGAGCTTCCGCCCTGTGAGAACTGGCTGTCGCCGTGCATTCTTACTGTAAGGATGGCACGCTCCATGTAGTCCTTGTTGGCTACGAACATTTCGCAGAGGTCGTAAGTCTTGCCTGTCTTTTTCAGAATTTCGTTCTCAAAGAAACTCAGTGTAGAGTAAGCCCAGCAGGTACCGCTGCGGTTCTGGTCTTTGATACTTGTGATCTTGTTCTCCTTAATGGTTGTGAACACAGGTTTGTTCTTTTCCGCAGTTCCTTTCTTGTCCTGCGCGTTCATGCCTGTTGCTATACAAGCCAACAGAGCCATTGCAATTAACTTTTTCATTTTTCTATAAGTATTGTTTTGGGTTTTAGTTGTTTCTCATGAATTCTTCAACGTCGTCCGGATGATAAGGTATGCGCTCCTTGCCGAGGAATCTGCATCCGTCGTCAGTTATCAGCAGGTCGTCTTCAATACGTATGCCGCCGAAATCCTTGTAGGTTTCGAGCATCTCATAGTTGATGAAGTCTTTGTGCAGTCCTTGCGACTTCCAGTCGTCTATGAGTGCAGGTATGAAATAAATGCCCGGTTCGTCTGTGACAACAAAGCCTTTTTCGAGGCGGCGTCCCATGCGCAGGCAGTTTGTGCCAAATTGTGTTGAAGGCTGTATCTCGTCGTCGAAGCCTACATAGTTCTGTCCGAGTCCTTCCATGTCGTGTACGTCCATACCCATCATGTGGCCAAGTCCGTGAGGCAGGAACATTGCATGTGCTCCGGCTCTTACAGCCTCTTCTGTGTCACCCTTCATCAGGCCGATTTCTTTCAGTTTGTCGGTCATCAGACGGCATACAGCCATGTGTACGTCATACCATTTTACACCTGGTTTGGCTACATCGAGCACATAGTCGTGGCAGGCCTCAACAATGCTGTATATTTCACGCTGGCGCTGAGTGAACTTGCCGTTTACTGGATATGTGCGGGTGTTGTCTGAGCAGTAGTTGTTGCGGTTTTCTGCACCAGAGTCGCACAAAGCCAGCCTGCCGCTCTCAAGAACGTCCCATGACGGTGTGCCGTGCATTATCTCTCCATGCTGTGTGAATATTGTTGCGAAGCTTACCATTGCTCCATAAGAGTGTGCCGTTCCGTCAACCTGTCCGCCGATAAACTTCTCGGTGAGTCCGGGTTTAGTCAACCTCATGGCTGTTGTATGCATCTTGTAGCCAATAGAGCATGCGTCTTCAATCTCGGCTATCTCCTGCGGCTCTTTCGTAGAGCGCATCTTCACCACAGCTTTTATCAGTTCGAGCGATGCAGCCTCTTTTTGCTGGTTTGGATGAATGCCTAGCAGGTCGAATATCTGCAGCTTTGTGTCATATCTGTATGGCGGCAGGAAATGTATTGGCCTTTTCTGTTTCAGCGCATTGTTGCATATAATCTGCAGCGACTTCATCGGGGCAGTATTGGCTACGCCAACGCTTTCAGCCATGTCCTTCACGCTGTTTACAGAGCCGAACCATACGATGTCTTCAATGTCGATGTCGTTGCCCACGAGCGTTTCGGTGCCTTCGTCGATGTCAATCACGCCTACAAGCCCGTCGCGGTTAAGTCCGAAGTAATACAGGAACGAAGAGTCCTGACGGAACGGATAGTAGCTGTTTGAAGGGTAATTGACAGGTGAGTCGTTATTACCGAACAAAATCACGATGCCACTCTTTACGAGCTTTCTCAACTCGGCGCGGCGGCTTACGTAGGTTTCCTTGCTGAACATATTCGTATATAAATGCTTGTTAAATTAAATTTCGTCACTCTGTGGCGTGGTTGTTTTTCCAGTAACTTTTATGGTGTGTCAGGCTTTTTCAACTCGTTTTTCACAGATATATAACTTCAATATTGCAAAGATAATGCAAATCATGTGCAGAACAAAATAAAATCAATTTATTTTTATAACAAAATGTCACTTATTTTAATTTGTTGGTCTGTAAAACATGTTATAATGATATCCTAAGGGCTGAATATGCATGCAAAAAAGTTACAGATGTTTGTTTTTTTGATTTTTTATATTGTAAATTACTTTAAAATATATGCCGTTAAAACTAAAATCATTAACTTTGCAAAGTTTTTTAGTGAGTTATGCGTATTGACAGAAATACAGGATTGGTTCTTGAGGGCGGCGGCATGCGCGGTGTGTTCACCAGCGGCGTGCTGGACGGCTTTATGAAGCATGACATGTATTTTCATTACGTTGTTGCAGTTTCGGCCGGAGCATGTAACGGCATGTCGTATATGAGCCGCCAGATACGCCGCGCCCGTATTTCCAACATCGACTATCTTTCAAAATATAAGTACATAGGTCTGCGACATCTGGTTACGCAGGGTTGCATCTTCGACCGTAAACTGCTTTATGACGATTTCCCAAATACGTTGCTGCCTTATGATTTTGAAGCATTCTTCAATAATCCTGACGTCTTCGAGATGGTTACCACCAACTGCCTGACCGGACGTGCATGCTACCTTACAGAGAAGCACGACCGTCAGCGCCTGCTTGACATTGTTCGTGCAAGCAGCAGTCTGCCTTATGTCAGCAAGATTGTAAATGTTGACGGCATACCTATGCTCGACGGAGGAATAGTAGACAGCATACCTGTAATGAGGGCCATGGAGCAGGGGCATCACAAGAATGTTGTTGTCCTTACGCGCAACTATGGTTTTCGCAGCAAGGAGAAAGACCATAAGATACCGCGTTTTGTATATAAGAACTATCCACGGCTGCGCGTGGTGTTGAGCCATCGCTGTGAGGCTTACAACCGCCAACTTGAAATGATAGAGGAAATGGAGCGTGCCGGACAGATATTATGCATACGTCCAGAGCGCCCTATGGAGGTCGGACGTATAGAGAAGGATGTAGATAAACTTGAACGGCTTTATGAGGAAGGCTATGCCTTAGGTGAGAAGTTCTGCCGTGAGCAGGGATATTGCTGAGCCGGCCGGTGTCATGTGGCAGCACGTTGATAGGGGCGGGGGCTAAATGTCGTGGACTTATTAATGCGTAGTCTGTTTCCGTATACTGTTTTATTCCTTGAATTTATGCCGGCGTCAATATCGGCGAGGACTGGGAAATTGTATTTGCTCTAACTCGTTGATTGTCAATGTATTGTAAAAGGCCATGTTTTGCATCGCGAAACATGGCCTTTTATAACCTAATATGCCTCCTTTTGCGTTGCGAAAGGAGGCATATTGAAAAACGGATGATTGTATGTCTGTAAACTCCAGCATGAGTTTTTACAATATTTCTTCGTAAAATGTCGTCATGCTTGTCTGTTAAGAGTGATGCAATAATTAGGCAAGCTTGTCCGCTAAAGTTTTTTAGCTGCCATCGTGCTGTAAATCCTTTTATTGCAACTCTTTGTCTGTTTGCTTTTTATTTGATTTCCTGAAAGTCGCCGTTGTTTACAATATATTTAGGCGACGGGCCATATTTATTCTCTTCAGGCTTGCCGTCCATGACGCAGAACACCAGGATGCTGATGTTCAGGAAGAAGAGCAGCAGCATTGAAGTCATGACGATAGGGTCGCTCATAATCTTTACGGCAATGCTTGGGTCAGGATTTACCGTAGTCATGGCCTCGAGATATCCTGTTGACGACATATATATATTGTACAATATATTTATTATGATGCTTGCTGCAACCCACCAGCCTCCGTGTCCGCGGTCGTGCAGGCGGCGCACCGTAACGGAGCAGATAGAGAGCAGAAGGAGCATTGACACAACAGAACTTACGACTTGCATTCCTGCAAGTGACAGATTGAGTACAACGCTTACAACGGCATAAAGAAGCCAAAACCACCATAATTCAGAACGGCGTGCACGGCCCTTAAAGTCGGTCAGTTTGCTTAACACTGTTTTTACAGACTCGCCGAAGCTCATCTGTGGTAATCTTACGATGTCTTCCATAGTTTCAATAAAATTGTTTGTTAATTTATTTGTTATGTCTACGGCTTCAGACACGGGCCGTATTTTCATTTATTCAGGCCCTGTCTTCTGCACGTCAGAGTGTTTGACATTAATTCAATGTCTCGAATGTATCCAATATACTCTCTGTCTTATTCTTTCAGCAGGTCAGGGCGCAGCCGTCTGGTTCGCTCGTAGCTCTGCTCTATTTCCCAGTCTTTTATCTTGGCCTCGTTTCCGCTTAACAGAATGTCAGGCACTTTCCAACCTTTATAGTCGGCCGGTCTTGTATATATAGGTGCCGACAGCAGGTCGTCCTGAAAGCAGTCAGACAGAGCGCTCTGGTCGTCGCTTATAACTCCCGGTACAAGCCTTACTATTGCATCAGCCATCACCGCTGCCGCCAGCTCTCCGCCCGTAAGCACATAGTCGCCTATGCTTATTTCGCGCGTGATGAGGTGGTCGCGTATTCTCTGGTCAATGCCTTTATAGTGTCCGCACAGAATTATCAGGTTTTTCTTCAGCGACAGGTTGTTGGCCACATGCTGGTCAAACTGCTCACCGTCAGGCGAAGTAAATATTACCTCGTCATATTCTCTTTCGGCCTTCAGAGCCGATATGGCCCGGTCTATTGGCTCACACTGCATCACCATCCCGGCAAATCCGCCGTAAGGATAGTCGTCCACGCGTTTCCATTTGTCTGTAGAGTAGTCGCGCAGGTTGTGCAGATGTATCTCTGCCAATCCTTTTTTCTGCGCGCGTGCCAATATGGATTCTCTTACAAATCCCTCGAGCATCTCAGGTAAAACTGTAATTATATCAATTCGCATATTTGCAAAATTATCTAATTTTCTGCCAATATCACAATTTTTAGCCTTTATTTTTATATTTTTTATATAAAACTGCAAGCGAAAAATGATGTCGGTTTAGTTCGTAACGTTATTTTTTTGTGTTAAAAATAATATTGTGTATAGTGAAAAACCGTAAACCTATAATGGCTTTAAGATTAAAATTTCTAAAAAGACATATGTCTATTATGTCGTCTGAAAGCCTTTTTTTATTAATTTTGTGATGAAAATTTGCAAGGAATCTAATTATTTATTAATCATGTAACTAATTGTTTGTCATTATGTCAAAAACGATAGAGCAGCAAATAGAAAAGAGCCGAATGCTCATAACCGGCTTTCGTAGAAACATCAATGTATTGTCTGATAGAGGCGTAACGGAAGCAGAACTGAATGCAATGGACGTAGAACTTCGTAAGCTTGTTGAAATAAATGCAGAGTGCGACAAGCTGCGGGAAGAACTTTCTGTTAAGGTTAAGAATATGAATAGTATTCTAAATGTAGTGAAAGATTCATTCTTTAACTATAAGAAAATAATCAAGCAGAACTATTCGCAGGAAAGATGGATCGATTTTGGTGTTGCCGATAAACGCTGATATGTTTAGATGAATGAAATTTTAAATGTCGGTACTTTATCGTTGGAGCCAAAAGCATTTGATGCTTAATTGATACTGTAGTGCAAATACGTGCCTTGCAGTATAATTGTATATTGTAAATGCCGCCTGTAGGTTTTATTTTTTATTGTCTTACAGACGGCATTTGTGTTATGTTTATTACAACTCTTTTTTCAGCTTTTCAGCCATGTCGGCATATTCTTCGTCTGTCAGATAAACCTTCTTTGGATTCATCTGAAACACTCCGCCAAAGTCAGGTCCGCCTACATATTTAGGAATCAGGTGAAAATGTAAGTGCGACAGCGTGTCTGAATATGCACCATAGTTTATTTTGTCAGGATTGAACACCTTCTGCATGGCTCTTGTCACTTTTGCCACGTCTGCCATAAAAGCGTTTCTGTCCTCATCACTCAGAAGGTTGAGGTCGTCCACATGGTCTTTGTAAGCCACGAGACAACGTCCGTGATATGTCTGCTCCTTAAAGATAAAGAGGCGCGACACACTAAGTTTGGCTACTTCAATCATCAGTTCGTGCTGTGTCTCATTGTTTTGGCAATAAAGGCACTCTTTAGGATCACTTTTCATGTTTTTGCTTTTGTTTTAGATTGTTTTTATTATTTCGTTTCGCGTTTTTTTCGCGTAGTGTTTGTCTTTATTTAAAGTTCTGCATAGACATATATTTCTCTCTCGTCATATAAAGTTACGGCATGTTTCAAGTCCAAAGCATAACTAATAATAACTTTATGTTGTTATTTAGCCTGCGCAGCAATATTTTATGCAAAGATACACCAATTCATGATGAATTCAAAATTATTGAAATTATTTTATTTTCAATGGGCTTTATATTTTAATATCGGTCTGATAAATTAAATTTTAAAATCTACTGAAATATGACCTTAAACTCATTGAGTTTTTATATGAAAATCAATGAGTTTTCAGCCATGTTTCAGTGATTAATTTCTGGTGTCGCGTTATTGTGACTATTTATCTCTTAAAATATTCATTTTTTTGATATTTAAGTAATTCGTCAATATCTCCATTAATAATATGTGGCAGACATTGGCGAATCTTGTTTATTGGCCATTCCCACCATTTTAATGTTTCAAGTTTTTGTATTACGCCATCGTCAAACCGTTTGCGTATAGGTCGGGCTGGAACTCCGCCCACTATTGTATATGGAGCCACATCTTTTGTAACGACAGCATGAGCCGCGATAATTGCACCGTCGCCAATGTTGACGCCTGCCATGATGACGGCTTCATAGCCAATCCATACGTCATTTCCTATAATGATATCACCTTTGTTGTCCCATGCTTTTGCCACATCTGATTTTTCTAAGTTCCATTCATCATAAAACAACGGGAATGTATATGTAGATAAAGATTTTAGCGTATGGTTGGCACAGTTGAACAGGAATTTTGTACCACAGGCAATGGAGCAGAATTTGCCGATTATAAGCCGCTCTCGATTAATCGGATAATGGTATAGTACATTATTTTTCTCGAAATGTATCGGATCGGAAACAAAGTCATTATATATGGTATAATCGCCGACAATAATGGACGGGTCTTTAATAACAGAGTTCAGATAAACGGTTTGCTTGTCACCTTTGTGAGGATATGTCTTATTCATCATCACTTTAAATTTTTAGTATTGTTTATATTTCAAATAAATGACAGATTGTGTGCCGAGTAATATTACAAATAAATATTCCACGGCCCAATATGCTGCTAAAGGTACATGGTAATGACACAATGTCCATAATGAAAACAGGTAGACGATGGTAGTAGTCATCTGAAATACGAATACCGCACGCGTAGCTCCTGTTCCTGTAACAGCGTTCAGATATACATAGCCGGGTAATGCAAAGAAATAATTCAGCAGCATAACAATGAATGGCTGTAATGCAGCTTGCATGATTACCTGATTGTCCGTGTAAGCCATTATTATATAATGATGAAAGAGCAATGCAAGAATAATCAGTGGACTGCCTGCTGTATATCCAATACGGATAATTCTGTTACAAATAGGAAATACATTCTTCTTTTCACCGGTACCGATTAAGTTACTTACAAGCGAACTTGTCACGCCGGCTAATGCGTTGACAATAACGGAAAATAGTGCGGATATGCTTCTTATTATATTTGATACGGCCAGCTCCGTTTCTCCTAAACGTTCAATAGCCAGAAAGAACATAAACCAAATGGCTACGCTTGTAAAATATTGTAACATGCTCCATATCGAAACAAAAAAGACTTCTTTCAGTATTTTCAGATCAAAGGCAAAACATAAGCCATACATGTTTTTGTCAATATACCGTAATATATATGCAGTCAATACGATGAGTGAGCACATTTCTGAAAATGACGATGCCGCAGCTGCTCCTGATATCCCCATGTTAAATTTGAATATAAGGAGCCAGTTCATAGGAATGTTCATAAATACGGCAGTTAAAGCTGCTATATTCAGAGCCTTTGTCTGTGTAATGCCTACTAGAAATGAACGTAGGGCTAAAAAGGGAAAAGAGAAAAACAATCCAAAAATACGCCAGTCAAGATAATTCATAACTGCATTATAGACGTCATCCGAACTAATCAGATTCTTCAATATAACGGGAGAGAATATCTTTGACGATAGATAAATGATGATTGCCAGAACGGACAGAAAAAAGAGCCCTTGCGATAATGTCTTTCCTGTTTCTGCATACCGTTGTTCTCCATTACGGCGGGCGATAACTACTTGTAGACCTAAACTGAACCCAAAACCGAGCATATATATTGCCAGAAACCATATTCCCGCAAGTGCAGATGCACCTAATTCCACGTCGCCTACATGTCCCAAGAACAAAGCGTCTGTTATGTTTATCAGTTGTTCGATAAGGATGCTCATCATCACAGGGAAAGCGATGAGCCATATTTTCTTGTATGTATAATTCATTTGTTCAAACAAATATGAGACAATAAGTTATGCCGTTTTCTGCAGCGTAACATCTTGTAAATTTATAATTATGGATAATGATAAAATAATAATGGACAAACTTATAATATAAGTCTGTCAAAGAAACGATATAGCGTTTGTCGGGTTGCTATTCGTTGGGCGTTGCTATATGCACACTTGCCATTTCATATTGTTGAACAATTCTATGCTTTGCTGTTGCAAAGATATTAAATTTATTTGTACTTGATAACTTTTATGGGCGTTTTGTTAATGACATTTATTTCTTCTATATATAAATTTGTTGTGTTATTGCTGTGCGGTGATTTATTATTTAATTTATTTTAGATAGAAACTACATTGCTGTTTTGCGAAAATTTGCATTATCTTTGCATAAGATATAACTGCGCTCGGCATAGTCATCCAAGCGAGTATGGTGCCTTTGCTCTCACTTGCATAATCTTTGCATAAGATATATGCGGCTATATATAAGCAAGCACGATAATGGCTGTTGTCGGTTTGCGTTGCATTGTTTTTAGAATATATTTAAGTTTATGACAGACGAAAGACAGAGAATATTGCAGCTCAGAAAGGAACTGCACGAACATAATTATAAGTATTTTGTGCTTAACCAACCTGAAATAAGCGACCAGGAATTTGACTTCATGATGAAGGAACTGCAGGAACTGGAGGTACGTCATGAGGACATGTTCGACCCCAATTCGCCTACACAACGGGTGGGCAGCGACATTAATCAGGAGTTTACGCAGGTTACGCATAAATATCCAATGCTGTCGCTGGCTAACACATACAGCCAGGAGGAAGTGGCCGACTTCTATAACAGCGTTAAGAAAGGGCTTAACGGTGAAGACTTTGAAATATGCTGTGAACTGAAATATGACGGTTTGTCTATATCTCTTACCTATGAAGACGGCAAACTGGTTAGAGGAGTGACGCGTGGCGACGGCGTTCATGGCGACGATGTGACAGCCAACGTAAAGACGATAAGGTCGATACCGCTGGTGTTGAAAGATGGCGACTGGCCTAAGGAGTTTGAGATAAGGGGCGAAATTCTTATGCCTTGGAACGTGTTTGAAAGACTTAATCAGGAACGTGAGGCTGCCGAAGAACCTCTGTTTGCCAATCCGCGTAATGCGGCAAGCGGAACGCTTAAGAGTCAGAACTCTGCTTTGGTGGCGAGTCGCAACCTCGATGCATATCTCTATTATCTGCTTGGCGACGAACTGCCCGGCGACGGCCATTATGAGAATCTTGAAAAGGCACGTGAGTGGGGCTTTAAGATAAGTGAAGGAATGCGTAAGGTGAAGACGCTGCAGGAGATTTATGACTTTATTGACTATTGGGATACAGAGCGTAAAAACCTGCCTGTGGCAACAGACGGCATTGTGCTGAAGGTGAACTCACTCAGACAACAGAGAGCTCTTGGCTATACTGCTAAGAATCCGCGCTGGGCCATAGCCTATAAATTTAAGGCCGAAAGAGCATGCACACGTCTTAATGAAGTGACATTTCAGGTGGGGCGCACCGGAGCTGTTACTCCTGTAGCCAATATGGAGCCGGTTCAACTGGCCGGAACAACCGTAAGGCGTGCTACGCTCAACAACGAAGACTTTATACGCAGCCTTGACCTGCATATAGGTGATTATGTGTATGTTGAAAAGGGAGGCGAGATTATTCCTAAGATTGTCGGCGTTGACATTGAGCAGCGCCCGATTATAGCCCAGCCAGTGACGTTTATAACCCACTGTCCTGAGTGTGGAGCCAAGTTGGTAAGGTATGAGGGCGAAGCCGCATATTATTGTCCTAATGATGCCGGATGTCCTCCTCAGATAAAAGGGCGCATTGAGCATTTCATTTCGCGCAAGGCAATGAACATAGACAGTATTGGACCTGAGACCGTTGACGATTTCTATAGACACGGACTTGTTCGTAATGTTGCCGACCTGTATGACATTGAAGTGCAGCAGATAAACGGCGACGGCAGCCGTCAGAAGTCGGCCGAAAAGATTGTAAACGGCATTGAGGCATCTAAGCAAGTGCCGTTTGAACGTGTGGTATTTGCGCTTGGAATAAGATTTGTAGGCGAGACAACGGCACGCCTGCTTGCCCGCCATTTCAAGACTATAGATGCTCTTGCCGCGGCAAGCCTGCAAGACCTTTTAGAGGTGGAGGGTGTAGGCGAGGTTATAGCCAAGAGCGTTATGACCTATTTCAGAAACCCTGTAACGATGCAGATAGTAGAGCGCTTGCGCGGATACGGGCTGCAGATGGCGCTGAGCGAAGAGCAGATGTCGTCGGCTACCGACAAATTGGCCGGAAAAAGCATTGTTATAAGTGGCGTGTTTGCACATCATAGCCGCGACGAATATAAACAGATGATAGAGCAGAACGGTGGTAAAAATGTAGGCAGCATAAGCGGCAAGACATCGTTTATATTGGCAGGCGAGAACATGGGACCGGCAAAACTGCAGAAAGCCGAAAAGCTTGGCATACAGATTGTGGACGAAGAGACGTTCCTTAAGATGATAGAATAATGGACTTAGTTACTTGTTCTTTGTCTGTAAGGATATGACACGTTTAGTGATGATGAAAGGCTGTGCGCGGTTAAAATGTGGTAAGAATGTCTTGACATGGGCATTACAGACAGAATAAAAACATTACGATAATTAAGTTTGATAATTGATGAAAGGACAAAAATAACTGAAGATGAAAGTATTGGTTTCAGAAGAGATAGAGAGCGTCTGCCCGGGATTTGTAGGCGCGGCAGTGAGCGCAGAGGTCGTCAACACGAAATATAACGAGGACCTTTGGAAAGAAATAGAAGAGTGGGGGGCAAAGTATCGTGCCGGATACACCACGGAGACAATAAAGCATATATCCGGAATTGAGGCCACACGCCGCGTTTATCGTGCCTGTGGCAAGGATCCCAGCCGCTATCGTCCGGCTTCGGAGGCTCTGATAAGGCGAATGCTTCAGGGTAAGGCTCTATATCAGATTGACACGTTGGTAGACCTTGTAAATCTTGCAAGCATTGTCTATGGCTACAGCATCGGTGGCTTTGACGCAGACAAGTTTGTCGGCGACACGCTCACGCTCGGTGTAGGGCGTGAAGGCGAACCTTATGAGGGTATAGGCCGTGGAATGCTCAACATAGCCGGACTGCCCGTGTATCGTGATGCCGCAGGAGGTGTGGGCACTCCTACAAGCGACAACGAGCGCACAAAGATGGAGATGTCCACTAAAAATGTGCTGGTGCTTATCAACGGATACGACGGTAATGAAGATAATGTAAGGGCCAACGCCGAATTTCTTGTAAGACTGTTCGAGAAATATGCGCAAGGAAAAAACTGCAGCTATTTTGTATACAGATAGCCCTTTCGGCATTTTTCCCTGTTAAAAGAGCTTTTGATAATCGTAGGGGTTAAAGCCATTCCTTTTGTGATGACTTTAATCCCTTTGTCTTTTTATATACTGCATTATTATTGTCTTTTACATTGCAGAAACTATCTCTTTGCAATATAAAATGGAATCTACTTTAAATGCGCTTTTTTACGTTTTTTCCATTCATTTATACAGCTTTCTGATGAAAGCGTAAAATCAGTGTTATCTCAGCTTATTTTTGTTGTAATGCGGCGTAACTTTGCATACAAAGAATATCAGTGAGACAGTGCAGAGAACAGAACCTATAAGATATACCATATAAAATGTGAAGTGCTGGGCTATTACTCCGCTGCTTAATATACCGATACCAATGCCTACGTCCCATGCCGTAAGATAAGTGCTTGTGGCCGTGGCGCGCTGGTTGTTGGGTGCAAGGTTGATGTAGAGCGTGTTCATTGCCGGGAAGATTATGCCGAACCCTATGCCGAGAAGCAGCGGCACGGCAAAGAAAATCCATTCGGCTGCGTTCATGCTCTCTGGAGCAATGAAGCGGCACATGCTTAGCATGAAGAAGGCAAGGATGACAGGGTATAGCCCCACGTGTATGCACTGTGTGATGTAGCCTTGGTCAACTTTCTTGCCTGCAACAAGGCGCGATGCTCCCATGCCTACGGCCATGAGTGTAAAGAAGAAGCCCGAAGGCACATCGAGATGAATTTCGCGGGCATACATTGCAACGAAGTTGGTTGTGGCACCATAAGGTATCGACAGCATCAGCAAGGCTATGCTTACGGGTATGCCTTTTATAAGGATAAAGCGGTCGAGCGAGAGCTTGCTGTTTGTGGTAGCTGTTTCTGTCTGTTGTTTTTCCTGTTGCCTGTTTTTTATCGATTCCGGAGTGCGTGCCTTTACGCATATTGCGCATAGCAGTCCGACCAAGCTGAACAGCATGCCTGTGATGAAGATGCCCTCATAGCTAACGTGGTCGTGCATGAATAGACCGGTCATAGGGCCAAGAGCCATTGCCGTGTTATTGGTCAGTCCGTAATACCCCAGGGCTTCGCCGCGCCTGCTGCTGGGCGTTATGTCAACGCAGAGCGTATTGCCTCCTACGGTTACGCTGCTGAAGGCTATGCCGTGGAGAGCGCGCAGCACGATGAACCATGTAAGCACTCCTGCCGTCATGTAGCCGAGGAATATTGAGGCGCAGACAAAATAGCAGAGAATGTAGATAGGCTTGCGCGGAAACTTGTCCATCAGAAAGCCCGAGAACGGGCGGACGCACAGGCCGCTGACCGTGTAGCAGCACAGTATGGCACCAAGCATGGCTTCAGGGCAGCTGTATGTTTCTTTGAGATAAAACGGAAGAATAGGTATTAACAGCCAGAAGCCGAAGAACAGAAGGAAGTTGGCTGCCAGGATGAACATATAACTGCGTGTGAAAAGGCGCTCTTTCATGTTGATAACTGATTTAAGGGTTTATGGCATCTGCCCGACAGGCATAAAGGGATAAAAACGAAGGAGGTGAAAGTCGTTTTTACTTTTCACCTCCTTGAAATGTCGTTATATTCTATCAGTTGGCCGATTCAAATTCTCTTAAGAATCTTACATCGTTTTCAGAGAACATGCGGAGGTCTGACACCTGATATTTCAGGTTGGTTATGCGCTCCACACCGAGTCCGAATGCATAACCGCTGTACACTTTGCTGTCTATGCCGCACAGCTCAAGCACGTTGGGGTCTACCATTCCGCATCCAAGGATTTCCACCCATCCTGTGTGTTTGCAGAATCCGCATCCCTTGCCGCCGCAGATGTGGCATGATATGTCCATCTCAGCACTAGGCTCTGTGAACGGGAAGTAGCTTGGGCGCAGGCGTATTTTTGTGTCTGGACCGAACAGCTCGCGTGCAAATGTCAGCAGCACCTGCTTAAGGTCGGTGAACGACACGTTCTTGTCTATGTAGAGACCTTCAATCTGATGGAAGAAGCAGTGGGCGCGCGCAGTGATTGCCTCATTGCGGTAAACGCGTCCCGGACAGATAATTCTGATAGGCGGCTGTGTTGTCTCCATCACGCGTGCCTGTACAGAGCTGGTGTGGCTTCTGAGCAGAATGTTCTTTGTTACGTCATCCGGATTAGATTCTACGAAGAATGTGTCCTGCATGTCGCGTGCCGGATGGTCGGCGGCAAAGTTCATCTTTGTGAACACGTGCAGGTCGTCTTCAACTTCAGGACCGTCTGCAAGGGTGAAGCCCATGCGTGAGAAAATGTTGATAATCTCATTCTTTACGATGGTGAGCGGGTGGCGTGTGCCCAGCTCTATCGGATAAGCTGTGCGTGTAAGGTCGAGGTCGTCGTCCTGAGCTTCGGCAGTCTCAAACTGTTCTCTAAGCGAGTTTATGCGCTCAAGTGCAGTTTGCTTAAGTTCGTTGATTTTTATTCCGACCTCTTTTTTCTGTTCTGCCGGCACATTGCGGAAGTCGGCCATAAGGGCATTAATTTCGCCTTTCTTGCTAAGGTATTTCAGTCTCATTGCCTCAATCTCTTCGGCATTAGAGGCCGTAAGACCTTTTACTTCTTCAAGAAGTTTCTCAATTTTGTCGAGTATCATGTTAACGATAAATTTATATGCGTATTAAAATATTGCTGCAAAGGTAACATTTTTACATTGAATAATGTCATAAATCAAAATAAAGTTGTACTTTTGCGCAAATTTTGAGAGATTGTTACTTACGAAAGGAGTAGTAAAATTATGAAAAAAGGGGTTGTATCAGTCTTTGTAATTTGTGCATTCTGTGTTTCTACAATGATGTGGACAACGGGATGTACGGACAAGAAGCCTGCGGCAGACACACTTGTTGTTGATTCTGTTCCCGACACTACGGCTGTAGACACCATGGATCAGCTGATTTCTGAGCAGCAGATGCCTAAGGCCGCCGACGAATTGTTTGACGACTTTATTTTTAACTTTGCGGCAAACCGCAAGTTGCAGATGAAGCGTATTGTTTTCCCATTGAAGGTTGTAGACGGAAAGAAAGTGTCCTATATTCAGAAGTCAAAATGGAAAATGGAGCACTTCTTCATGAATCAGGGGTATTATACGCTTATCTTCGACAATACGCGGCAGATGAACGTTGTTAAAGATACGTCGATAAACAATGTCGTGGTAGAAAAAGTGTACTTGAAAAGGAAAAAAGTGAAAAAGTACATGTTTGAAAGACAAAACGGCCAATGGGTGCTTGAGTCTATTCAGACCAACGCCATGTATCAGAACACAAATGCCTCATTCCTCGCATTTTATCAGCGTTTTGTCACCGACTCTGCTTTCCAGGTTGAGAGCCTGAACAATCCTGTTGTTTTTACCGGACCTGACCCTGACGATGATTTCAGTACAATGACAGGCGAGATTGATCCGGGCACATGGCCGGCCTTTGCGCCGGAACTTCCTGCCGACTTCATTTACAATATAATGTATGGACAGAAATATACCGAGGGACGCCAGAAGATTTTTGTTATGCGCGGAATAGCCAACGGTATGGAAATGCAGCTGACGTTCAAGCGCATCGGAGGAAACTGGAAACTGACAAAGCTGTCTGAATAAGATATGTATTGTCATGCCGGATATTTTTGTTGTAGGATTTTAAAATTAAGATTTAAGTGAAAGATTTTTACGATTTTAATCTCAAGGAGCACAATACATTCGGTATAGATGTAAAGTGTCGCCGTTTTATAGAGTTTGAGAGTGTAGACGAATTGTTGCAGATCGTAAATTCGCTTCCAGACGCTGACAAGCCGTTGCTGGTGCTTGGTGGTGGCAGCAATATGTTATTTACGGCCGATTATGAAGGCACTGTGCTGCATTCGGCTATAAAGGGCCATGTCGCCGTCCAGACTGACGAAGGCATAATGTTGCGTTGCGGCAGCGGAGAGGTGTGGGACGACATAGTGAGCCTTTGCGTGTCCAACCGTATGTACGGAGCAGAGAATCTTTCGCTTATCCCCGGTGATGTTGGCGCGTCTGCCGTGCAGAACATAGGCGCTTATGGAGCTGAGGCTAAGGACATAATTTTGAAGGTTGAGGCCGTGGACCTGCAGACTGGAAAGATGTGTGAGTTTACAAACGAAGAATGTGAATATGCTTACCGCAAGAGCAAGTTCAAGGGCGAGTGGCGCAACCGCTTCGTGATAACATATGTAACCTACAAACTTTCAGAAGTGTTCTGCCCATGCCTTGATTATGGCAATATAAGGGCTGAACTCGAGAAGCGCAACATAAAGGTTCCTACGGCAGAGCAGCTCCGCAACGTGATAATAGACATACGTAACGAGAAACTTCCTGATCCTAAGGTTGAAGGCAATGCCGGAAGCTTCTTTATGAATCCTGTTGTACCGAAAGCAAAATATGAAGAACTTGTGGCCAGGTTTGGCAATGTGCCTCATTATAGCGTTGATGATAATAATGAGAAAATTCCTGCCGGATGGATGATTGACCAATGCGGCTGGAAGGGCAAGTCTCTCGGTAAGGCGGGCGTTCATTCGCGTCAGGCGCTGGTGCTTGTCAACAGAGGCGGTGCCGAGGGTAAGGATATTGTTGCACTCTGTGATGCCATAAAGCGTGACGTGAAGGACAAGTTTGGCATTGATATTGTTCCAGAAGTGAATATAATCTGACAATGAAACTCACTTTTCTTGGAACGGGCACTTCGGTTGGAGTGCCGACTATAGGCTGCAAGTGCAAGGTCTGTACGAGCAATGATCCGCATGACAAGCGCCTGAGGGCGTCAGCCATGATTGAAACGGACAATACAAGAGTTGTTATCGACTGTGGCCCTGACTTCAGGGAACAGATGCTTGGGCTTGAGTTCAGAAAGATTGATGCCGTATTGCTGACCCATATTCATTATGACCATGTTGGCGGATTAGATGATCTCCGCCCGTTCTGCCAGTTCGGAGAGGTTAATGTCTATTCCGATAAGCATACCGCCGACGGACTGATGCATACAATGCCTTATTGTTTTGATGAAAACAAATATCCCGGTGTGCCGAAGATAAATCTCAACACAATAGAGCCCCATGAGTCATTGCGCATTGGAGATTTTGATATTATGCCTGTAAAGGTGATGCACGACAAGATGCCAATTCTTGGATACAGAATAGGCCGCCTGCTTTACATAACAGACATGAAGACAATCAGCGAGAGTGAATTTTCTTATTTCAGCGGGATAAAGACGCTTGTTGTCAATGCGCTGCGCTTTGCCCCCGAACATCATTCCCATCAGACTGTTGCAGACGCAATTGCCTTTGCAAGAAGGGTAGGTGCTGAACATACATATTTTACGCATATGGGGCATGATATCGGCCTGCATAGTGAGACTAACGGCATATTGCCTGAAGATATAAATTTGGCTTACGATGGTCAGATTATTGAGATTTAGCCCCTCAAATGGGCTTAAAGTGTTAAAAGTGTATAAATAGGATGTATTTTTTACACTGATATTTGGAAGTATGGGATTTAATGCATACCTTTGCATCGTGTTTTTCATAGTATTAGATTTAAGGTTAACAAGGTTGGAGTACAGCGGTACTCCTTTTTTTGTGTCCGTAAGTTTTAGGGACACGGGTTTAAGTCAGTAGAGGCGTGCTTTTTGCGTGTTATAAGCAGGCCGGTGCTGGCTTAAATTTTTTATGTTCAATGTTCTTTTCTTTGTGTATGCAGTCAGACGAAACTTAAATATTTTGATGGTTAGCCGGACGTTGTCATGGCGTTGTCATGAGTATGATTTCTGCATGGATTTATTGTTTGCGTATTGTGTCTTTCCTTTTTGGACCCAAATCGGTTTAGGATTCGGTCTTAATTTTGTTTTATATTGAGCTGATTTTCATTAGATTTTTTGCAGGAGTAGTGGGTGGCATCAGGAAAAAACGGAAAAAGACACAATAGAAAACAAAAAGACGGCAGAAGATGTCGGCTTGCTTGTGTGATTAAGCCGTATATGGCATAATGGCCGGCTGTGGCTCAATATCTGGTGTCGTATGTAAATACATACTTAAATCCTTGGTTTTTGTGCCGGTGCTTGCATGAAAACGGTTTGCACGCACTGCTGCATATTCTGTACGAAACAGATATGCAGGATGACCGTTGTATGAAAATGATACTGCCAGATATATTACCGTTTCTTGAATTTACGGTATATCTTCCATACGAACAAGAAACCGTCGATAAGACCCGTCCCTGTGCTTATTACAGACGCCACGGTGATGCCCTTCTTTCTTTCTGGTGATTTCTGAAACAAGCTTTTCCATTTTTTGCCAATGTCGGCATTGTCTTTTCTCATTTCAGCAAGAATGGCCTCTTTGCGTTCTCTTATTTCGCTTATGCTGTTATATGTCTGTGGTTTTGTGGCGTTGTCCATGTGCTTATTCTGTTAACAGACTGGTTATGAATCTTACGAGCGGTTTCTCTATTAGGCTTTTTCTGAAAATTGTCAGCAATACAAAGATTAATATGTAGAACGATGCCATTATTCCGAATGCGGCAGGGAAGCCCATAGACGGCGCCATTGCAAATACGATGGCAAACGATACATATATGAGTATTGCGATGAGTATCAGCGAAAACAGCGTAAAGAGCAGTATGGCAGTAATCAGCCTCACTGTCTTTTCTGTAATTTCGAGCTTCAGGTATTCACCCTGAAGCCCGATGCGATGTTTCACCAACTCTACCAGTTGGCCTATTGTTTCAATGTTTTTATCGCTTGAGAACATTTGTCAGCTGTTTGTTAAACTTCTTCAGCCTCAGCTGCGTCTTTAATATCTGATGCGAGGTCGCTCATTTCTTTGCGGCTCAGCTTGATATTGTGCTTTTGGCAGAAATCGTCAATTGCGTCAGTTATTTTCTCGCGAGTGTCTTTTCCTCTTTCGGGTGCCAGAAGCAGACCTACTGCAGCTCCGGCGATTGCGCCTCCTAAGAATGCGCCGATGTAACCTAGTGTTTTCATAAATTTTGATTTTTAATTATGTGAATAATAATTTTATTTCTCTCGGCATGTGGGCAGTCGTCTTTGTTTAGGCTTTTCTGCCGTTGGTGCTTTGATTTTGTTCGTAAGCAAATTTAATGATTATTTCTTAAATACCAACGTTTTTACCGGTTTTTTTTGTCTGAAAGGGCGTATTTCTTTTATTTAACAAACTTTATGTGCGGTTTGTCAGAGTTTTTGGCTGTTTTTGTGTAATTTCGCACAATATTACGTAGAAAATATGTTTAATTTCTAAATAATAAGATAAGGGAAATTATGAAAAAGTACACTGTATTGTGCGCCGGCCTTTGTGTGGCGTTGGCATTCACTGGTTGTAAATCATCAGAGAGCGCTTACAGAAAAGCTTATGAGAAAGCTAAGGCTCAGGAAGAGCAGACTGCAGTTCAGAATCAAGGCAGCGAGGAGATAGCTGTTGTTACTCCGGTTGTTGAGAAGCCTGCAACAGAAACGGTTGTTGTTGACAATGTAGACAATGTGCCTGTACGTCAGGAGAGCCTGTCTGTTGTCAGCGGTGCAGGACTTAAAAACTTCAGCGTCGTTGTCGGTTCTTTCTCTGTACAGGCTAATGCTGAAGGATTGCAGAGCACGCTGAAGAGCCGTGGCTATGATGCACAGATCGCATACAATTCTTCTAATCAGATGTATCGTGTCGTTGCCGGTACGTTCGATATCAAGACCGACGCTGTGCGTAGCCGTAACGAATTGCGTTCTGAGTATCCTGACGCATGGTTACTGTTTAATCAGAAATAATTGTGGCCCGTATACTGTCGATTGATTACGGCAAGAAACGGACAGGACTGGCTGTTACCGATCCGGCTCAGATTATAGCAGGCGGACTGGTAACAGTTGCCACGTCTGAACTGTTCAGCTTTTTGACGGATTATATTAAAAAAGAACCCGTAGAGCGGATTGTAATAGGTGAGCCTAAGCAACCGGACGGAAGGCCAAGTGAGAATATGGCAAGAGTGGTACAGTTTGTAAACCGCTGGCGCAAGGCTTATCCTGAAATCCCGATTGAATTTTATGATGAACGTTTTACTTCCGTGCTGGCTCACAGGGCGATGATTGACGGCGGTCTGCATAAAAAAGCACGGCAGAACAAGGCGCTTGTCGACGAGATAAGTGCCACGATAATATTGCAAAGCTATTTAGAATCTGTTAGAAGAAGATAATGATATTACCTATATATATTTACGGACATCCTGTGCTGCGTAAGGAGTCACAGGATATTAATGCTGATTATCCGGGCTTGAAGGAGCTCATAGACAATATGTTCGAGACGCTTACCGAGTCAGACGGTGTCGGACTGGCAGCTCCTCAGGTGGGACTTAATATACGTCTGGCTGTTATCGACCTTGACGTCTTGTCGGAAGAATATCCTGAATACAAGGACTTCCGCCGTGCTTACATCAACCCCCATATTGTTGAGGTTGACGACAGCAAGGTCGTTTCAATGGAAGAGGGCTGCCTCTCAATCCCTGGCATCCATGAGAGCGTAAAGCGTGCAACACGCATACATGTTAAATATATGGATGCCGATTTCAATGAGCACGATGAGTGGGTTGAGGGTTATCTGGCCCGTGTTATGCAGCACGAGTTTGATCATCTCGACGCAAAGATGTTTATCGACCGTGTGTCGCCTTTGCGCCGTCAGCTGATAAAGAGCAAGCTGAAGGCTATTCTGCAGGGACGTTTCCGCTGCAGCTATCGCACTAAGGTTGCCAGACGATAAGCCCTTCCGGCTTTTCGTCTGATTTTTTGGCTTGTAGGTATTTGTAGTTTATTCTGAAAGGTTGTTATGCGTAAGTTCGTAATATCGCTGCTGCTATTATTGGCATCTGTAGGAGCGTCGGCACAGTTTCGTACCGACCGGCTCATTGATGTTGGCAGGAGCGCGCTTTATTACGAGGATTACGTTCTCTCCATACAATACTTTAATCAGGCCATCCTTTCTAAGCCTTATCTTTATGAGCCGTGGTTTTTCAGGGCTGTGGCAAAGTTTTATCTTGATGACTATGTCGGTGCGGAAAAAGACTGTACTGAGGCCATCAGGATAAATCCTTATGTGTCTGACATCTACGAACTCAGAGGCTTGTGCTTTATCAAGCAAAACAGGTTTAGCGAGGCAATATCCGACTATGACAAGACGCTCGAATTTAATCCTTACAGCAAGAATCTGTGGTACAATCGTGTGCTGTGCAGGATAGAGGAGAAGGACTACGACAAGGCCAACGCCGATCTCGACTCGATGATGAATATGTGGAAGAATTATTCAAAGACGTATTCACTTAAGGCCGAGGTCTGCCTCCAGCAGAAAGACACCGTGGGCTGTGCCAAATATCTTGACAAGAGTCTTGAACTTGACCCTTACGACGGCGACGCATGGACAATGCGTGCCATGATAAGTCTTTCGCAGCAGAAATGGAAAGACGCCGACGCACAGCTGTCCAAGGCCATACATCTTAAGCCCAATACGGCCAACAATTATGTTAATCGTGCCTTGGCCCGTTATAACTATAATAATCTGCGAGGTGCCATGGCCGACTACGACAAGGCCATAGAGATTGATCCTAACAACTTTCTTGCCCATTACAACCGTGGCCAGCTGCGTGTGATGGTAGGTGATGACAACAGGGCCATTGAAGACTTCGACTATGTTATAAGCATGGAGCCCAACAATGTGATGGCCATTTACAACCGCGCCATATTGCTCGAACGCACAGGAAACATACGGGGAGCCATACGCGACTATACCACTATCATCAACCAGTATCCTAATTTCTGGGTTGGTCTTAACAGCCGTGCAAGATGCTACCGTAAACTTGGCATGACGGCCAAGGCCGAACTTGACGAGTTCCGCATATTCAAGGCGCAGATGAACAAGCATTATGGTGTTCAGCCGCGCTGGAGCAAGAAGAAAAAGCACGAGGTGCGCAAGAAGAGCGAGATTGATTTCGACAAGTATAACCAGCTTGTCGTGGCAGACGACAATGCCGTCACTCATGAATACTCTTCGTCATACCGCGGACGTGTGCAGAACCGTAAGATTGACGCCGTGTTCCTGCCAATGTTCCAGCTGTCGTTCAGCCAGTATGACAACGGCGTAAAGTCTTATCAGGCTTACGACCGCGATGTGGAGCAGTTCAACCTCAGGCAGAAGCCTTTGCGCAAGTTGTATGTACGCTGTGATGTAAAGACCCTTACCGAAGACGAGAATAAGGCCGTGTTTGCTGTAATCGACTCGTTGTCGGCGGCTATCGGCGCATCACGTAACATTGCTAAGGAGAATGGACTTCTTATTCAGCGTGCCGTGGCAAATACCGTGGTGCAGAATTATGCCGACGCTATAAGCGACCTGACTGTTTATATCAGTACCGACAGCACATCTGCCATGGCTTATTGGCAGCGTGCGGTGTGTCAGGCCCGCATGAACGAGTTTGAGGCATCGCAAGGTAAGGATGTCGGACTGCTGACGCTGAATGCCATGGCCGACCTCGACAAGGCGATAAGCCTGAGCCCGCACAATCCCTATGTATATTACGACCGCGGCAATCTGCATGCTGTAAGTAAAGACTATGTTAAGGCTGTTGCTGACTATACAAAGGCCATTGAGCTTGATCCCAATTTTGCTGAGGCATATTATAACCGGGGCATTGCAAACATTAACTTGAAGAAAACCGAAGAGGGCATACGCGACCTTAGCAAGGCGGGCGAATTAGGCCTGTATAATGCATACAGTATCATAAAGAAATACAGCAATAAGAAGTGATGCGGCCTTGCTCGCGAGGCTTGCCCTTAAAATGTCTTATATGATAATACTGCCGCTTTGATGCCGCAGATGAAAAACATGATGATTCGTTATCGTATATTTTGCAATTCGTTGCGGCGGACTCATGTCCGTATGGCTTCATTGCCTTATCCGATTGTCTGCATGGAACTATTGTTTTTTAGTGAATGAAATATAGATTATGAAAAAACTTTTTATTGCTTTGTTGTTGACAAAGATGCTGTGCGCCAATGCGGCAGGCGATGGCATGGTTGTGGCCGACGCCGGCGTTTCCGGAGGAAAGTTATACGAGTATAAGAATTTTCCCACTTCACTTATTCAGGCAAGAAACGTTTATGTGTGGGTTCCTGAGAATTATTCTTCACAGAAAAGATACGATGTTGTGTATATGCACGACGGGCAGATGCTTTTTGATGCGGAGACAACGTGGAATCATCAGGAATGGAAGGTTGACGAGAACGTCTCGGCATTGATAGCTGAAGGCAAAATACGAGACTGCATAGTTGTAGGAGTGTGGAATATTGCTGAAAGCAGATTTCACGATTATTTTCCGCAGAAGACGCTTAACTATATGTCTGAAGCAGAATTTTGTGAGTTCGACAAGGAACTTGACGCCTCGAGGATGAATGCAGACAGCTATCTGAAGTTCATCGTAAATGAGCTGAAACCATATATAGACAAGAATTTCTCTACAAATAAAGGCCGTGAACACACCTTTCTTATGGGGTCAAGCATGGGCGGACTGATTTCTCTCTACGGCTTGTGCGAATACCCCGATGTGTTTGGCGGTGCAGCTTGTCTTTCGATGCACACGCTCATGGTAACCTCAAAACTGATGAACATCCGTAATACGGAGATTGCGGCTCCGGCATTTTGCAGATATCTTGAAGAAAAGCTGCCCGAGGCCAACAGGTCGAAGATATACATAGATTATGGAGACAAGACTCTTGACTCATATTATGCCCCTTATCAGCAGAAAATAGACGATGTCTTGCGCAGAAAAGGGTGGCATGTGCCTTATTGGACAACAAATTATTATGCAGGCATGGCTCATACTGAGACCGACTGGGCAAAGCGCCTTTTTATACCATTTATGTTCCTTCTGGAGAAGGAGTAGTTTTACAGCCGTAAAAATCGTAACTTTTACGGCTATTTATGTTATTGATTTGATATATTTATATCGAAATGCTGATGATTGTTAATCCTCCAGCTTGGCTTTCGTTTTAGACTGTTAGTGATATGTTTTTGCATCGTAACTCGGCCACTTTTGTGTGATAAATGGCCTGTTTTCTGACCGGAAACCATAGAGTTTTTTTTGCAATCCAATAATCGTCGGTTTTAAAAAACAGTAAGACAAATGTTCTGTCGGTTTACAAATCAACCGACACATTTGGTAAGAGATGCCCGAAGGGCTACACTTCCATAACCGTGGGTGGCACACCCACGGATGCAAAGGCACGAGAAAAATCACCCGAAGTGGTGATGCTTCTTGTTTCTACATACCGAGAATTGTAGGGAAACAGCAAGACAAATGTTCTGTCGGATATGCTATCCGACAGCATCGAATATAAGGATCTGCGATCCGAGACTCATACCTATTAATCAAAAAAAATAGGAAGTAATCGGATTGAAAAAAAACTTATATTCTATTCCGGCAGATTACAAATCAGCCGGCACATTAGCTTAGTTTCTACATAAGCTGTGTGGCAAGATTTTCGCTACGCTCAACAACTCGTTCAAATCAGCCGGCACATTAGTCTTGTTGGTATATGCCTATTGTAGAGAAGCAATAAGGCTAATGCTCTGGCGGATATGCTACTTGTGGTGATTGGAAATAATTGTGAATTATGAATTATTCTTGGTCTTTCTCCATTTTGCTGGTGAGCATCCTTCCTTGTCTTTAAAAGTCTTCATAAAGTGGCTCTGCGAGAGGAAGCCTGAGGCTTCGGCTATCTCGGTGATCTTTTGGTCGGGATGGTTGGCCATTCTTTGCTTTGCATAGTCTATGCGCAGTTGCGTTATCCAGTCGCGGAAGGTTGTGTTGAGCGATGTGTTGATATAGACAGAGAGATAGGTGCGGTTGGTGTGCAGGGTTTCGGCAAGTTCCTTTATCGTAAGTCCCTGTATGAGATAGCCTTCATTTTCAATCCATTTCTTTATATTATCTGCAATATCGGTATGGCATGTAGGCAAGTCGTCGCTGCAGATTTCACCGGCGTCGGCATCGCACAGGATGTCGTCTTCAGAAGCAATCTCGCTCTCCATGACATTCTCAACCTTCTCATAGAAGAGCATGTAGTTATGGTAACAGTGGAACAGGTAAATGTAGAAAGGTATCGACGAAAGTATCCACACATAGATGTATTTGTCGGGCAGGAACGTGAGCAGGCCGCAGCCAACGCCAAACACGACGGCCCAATAGGTGAAGACGGAGAGCCAGCGTATGTAGGCCCCGATGTTGTCGGAATGAGTGTCGTCGAAAATCTTTACCGCCCTGCGGTATGCCAGGACGAGCCTTCGGGCAAGAGTCAAGCCGTAGATCACGAGCCATGTGGCCATGATAAGCAGTCCGGTCTTTTGGGCTATGCCCTCGGACAGCATAAGCAGAACAATGGCCGAAAGCACGGAGAACAGCAGCCAGAGACATATGTGGGTGAGCAGTCGGCGGCGTGTGATGTAGAAGCGGTCGAGCAGAGTGGTGAGTGCCGAACTGAAGAGCCAGTAGCACAGAAAATAGGTTGAGAGGTTCATCAGTATGGCGGCATTGACATTCTTAAACCTTATGCCGTAAAAGAAATGTACCGAATAGTTGGCGGCGAGCAGCAGCATGGCTATGCCCATGATGCGCCGTGAACGTATATAATTGCTGAAGATAGCCTTGTCGGGCGTGTGCGCCAATAAAAAATAAAAGCCGAAGAATATCATCAACGGCAGGGCTATGCATAATGAAAAACTGTATATAGAATAGTCCATAAGGTGTTGTCTGCGATCATGTTATACTGCAAAGGTATAAAAAATTATCAGTCGGTAGTCTGGTTTTCCTTCTTTTTTGTCTTTTTTTCTGTAATAATGAATATAAATCAAAAGACAGTGCTGGCAATAAGGCTTAAACGCAAATTTGTAAGAGTGCCTGTGGCTTAGATACGCAGGAATAATACAGAAGCATCTGATGATGCAAGACATCTTATATGCAGCATAATCTTATGGCATAGGCAGATGTAGCTTATGGAAACAGAAATCCCTCATATTTTAAGCCTTATAAATTATCAAGACATAAAAATATGAGGGGAATTATACAACAATGTTATTTATTATTGGGACATTCTTTGTTATTACATTCCTTGCCGGCGCAGTTTGCTTGATTGCCCGGGCATACGCCTTTGCACTGACGCATGTTTTGTGGGCCGCGCTTGAATGCTTTGTTGTTTTTACAGTTCATACGGGGTGAGAATTTTGCGCAGGCACGTTTGCCTTTTCCGTTTTTACAGAACACCTGCTGCAACTGGCGTGCGTTCAGCACTGTCTTAAATTTCTTATAATATTTCTTTTCAACGTCAAGGCGTTTCTGCTTTGCATCAAAGCGCTTTTCTATACGTTCGCTAATTTCTTTTTCCGTAAGTTCTGAGCAAGGCTTCTTGGCAACCTCTTTATTGGGGCATACATCTTTAAGCTCCTTTAGGTATTCTGTATACATCGGTACGAACTTTGCCTTTGTGGCGTCGTCAAGCATCATCTTGTCAGACAGAGCATTAGCCTTGCGCTCAAATCTCTCTTCCGGTGTAAGCTGTTTCTTCTCAACTTTGTTGTTCTGTGCCATTGTAGGCATTATTGCCATGAATGCTATGGCCAGAGACATAATAATTTTTTTCATAAGTTTCTACTTTTAAGTTTATTATTCTGATTTATTGGAATACAACTGACTCTGTGCGGTTGGTACCTTACGCCGTTTAGAGCAGCAGTCTTAATCCGTTTACAATTATAAGACTGATAAAACTGCTTTTGGTTTAATCGAAGAATACTTTTTTATGAAAATTATTATATCGTCCGCTTTATTTCAAGGCATAACGGAGAGTGCCCGTATATGCATTTCTGCGTGAATATATATATTATTAATGTCTACGCTTTTGTCTGTAAGAAAATTGCATGACCATTAATGCATCTACATTTTATTTATAAATGCGTGATAAAAATACACTGGTTTGCAAAATTTTACTATAAAATGTATCATGTCAAGAAATAAATGGTTAAATTTGTGCCCAAAATAGATTTAAACAAAAGCTGTTATGATAAAAATCACATTTCCCGACGGTTCTGTTCGTGAGTATGAACAGGGTGTAACGGGGCTTCAGATTGCAGAAAGCATATCGCCGGCTTTGGCGCGCAACGTGTTGGCTTGCGGCGTAAACGGTGAGACAGTGGAACTTAATCGCCCTATTAACGAGGATGCAAAGATAGAGCTTTACAAATGGGAGGACGAGGAAGGCAAGCATGCATTTTGGCATACATCAGCCCATTTGCTGGCAGAGGCTCTTCAGGAGTTGTATCCGGGCATACAGTTTGGCTTCGGTCCTGCTATAGAAAACGGTTTCTTCTATGACGTTATGCCGAAGGAAGGCGATGTCATAAAAGAAGGCGATTTCGAGAAGATAGAAAAGAAAATGAAGGAACTGGCCTCAAAAGACGAGCCGGTTGTAAGAAAAGAAATATCTAAGGCCGACGCCTTGAAGGAGTTTAAGGCCGACGGTCAGGACTATAAGTGCGAGCATATAGAGCAGGATCTTGCCGATGGTGAGATTACAACTTACACTCAGGGTAAGTTCACTGACCTTTGTAAAGGTCCGCACATCGTAAGCACTGGCGCTATTAAGGCGATAAAGATAACAAGCGTTGCAGGAGCATTCTGGCGCGGTGACGCAAAGCGCGAGCAGATGACGCGTATATACGGTATCTCTTTCCCGAAGAAAAAGATGCTCGACGAGTATCTCGTTATGCTTGAGGAGGCCAAGAAACGTGACCACCGCAAGATAGGTAAGGAGATGGAGCTGTTTATGTTCTCTGAGCGTGTGGGCAAGGGTATGCCTATCTGGCTGCCTGCAGGAACAGAGCTGCGCCTGCGCCTTCAGGATATGCTGCGCCGTATACAGAAGCGATATGGCTATCAGGAGGTTATAACTCCGCATATCGGAAGCAAGAATCTTTATGTAACTTCAGGTCACTATGCTCATTACGGCAAGGACTCTTTCCAGCCGATACATACTCCTGAGGACGATGAGGAATACATGCTGAAGCCGATGAACTGCCCTCACCACTGCGAAGTGTTTGCATGGAAGCCGCGTTCATACCGTGACCTGCCTTTGCGTATTGCTGAGTTCGGCACTGTTTACCGCTATGAAAAGAGCGGTGAGCTCCACGGACTTACACGTGTACGCTCGTTCACTCAGGACGATGCCCACATCTTCTGCCGTCCTGACCAGGTAAAGAACGAGTTCTTGCGAGTAATGGATATCATTAACACGGTGTTCTCAATATTCAACTTTACTGACTTTGAGGCTCAGATTTCTCTGCGCGATCCTAACGACCACGAGAAATACATAGGCTCGGACGAGGTTTGGGCTGAATCAGAGCAGGCTATTATCGATGCATGTAAGGAGAAAGGCCTGAACGCTAAGATAGAGTATGGTGAGGCTGCATTCTATGGTCCTAAACTCGACTTTATGGTTAAGGACGCCATCGGCCGTCGCTGGCAGCTCGGAACAATCCAGGTTGACTATAACCTGCCGGAGCGCTTCAAGCTTGAATATACAGACGATGACAACACGAAGAAGACACCTGTGATGATTCACCGTGCTCCGTTTGGTTCACTCGAGCGTTTCACAGCTGTGCTTATTGAGCATACATCAGGTCATTTCCCGTTGTGGCTGACACCTGATCAGGTGGCAATTCTGCCTATCAGCGAGAAGTTCAACGACTATGCAGCTCAGCTTTCTAAGTATTTCGATTCAGTTGGAGTGCGCACAATTGTTGATGACCGCAATGAGAAAATCGGACGTAAGATACGCGACAACGAGATGAAGCGTATTCCTTATATGCTTGTTGTAGGCGAGAAAGAGCAGGCTGACGGCACTGTTGCTGTAAGAAAGCAGGGACAAGGCGACCAGGGTACAATGACTAAGGAAGATTTCGCAAAGAAAATTAATGATGAGGTTGCAGAACAGCTGAAGGCAACTGAAATGTAATTTCTGGCGAATGCTATAATATAAAAGAGGTAAAAGACAATATGCCGTCTTTTACCTCTTTTTATTTTGTATGACATAGTAATATCATGCGCCATTGCGTAAGGCTGCGTTTTTAGTGAAAGTATGTGCAAAATACTTTTTTGTATAGGCAGACTATGCAAATATCATTGGCAGATTTTTGTGTTATTCTGTCGCAAATGTTATTTGTCGCTTTTATTCTTTACCGGTAGAATTTCGATCCAATATCCGTCAGGGTCGTTGATGAAGTAGAGATGCATGTCATGGTTTTCATAACAAACCCATCCTTTTGACTTGTGGAATTCAAACACCTCATTATAGTCTTCTGCAACTCTGAAACAGATGTGGCTCTCGTTGTCTCCCAGCTCGTATGGTTGCGGATGGTCTTTAAGCCAAGTGAGTTCAAGTTCGTACAGGCCTTTGTCGTCTGTAAGTTTTACTATAATAAACGAGCCGTCTTTCGCTTCCATACGTGAATTGACGTGCAGTCCTACAGCCTCTTCGTAGAATTTAATGCTGCGTTCGATGTCCGTTACGTTGATGTTGCAGTGGTCTAAAAATCCAGTTACTTTCATAATTTCTTTGTTTATCTTGTTTTTTGACTATGCAAAGATAATGAAAGGAGAGAGCAATGCAAAACGAAAAAACATTTTTTGAATTTATAATGCCGGGCTGCATCCTATATTAAACGATAGCGATAACATGTTATTTTAATGTATGGATTTTGATCTTTATCGTTGGCTGGCCTGTCAAATGATGGGGCGGGAGATAGCTTGTCATACCTTATATTATATAAAGGTTGCGAACGTTGTAGATAGATGTCTCCATAAGACAAGGAAGCGTCGTTTCTCCACTTAATTACAAAATAATTGTTAATTTATTGTCTTTTATGGTGACATTATCTTGTTTCATATAGAAAATGTCATATATTTGGAAACTTATTTCCTTTTTTGATACATTTGTCGGATGTGTGTCATGTAGCCGTATTTTTATGGCTGTTATAAAATGGAATTTTGTTGATGCCTCTTAAAACAAGTCTGGTATTAGTATATGGGTTAATTCGAAAAATGGTTACGATAAAGCTCTGCAATCAATTGTTTAACTAAAGATAAAAAAGTGTATGGAAAAATTTACTTATTTTTTAGAGCAGAAAAGAATCAGGAGATTTAATTTGCGTAGATGTGCATTTGCGGCAATATTTCTTTGTGCTGCATCTTCAGTTTTTGCACAAGGATACCCCGAAACGTCTTACAAACTGTCTGATGACAAGACTGTGCTTGAGATTTGGAAGGGGGATGAGACAGACATCGACATGAATTCTGATGCAAATCTGAAAGGTGTTAATGAGATTGCAGACTATGCTTTTGACGGTAATACGAACGTTAAGAGCATAGTGATTGGAGAGAATGTAAAGACGATAGGCGCCGGCGCATTCCTAGATTGTACCTCTCTTGAAAAAGTTGTGATGCCTGATGGTCTTGAAACTATAGGACGTGCCGGCTTTTCAAGTTGCACAGAACTGAAGAATGTGGTTTTGCCAACCTCGCTGAAGAGTATGGGAAATTCTGTCTTTTATAACTGTGCTGCAATAGATAAAATTATTATTCCGGCAGAGGTTACATCTGTGCCTGACGGAGCGTTTAACAGCTGCTATAGTCTGTCGTCTGTTACCTTTGGTGACAAGGTAGAGACAATAGGCGAGGAGGCTTTTAAGTTGTGTTCGTCACTTACGGAAATATCGTTTCCTGTATCATTGAAGGAGATTGGCACGAATGCTTTTGTAGAATGTTCTCAGCTTAGTGACATCCATTTCAATACTTCTTTAGAGACCATCGGTAAAGGGGCATTTAGCGGGTGCGGATTAACCAGTCTGGATATGTCTGGCCTGAATGCTTTGCAGACAGTAAAAATCCAGGCGTTTTTAGACTGTGCAAAACTGTCTGTTCTTGTGCTTCCTGACCATGTTGTTTCTTTTGCTTCGGGTGCATTTCAGGGATGTATTTCACTGACAGAAGTTACTATTCCTGATTCTTATAAAGAGATAGGCGTAAAGATGTTCCAAGGCTGTACGGCTTTAGAGAAGCTGACTTTGGGCGCAAACCTTGAGACTATTGGAAATGGAGCATTCTTTGAGTGTACGGCACTTAAAGATATAGCTTGGAATGACAAGCTTACCCGTATAGACTGGAGTGCTTTTTATTCATGTAAATCTTTAGATGATATCACGTTGCCCGAAAGTGTTGAATATATAGACGATTACGTGTTCCAGGATTGCAGCGGATTGCTCAGTGTGTCTTTAGGCAGTCGCGTTTCACATATAGGTACAGAGTGCTTCTCCGGGTTATCAGGTTTGCAGCAGTTCAGCGTTTATGCCGTTGAGCCGCCAAGTCTCGGTTCTTATGTCTTTAATCTCACACCGGTAGACAAGTGCAAGTTGCTTGTTCCTGAAGAAAGTATCGATAAGTATAAAGAGGCAGAACAATGGAAAGACTTCATGGCCACAACAACATCAATTACTTCTGTTTCAGAGGGACAAATGCCGCTGATTAGAGTTTCGCCGGGAATGTTGAACATAGATAATATGAATGATGGCTCGGCAGTTTCTGTTTATACATTGGCCGGGCAGAAAGTATATTCGGCTGCATCAGACTCCGGCAGTATGTCGGTTGCTCTTCAGTCTGGTATGTATGTGGTTTGCATAAACGATGTTGCGTCAAAAGTGTTAATACCATAACAGTTTGAATGTTTAAGTTCTTATTTGAAACTGTCCTCAGTAAGCAGGGCAGTTTCAAATTTTTTATGCATATTTCAAAAAGAAATCTTTTTCAAATATGACAATATCTTTGCCAGCAAGACAAAAACTCGGCTCTTAGTTTTGCTTTGCTGTAATCTTGCATTATCTTTGCAACTATTATTTATAAATGACAGAAGATGAAGAAGGTAGATATAAAAACTCTGAACGAAAATTTTATAGAAGCAATAGGCAAAGAATGGATGCTTATAACATCAGGCAACAGAGACCATTTTAATGTCATGACAGCTTCATGGGGCTGTATAGGATGGTTATGGAATAAACCTGTAGCCGTGATATTTGTTAGGCCCGAACGTTTTACTCATGATTTTATTGAAGACAATGCCGTTGTGACGTTGTCCTTTCTAGGAAAAGATCCTGATATGCGCAGCATATACAATCTTTGCGGTTCAAAGTCAGGCCGTGAATGTGATAAAGTCAAGGCAACAGGACTTATGCCGGTTGACACAGAATGCGGCAGCGTTACGTTTAAGCAGGCACGTCTTACGCTTGAGTGTGAAAAGCTTTATAAAGACAACATCAAGCCTGAGTGTTTTCTCAATCCTGAAATAAGCAAATGGTACGGCGGTTCGCATGGCGGATATCATGATGCTTACATTCTGGAAATCAAAAATGTATATGTAAGTCAATAATTTAGGTGTGCAAGACATGTCCGTCATAATGATTTTGACGATAAAGATAAAAAAGGTAAGAAATATTTTTGTTGATTGATTGAAAAATAGTAAATTTGCACCCGATTTTCATAAAATAGTTGAATGAAATAGTTGAATGAAGAACGACAAGAACAATCATTATCGCGTGAATGAACAAATTCGCGTAAAGGAAGTCCGTATCGTAGGTGATAACGGATCAACAGTAGTACCGACACGTCAGGCGTTGGAGATGGCGCGTGAGGAAGGTGTTGACCTTGTGGAAATATCTCCTAATGCACAGCCACCTGTATGTCGTCTCATCGACTATAGTAAATTCCTCTATCAGCAGAAAAAACGTGCTAAGGAACTTAAGGCAAAGCAGGTTAAGCAAGAGGTTAAAGAAATAAGATTCGGACCTCAGACCGATGAGCATGACTACAACTTTAAGTTGAAGCATGCGAAAGAGTTCCTTGAAGAAGGCAATAAGGTTCGTGCTTTTGTATTCTTCCGCGGCCGCTCAATTTTGTTTAAAGAGCAAGGTGAGGTGTTGCTGTTGCGTTTCGCTAACGATTTGGAAGAATATGGTAAAGTTGAGCAGATGCCGGCACTTGAGGGCAAGAAGATGTTCCTTTATCTAAGTCCGAAAAAGGCTGGCGTTGCCAAGAAGAGCCAGCAGAAGATGGACCGTGAGCGTCGTGAGGCTGAAGCAAAAGCAGCTGACAGCGTTGCCGAGAAGAATGTTTCTGCGGCCGGTGGCCTGTTTGATAACGCCAAGAACGGAGCTGATGCACTGAAAAAGCTCAGTGAAGGAAACGACTAAATTAACGAGAAATAATAAATATGTGCGTAACGTCCTGGTATATACGTTGCCACAGCTAATAAATAACAACTAATTTAAATTTAAGAAAAAATGCCAAAAATGAAGACAAATTCCGGTGCAAAGAAGAGATTCCGTTTCACCGGTACAGGTAAGATTAAGAGACATCATGCTTACCACAGTCACATCCTGACTAAGAAAACAAAGAAGCAGAAACGTAATCTGGTACACCAGACAATCGTAGACCAGAGCAACATGAAGCAGGTACGCGACTTGCTGTGTCTCCGTTAATCAATGTCGAACAAAAATTAGAGGAAAAAAATTATGCCAAGATCAGTAAATCACGTTGCTTCAAGAGCAAAAAGAAAAAGAATTTTAAAGCTCACTCGTGGATACTACGGAGCTAGAAAAAATGTCTGGACAGTTGCCAAGAATACATGGGAGAAAGGTTTGACCTATGCTTACCGTGATCGCCGTAACAAGAAACGTAACTTCCGTTCTTTGTGGATACAGCGTATCAATGCTGCAGCTCGTCTTGAGAATATGAGCTACTCAACACTTATGGGTGCTTTGCACAAGGCTGGTATTGAGATTAACCGTAAGGTTCTTGCTGACCTCGCTGTAAACAATCCTGAGGCTTTCAAGGCTATCGTTGAGAAAGTAAAATAAGATGTAACCGAATCTTATATATTAACCGCAATCTCTTTGATGAGAGGTTGCGGTTTTTCTTTATATTATAGAGTGAGCTCTGCTTAGGCTCTTTTCTTGCTAATCATTGTCTTTGTAAAAAGTTTAAATATTATGGGAATAGTTATCGGTATTGATGTTGGAATCAGTACGACAAAAATAGTTGGAATACGTGACGGCCATGTTGTTTCGCCTATACGTGTCAAGGCAACAGACCCTGTTACTTCTTTATATGGCGCATTCGGAAAGTATCTGTATGACAATAAGATACAACTTTCTGATGTGGAGCATGTTATGCTTACAGGTGTTGGTAGCGCATATATAAACGAACCTGTTTATGGCTTGCCTACCGATAAAGCTAACGAGTTTATAGCTGACGGACTTGGTGCCCGACATGAGTCAGGAAGGGACAAGATAATTGTTGTGAGCATGGGCACCGGAACATCTCTTGTAAAATGTGACGGCGATAAGATAGAGCACATTGGCGGAATAGGGATTGGAGGCGGAACTTTGCAGGGTTTGGCGCGTCTTATGCTGAAGACAGATGACATACGTACTGTGTCAGAGATTGCGATGAATGGTGACGTGTCAAAGATAAATTTAACTATTGGTGACATAAGTGCCAAACCGTTGCCTGGATTACCGATGTCTGCAGTAGCTTCATTGTTTGGTAATGCAAAAAGTGATGCTTCTCGTGAAGATATTGCCATCGGGCTGATTTGGGCTGTCTTGCAGTCTGTTGGGCAGTCTGCGGTGTTGGCTTCGATAGGCAGTGATATTCGCGAGTATGTTATGATTGGCAATCTAACTTTGCTGCCTCAATGCCGTAGGGTGTTTCCTCCTATTGAGAAACTATATCGTGTAAAACTCATTATCCCTGAATATTCTGAATATTGTACTGCTATTGGTGCTGCTTTGAGCTATTTTGATAAAAGGTATAAAACAGAACGATTATAAATATTTTGTCGGTTGAAATAAAGTGACATATATTTCAACCGACATTAATACATTATTTGCATGCTTTCATCGAAAGCGATATTCTGTTGCGTCTGCGGTCTACCTCTATAACCTTCACCATTACGTGCTGATGTAATTTGACAACCTGTGTGGGGTCGCTTACATATCTGTCGGCAAGCTGTGATATGTGCACCAGTCCGTCCTGATGAACTCCAATGTCGACAAAAGCTCCGAAGTTGGTAATGTTGGTTACAATGCCCGGCAGAACCATGCCTTCAACAAGATCGTCGGGAGTGCTCACGTTAGGATCAAATTCAAACTCTTCGAGCTGTTCGCGCGGATCGCGTCCCGGCTTTTCAAGTTCGGTCATAATATCCGTTAACGTTGGCATGCCTACTTTTTCGCTTACATATCTGTCAAGCCTGATGCTCTTTCGCTTGTCTTTATCTTTAATCAGTTCTGCCACGCTGCATCCGCAGTCTTTTGCCATTTTCTCTACAATCTTATAGCTTTCAGGGTGTACGGCTGTATTGTCAAGCGGATTTTTTGCGTCCGGTATCCTCAGGAAACCTGCACTCTGTTCAAATGCCGACGGGCCGAGCCGTGGCACCTTCAGCAGTTGAGAACGGCTGCTGAATGCTCCGTTGGCCGTGCGGTAGTCTATTATATTCTGTGCAAGCGTCGGTCCAAGGCCGCTCACATAGGTGAGCAGATGTTTGCTGGCGGTGTTAAGGTTTACACCAACCGAGTTGACACAGCTTTCAACGGTAAGGTCAAGGCTCTTTTTCAGCTTGGCCTGGTCAACGTCGTGCTGATATTGTCCTACGCCGATGCTTTTAGGGTCAATCTTTACAAGTTCAGCCAGAGGATCCATAAGTCGCCTGCCTATGCTTACGGCACCGCGCACGGTTACGTCCTTGTCGGGAAACTCCTCGCGCGCAGTCTTTGAGGCAGAATAAACTGAAGCTCCGTCTTCGCTTACTGTGAAGACCTGTATGCTGTCTGCAAGTCCGAGAGTTTTTACGAACCTGTCGGTCTCACGGCTAGCCGTGCCGTTGCCTATTGCTATGGCCTCTACGCCATACTTTTTCACCATCTCCTTTATCTGTGTTGATGCTTCTATCTGTTCATTGCGCGGAGGGTGGGGGAATATGGCTTCGTGATGAAGCAGGTTGCCCTGCTCGTCGAGGCATACCACCTTGCATCCTGTACGGAAGCCTGGGTCGATGCCCATCACGCGCTTCTGTCCTAAAGGCGCGGCAAGCAGAAGCTGGCGCAGATTCTCTGCAAATACGGCTATGGCATCACCGTCGGCATTCTCCTTACTCAGGGTGGCAAACTCCGTTTCTATTGAAGGCTTAAGCAGACGCTTGAACGAATCGGCCACAGCTTCGCCTACGAGTGTTGAGCACCTGCCGTAGCCTCTTACAAAAAGACGTTTTAACTTTTCAACGCATTCTTCGTCGTCGGCAGAAATGCTTACGCGCAGTATGCCGTCCTTTTCGCCCCGCCTCATTGCCAGCAATCTGTGTGACGAGCATCTTTTCAGCGGTTCGGAGAAATCAAAGTAGTCGGAGTATTTTGCAGCCTCGTCAGTGTCGGCCTTGCTCTTTATTACTTTCGAGGTTATTATTGCCCCGCGTCTGAAGGCATTGCGCAACTGGCTACGTGAGCGTTCGTCCTCACTGACATTCTCGGCTATAATGTCCAAAGCTCCCTTTATGGCGTCTTCCTCGCTTTTGACGTTCTCGCTTATAAATCTCCGTGCTGTTGTCTCGGGGGCGCTGTCGCGTTGCAGCATTATTATTGTTGCCAGCGGTTCGAGGCCGTTCTCCCTTGCCACTTGGGCCCTTGTGCGCCGTTTCGGCTTGTAGGGCATGTAGATGTCCTCAAGCACTTCCGGCTCCCAACATTCGTTAATACGCTTTTCCAGTTCGGGGGTAAGTTTACCCTGTTCGCTTATTGTCTTTATTATGGTTTCCTTACGTTTGGCGGTTTCCTTCATGCGCTCGTTCAGTTCACAAATCTGTGTTATCTGAACTTCGTCAAGCCCTCCTGTACGTTCTTTCCTGTAACGGCTTATGAAGGGGATGGTGCATCCCGAGTCGAGCAGCTCCAGGGTGTTGTCAACATATTTTATGTTGATGTTCAGAAGATCGGATATTCGTTTGGCAAATAGATTCATCTTTACTGTATTGATTAACTTTGTTACAAAAATACTGCTTTTCGGTTAAAATGCAATCCTGTGCACCTATTTTTAAAAGTTAAATGTTATGTAGCACGGAGTGCGGGTTTTATTTGTTTCGTTAAAGGATAGTAAAAAAGAGAAGCCCGTCAGCAGTCTTTCTTTTAAAATGGTTATCTTTGCATATAACATGGTTGCCTGAGCTGTATGTCTGTCGTGCTGGCAGGTTTGCGGCCGTAGGTGTATGTTATGTTTTTTTTGATAGACTGATTCAGAAAACTATTCTTGTTTATATGATAACGACATTAATAATACTTGCTGTTTCCGCTTTCTTTTTTGCAATAGGAAAAATACGTTCAGACATTGTTGCCCTGTGTGCTCTTATACTGCTTATGTCGTTGGGCATACTGACGCCTGAAGAGGCTCTTTCTGGCTTTTCAAATTCGGTGGTGATAATGATGGTAGGCCTGTTTGTTGTTGGCGGAGCTATATTTCAGACCGGACTTGCAAAGATGATAAGTGGACGCATAATGAAGCTGGCAGGCGACAGCGAACTGTGCCTGTTTCTTCTGGTTATGACAGTTACATCCGTTATTGGGGCATTTGTCAGCAACACGGGCACGGTAGCCCTTATGTTGCCTATCGTTGTGAGCCTTGCAGCCAAAGCCGGCATAAGTGCGGGTCGCCTGCTCATGCCGTTAGCCTTTGCCAGCAGCCTTGGCGGTATGCTGACGCTTATCGGTACGCCGCCAAACCTTGTTATTCAAGGCGTTCTTTCTGAGAATGGCTATGCTCCGTTGTCGTTTTTCTCGTTCACTCCTGTCGGACTGATATGCATCGTCATCGGCATCATCGTGCTTCTGCCGCTCAGCAAGTGGCTGCTTGTCAAGAAAAATGACGGCGACAAGGATAAGGAGCACAAAACAAAATCTCTCGACGAACTTGTGCGTGAATACCGTCTTGATGAAAATCTTTCGCGCTTTGTCGTAGGGGCCAGATCGAAGGCTAAGGGAAAGACTGTGGCTGAGCTTGACGTACACAACCGTTATGGACTTACTGTGCTGGAAATAAGGCGTGAGACAACCAGGCAGAAGGGTATAATAAAAAGTGTAAGTCAGAAGCTTGCCGGTCCGAATACAATAATGCAGGACGGCGACATAATATACGTGATAGGGGAGAGAGAACAAGCATTGCGGCTTGCTGCAGACTACTCTTTGGACATCCCTTCAAAGGCTGTTTCTGACGGACATGCAGGCCATGAGTCACTCGACTTTTATGACATTGGCATTGCTGAGATTGTATTGCTGCCTACGTCGCGCCTCGTAAACCGTCTGCTAAAAGAATCGTCGTTCCGCTCTAAATATGGCATAAATATAATCGGCATAAGGCGTAAGGGCGAATATATAATGGAGGGGCTGCCTGATGTGCGCCTGCATGGAGGCGACGTGCTTCTTGTTCAGGGAACATGGGCCAACATAAGCCGTTTAGGCAGAGATGAGGACGACTGGGTGGTGCTGGGACAGCCGCTCGAAGAGGCCGCAAAGGTTACTCTCGACTATAAGGCACCGCTGGCAGCCTGCATAATGTTGCTAATGATAGCCATGATGGTGTTCGACTTTATTCCTGTAGCTCCAGTTACGGCTGTTATGATAGCCGGCGTGCTGATGGTGCTTACGGGATGTTTCCGTAACGTTGAGGCTGCATATAAGACAATTAACTGGGAGAGCGTGGTGCTTATTGCTGCCATGTTGCCTATGTCTGTGGCACTGGAGAAAACCGGAGCTTCGGCATTGATTTCTCATTCGCTTGTAAGCGGATTGGGTGCATACGGCCCGTTTGTGTTGCTTGCAGGAATTTATTTCACGACGTCGCTTCTTACTATGTTTATAAGCAACACTGCTACGGCCGTGCTTATGGCTCCCATTGCCTTGGCTTCCGCAACGGAAACTGGGCTAAGTCCATATCCTTTCCTTTTTGCCGTTACGCTTGGTGCCAGCATGTGTTTTGCCTCACCGTTTTCAACACCGCCAAATGCACTTGTCATGCAGGCCGGGCGGTACACATTTATGGACTATGTAAAAGTTGGACTTCCTCTTCAGATAATTATAGGTCTGGTTATGGTGTTTGTTCTGCCTCTGCTTTTCCCGTTCTGACAAACCAGTATCTGCGGTGGCCGGATAAGCAGTGATAAACCATTCATACAAAATTATCCGGTTTTACTTTTAATATAATTGTCTATTAAAGCAAAACTGGCCATATCATCACTCAGAAAAGAGTGTCATGATATGGCCAGTTTTATTATTGTCTGATCCGTTTGTGCGGGTTCTTGTCAACTTAAATACCAAAGAGTGCTGACAGGGGGGTGTTTATTCGCCTATAATCGTGGCAACTATGCGTCTCGGGCCGCCGTGGCTCCTGTATTCACAGAGATAAATACCCTGCCATGTGCCGAGATTCAGACGGCCGTCAGTTATGGGTATGCTGAGACTCACGCCTGATATGACAGATTTTGCATGGGCCGGCATGTCATCGCTTCCTTCAAGGGTATGACAAAAGTATGGCTGATTTTCGGGTACTATGTGGTTGAATATGCCTTCCATGTCTGTGCGTACGTCAGGGTCTGCATTTTCGTTTATGCAAAGTCCGCAGCTTGTATGTTTAACAAATAGATTAAGCAGTCCGTTTTTAGGCAGTTGCGGCAGCTGGCTTATTATCTCGTTGCTTATAAGATGAAAGCCTCGTGTACGCGGTTTCAGTGTAAATTCCGTCTGTTTTATCATTTCTTATAAAATTATCTGTTGCTTGTTGTTATGTAAATTTCTGTCCTCCATTGTGTCAGAAAAAATGCAGGTCGATGTCAAATCCTGCTTGTATCGGAGTGCCGCGCTGAGCCAGATAAATGGTTTGTCCGGATGCGCTGCTGTCGAATGCGAATGTGTTGTAATGAGTGTCTGTAATGTTACGGCACCACAGTTTCAGGCTTACGCCGGTGAAGTTAATGTCGGCATGTGCTCCTAACAGAGCATAGAATGGCTGGCTGTATGTGTTGGCCTCGTTCCAGTATATGCGTCCCTGAGCTGTTACGTCTGCGCCGATGACAACAGACTGTACGGCTGATCCATTGAGCCTTATTCTGTAGTCAGCTCTGGCATTTAGAGTGTGCATAGGTATGAATGGTACACGTTTTCCGTTGTAGCTTATCTCGGTGTCATTGCTTGTCTCGTTGTATTCTTTGAATGTCGCTCTTGTAAGCCCGTATCCAGCCGACCATGTAAGACTGTTGTCGAACGCACTGCCGCGCAGTGCTGCTTCAAGTCCCCAGCTTATGCTTTTTCCTGCATTGACCATCATTCGTCCGAATCCGTATTCACCGGCCATTACTGATAATTGCTGGTTGCGTATCTGCATGTAATATACGGCTAAATCGGCATGAATCTTATTGTCAAACAGGTTAAGATGTGCACCAATTTCATAGTTCCAGCTTTCCTCCGGCTTGTATGATATCGTATTGTTTATTTCATCATAGTCTGCCTGTGTGTGAGGTATGTCATAGCTTCCTGTCATGGCTTTGTTGCTGTTTTCGTTAAGTTCATGTTGAAGTATGTCTGAAAACATCTGTATGTTGTAGCCTCCGGCCCTGTATCCCTTACATACAGTGGCATACACGTTACTTCCGTCAGAGTCAATTGTGTAGCTAAGACCTACTTTCGGAAGTAGTTGGCTGTAGTTGTCGTGCGACATGTTGTTGAGCATTGATGTCAATGTGTTTGTCATGCTTTGTCCCATAACATTTGCCGTAATTGCCATTGCAGCGTATGTGTCGTAATGCACTTTTACCCTGTTGTAGTCGTATCTAAGTCCAAGTGTGGCTGTCAGCCGGTCTGTAAGACTGATGTTAGATTCATGGAAGACGCCGATGTTGAGCTGTGGAGTGTTGAATGTAGCCGGAACTTTCATGTCTGCGCTTACATTAATTCCTCCAGCTTTCTCTATTGCCGCGGCTGCTGCTTTTTCGGCTGCAGCCTGCGGCATGCCTGCTGCAACCATCTTGTCGATCATTGCCTTAAGTATTGAATTATACATTGCCGATTGTATTCCGCCTGATATACGGCCGGTAAAGTCTTCGTCGAAAAATACAGGGGCGTCAGTTCTTAGCCATTGGTACGATCCATAAAGGCCTGTAGCATGTTTCCATTTACCTTCTGTGTTATTTCTTACGGTCAGTTCCTGTGTTATTGCGTTAGTGAGCTGCCGCTGCTCCAGATGCATGAAGTCTGATGCAAGGTAGTCTTGGTCCATCATCATGCAATCGTCCATGAACTGATAACTTGTGGTTGATGTCAGTGTAAATTTGTCTGTTGCATATTTAAGGTTAAGGCCAGTGTTAAGCATATTTCGTTTATAGCTGTTTTGTCTGTTGGCCGATGGTGATTCAACATTGTTGGTCGTTATGTCAAGCAGACCATATGGGAAGGCGTTTTGGTTTACATACTGATAATCGGCTGTAAAGTCTATGGTGAACCTGTCTGTTAGTCTTGACACAAAGCGTGCCTTGCCGCCAGCCTCATTATAATTGTCTGCTCTGTTGCCGGTTGTCTGATTTTTAAAGAATCCGTTACTTCCGCTATAAAAACCTGCAATGCTGAAGGCTGCATTATCATCAAGCTTTCCGTAATGAGCTGCTTCAAAATCTCTTTGAAAATGTGTGCCCAGACCAAGATGAATGTCTGTTCCCTGATATTTCATCGGATTTTTGGTATATAAGCGCAACAGTCCGCCTTCTGTATTCATGCCATACAGTGTGCCTTGTGGACCACGCAGAATGTCGGCTCGGTCAATCTGGTATGTATGTATGTTGAATGCGCTCTTGTTTACCATGGGGATGCCGTCGACATATATTCCTATTGCAGGATTGTTTACTCGCGAGCCTATACCACGGATATACATTGAAGATGTAAGACGTGAACCGTATGCAGGCATTGCGAAAGAAGGTACATAGCTGGCAAGCATGCTCAGGTCTGTTATTCCAAGGCTGTTTATGTCGTTGCCGGTGAACATTGAAGAGCTAAGCGGCTGCTGCCTCAGAAGCAAAGCTTCTTTGGGCTGTGATACGATGACTACTTCGTCAAGGTTGTATACTCGTGAAGTGTCTGTTGCTCCAATTTTATTTGCAACGTCTGTCAAAGAGACTTTGTTTCCAGAAAATGCTATGTTACAGCAATATTTAAACGATGCAGCCTGACTTTCGGTTGTTGTTAACCACATCAAGGCAACTGCCATGTATGTTATTTTTTTTGTATCCATTTGTATTCACCGTTTTTATTTTCGCCTGCAAAATTAAGTATTACACATTTTATGTGCAATCCTTATTTATGTGGATTTTTGTATTGTAGTTGTATGTGTTTTTGTTGGTTTATTTCTATTTATCACAACAGGTCATAAGCTCCTGACGTATTTTTATTTATATAAAATAGGTCGTCTATAGTTTTTGCAGGTATATTGGTTGTTTTTATAAAACAGATAGTATTATAAAAAGGAAAGTGTTAATATGGTAAGTCTAATATTGTTTAGTGGTAAAACTGGTTTTGAGTTGGCATTTTGATTTATATACTATGCCGATTTTATATTGCATTGCATGCAGAATAAATTGTACAATTAATGCAGTCAGCAAAATATATCACTGGCTTTTATGCGTTTATCTAAATGGAGATATAACTTGGTAATTAAAGCTGTGTGAAACACACATATTAAAGTGTGGAGCTTATTGTGTTATATATTGTACAGAAATCTAGGGAATCAGATTAAGAATTCATTTTTAACACAACATCTTCTATTGTCTTCGGAAAATATTTCTGTTCAAGTTCATGAACCTTTGACTCGATAACTTCTACCGTGTCGTTTTCCGTGAGTGGGGTTGTATATTGCTTTATGATTGCGCCACCATCGCATACATTGCTCACAAAGTGTATCGTGATGCCTGTTTCTGTTTCTTTTGCAGCTTTAACGGCATCATGAACATGATGTCCGTACATGCCTTTGCCACCAAATTTGGGCAGTAGTGACGGATGTATGTTTATAATTCTATTTTCAAAATTTTCAATGAGAAAATCAGGTATCATGAGCAGAAATCCTGCTAATACGATGAAATTAATATCATTCGCTTTTAACAAAGACAACATTATCTCCGCATTGTTTATTTCTGCTTTTGTCAATACTTTGCAGGGAACATTATATTTGCTGGCACGAGTCAAGACATAAGCATCTTGCTTGTTGCTGATAACAAGATTAATGTTTATATCTTTGTGGTCAGTGAAATATCTTATTATATTTTCACAGTTAGTGCCGTTTCCGGATGCAAATATTGCGATGTTTGTCATTTGGTTTGTATTTAATGATATTATTGTTTTCAAAACTCATCGTCATCGAAAGAGTCATCCCAGTCGTCGAATCCGAATTCTGCCGGTTCTATAAATGCGTCCAGACTTCTTCTTTCTTTCTTTGTCGGACGACCTGTTCCTCGTGCACGGTCAATGAAACCGCTGATGCGGTTCATCTCAAGAATTTCATATTGTTTAGGATCTGTAACATTCTCATAAATGCCAGGAATGAGCTTGGCGCCTACGCGTTGTTCTATGCATTGTAATATTTTAAATGAGTATGTTACAGGAGGCTTCTTCACGGATACAGTTTCCCCTGTTTTAACCATGTGCGATGGCTTTACGTTGACGCCGTTTATGGTTACCCTTCCGTTCTTGCAGGCATTGGCGGCCAGTGAGCGTGTCTTGAATATCCTTGATGCCCACAGCCATTTGTCTATTCTCGCAGTGTCTGCCATTATTGGTGCTTTTTGTTATATTGATTCATTGTAATGTTGACTCCAGCCAGTACAAAACTTTTGATTATTTCGATAGATGTGTCTATTGCCGGAGTAAGCGTCTTCATGTCTTCTTCGTCGTATTTTCCCAATACCCAGTCTACTTGTGCTCCTTTAGGAAAATCATTGCCGATGCCTACACGCAGACGTGAATACTGTTGCGTACCGATGACGCTTTGGATATTTCCCAGACCGTTGTGCCCGCCATTGCTTCCGCTTGCTTTCAGACGTAATGCGCCTAATGGCAGTGACAAATCGTCAACTACAACAAGAAGATGTTCAAGAGATATGTTTTCTTTGTTCATCCAGTATCTAACGGCATTGCCGCTGAGGTTCATGTATGTAGTTGGTTTAAGCAGTATGAGTTTGCGGCCTTTTATGGATGTTTCTCCTATAAAGCCGTATCTGCGGTCTTCAAAAATAATATTGGACGCTTTCGCGAAAGCGTCCAATATCATAAATCCGGTATTGTGTCTGGTATTCTGGTATTCATCACCAGGATTTCCCAGTCCTACAATCAAGTATTTATCCATTCTTTAGTTATTATTCAGCGTCTTCAGCTTTGCTGGCTGCATTAGATTTACGTGTAGCCTTGATTGAGCATACAACAACCTCTTTGCTTGTAGCCATCTCCAGACCTTCGAAGTGCAGGTCGCCAACCTTGATGCTCTTACCGATCTTCAGGTCAGTAACATCGATGTCGAGGTGCTCAGGAATATCCTGATATTTAGCTGTAACGTTGATTTTGCGGATAGAAAGGTTCATACGTCCACCGTCGCGGATACCCTGTGCAAGACCTGTGAGCTTAACAGGTATACCGATTGTGATAGGCTTCTGGTCGTTAACCTCATAGAAGTCTACGTGCAGAAGTGCGTCTGTTACCGGGTGGAACTGCAGTTCCTTCAGTATTGCAGTATGGCTTTCACCATCGATAATAAGGTTTATTACATAGATGTGAGGAGTGTAAACGATTTTGCGGAGCTCGTTCATTGGGCATGTGAATGCCAATGCTTTAGGTGCGCCGTTTTCGTCCTTTGCCTCACCATAAAGGTTACATGGGATAAATCCTTCTTTTCTCAGGTTCTTAGAAGATTTCTTACCGATGGTACTTCTTTTTTTACCGGTTACTTCAATTTCTTTCATAATAATTGTGTTACTCTAAATTAAGTTAATAAAATCTTGCTTAATTCACCATCACACGAGAATAAATTTCACGATGTGCTCTGAAAAAGCGATGCAAAGTTATTACTTTTTATTCTAATGAGCAAATAATAACAATAAAAACATATAAAAACTATACCGTTTTCTTGCAAATGTTCTTATTTTTACCTACTTTTGCACGTATTAAAATAGAAAATAATCTATAAAATAATGATTAACAGGGAATTAATTAGAATAAAGATAGTCCAGTTAACCTATGCATACTATCAAAACGGCAATCGGAATATAGATGTGGCAGAGAAAGAATTGTTGTTCAGTCTTTCAAAAGCTTATCATCTTTACCATTATTTATTGGCATTGGTTGTTGCCGTGTCAAAAGAGGCACGCAAGCATTATGATGTCGAAGTGGCAAGGGCCAACCGAGAAAATACTGCCATGCCGTCAAGTAAGTTCGTTGATAATAAGTTTGCCATACAGCTGGAGGCAAACCAGCAGCTCTGTGACTTTATCTCAACTCAGAAACAGACATGGGATGATGATATAGAGTTCGTAAGAAAACTGTATTCTCAGATCGTTCAGAGCAGAATCTACACAGACTATATGAGCAGTGACGACTCTTCTTATGAGGCAGACCGTGAATTGTGGCGCAAGCTATATAAGACGTTCATTATGGAAAATGAGGAACTTGATGCTCTGCTCGAGGAAAAAAGTCTTTATTGGAATGATGACAAAGAGATTGTTGATACGTTTGTATTGAAGACAATAAAGCGCTTTGATCCTGCAAATGATGATAAGCAGGAACTGCTGCCGGAGTATAAAGACGACGAAGACAAGGACTTCGCACGTAAACTTTTCCGCTCAACGATATTAAATGCAGACAAGTATCAGCATTATATGAGCGAGACTTCACGTAACTGGGACTTCTCACGTCTGGCATATATGGATGTCGTGATTATGCAGATTGCAATAGCCGAGATGCTTACATTTGCCAATATCCCTATTAACGTTACTATTAATGAGTACGTTGATTTGGCAAAGGTTTACAGCACTCCTAAGAGTGCCGGATATATCAACGGTATGCTTGACACAATCGCAAGGCATCTTATAAATACTGGCGTGCTGTTGAAACCTATAAGTGACAATAAAAAATGAATTAATAAATAAAATTAACTGAATTAACGAAATGAACACATTTATGTTTTTGGCTTCTCAGGCTCAGCAGGGAGGAAGTATGAGTTTTCTAATCTTTATGGTGGCTATATTCGCTATCATGTGGTTCTTTATGATACGTCCTCAGCAGAAGAAGCAGAAAGAGATCCGTAAGTTCCAGAATGCTCTTCAGGAAGGTACAAAGGTTGTAACTGGCGGTGGAATTTATGGTGAGGTTAAAAGAATAGACCTTGCAACCAATATTGTTGAAATAGAGATTGCAAAAGGTGTGACAATTCGTGTTGACAAAGGTTATGTATTTGCCGATGCGACATCATCAGAGCTTACAGCTGGTCAAAACAAATAATGAACGATTCAAAATTGTTTCATATATTTAAAGTCATCAGAAGCTTCTTGTTTAGTTCTGTAAACAAGGAGTTTCTGATTTTCTTGTTTTTTTTAATATTAAGCGGTACATTCTGGTTGTTGATGACCTTGAATGAAACCTATGAAAAAGAAATAGAGGTACCGGTCACATTGGTCGATATACCTAAAAATGTTGTTTTAACAAGCGACACAACAACTGACATACGTGTTACGGTTCGTGATAAAGGCTATTATCTGCTTACATATTTGTACAGCAATAAGATACATCCAATAAAAGTCAAGTTCAACAGTTACGCAAAAAACACAGGTACAGGAACCGTAGCTTCTGCTGAATTGCAGAAACTGATATATCAGCAGCTTTTTAATTCTTCCCATATAACGAGCATAAAACCCGACAAGTATGAGTTCTTTTTCAATTATGGATTAAAGAAGCGGGTGCCCGTTAAGTTAAACGGAAAGATACGTCTTGGTAGAAGCTATTATCTTGCCAAGGTCATGTTCTCTCCGGATTCAATAGACATATATGCAGGGCGTGATGTTCTCGACAGTATTAAATATGTATATACAGAACGCCTTAACATAACAAATTTAACAGATACAGTGATACGTCAGGTGCCGTTGCTTAAGACACGTGGAGTCAAGAGTGTGCCTGATAATGTAAAGATATCGTTGTTCCCGGATATTCTGACAGAAGAAAAGGTCGAGGTGCCTATCGTTGCAGTGAATATGCCGGAAGGAAAAATATTGCGCACGTTCCCGTCTCGCGTAACTGTTACGTTTACGGTTGGTGCCAGCATGTTCAGAACCATTCAGCCTGATAAGTTTAAGGTTATTGTTGATTATAACGAACTGATTGACAGTCCGTCGGAAAAATGTAATGTATATCTGCGCTATATTCCTCACGGCGTACGCAATGCAAAGATGGATGTGAATCAGGTTGACTATTTAATAGAGGAGCAGTAGAGTAAAATGGTGAAAGTTGCAGTTACAGGCGGTATAGGAAGCGGAAAAAGTTATATTTGCAGTATGCTTGAGAAGCGTGGCATACGTATTTACAGCTGTGATGATGCTGCAAAGCGGCTTATGGCCACATCCGAAAAGATACATGCCGGACTTACGGCATTAGTGGGCGACAATGCTTATGTCCATGGAGTGCTCAACAAGCCGGCTCTGACATCATTTCTGCTGAAGAGTCCTGAAAATACAGAAAAGATCAACTCTATTGTACATCCTGCCGTGGCAGACGATTTTGTTCATTCTGACTATACATGGATGGAATGTGCAATTCTGTTTTCGAGCGGTTTCGATAGGTTGGTGGACAAGACAATATGCGTCACTGCTCCATTGGAGGTTAGGATAAGGAGAGTGATGGAGCGCGATAACATTTCTCGTCAGAAGGCGTGTGACTGGATAAACCATCAGATGTCTCAGGAGGATATGGCTGCGCTGAGCGACTATGTTATAGTGAACGATGGTCATAGCGACATCGAAAGCCAGATAAACAAGGTGCTCGAGTCGTTGGACAGGTAATGATAATAATGTAATTAATTTAATTATAATTTTTTTGAATATAAAGATGAAACAGACAATTCTTTCTATCTCAGGAAAACCAGGCCTTTATATTTTGGTATCAAGAGGCAAGGCTAATTTAATAGTTGAAAAAGTAGACGAAACACATAAGCGTATGCCGGTGTTTGCAAGTGACTGTGTAACAAGTCTTAACGACATAGCCATGTATACAAATGCCGATGATGTGCCTTTGACAAAGATTCTTGCTGACCTCTATAAAGTAGAGAATGGTGGCGAGGTATCAATAGATTACAGAAAATGTCCTTCAAAGGAACTTCGTGATCACTTTGCACAGGTTCTTCCGGATTTCGATCAGGACAGAGTTCACGACAGCGACATCAAGAAGCTGTATCAATGGTACAACATATTGGTTAAGAACGGAATAACTGATTTTGAGAACAATACCGAGGCTTCAGCTGAAGAGAATGAACAAGAAGGATAGGTATCAGTACATAATTGATTATTTCAAAGAAGAAATGCCGAAAGTCACTACCGAATTAGAATTCGGTAGTGTTTTTCAATTATTGGTTGCCGTTGTTCTCAGTGCCCAATGTACCGACAAGCGCGTCAACTCAATCACGCCGCAGCTGTTTGAGCGTTATCCTGATGCTAAGTCTATGGCCGAGGCGGAGGCGGATGAGGTTTACGAGTATATAAAGAGCGTGTCGTATCCTAACGCCAAGTCGCAGCATCTTGTCAGCATGGCACGTATGCTGATATCTGACTTCAACGGCGAAGTGCCCGACACAATGGATAAGTTGATAAAACTGCCGGGAGTGGGGCGCAAGACGGCCAATGTCATTCAGGCCGTAGCTTTCGGGCGTTCGGTCATTGCCGTTGACACGCATGTGTTCCGTGTGAGCCACAGGCTCGGACTTGTAACACGTAAGGCCAACACGCCGCTTAAAGTTGAGAGTGAACTTATGGCTAACATCCCGGCAGAATATGCAACAGATGCACATCATTGGCTGCTGTTGCACGGCCGGTACGTATGTACGAGCCGTAAGCCTCATTGTGAGAAGTGTCCTTTTGATCACTTCTGTCCTAAAATAATGGACGGCTCAAAGTTGTAGAACAGGTATTCTTATTTATTGAATTTTGTAGTCTTATTTAATGGTCTGTAGGTATTATGCAAACAAAAATAATATTCGATTTTCTTGAAAATATAAGAAAAAATAACAACAGGGAATGGTTTAACAGCCATAAGGACGAATATCTTTCAGCCAAGGCTGTGTTTGAAAAATGTATAGAAGAGGCAATAGTAAGGATTACAGAGTTCGACCCTTCGGTAAAACATCTTACAATAAAGGATGTAACTTACCGTTTCTATCGCGACACACGTTTTTCGCAGGATAAGTCTCCGTACAAGACTCATCTTGGGGCATATATTGCAGCCCATGGCAAGAAGGCGCTTCATGGAGGTTATTACATCCATTTTGAGCCGGGACACTGTCTGTTGTCATGTGGCAGCTATTGGCTTCCTACCAATATCCTTACTTCCTGCAGAAACGAGATAATGGCTAACATAGATACATGGAGAGGCATTGTTGAGAGCAAGAAGTTTGTAGAACTCTTTGGCCGTCCGGGCGAAGGAACATGGGATTCACCTAAGGGGTTTGGATTGGAAAGTCTGAAGACTGCTCCGTCTGGATTTCCGCGCGATTATGAGTTTATCCAGTATCTGCGAATGAAAGATTATTGCTGCTGGACAGCTGTGCCCGACACATTCTTTTCAAAGAGCACATGGCTCGACGAGATGTCAGACATTCTGGCTGTCGGTAAGCCAATGATGGACTTTGTCAATTCGGTTATAGATGATTATGAATAACCGCTAATCAGATATTATGGCTACTGTTGGAGCTATGTGCGATATGCCCCGCATGCCAATGTATTGTGCTGAGTGAATATTGCACGGCAAGTTTTTATATTGAGCCCCGGCAGTGATATTGCAAAAGACATTCTTTTGCATCCCGAAAGACGGCATATTGGATTGTAAAAGACGGCATATTGGATTGTAAAAGACGGCTTTTTGAACGCTAAAACAATGCCTTTTGCAGCATGCTTTATAATAAGCTGTAAAATAGATATTTACAGGTGATACATGATACCGTTGTCAGATAAGCTATTTTCTTTGACATATTGCCGTTTGGCATATTTCTGTGGCAGTTACGTCTATTATGCATTAATTTAATTAAAAACGCTAATGAAGGACCAGTTAAGGTTACTGAGAGATTGTATAACCAACTATATACCGGCTGTTGTGTTTCAGGGTGACGACAGCTGTGCTCCCGAAATATTGGAGGCGGCTATGGACATTTACCGTAAGCATGGCTGCTCTGAAGAATTCTTGTACGATTGGCAACAGCTTATTAACGAGGTTAAGGCGTATCAGACTGAATGTCCCGACAGGGTGAAGTTGCCTAAACTCTCGGCTACGGAGAAGGAACTTGTAAGAGAGGATATGATTAAAAACGCACTCAGAAGATGACCCTTATACTATATTCGGCAGATCTTAGCAGCGAGTTAAGCCTTACTTATGCAGACGGAGGCATACGTGCAGGTTTTCCTTCACCGGCACAAGATTATTTGTCTGACAGCATTGACCTTAACCGTGAACTTGTGCGTCATCCGGCCACAACGTTTTACGCCCGTGCTGTCGGCGACTCAATGAAGGGATGTGGCATTGACGATGGCGATTTGCTCGTTATCGACAAGTCTATCGCCCCGCATGACGGCGATATTGTCGTGGCATTTATCGACGGCGAGTTTACACTGAAGAAAGTAAGGATAGATCCAGACGGCAGTTGTCTTTGGCTAATTCCTGCCAATGACGATTATCCTCCGATAAAGGTAACAGAGGAGAACAATTTTATCGTGTGGGGCGTTCTTACCTATAATATAAAACGGCAGCTAAGAAGATAGTGATACAATGTTTGCCTTGGTTGACTGCAATAATTTTTACTGTTCGTGTGAGCGCGTGTTCAATCCGGCCTTGCGAACGTCGCCTGTCGTAGTGCTTTCAAATAACGACGGATGCATCATAGCGCGCAGCAATGAGGCAAAGGCCATGGGCATTGCCATGGGCACTCCGTTCTATCAGGTTAAAGATATGCTAGAGAGAAACAAGGTGGCCGTGTTCAGTTCAAATTATACCCTTTATGGCGACATGAGCAGGCGCGTAATGATGCTTCTTTCCGAGTTCGCTCCCGATGTCAGTCAATATTCAATTGATGAGGCTTTTGTTGACCTTTCTGGTTTTGGCAGCGGCGATATGCTGCGCGAATATGGAATGAAGATTGTGCGTGCCATAGGCAAGGGTACGGGTATACCGGTAACCATGGGCATTGCTCCTACCAGGACTTTGGCTAAGGTTGCTTCTAAGTATGGCAAACGTTTCAAGGGCTATCACGGCGTATGCCTTATCGATACAGATGACAAACGTATAAAAGCTCTGCAGGGACTTGATGTGGCTGATGTGTGGGGCATTGGACGGCGCAGCGTGTCTAAGCTCAATTATTATGGAGTACACACCGCCTACGACCTGGTGCAGCGCAGTGAGAGTTGGGTGCGCAAGATGCTTACCATATCAGGAGTAAGAACCTGGCGCGAACTTCATGGCGAAAGTTGCATCGATATAGAAGAGTTGCCGCAGAAAAAGAGCATATGCACGAGCCGAAGTTTTGCAGATGAAGGCTTGTCTGAACTCAGTCATTTAGAGGAGGCTGTGGCAAACTTTGCTTCTGCATGTTCTCGCAAGCTTAAGCAACAGCACAGTTGTTGTGGTGCCGTTACAGTGTTTGCCTATACAAGCCGTTTCCGTACAGATGTGCCTCGCCGGGCAATAAACCATACGTCAGTGATGACAGTTCCCACCAATGATTTGCGTGAACTCGTGTCAACGGCAGTAGATGCCTTGCGTTCTCAGTGGCCGGTTGATACATGCCGCTTTAAGAAGGCTGGTGTAATAGTGTGGGACATTTGTCCAGACACGGCAGTTCAGACTTATCTTTTTGATAAGGTTGACCGTGCAAAGCAGGCCCGACTTGCTGCCGCAATAGATTGTATAAACCGTAAAAACGGCTATGGCATGGTTAAGATTGCAGTGCAGGGCACAGGCAATGATTGGCATCTTAAGCACGAACATGCCTCACAGAGATATACGACAGACTTGAATGAAATAATAAAGGTGAAGGCATAATTTCCGATTATTCCATGTCTTTTAGGCGTTTGTTGTGTCTTTTACCTTTTTATTATTTGCTTCCGTAATTTTTTGTTATTAGTATTTTATCTTATTCCGGCATATATAGAAGACTGATTTTATGATAGATTATTAAAATTTTTTTTCGGGTTAAGATTTCTATTCGTTTTGGTATATACAATCTTCCTGTTTGTTGATTATGTTTTTATTTGAATTACGCATTTTGTAATTTTGCCGCAGAAATGTTTCATAAACAAATTAAATGATATGAAAAAGTTAACTTTTATAGCAGCTTTTGCAATGTCGCTTTTCTGTGTCTTGGGCTCACCGAGTGTTTATGCACAAGAGCAACAGGGCCGTAAACCGGCAATGAGAAAAGTTGTTGACCCTGAAACTTCGGCGCGTGAGCTTACAGACAGGATGAAAGAGGAACTGAAACTTACAGAAAAGCAATATAAAAAGGTTTACAAGCTCAACCTGAAAGAAACTGAGGCCATGGCCGATGAAAATAAGCCAGAAATGCCTGATGGCATGAATAGGGCCGGTGAAGGTCGCGGCGGAATGCGTCCGGGAATGAGACCTGATGGTATGCGCATGGGGCCCGGTGGAGGAATGAGGCCTAGACCAGGTGATGGCACGGATAATGCAGATTTCAGCGAGAAGGCTGAACAGATGAAAAAACGTGAAGAGAAGATGGACAAGAAGATGAAAAAGATTCTTGATGACGGACAATATGCAAAATGGCAGGATATGATGAAAGAAAGGAGAGAACGGCAAAAACGCGAACTCGACCTTCAGCGGCAGCGTAGGGAGTTAGGCCTCCCAGAAAAAGCCTGACTTTATTGCTGCTTGATTATGCTTTCGGCTTTATGTTCAAATTATAGCTTTATTATGACTTTTGTGCAGAGTGCTGCTGAAGTCTTGCAGATGTCTTTTTATAGACAATTTGCTTGATGAGATTTACCCCCAACTGGTTATTGGCTTTCTGCTGTATTGTCATTTTATATTGAGTTGATTGCCGTATAACTTTCACTGGCGTGCGGTTTATGAACTCCGACGATAGAAAATACAAATACAGCTTAAAGTATGAATATACCAATTGTATTAAACAATACATAGCCTGATTACTGATTTGGGTTAAAGTAATTTGTTGATATGGAAACTTAATGCCGATTACGGATTTGTTGGTAGTTGACGTCATACAATTTCTACATTTATATTGGCGTTGTAATTTGATTTTCCTTTTATTTTGGCACGTGAGTGTCGTGTTGGTTTCTTTTTTATTGGCACGTGAGTGTCTTTTAGATTTAGCGATTGCCCTGCCGTGCCATTATGGTGCGGCAGGTTTTCTTTATGCTATTCCCGGTTGGTCATAGATGTTTTTGGCTGTATTGTTGTTCTTTCTTCATTTTTATGTATGTTTGTCTTGTGGCTGTTCTTTATATGCCATTATCATGCGGGAGAATATTGTGCATCCATATAATTGTGGCATTAATCAAATGTCTTGATATGCCGCAAACTTCCGTTAACTTCTTATAAGTTCTATAAAAACAGCATCTGCCTATAGTCTTTTGTGCATGAATATTTATGGAGTGTGGCAAATAAATGCTACTTTTGTATCGTCATAATACAAACGTAAAAAGATTATCATTGCTGCATGCCTGTAATAGAGATAACATCATTAAGTCATCCCGGAGTAGAAATATTCGGTAAACTTACCGAAGCACAGCTCCGTAACCGTGTAGAGCCGGGAAAAGGTCTGTTTATTGTTGAGAGTCCTAAGGTTATACGTGTGGCTCTCGATGCCGGATATGAGCCTTTGGCGCTTATGTGCGAGCGTAAGCATATCACAGGCGATGCTGCCGATATAGTGGAGCGTATAGGTGATGTGCCGATATACACCGGTGAGCGTGATGTCTTGTCTGGACTTACCGGGTATACACTTACGCGTGGCGTGCTGTGTGCCATGCGTCGTCCTGTCATGCCTTCAGTCAGTGATGTTTGCCGTGATGCAAGCCGGGTTGTAGTCATTCATGGTGTTGTCGACACAACCAACATTGGTGCTATCTTTCGTTCCGCTGCAGCCTTGGGCATTGATGCCGTGCTGATAACGCCCGATTCGTGCGATCCTCTTAACCGTCGTGCTGTCAGGGTGTCTATGGGTTCGGTTTTTCTTGTTCCGTGGACATGGTGCGACGATCCGTTTGGCGAGTTGTCACGCCTTGGCTTCCGCACGGCGGCAATGGCTCTTACCGACCGTTCTGTGCCTCTTGATTATAAACCGCTGAAAGACGAGCCGCGTCTTGCGCTCATTATGGGTACCGAGGGCGACGGACTTCCTGCTGAAGCTATCTGTAAGGCCGACTATGTGGTGCGCATCCCTATGTCACATCAGGTCGACTCTCTTAATGTGGCTGCTGCGGCAGCCGTAGCTTTTTGGGAACTTAGACCGCAGCATCAGCAAGGCTGATTTTTCATGCCTGACTTTTGACTCTTCTGCTCGCTCTTGCTCTGTGCGGCAGTTTTTAGGATTAATGCCGGAAGTGTTGCGGTCGAGTAGCTTGTGGCTTTGCAGGCGCAATACAGCAAATAAACATAAAAAACTAACTGTAAGATGAAACCTGAAATTGTGGTGATGAACTTCACTCATGTATATGAGCAGGAGCGTTTTCTGTCAAACAGTCATTTCCGCTGGATTGACTGTACCGACCTTAATGGCACCGACTGTTACTGTGATGCTGAAGCAGCCGATGCGCTCAGCCGTAAGATGAAGCCTTACAGTCCACACGGACTGCATTTTATCGATTCGGGCAATTATCATTACGTCAGCAAGTTTTGGACCGATAAAATAATCGAACCGTTCTCAATGGTAGTATTCGACCATCATCCCGACATGCAGCCGTCTTTATTCGATGAGATGCTTTCGTGTGGCTCTTGGGTTAAGATCATGCTCGACACTAATAAGTTCTTGCGCAAGGTGCTTATCGTTGGGGCTGCCGACAGACTTATCCGGGCTGTTCCTGATGAGTATCGCGACCGGGTAAAGTTTTATGGTGAGTCTTCTTTAGAGCATGCTGAGGCATGGAGAAAGTTCTCAGCTGAACATGTCGACGAGCCTGTGTATATTTCAGTAGACAAGGATGTGCTTAATACAGACTCTGCCGTTACCAACTGGGATCAGGGCTCTTTGTCGCTTGCATCACTTGAGAGTTTGCTTTCAATAATACTTCGAAACGAGAACGTCATAGGTATAGATGTATGTGGAGAATGTACTCCTTCGCTCGACCTTTTTGACGAACAGCGCAGCATTAGTATTGACGGCAAGGCCAATCACGAGCTTTTGTCTCTTTATTGCAGACTTGCTTCTGCCCGTTGATGGCCCTGCTGTCTGTCTTTATCTTTGCGTTGACTTTATGCAATGCCGAGCAGTTCTATCTCAAATATCAATGTTGAGCCGCCCGGTATTCCCGGTTGTGAGAATTTTCCGTAACCCAGTTCTGCCGGTATATAAATTTCCCATTTGTCGCCTACGCACATGTATTGCATGGCAATAATCCATCCTTCAATGAGGTCGCTCAGTCTGAAAGCCACAGGAGTTCCGCCAACGCTTGAGTCGAATGTTTTGCCGTCAATGGTGCGTCCTGTATAGTGTGCCGTTACAATGCTTCGTGGAGTAGGGTGTACGCCGTTGTCGTTTCCAGCCGAAAGCACTTTGTAATAAACGCCCTTCGGCAATGCTATTACACCTTCTTCGCCGGCTTTTGCCTCAAGCCATTCGCGGTTAGCCTTAATATATTCTTTCTTTCCCATTCTGTTTTTCTTTGTTTATATAATTTTTCCGGCTGTAAAGGTAGCTGTTTTTTTGATTATTCTGTGCCTTTTATATTGCAAACATTTATCTGCTGCTCATGTTTTGGGCAGACTGGACATTTCGTGCCTGGTATATATAGGATTCGGCTCGGCATTGCAGATTCAAAAAAAATGTTTTTTTGTTTTGTATTGCTCTCGCCTTTCACTATATTTTCATAATATAGGATTCGGCTCGGCATTGCAGATTCAAAAAAATGTTTTTTTGTTTTGCATTGCTCTCGCCTTTCACTATATTTGCAAAAGAATCAATGCACAAAGACAATATGGAAAATAAGGTTTATACATATAAGCATCCTCACCCGTCAGTTACGGTTGACTGTGTCATTTTCGGATTCGATGGCTCCAGTCTCCAGGTGTTGCTTATCGAGCGTGGTGCTGAGCCGTTTAAAGGCTGTTGGGCATTTCCCGGCGGATTTCTCAATATGGATGAGTCGGCAGCCGAGGGTGCCATGCGCGAACTTGAAGAAGAAACAGGACTGACCGGGGCCTATATGGAGCAGTTTCATACATATAGTGCCCCTGACCGCGATCCGCGTGAGCGTGTAATAACAATAGCACATTATGCTCTTGTACGCACAAGTGAGGTGCGTCCCGGCGACGATGCCTCAAGGGCGCGGTGGTTTTCGCTCAACGAGGTGCCGCCTTTGGCCTTCGATCATGCACGTATATTGAAAGATGCCCTTACACGTTTGCGTGAGCGCATCCATTTTCATCCCGTAGCCTTCGGCCTTCTGCCAAAAGAGTTTACCATGAAGGAGTTGCGCACCCTTTATGAAGCAGTATTTTGTGTTAGCTTTGATCATCGGAGCTTTGGTGGCAGAATGTTGCGTACAGGCCTTCTTGTTAAGGTTGCGCCTGCATCAGGTCATAAAAGTTCTGTCTATCGTTTTGACGCTGAAAAGTATGAGGAACTCAGGCGTAACGGCATATTTCCGGAGTTTTAGCTGTCGGCAGAGTTTTGCTTGTTATTATCAGATAATAGTTGTTTCGATATGAAGAATTTATTGTTGAGTGCAGCCATTGGCGACATTGCCGGCAGTGCTTATGAGAGCAGATATAATAGTACGAAGAATTATGATGCCGTTGAGATGTTTTCTTCTCACGCCCGTTTTACCGACGACACAGTATGTACTTTTGCTTGTGCCGAAGCCTTGTTGAACAATCTCGACATGGCCGATAATCTGTGGAAGCGTACCAACGGGCATCCGCATGCAGGCTACGGCTACAGGTTCAGGCTTTGGATGGCTTCATCTGTCCATAATCCTTATGGCAGCTACGGCAACGGCAGTGCTATGAGATGCAGTGCTGCCGGATGGCTTGCCGGAACCGAAGAAGAGTGTGTCGATATGGCACGTCTTACGGCTATGCCCACTCACAATCATCCAGAAGGTATAAAGGGGGCTATGGCAACGGCACTGGCTGTGTATCATCTCAAGTCGGGCCGCGACAAGGCGTATGTCAGGTCTTGTGTTCTCGAACATTTCTATCCTGACTGGGCATTAAAAGGTTATGCCGATATTCATGATGACTACGTAAATGACACCACCTGTCAGGGCACGGTGCCGGCAGCTCTTATTTGTTTTCTTGAGTCGAAAGATTATGTCGACTGCATCAAGCTTGCCATTTCTCTCGGCGGCGATGCCGACACTCTTGCAGCCATAGCCGGGCCTATGGCTTATGCCTTCTACAGGTCTATGCCTGATAACTTGCAGGATGAGGCTTTGGCTATGCTTCCTGAATGGATGCGCCGGGTCAACAGCGATTTCGACGCGGCTGTTTCTTTATAGCCGCGTCTTGTCTGTGCCGCTCAGGTTTTATGCCTTCGGGTACGTGCCTGTCAGTTTGTGCTTCTAGTCTTTTCTGCCACGATGTCTGCCATCTGTTTATGGTTGGCTGCGTTGTTGGCTGCTATGACGCCGCCCTTTTGCGTCAGTTTTACAGGCGATCCGTCTGTGGCTGTTATTGTACCTCCGGCTTCAGTCACAATTAGTGAGGCTGCAGCATAGTCCCATGGGCTGAGCAGATATTCAAAGTAGAGTTCGCAGCGGCCCATTGCCAGATAGCACAGTTCCGGGGCGCAAGCGCCGAAGCGCCTTATGTCGTTGCAGCGGCCAAAGGCTTCAACTATAATGTCAGAGCACATCTGTGCATACTCTTTGTGGTAGACGGGCAGGGCTGTGCATAGCAGCGAGTTCTCAAACGGGCGGTCTGACACGTGTATCTGTCGTCCGTTCAGAAAAGCCCCTTTGCCTTGCTCGGCATAAAACATTTCTCCTGTCATCGGTATATACACCACGCCCATAGCCATGTCTTCATTGTGCTTCAGGCCTACGCATATTGCGCATTGCGCTATGCCGCGGCTATAGTTTGCCGTGCCGTCAATTGGGTCTATTATCCATGTGTATTCGTGCGATGTGTCCCACATGTCTTCTTCTTCACACAGAAATCCGCTGTCAGGCATCAGTTCCTTCAGTCTGCCGCACAGGAAGTCCTGCACAGCCACATCTGATGATGTCACGATGTTGGCAAATCCTTCTTTTTCTGATATTTCGAAGGCATCGGTCTGCATCAGTCCCGCAGCCTCCTTAACTATGTCTATAATTTGCTGTAACGATGGAGTGTTCATATTCTGTTCTGTTAATATGTTGTTGATTCCGGCTTCAGCCGTTCAACTTGCAAATTTATTAAATTTACGCTCATTTGTCGTCATATTTTCATATTTTATACTTTTTTCTTGTTTGATTATAATGACCTGTTGCTGTTTCTGTAGTCTTGTTTCGGTGTATCGGTTTTTCTGTTACTTTATTCTTTTGTTTTAGACCTTATTATTATTGTCATAACAGGTTCATGGGCAAAGTATAAAAAGTCAACGTTATTTTCTTGAATTCCTTTTAAACCCAAATCTGTTATTATGATTCGGTCTGTATTTTTGCTTTATATTGAGCGGCTTTTTGTTGGATTTTTGCAGGCATAGCGGGCTATGTCAAGAAAAAGCGAACAAAAAGACGCCAATAGAAACAAAAGGCGGGTAGAAAGCATGAATACATAAAATTGATAAAGTTATATGCGGTCTGATAACCGATTGGGGGTAAATCTTGCGAAATAGTTTCTCTTAATCCTATATAGTGTTCTAATTTTTGCATCTCATCTTGCGTTTAGGTAGGCAGAAAATATCTTTACATTAATTCTTTTTAAAACATCATGAATAGAAAAGTTTTTAATATTAATAAATTAAAATATATGTCTACATGGTTTAATTTATAAAGCGAAATGATATTTAATTGTAATAATTCATTGCGGTTTGTTTTATTTTGTCTATATTTGACAAATATAATCATATAAATTCTTATAAAATAATTTAACTATGAAAAAAACTTTACTTTTATTTTGCTTAGGACTGTCTATGCAGAGTCTGACAGCTTCAGCGTCTTATTCGTTCGACAAAAGTGTCAATCATGTATCTGCTGTTGCCGACGGGACACAATGGACAGATTTCGCTGCTTCAAGTTTTGAAGGTGGCGAGGGTACGGCAGAATCGCCTTATCTGATAAAGACTCCGGAGCAGCTTGCTAAATTGGCTAAAGATGTTTACGACGGTACTTCTGTATACGAAAATACATATTTCAAACTGGTTGCTGATATTGATTTGGCAGGTCACGACTGGTTCCCTATCGGATACAACTGTTCTGTTGGTGAGGAAAATGTAAGAGTTGCTTTCAGCGGAAAAGTAGACGGCGACGGCCATAAAATTACTAATCTGACCATTCCTGGTTTGACAGACTATAAGTCAATGGGTATGTTTGGATGCACTGATCCGGGCTTTGAGTTGAGAAACCTGACAATTGAGAGCGGTTCGATTACGGGCGATATGGTTGTAGGTCCGTTTGTAGGCTCAAACAGCGGTATCATTGAGAATTGTGTCAACAAGGTTGACATATCATGTGTTTACTATTATGCCGGCGGTATCGTTGGTTCTAATTACAGAGAAGGTGTCATCAGACAGTGCGTTAATTATGGAGATATTACAGCCGGAAGCGAAGGCGGAAACGGTATGTCAGCAGGAGGTGTTGCCGGTACATGCTACAGCCTGATTGAAGAGTGTGCAAACTTCGGTGATGTTAAAGCTATGACAAATGGTGCAGGCGGCGTTATCGGACTGCTTGAGGGTGGCGTTATACGCAACTGTATTAATACCGGTAAAGTGAGTGGTCCGGAGCGTCTCGGCGGTATCATTGGTGATGCCTTAGGCCGTGGAGACAACTGTGAATTATACAACTGCTATAATGTCGGTGCAATAGATGGCAACTCTACTTTAGGCGGTATCATTGGTCTTGCCATGTTCCAGAATTTCAACACGCTTAAGATGCACGACATGTATTTCAGCTCTGATGTGTTTGCCGGTTCTTCATGCGGTGAAGTTACCGATATCTTTGGTGCCTTCGAAATAACAAATGCTCCTGTCATGACTTCTGAGCAGATGAAGGCTGAAGATTTTGTTACTACGCTCAACAACGGTAGCGGCAGCGAAGATAAGATATGGGCTGCTGATACAAAGAACATAAACAACGGTTTCCCGATTTTGAGCTTCATGGAGTCTATCGGCACCGGAATTGCAAGCCCTGCGTTTAATGACAATATCAATGTCTATGCTGCTGACAACAGAATTGTTGTTGAGGGTGCAGACGGCGAGATGATGCAGGTATACACCGTTGGCGGACAGATGGTTTATAGCGGCAAGGCATCTGACATAAGCTCTGAGCCGGGTCTGTTTATTGTTCGCATCAACAATAATTCATATAAAGTGCTTGTTAAATAAAGCGCAGTGATAATATTGTAAACCAAGTATGCGGCCGGATGGCCGGTTTAGGATTAAACATATAGCAGCAGAACACGGAACCAATAAAAACTGTTCCGTGTTCTGTTTTTTTGTTAGGTCGTTTATTAATCTGACATCCGATTTATGATGTCTAAAAGATTAAGGTTCAACCATCTTTCGTCATTGCTTTCGCTAAACGTCATAGTCAACACCGTCATTACTGCAGCCGTATAGACAACTAATGCCAGGATTTTGTGTCTTCTGATAAAGAGAATCAATTCTTCAGTAAAATCTTTCATATAATATGGGTTAAATATGCAGCAAATATAGTCTGTTTTGTTCATATTGCCAAATCCTCTTTTGTCGTGTCGTTGTCCGATGCTGTTCGGCGTAAAGGCATTTCAGGCGTTTTCAAAGAGCTTAAAGCCTTATTTTTTACTTTGTTTTAAATAGGCATTGATTATCTGATAGTTACGTCGCTTGCTGTTATGTTGCGGCGTAACTTATATGCCGTCATTATTTTTTATGATTTATTAACTCTTCCTTTTCTCCTTTTGACTTATAGGCCGGTTTTTGTTGCCTGCATTTTTAGTCCATTTTTGTTTAACTGTTTGCGACATATTCCGACGCATCAGTTTCGCCATTAAAACTCATTTGTTTGTGCCTAAAAACTCAGTCACTTTTGCATCAAAAGTGGCCGAGTTACGACTCAAAAACAATAGGTTAATGATTTGAAACCTATGGGTATTGTTTTGCTTATGGTCTGTACTAAATTGATCTTCATTTCTCTTGTTTGTTAACGAAAAGTATATATTCTTGTTTTTGTACCTTAAAATGATTGGGGAGGGTGGATGATTTGATATGCAGGATTTGCGTGATTAGTTTGTATAATGAATTAGTTTTCTTTGTTCGATTATTCCTTGGAATAATAATATTGTGTTTTGAATTTTATCTCGATTAATTTTTGTATTTTTGTATTTTGAAATAAGGACATTATGAATGTTTTGGTATTCTGTTTTTTAGTTATATAAAAACTGAGTATATGTTGTTTGATTTTAATAGAACAATATTGGTACAAGCCTGATAAAGGCCATTAATGTGTAATGATTATGGAGAAAAATGATTCTGGCTTTGTTTATATATTAACCAATCCAAGTTTTAGAGAAGATTGGGTAAAGATTGGTAAAAGTTCACGTCCTGTAGATGTTCGGAGTAAAGAGCTTGACAATACTGCTGTGCCTTTACCTTTTGAAATTTATGCAACTCTCAAGACTAGTAAATATGCTAAAGTTGAGAAACAGATACATAAACAAATTGACCGCTTGACAGATTTAAGGATAAGACAGAATCGTGAATTCTTTAATATTGCACCGTCTGTTGCTTTAGATATTATGCGTGATATTGCTGATTTGCTTGATGATGCTGAATTGTATGTGTACGTTGACGGCAAGCCAGTGATTAGTAAGAGTAAGGATGAGGATAAGAAGATTGAGGCTGAGTCGAAAGAAAAACAACGTAAGGCACCAAAGCCACCATTTAAGTTTCATATGATTGGCCTTAATGTAGGCGACACTATAATTTTTGATGCTCTTCAACTTCCTGTAAGAATAGCCAGCGATGATAAGATTGAGTATGAAGGACGGTTGTACAGTTTATCAGCTTTTACTGCAAACTTTTTGCCAGAAGAAAAACAAAACTCATCCGGTGCATATCAAGGTCCTAAATATTTTAGCTATAATGGCAAAATATTAAGTGACTTGAGAAATGAAAAGGAAGATTTTTTATTAAAATAATATAAAAGAACATTTAAAACTGGAACTTTTGGAAATATTGATTATAAATCAAAAGGTTCAGTTATATAATGATTATATGGACTGTGAAAGGAATGAAAATATTTTCAATTTTGTCGCATAGTTATTTTTTTCGTATCATTCCTTATATTTAGTAAGCATGGCATAATGTTCACGTGTTCGTAATTAGAAGTGATATTTTTAAAGTGAGATCTTTTTAATAGAAGATGTGTAAAAATAGATGGAAGCATTAAAACAGATATTGAAATCATATTTCGGGTATGACAGTTTCAGGCCGATGCAGGAAGATATAATAAAGAATGTGATACAAAAGAATGATTCTTTAGTGCTTATGCCTACAGGCGGCGGAAAGTCGATATGCTTCCAATTGCCGGCGCTGATGCTTGAAGGTACGGCTGTGGTTATATCGCCTCTGATATCACTGATGAAAGACCAGGTGGAGGCACTGCGTGCAAACGGAATAATGGCTGCAACACTGAACAGCGGTAACGATGAGGCAACAGACAGAGTGATACGCGAACAATGCAGACAGGGAAAGATAAAACTGCTGTATATTTCGCCTGAACGCTTTATGACAGAAATAGTATGGATAGGACAGATGATGAAGGTGTCGCTGTTCGCAATAGACGAAGCTCACTGCATATCACAATGGGGACACGACTTCAGGCCTGAATATGTACATCTTGGCGTGTTGCATGAACGCTTTGCCGATGTACCTATAATAGCATTGACTGCTACTGCCGACAAAACGACAAAGGCAGACATAATAGACAAACTGAACCTACGCGATCCACAGATATTTGTAAGTTCGTTTGACCGCCCTAATCTTAGTCTTGATGTAAGGCGCGGATACTCGGCAAATGAGAAGCTGAACACCATCTTGGACATAATAGACAGGCATCCTTATGAGAGTGGGATAATATACTGTCTGTCGCGTAAGGAGACAGAGCGGCTAGCCGGGAAGCTGAAGCGTGAGGGCGTTGCAGCCGGAGCATATCATGCCGGACTGGAGATGGAAGAGCGTAGCAGAATACAAGAGGACTTTATAAAAGACAAGATAGACGTAGTGGTGGCAACGGTGGCTTTCGGCATGGGCATAGACAAGAGCAACGTGAGGTATGTGATACACTATAACCTGCCTAAGAGCATAGAGAGCTTTTATCAGGAAATAGGACGCGGAGGACGCGACGGACTGCCCACGGAGACGGTGCTGTTTTATAACATAGGCGACCTTGTAACCCTGCGCAGCTTTGCCGACGAGAGCGGACAGAGCGAGCTTAACAATGAGAAACTGAACAGAATGCAGGAGTATGCCGAAGCACAGGTGTGCCGAAGGCGCATACTGTTAAACTATTTTGGTGAGGTGAGCGAACACGACTGCGGCAACTGTGATGTATGCAACAATCCTCCGCAGCATTTTGACGGCACGATGATAGTGAAGAAAGCACTGTCGGCAATAATGCGCACAAAAGAGCGTATAGGCTTTACTACGACGATAGATATTCTGCGCGGCACTATGTCTGCCGACGTGGCGGCAAACAGATATGATTTGCTTAAGACTTTTGGATTGGGGCACGACGTGCCGGCACGCGACTGGCGCGACTATCTGTTGCAGATGCTGCAGATGGGCTTTATAGAGATAGCATATACCGAAGACAAGCATCTGAAGGTTACGATGCTGGGACGTGAGGCATTGTTTGGCGACAAAAAAGTGGAGCTTGCGATGATTAGGAGAGAGGACAGACGGAAGAATAAAATCAAGCAGGCGCAGCAGGAATTGCCCATGCAGTATAGTAATGGCGATAAGACGGAAGACCCGGCCCTGTTCAGTGTGCTGCGTAAGCTGAGGCAGAATATTGCAGAGGAAAACAACTGGCCGGCGTATGTGGTTATGTCTGACAAGACACTGCACGCCCTTGCCAAAGAAAAACCCACAACGCTGAATGCCTTCAGCAACATATATGGCATAGGCGAATATAAACTGAATACCTACGGCAAGAGATTTGTGGATGTGATAAAAGGATATGTAAATTCATGACGATGGTGGTGTCGGGAATGATGACTGCATATGTTATTGTCTACGTATCGTATTTGCGTAGACAATAACATAAAATGGGAACAAGGAGCGTTCTAGCATCCGCTTCCGTCAATGCTGCATGATTGTCCTTCTTCCTTTACAGGCGGCTGTAAGCCGGCTTTATCCGCACGGAATGTAACGGTGCCGTCTTCAAGAACAAAACATGGAATACCTACAGAGCCTACACGCTTCATGACATCGAAGGCTGGATTTTTGTCGCGCAGCCTTAGAAACTCTTTAAGATTTCTTACATGTTCGCCGATGTCGACGACTTCATATTTGTCGTTCCCCTTAACTTGCTCTTTAACGTCGGTGCAGTCAGGGCATGTGTTCATTACATAAATCTTAATCATAATGCAAATGTTTTTAGTTTGACGAATAAATGTCATGGCATATAATGCCAATGACAAAGTTTATATCAGTATGTGCTGCGGCGATAAATGTTGTGTAAAATATGAAATATATGTCAGAAACGGTCGGCAAGGATTACAGAATGTGAGGCTTGGCTGCAAATAGTATAAATGCATGTCAGCTGTAAGGCAATGAGCGTAAAAGCTGTAGCAGCAGTGTAAACTTATATGATATTGTGGCTTTGTGATGATGTATTTGGCTTTAATTTTGTACTTTTGTAAAGTGTAGAATATTTGCCGCTTAATGAATAGTGCCGGTTTGTGTGGTTTTCGTATAGAGAATCATTGGGCATTCATTTGTTTGTGGCATGTATAGTTTGAATTTTTCAATGACGAATATGGATAAAAAGATATTATTCCTTCACGGATTTTTTGCCAGTGGCCAATGTGTGCCGGCACTTAGTCTTAGAGAGGCTCTAAAGGGAAAGGCAGAGGTGATAACGCCCGACCTGCCGATACATCCAGATGAGGCCATGGCGATGATTAAAGACATCTGCGACAGTGAGAAACCTGACGTGCTTGTAGGCAACAGCTGCGGATCGTTTTATGCACAGATGGCTGCCAACATAGAAGGCATACCGGCGCTGCTGGGCAATCCGTATTTTATGATGACGGAGTTTTTGAAAACCAGAATAGGTGAGCATGAATATAAATCGCCGCGCCAAAACGGCAGGCAACGTCTGGTAATTGACGAGAAACTTATTTGTGAATTTTCCGAGATGGAAGCTGTTCAGTTTGAGTACTGCAAGGATGAAAACAAGGAACGGATATGGGGACTGTTCGGCGAGAATGACACTCTGGCGCATTTCGAACCGTTGTTTATGGAGCATTATAAACATGCTTATCATTTCCCGGGAGGACATACACCTACGGCAGATGAGGTGAAGGAATGGTATGTGCCGTTGGTTGAGAAAATGCTGGTACAAAATTTATAGCTGTAAATGCTAACGGCAGGAAGCAAAGTGTTTCTTATCTTGACAAATGTTAATAATTGATATTATGAGGACAGAAAAGATAACCGCAGAGAATGTAGACAACGTTCAACTGAAAAATCTGTATGAGAGTGCGTTTCCGAAGGAAGAGCGTATACCATATGATGAGTTAAAAGGGCTGTTGGGAGTTATGCCCATAGACTTTATGGCATATTATGACGAAGACGTGTTTGTTGGCTTGACGATGGTTCTTAACCGCAAAGATTTTAACTGGGGCTGGTATTTCGCCGTAAGGGAAGAGCTGCGCGGCAAGGGATACGGACAGCATATTCTAACTGCATTGAAGGCAAAATATGCAGACAGACGACTGGTTATAGATATAGAATCGCCATGGCAGACTGACTGTAACAACAAGGAGCAGCGTTGCAGAAGATATGAGTTTTATAAGCGTAACGGATTCCGTGACACCCGGACGGCAAAGAGTTTTGAAGGTATTGACTACACAATTTTGTTGCTGGGGGAAGGAACGTTTACGCAAAATGACTACGACAGCATAATAGATGATTTAAGAAAGTTTTGGAAGAATCTGCCAAAGGAAGACTGATGATGACAATAGACGACGCGATAAAGCAAAGGCACAGCGTGAGGGCTTATAAGAACATGCCTCTGACAGACAACGATGTGAAACTGCTTGAGGGTAAGATAGAAGAACTTAATGCCATGGGGCATCTGCATATGCAGCTGATACAGAATGAGCCTAAGGCTTTTCATGGTATGCTGGCAAAGTATGGCAAGTTCAGAAACGTTAACAACTATATCGTTATGGCAGGAAAGAAGGCAGATGACCTTGATGAGCGTATCGGCTATTATGGTGAACAACTGGTGCTGGCAGCGCAGATGGCCGGGATGAATACCTGTTGGGTAGGATTGAGCTATAAGAAAGTGCCTGGAACGTATGTGCTTGATGATGATGAAGTAATAAAAGCCTATATTTCGATAGGCTACGGCGAGACAAACGGCGTGTCGCACAAAATAAAGCGCATGGAGCTGGTGAGCAATGCTGACGGGGCAACTCCTGAATGGTTTAAGAGTGGAGTTGAGGCCGCCTTGCTCGCTCCTACAGCTGTGAATCAGCAGAAATTTTATTTTGAGTATGTTAGCGCAGACGGAATAAATCCTGCAAAGGTACGTGCAAGGCGTCTGTTCTCATTGGTAGGTTATACTAAAATGGATTTAGGTATAGCCAAACTGCATTTCGAAATAGGAGCAGGCCTGGAGAACTTTGTGTGGACAGAATAAGTATAGATATAAAATGCTTATAACACAGATGGACCGACGGCTAGTGGAGGTAGCTCAATTGTCTGTGGACTTATTATCAAATTTTAGAGCTAAGACCTTATAACATTATAATAAAATAAGTCCAAACCGATTATTGACTTTTGTCGGTTTGGACTTATTCTTATCAGTTGTGCCAACTACAGCATTGTATCTGCGATGTTTATTGATTCAAGAACGGATCGAGAAGAGCCATCAGATCTGATTTAGACATTGCGCCACTTTGTCTGTAAAGAATTTCTCCATTTCTGAAGAGCATTAGAGTGGGGACTGATTGTATGCCATAGCGCCCGGCAGTATCATTGTGTTTGTCAACGTCAACCTTAATGATACGTATCTTGTCGCCGAGAGTAGCCTTAACTTGTTCTAATACAGGGTGCATCATTTTGCATGGACCACACCATGTGGCAAAGAAGTCTACTAGGACGAGACCATTGCCGGATATTACGTCGTTAAAAGTTTCCATCGCTTTTCGTGATTAAATTAATAACTTATTTGTAATTCTAACAAGCAAAGTGTGTGCCAAAATATTAGGCTAAGTATGCTGTTAAGGTGTATAAAAATTCCGTTAAAGAAAAAGATGCCGTCCCATATTGAAATGACACGGCATCTATAAATATGAATTTTATTCTTTTTAGGAATAAACGCTATTTAGTAATTTTAGCTGTCATTATCTTGCCGTCAGCCTTTTGCGCTTTAACAATATATATGCCGTTTGGTAATGATGACAGACTAGTTACTGTGTCACCATCAAGATTCATAACAGCGGCTCCAGATGTATTGTAAACCACTCCGTTAGTGTATTCGCCATCGATATGTAACTCATCTCCATTAGTGTAGATTGCAAGTACGTTGTCTGCAATCGTTTTAATTCCTGTAGTAAGAATATCGAATGAAATTGTAAGTTGTGCAGAATTTCCTGTATCGAACTTTTGTACAATGCTTGCTGTATGAGTGCCATTTGACAAATCGCGGAAAGTGTATTCTGTATCGTTTGTATCTGCAACCTTTTCTCCATCTAGATAAACCTCATATCCTAAAACATTTACAGGCATATAGCTGTTGCCTTTTACCTGATTGTCAACTCCAATAAATATATCGTCGACTAGCAAGAGGAAGTTCATCATTGAAGAACTGTTAAGTACTACGTATTTAGCATTTTTTGGAATGTCATACTCATAATATGTATATTCAAGCGGAACATATTGTAGTTCAGAGTCGAGCCATGTAATGTTGTTAAGATCTGTTGTTTTTGTAGAATATCCAACTCTTATGCGTTCGCGATAACCTTCATACTCATCGTATGTGCGTGCCCAGAACGAGAACTTAAAGTCGCGATAAGGATGCAATTCTGGAGAGAATAAATAGTCGTCACTTTCAACAACCGTAACTCCGTCTTCTGTACGTGACGCAAAGAAACCGAGAGCACGTTCACCTGAATGTGATGTTTCATATACTTCACCTGTATCCTTATTTACGAGTGGTGGGGTAGTAGTGGCCGGATTAAATATTATTGCGGCCATTGGTTCACCCGTATGAGGGAATGTGGTATTACCGAATCCCCATGTATTAAGACCGTCATTGTCTTTATATGTCCAGCCTGTATTTCCTGCAGGATTTACTTCAAAGTCTGTATAGTCGTCGCTTTCAAATCCGTCTTCTATATTTTGCTGCATATTCCATACCAGCGTAGCCGAATCATCATTTATGAGTACGTCCAAGTTAGCCGGCTGATCAAGACTCTGCGTCAGCGTATAGTTATAGCTGAAGTCGGTATCGTCGCCAGTAATCTGCAACTTTTCATCCTCAATTGTATTAAAACCTTTCTGGCTTATAGTAACAGAATAATAGCCCTTCTCTACATTATTGAATTTGGCAAATCCTTCATTTACAATTGCTGTGTAGCTATTGCTTTCGTTGAATATCCTTACTGTCGTTCCTTCTGCATGTTCTTGTTTTGAGTTAGCATTAACATTGAATGTAACATTTGCTTTCATGTTATATTCTATTGTGTCAGAATATGTTTCAACAGATTGCATATCTTTACCATAAACAGCTTTTACAGCATAAAAATATTTTCCGCTTGGTATATTACTGTCTTTGAATGTCATTTCATTGGTTTCGTTAGCAACCGGTTTCCATAACTCTGGCTGATTCTTTGCCTCTACGGGCAGACGGTAAACATTGTATGTAACATGAGGCATTGTTGCGTCTTCAGGTTCAACATTTTCGCATACTGCACGCAATAATAGGTGGCGTGAAGGCTCACTTGTGTCGTCAATGTAATTATAAGAACTTGCGATGTCGTAAGTTGTAGTATAGACCTGTGTCATTGGATGGTCTACTGTTCCGTCATCAGTACCTTTATCTGTTGCAACGTTATTCTTTCCGGCAATAGCAAAAAGGAATCCCTTTTCAGCATATAAAGATTCCGGAAGACGGAATGTATTCCATTGTCCGTTCTTGGTTATTACATTTACCTGATACAATACTTCGCCAGTAGGTTGCCCTCCCCAGTCAAGGTCAATTAGCATGAGTGTTATATTATCTTCACATCCTTCACCGCCTGTAGTCCACCATTTAAGTTCACGTAATGTCGTTTCTCCAGGGAATATTGTTCCTATGATTTGAGAGCCAGAGAAATTCGTTCCGTATCCATAGCTGCTTACTGGTGTACCATCATCGTATTTTTTCTCTGATAAAGTGCGTGGCTTGTCCCAATTAACAGCAACTGTTCCATCGTTATTGTCGGCTGCAGTAACACAATAAGGAGGCAGAACGTCAACGGTTAGCGAGAAGTTTTCGTCAGATTTATTTTCGTCAAGATTAATACTGCGACTTTGTGATTTATAGTTGTTCTTTATTACAGACAGTTCATAGTTCTCAGCCTCGTCTGCTTCAATAGCATATTTACCTTCTGCATCTGTCTCGCCGATAACATTTTCATAACCGGTAAGCGATACTTTAGCTCCTTTTATTGGTTTTCCGGATTCATCAGTAACATTTCCTGTTACAGTGTGTGATTCAAGTAATTCGAGCATAAAGTTGACAGTAACATTGTCTCCTGCTTTTAGTGAAACATGCTCAGTAGCAGTCTTATAACCTTGATAAGATGCATATACATCATAGTCGCCTGCCGGAATTTCATCAATTGTGTAGTTTCCATATAAATCAGTTTTTGTTGTTGTCTCACCTACTTGTACTGTAGCACCAGAAAGGCCCATCATGAAATTTTCAACTTTACCTGATATTGCGGCAGAATCGTTTTCCTTCCATACAAAATCATTAATGTGTACACCCTGTGTGCTGTATCCACCCGAATAACGTATATAGATGCTATAATTACCAGATGTTTCAACAGCTGGTATGTCAAATACCTTATTTATTACATCACCATAATATCCACCCTCCGAACCTTTTATTTCAATAGTTCCCAGTGATGTGGCTTCTGATACAGAAGTACCGGCCGGAGCAATATAAACTTCCAGATTTTCAGTGCAGTAGTATGTACAATAAACACCAAACTGTATACGGGTTGGTACTCCTGCTGGAATATTTACAGGTGGAGATATGAGCCAGTCGTCATTTGTACTTGCTTTGTATATTTCAGCGCCTATGTTGCCTTTGCCCCATTTTGTGCCTAACATCCATGTACTTCCATCGTTATTAGCATCATAAATGGTCCAAGTATTAAACTCATTATCGTTATAGAAACCAGTTTCTAGTGGTAACGATTGTATATTTCCTGCTGCTACAGTATTAGAAGTTGTGCTTCCTCCTTCTCCTGAATCATTAATAGCTGTTACAGTGTAAGAATAGCCTGCATAGGCTCCGTCAATAATATCTGTGGCATTAGTTTCGGTTGTATTTTTTGTCAAAACTTTTCCATCGTTTCTTATTACGTTATAAGTTAAATTTGCAGTTGAGAAGAATCCTCCGTTTAATCCTTTATCTGGAGCTTTCCATGTAATTTTTATAGTATTCTTATCTGTTGCTGTGGCAACAACATCAGTCGGAGCAGCAGGGACGTCTTTGCCGACATATTGTGATGCAATAGCAAACATTCCTTCGCCGCCAACAGGGCAACTTAATGTTACTTTGTATGTATGCATACCTGCTGTTGCTGTATCATCAATATAAGTTGCTGGCTGGCCGGGAGCAACATCTTCTGTTATACCTATAACTTCACCATCACGGTATATGGTCGCTTGAGTTAATCCGATTAAAGCTTGACGATTAAATGTTGTAGACGGGCATATCCACGTGAGAGTACATTTATTTGAGCCGCCAGATGCAGGTGTGACTGTTAGTGATTTAGGTGCGGATGGACTTGATGGAGTCGCTTTTGTATATCCTGTGTATAGTCCGACATAAGTATTAGGCTGTTCACCTACAGAAGTAAATGTCTTGCTGTTTGGATCAATCTCATACATTGTACATCCTCCGTATGATGTGTTGCTTATGAAATATAGCTTGCCTGTTTCAACATCGCAATCGAGTGAGCGCATTACATTACTTGAGGCGTATTGATCTGTATTTACAATACTAGTTAAGGCTCCTGTTTGTGTGTTGACTTTATATATTTCTCCCCACATATCGGCTACATATACTTCACCATTAAGTCCTGCAGCTACGGCAAACATGCTATAGTCGAAATTGCATAGTGTTGTATATTCACCTGTTGTAAGGTTAAGTCTTACCAAAGCAGAACCAGGGTAAATATATTTAATAAAGAGAAGTGACTGCGTACTGTAGTCATAAGTCATATCAAAGAATTCATCATTAATATCCATGACTTTTTCCTTTTTACCTGTAGAAAGGTCATAAGCGAAAAGTTCTTTGTAGTCAGAACTTAAAACATAATAACTTCCTTCTACAAATGTACCTGTTCTAACACTTTCAGTTTGAGAATAAAGCATTGTTGGAGTGAAAGTGTTCATTTGGAAGCTGACAATGCCATTTTCGCCTGATGTTCTGTAGGCATAGGATGGTCCTCTTGTACTTCCTTCTGTGATTTGTGCATAGTTCAACATGTTTATTGAACAGAATGCGATAAAAAGTAATAGTTTTTTTAACATAATGCTGTTGGTTTTATAAAGGTTGTAACTTATTGCAAATATAATACTAATTTTGTAATTTTTTGAAAAACAATATAAAATTTTATATATTTTATCTCGTTTATTATTGTTTCGTATATAAATAATGTGTATTGATAAAATATAGTCTGTTCCTTATTTATTACGATTTTATAGTAATAATAAATTGTTTTAGAGATATTCTAGTTGTTAAATGTAAATTATTATTATATGTCGCTTTTACCATGTCGCTGTATAAAATTCTTTATCCGTAAAATACAATAGTATACATATACTGTAATGTATTGCATAAGCTGATTTTCACATCTTCGCATACGTATTGACGTCTCTTGTGTGATATTTGCAATTTTGTTATGATTATTGATAATAAACAAGGTAGTTGGCATTGATATGGGCATAGTTCTGCATATTTGAGATGTTTATTCTGTGTGGGTGGCAGACAAAACAATTGGCATATATATAACGAAATAGATAGGCAAACACGATGGAAAATGAGATATTGGAATATTTATAATAGACTTATTCTCGGAGTTTGTTGGTTCTATATCGCGTAAAGGTAAATCAGAATTGAATTATATGTTGCAATAAAGTAGGTTTTGTTCGGCCCTATTTATTTTTTGCCGATTAAGTCTTCATATATAGCCTATTTTCCTGCTTTTTTGAGTTTGGCAGACAAGCCTGTAAAAGAATGGCAGACAATCATGTCTGCACAATGCTAATATGGAAGAGTTATGCTAGCCTTGTTGGAGAGGTCGTTAGATAAAAAGTCTTATGTATTATTTATTTCTGTTATGCAAATATGTGCTGTTATTGATGTCTCCCTTTGATGATTACATAAATGATAACTGGTGCGCCCATTATTGGGGTGACAGCATTAAGGGGTATGATGCCGTTGTCGCCAGGAAGAACGCATATTATGTTGCACAGAAGTGATATGGCTGCTCCGGAAAGAATAGTGCCAGGTATGAGATAGCGGTGGTTGTCTGTCTTAAGAAGCATACGTGCTATATGTGGAACTGCAAGTCCGATAAATGCAATAGGGCCACAATAGGCGGTAGTAACGGCGGTAAGAAGGCCTGTTACCAATAAAAGGCAATTGCGCAACTTGATGGTGTTTATACCAAGATTTTCTGCATATTGTTCGCCTAACAACACGGCATTGAGAGGTTTAATGAGAAGCAAGGCACATATTAGACCTACTATTGTAACAGCTGCGAACAGAGGCATCTGAGCCATAGACACTCCTCCGAAGTTGCCCAATCCCCATATCATATATGAGTGAACGCCCTCTTCAGTCGCAAAGAAGTTGAGCAGTGATATTGCAGATGAGGATATATAGCCTATCATAATGCCGGTGATAAGGAGCATGACGTTATTGTTTACAAGATTAGAGAAAAACAATAATACAGCCATTACTGCCACAGCACCTACAAATGCGGCAATAAGTACTGCCAGAAATCCAGTAACAGAAACTGCTCCTGCCGTTATGCTTCCACCAAACAGAAGCATAACGAAAGCCACGCCAAGGCTGGCACCACTATTGATACCGAATATAGACGGACCGGCAAGAGGATTGCAGAATGCGGTCTGAAGTAATAATCCGCTGACAGCTAATGCTCCACCACATAAAATGGCCGTAAGAGCCTGGGGCAGGCGAGTCTGCAATATTATATATTTCCAACTTTCATTTACCTCATCGTTGCCGCTGAAAATATCGATAATGCTGTTTATCGGTATTTTCACGGCTCCATAGATGATGTTAATTACAAACAGGGCAATTATTGCCAAAGTTATTACAACAAAAAATCTGCAATATTTTTTCATTTTATATGTTCAAAGTATTTCGCTTTGCCAAGTTCGGTTATTTCCGGATGTGTTATTATGATGAAATCACGCAGCAACAAGTCTGGATGGAATGGGGTGTCTTCGTAGAACGTGTTACTGTAAGTATTGCATCCGAAGACCATCTTGTTCTTGAATGCCTTAAACTGTGAGTATCCGCTGTTTTCCGTCAACAATGATTTGTAGGTGGCTTTTTGAGGACTATTATATCTGATAAGCCAAATGTCGCTGTTGCCGGCTTTTTCGAGGACTATCTCAAACGGTAGAGGTAGACTGCCGCTGCTCTTTTCGGCAGAAAAAGGATATGCCGCATTTGCATCAGCAATTATCTGTCCGATGGTGCTTTGTCCGCCAGGCACATACCATACAGAACTGTTTATCTTGTCGATAATTACAGAATGTCTTGTCTTGGCAGTTTTGGCAATTTGCTTGAGGCTGTTGTATTTTGTCTCAACGTCATTAAAGATGCTGTCAGCCTGTTTTTCTGCACCAAACAGCATTCCATAGAATTTCATCCATTCTGCTCTTCCCAATGCTGTAGTTTCCATGTAGTCAGCAGTTTCAATAATGGGCTTTTCCCACTCATTAAGACGTCCGTAGCCTCCGCTGTTCTGAAATGGAGAAATCAATATTGCGTCAGCATTTATACCTATAATCTTTTCGAGTGTTGGGGTTATTCCGCTGCCGCAGTCAGCAATCTTGTTTTCTTTACATTGTTGCTGAATCCATGGCAGATTAATATATTTGACATCACAAACCCCTTTGATGTTCTGACCTTTGCCAAAAGACATAATCAGGCCGCAGTGAACAGACGTCGTTACAACCGCACGTTGCAAAGGTGTTCTGACAATAGTGCCCTGTGGCAGATTGGCCGGCAGTTCTTTGTCTGACGGTACAAGGATGTATGTATGAAGTATTTTTCCTTTGTTCCAAGGATCGTTCAGGGTGACAACGTTGTAACCGTCGCATTTGATTATATGAAGCTGCTTGGCATATTTAAGTTCTAGGGTGTCCCCGCTAAAAGATGTATCAGTGCTGTTACCCCGGCATGCGCACAGGGTAATCAGCACTGATATCAGTAAAGAGGTTATCGTTAAATTTTTATTCATAAACAACACCAGTATTGAATGCTATTGCATTAGGGCCAACTCCGGTAGAGAACATCTTAACAAAGGTTCCGTCTTCTTTGTACATGTTGACATAGCCATCTGTAGTATAGCTTGCATATCCGGTGTCAGGATTCTTGCTGTAAGAAGTGATAAACACATATCCGTTAACAGGGTCAACTCCAATTGCAGATGGGCTGAACGGCAGGTTGTCTGTTATGAATGTCTTAACTTCACCGCTTGCAATGTTGTAGACGCTGTAAGTAGGAGTGACGGGAGAAACATAGCTGTAAGGAGCATTTATTACGTAGATGTTTTTCTTATCTGTCGCCATCATTGTTGCGTCGATAAGGTTTGTAACCTTCTTGTCTGCAGTGATCTTCTTTACACCGGCGCCATATTGGTTGTAATTAGAATCATAAAGACCACTGTCCATCACATAAAGTGTTCCGTCGATAACACTGATGCCAACAGGGTTTGTTATCAATGGGTCGGTGAGATTTGTAACGCTTCCATCGGTAAGGTTAATGTATGAAATAGAAGGATTTTGACCATTGCCATAGCTACTGTTTGCTACATAAAGCATATTGCCGTCTATAGCAATTCCCTCAGGATACGAACCGGCCTGATAAATCTTATCCAGATTTAAAGATGCTGTGTCGATTGCTGCAACGTAGCCTTTGAATGTTGACACATAGATTTTTCCGTTTCCGGCTGCAAGACGTCTGGGTGTCTCACCCTTGTCTGCTCCCATAACTTCGGTTGTCTTTATTGTTCCGACAGACACCATTGTGTTCTTGTTGACAACTTCAACTGTATTTTCGCCCGTTACAACAATATACATCTTGTCACCATATATCAGAGCGTCATTAGGTGTTGTACCAAGATTGCGTCCATTGGCAGCCTGAAATACCTTCTGGGCGGCTGTCTGTGTAGAATAGTCAATAGATGTGATGCTGCCGCTGATTTGAGAACTCATGTTTCCTGAGTTTACAATGAAGGCACCTGTGCTTACATCAATAGGTTTCGGAACGTAATTATCGTCATCGTCGCTGCACGATGTAAATGATACGCATAATGCAATTGCTGCAAAACTTAAAAATTTTTTCATTTCTTTTTTTGATTAAAATTTATAATTTATTGAAAATTGATAGCTTATTCCCGGCATCGGATATGCCTTGACAATTTCGTATTGCTTGTTGAGAAGGTTCTTGATGTCTCCTCGTAGGGTAATCGTGTTCTTGGCTATTTTAAACGATCTGAAAAGGGTTATGCCGGTTTCGAAAAATCCCGGTATGTTAGAATCTTCATAATGTTCGTTATTTGAACTGCGGCTGCTCATACCGGTGCCGTGTACTGTGAGGTTTACCCATGGATTTTCGTAACAAACAGAAACGCTTCCAGAGTGTAATGGTGTATAGGCAATCTGGTATCCATAATATGGAGATTCCGGATTAGTACGGTTTTCTGCATTCTGCAGGCTATAGCTGGCTGTAAGAGTTATCAAATGCTTGTCTGAAAACTTATGCATTATATTAGCCGTTGCGTCTAAGCCCAAGACTCTTACCTTTCCGACATTTATGTTTGTCCATATAAACATATTGTATGGTACGGCAACAATTTTGTCTTTAACATGGTTGAGATATCCGTCTAATGTTATTTTGATATTTGTCTTTTTTGTGACATCTTGTAATAATGTGAATCCTATATTATATTGGTCAGTGCTTTCTGGAAGCAGGTTTGTGCTGCCGTAATGATAGAAATATGACTCATTGAATGTTGGTGCCCTGAATATATTTTTATATGATGCTCTAATATAAAAGTCATTATTTTTTAAAACTTTATATGAGAGTGACAGAGATGGTGAGAGTTTGCTCATGTCGCGTGCAGATTCTCCATATTCTGCACCATTGTAATATAGTGAAAGCAGCAACTTTCCGATGATAGACAGTCTTGCTGATTTATATTTAGCTGTAGCTGCCTGAAGAACGGTATGCCTAAATGGGTGTGTATCTGTTGAAAGGCTGCTGTTCATGTTGTTATAGCTGTAGTCGGCAGAATAGCAGAACGCCCAGTCTTTAAATGGAGTGTACAGGAGACTTGCAGATGTATAAGCTTCTCTTTGCCAATAATCAGCATCTTTTATGCCGTCGCTATATGAACCGTCTTTATATTTTGAAGCTGCCCAGTTATATTTTGCATTAACTTTTAAAGATAGATTGTTGCTGTTAAATGTGCGGTAGCCGATTTGGGCAAAGAAGTTCTGGTCTCTGAGCTCTTCATTGCTTATATTTGTGTAATATCTGACTTGTCCGGGCAGTTGTCTGTCGTTATCATAATAATATATTTTGCCGCTTAATTCATTGCGGGTATTAATGTTCCATATAAAATTAGTCTCACCATGCCCTGATTTCATACGACTGTTTGTGCGGCGCTCTTTTGTAACGACTGAAATATTGCGTAGCGTGAAAGGATAATCGTTTTCTGCATAGACGAATTCTCCAATTGCCGAGAAAGAAAATTTGTTTGAAAAATTCTGCTCGTATCTTATAAATGGACTAATATATCCGAATGAACCAACTTTCAGCTGAGTGGTCAGATGAGGAGCTGTGTCTTCTGTAGGAGACTTTATTGTCCTTATGTTAATGGATGCCGGTAAACTGGCATTTTTTGCGGGTATAAAAATGTCGTCATTATCGCCGATGACAAGCGATATGTTGTCGATGTTTTCTAAGGAATAGCGCGACAGGTCGATTTGTCCGCTCTGGCAGTCGCTAAGCATTATTCCGTCATAGCTAACGCCTGTATGCTGAGTGCCGAAACTTCTGACAGAAACGGTTTTCATACCTCCGGCACCACCATAATCACGTATGGTTATTCCGGGCATACGGTTAAGGGCATCAGCTATATCAGTGATGCCTGCAGTATTAAGGTTTTTGTTGTTGATTACATATAATGGCGATGTACTGGTAACTTCGTGCTTTTTTTTATTTTCTGTGACCACAACATCCTGCAACTGATATGTGTTATCAATTGTATCATTTTTTTCAGATTGCGCTTGAGCACAAAAAGGAACTGAGCATACCAGAACTAATGCCGTTATTTTTTTCATGTGTAAAATGTTTTATCAACAGCTTTCCTCGAAGCTGGTGGGATAAACTGTTTCAATGGCAGGTCTTCTGACTTATTGTCATAAAAGCAAACGCCTTCCCTATAATACACAGTGGCTATTTTGTTTGCTTCATAAACGACAAATTACAGCAGCGGGACTGTCAGGGATTTTCACCTTGTTCCCTTTTAATCATCGTATGATGAACCGATTGATTGTGCAAAGGTAATGATAATAATTAAAATTTTAATAATAAAACAGTTAAAAAGATGATATGATACATTCCTTTTAATAGAAAGTGCGTATATATGTTTGGTAAATTGATGTGGTACGAAAAATAGCCATACCAGCGATAAGCACGGTATGGCTATTATATGATATTTACAATTGTGATGCTAAATGTATGCTTGTGTTTTAGTATTCGTCATCATCTGCGACATCTTCTGCTGTAAGATCGAGGTCTTCAGGATTTTCCTCGATTGTTGTTCTGTAGCTTTCTTCTGTCAGCTTATCTTCGTCGAATGCGTCATCATCATCGTCATTGTCATACTTTTCATCAATCTCTGGCAGATCCTCGTCGTCATCTTCGTCAGAATCGTATTTGCGAGAGTCGTCTGTTCCAAATTTAAGACGGGGCTTTTCTGTTTCGGGCTTAAGTTTTGCAAAAATAGCTTCAATCCATGCACCTTTTGAAATTTCCAATACTTCAAATCCGTCAGCAACTTTCTTTTCGTACATTCCGCCAACTTTATGTAATCTGTCTTTGGGTAAAGTTGTTGTACTTATGTCAAATCCGCTCTGTATGATGTCTTGAATGCTTTGTGACAAAGAATCCCAACCTCCGCCAAAATTACGATCGATAACTTCAAGCAGTTTTGTTGCAGAAATATGTCGGATGTTCTCGTATGTAAGGTCTGTTACCCTTAATATAGGACGTTTTTTTATTCCTATTTTGACCTTCTGGCTTTCATCGACAGGCATTGTGCCAATCTGGAAACCGCGGGCTTCATACTTCTTGATTATTTCAGGGCGGTCTATCTTTATTTCTTCAACTTCAAATGCGCTTTTGATGATATCAATGTAGTGCTTGATGTTTTCTCTTATATCGGAGTCTTTTTCTGCAACTTCCAACATTCTGAAGACATCATTCTCCTGAATATCCCAAACGTTACTTTTGTTGATGGTTTTTAATGTAAGTGACTTCTTATCAATATCTTTCATATTTCTTTTTAATTAATTTCTTTTTATTTTTAAAATATATCTCTATCTGTCAGTATAGGAAACTTTGAACGATAATGATTCAGTTTGTCTAAATCAATTTCAGCAGTGATTGCCTGTTCTTTTTCGTCAGACTTGGCTAGTAAAGCGCCTTTGGGGTCAATGATGGCACTATTTCCGTTATATTGACATCTATCATCTTCCCCTGTGCGGTTACATCCAATTACATAACATTGATTTTCAATGGCCCTTGCTCTTAATAGGATGTTCCATGCGTCCTGCCTGTTTTGAGGCCAGTTGGCCACAAAAATTATAGCGTCATAGTCTTCTTTATATCTCATCCATGCAGGGAATCTTAAATCATAACAGGTCTGTAATAAAAAACGGAAATTTTTATATTTCGCAATTACTCTTTTGTCGCCTGCTGTATAGTATACGTCTTCTCCTCCGTATTTAAACAAATGGTGCTTGTCGTAGTAATAATATTCTCCGTCAGGCATTACAAAATATAATCTGTTTCTGTACTGTGACTGATGTGTCAGGATAGAAAGACTTCCACATATTGCACATCTGTTGGATTGTGCTGTTTCTTTCATCCATTCAAGTGATTTCTGAAAATTGACTTCAGCAGAATATTTTGCCGGATCTGTTATAAATCCTGTCGCCCACATTTCTGGCAATATGTATAAATCAGAGCCAGGATTATTGGATATAAGTTGACCTGCTGCAACCTGATTCCTATCAGGCTGCACCCACTTGATATCCGTTTGGAGGATTGTAACTTTCACTATTTATTCTCGTTTTCAGTTTCTATGAATGCTGCAAAAGTAATATATTATCTTTTATTCGCAAGTTTTTAATAGATATTTTTTGCATAAATGACATATATTTTCTACTTTTGCATTTATGGTTAAGCCTTTAGCAGAGAGATTAAGACCCAAGGTTCTTGACGACTATATCGGACAGAAACATCTTGTCGGTAAGAATGCCGTTCTCCGTAATATGTTGGAAGCCGGAAGAGTGACATCTTTTATCTTATGGGGGCCTCCTGGGGTAGGAAAGACGACATTGGCCTTGATAGTGGCAAATCACCTAAAAGTACCCTTTTATACATTGAGTGCTGTTACAAGTGGTGTGAAAGATGTCAGGGATGTTATTGATAAAGCCAAGAATGCTGGCTTCTTCAATAATTTTACTCCTATATTGTTTATTGATGAGATACACCGCTTTAGCAAGAGTCAGCAAGATTCTTTGTTGGCTGCGGTTGAGAAAGGTATAGTTACGTTGATAGGCGCAACCACGGAAAATCCTTCTTTTGAAGTTATCAGACCATTGCTTTCAAGATGTCAGCTTTATGTGTTGAAGCCCTTGGAAAAAGAAGACTTGCTCGGACTTTTGCAGCGCGCTTTAAGAGAAGATGTTGAACTGAAGAAAAAAAATATAGAACTGAAAGAGACTAATGCCATTCTAAGGTATAGCGGGGGAGATGCCCGTAAATTATTGAATATTTTAGAACTGGTCGTTGATTCTGTCAATAGTGAAAAAATTGAGATAACAGATGAAACTGTAGTAGGGTGCTTGCAGCAAAATCCTCTTGCGTACGATAAGGACGGAGAAATGCATTATGATATAATATCTGCGTTTATAAAAAGTATTAGAGGTTCGGATCCTGATGCAGCGTTGTATTGGCTAGCACGTATGATTGAAGGTGGTGAGGACCCTAAGTTCATTGCTCGCAGACTTGTTATAAGTGCTTCAGAGGATATTGGCTTAGCGAATCCGAATGCGTTGTTGCTTGCCAATGCAGCATTTGATGCCGTAAATAAAATAGGATGGCCTGAGGGGAGAATTCCATTGGCCGAGGCAACGGTGTATCTTGCGACGAGTCCCAAGAGCAATTCTGCATATAACGGCATTAATCATGCACTTGAAGTTGTTGCCAGGACTGGTAATCTGCCGGTGCCATTGCATTTGCGTAATGCTCCTACGAAACTTATGGCTGATCTAGGATATAGTGACGGGTATAAGTATTCACATGATTATCCGGAACACTTTGTTGAACAACAATTCTTGCCTGATGAACTTGTTAATGAGCGGATATGGCATGGGCAACATTCGCCCAATGAGGAAAAGTTGTATCAACGAATGTTGAAGTGTTGGGGAAACAGATTTAAAGAATAACAAAAATATATAACTATGAAGATTGTTGTTTTAGATGGATATAGTGTAAATCCAGGTGATTTATCATGGAACGGAATAAAAGAATTAGGTGATTTGACTGTATATGACAGAACGTCTCCTGATGACGTAGTGTCGCGTGTTGAGCAGGCTGATATCGTGTTGACAAATAAAGTTGTGTTGTCTGATGCCATAATGGCTAAGTTGCCTAATTTGAAATATATAGGAGTATTGGCTACAGGAGTCAATATTGTTGATATTGCAGCAGCACGGAAACGTGGTGTCATCGTAACGAATGTGCCTGCTTATAGCACAGACAGTGTGGTTCAGATGACTTTTGCGCATATTTTAAACATTACCAATCGCGTTGCTCATTATTCAAAACAGAATCGTAATGGCCGATGGAGCAGTAATGAAGATTTCTGTTATTGGGATACGCCTTTGAATGAACTTGCCGGAAAAACTCTTGGTGTGGTTGGACTTGGTAGTATTGGATATAAGGTGGCATGTATTGCACGTGATTTTGGTATGGATGTTTTTGCTTTTACAAGCAAGAATTCTGCAGATCTTCCTGATGGTATCCAGAAGACGACGCTGGACGGACTTTTAGGTATCAGTGATATAGTAACGTTGCATTGTCCTTTGACGGAAACAACTAAAGAGATGATAAACAAGGCTACCTTAAAAAAGATGAAGAAAGGTTCGATATTGATAAATACCGGTAGAGGCCCATTGGTGAACGAGAATGACGTTGCAGAGGCTTTAAATGAAGGATGGCTCGGGGGGTATGGTGCAGATGTTATGTGTCAGGAACCTCCACTTGAGGATAATCCTATTTTCAGCGCCCCCAATGCCTATATAACTCCTCATATAGCATGGGCTACTTATGAGGCTCGTGTGCGTCTTGTTAATATCGTGACCTCTAATATTAAGGCTTTTCTTGACGGTAAGCCGGTAAATGTTGTCAGCTAATGAATACAGTGCAGCTTGTTATAGAGTTTTTGGGAACATTCGCATTTGCTATATCTGGTATAAGATGGGCGGCGTTTAAAAACTTTGACTGGTTTGGAGGGTATGTTGTAGGGTTGGCCACGGCAATAGGAGGCGGTACAATTCGTGATGTTATGCTTGGCGTAACTCCTTTTTGGATGACAAATTCTATATATATAATATGTACGGCGGCAGCCTTGGTGCTTGCTATAATATTTAAGAAGGCTATAGTAAAGTTTTCTAGTACATGGTTCCTGTTTGATACTTTGGGACTTGCACTGTTTACTATAGCCGGTATACAAAAAACATTATATGCAGGCTTCCCGTTTTGGGTCGCAATCATAATGGGGTGTATCACAGGCGTGGCCGGAGGTATTATTCGTGATGTACTGATAAATGAAGTTCCGCTGATATTCCGAAAGGAGATTTATGCTGTTGCGTGCATATTGGGCGGTTTTGTATATCAGATATGTTATTATTGGGGATTAAACTTGGAGATTATTGTTATTTCAAGCTTTGTAACTGTTGTTGTTGTAAGGCTTATGGCAGTGAAATATCATATTTCTTTGCCTCATTTACATGAAATGGAAGAAAAATAATAGTTTTTCATTAAAAAGATACGGAAAAATTTTGCTGTATTAGAAAATATGCGTACCTTTGCATCGCATTTAAGAAATGGTCCCGTGGCTCAACTGAATAGAGCATCTGACTACGGATCAGAAGGTTACAGGTTTGAATCCTGTCGGGATCACAAATTAGGCTACCAATTATTAAGGTGGCCTAATTTGTTTGTATAAAGGGTTCTGATGCTTGTGCTTTCTTTTGGGTACAATAGAAATTTAGGTTCACCCGATAAATAGTGGGGGAAGAAAGAAAAAAATTTATCTTTACATCACGGAAAGTTCAATGTTAGAGTCTTTGGTAAGCTTTATGCTGCCATCCGATATATTGTTTCGTTTTACAATAGTAAAAGTAGAAATTTAATGTGGATATTTGTTGGAATTCCATAGAAATTCTGACCTTTGCTATATGGAAACGAATCAATTGGAAGTGTTAGCCCGCCTAGTGCACAGCCTTCAGAGATACTAGATTATGTTAGTATAGTATGTGTTGAAGAATTTTCGGCTCACCCGATAAATAGTGGGGAAAGAAAATATTACGCATAAATTTTAGTCAGCCTAAAGAGGAAGAATGGTATGTCAATAACTCCTCGGAGCAATGCTCTGAACTGT
>ENA-ORTW01000032-ORTW01000032.1-human-gut-metagenome-genome-assembly--contig:-NODE-32-length-189252-cov-21.383093_pt1 | contig 189252 bp, 90 predicted proteins | sample MGYA00242072_ERZ509193 | MGnify/ENA primary metagenome ERZ509193 (study PRJEB26280, sample SAMEA2338813) | human gut metagenome | biome: human gut; feature: human-associated habitat; material: faeces... | reverse complement strand
CTTAAACAGACGCGGCTCTATTATCACCACGCCATCAATCTCTGTCTTTATTACGGTCATATTATTGTATTTATAGTAGTTAAAGGAGTTATAGGAGTTATCGCTCACTAAGGTGAGCTAGGAGTTAAGACATATGTCTTGTGGCTTCCAATCAATAATTTCCTATTTCACTTTTTACAAAGTAATCCTTTAACCTTTAATTTTTAATTGCACTTACCGCCTGCTGTTCTTTTTCACTTAAATAAGCGGTATTTTAAGCGGATTAAATAAATCCTTATACTTAATTCCGGCAGATTACAAATCCGCCGGCACAATAGCGAACGTAGTACTTGCGAGTAATTCCTTTAACCTTTAATTTTTACTTTTTAATTTTTAACTGCACCCCGTGCCTGCTACTCTTTTTTCACTTAAATAAGCGGTATTTTAAGCGGATTAAATAAATCCTTATACTTAATTCCGGCGGAGCACAGATCCGCCGGCACATTAGCGAACGTAGTGCTTGCGAGTAATTCCTTTAACTTTTAATTTTTAATTGCACTCTGTGCCTGCTTTTTTCTTTTCACTTAAAACTCCAAAGTTTTTTTCAGTGATTCTTTGTCTTCGTCAAGGATAGACAGCAGATACTTGCCGTAGTCGTTCTTCAGCATGGGCTGAGCAACTTTGCGCAGCTTGTCTTCGCTTATCCAGCCTTTGCGGTAGGCTATGCCTTCGAGGCATGCCACTTTCAGGCCCTGACGCTTCTCTATCACCTCAATGAAGGTGCTCGCCTCACTGAGTGAGTCATGTGTGCCGGTGTCGAGCCATGCGAAGCCGCGGCCTAATGTCTGCACCTTCAGTTCCTTGTCGTTAAGGAAGCGCTGATTTACCGTGGTTATTTCCAGCTCGCCGCGTGCCGACGGCTTGATGGTCTTTGCCACGTCTACCACCTTGTTGGGATAGAAGTAAAGGCCAACAACGGCATAGTTGCTCTTCGGGTGTTCAGGCTTCTCCTCGATGCTCAGGCAGTTGCCTTCGCCGTCGAACTCTGCCACGCCGTAGCGTTCGGGGTCGCTCACCCAATAGCCGAACACGGTGGCCTTGCCTTCGTCTTCGGCTGTGTGTACTGCCGACTGCAGGAGTGAGGTCAGGCCGTTGCCATGGAAGATGTTGTCGCCCAGGACAAGACAAACAGAATCGTTGCCGATGAACTTCTCACCGATAATGAATGCCTGTGCCAGTCCGTCGGGCGACGGCTGCTCGGCATACTCCAGGCGCACTCCGAAATTGGAACCGTCGCCAAGCAGACGCTTGAATGACGGCAGGTCTGCGGGAGTGGAGATAATAAGTATGTCTCTGATACCAGCCAACATCAGCACCGATATGGGATAATAGATCATCGGCTTGTCAAAGATAGGTATGAGCTGCTTGCTTATACCTTTGGTGATAGGATACAGACGTGTACCGCTGCCACCGGCTAATACAATTCCTTTCATGTAATTTGTTATTTGTTGTGTCGATTTGCAATATATAATTCAGTGAGTTTTTGGTATAATTCCACTGTCTTTTGTCATAAAACTCAGCGGTTTTCATTAGAAAAACAAATGAGTTATGAGAAGAGCAGGCGCAAAAGCGCAAACGAAGTTCAGCGTTAGCTAATTAAAAATTAATAGTTAAAAGTGAAAAAACAAAGTTCGACGTTAGTCAATCCAAATGCTCTGTTAGTTCATTTCACAAGAGTTGGGTTTGCTATTGCCTCTAACTTCTAGCCAACTTGTTGGCGATAACTTCTATAACTTCTTTAACTCCTATCCGGATTCTGCATCTGTCTTTCTTATTTCACCTCTATTCTTAGTAATTTATATTTACATATCTAGAGCATAATCACCTTACTGTAACCTTATCACGTTTTTGCTCATTTAGTCGATTTTTAATGTTAAAATCACGTTTTTCTGATGCATATTTCCGCATACATTTAACTAAATTTTAAGTTAAATAGACATATCGCTTTTTGTGATTTTCTCACTATTTCATCACTTTTGTCATTTATGCTTGCATATAGTGATTATTCCCATCGCTTTTGTATGTTTGCCATAAACGCCTTATATTAGAGACCTTACAACAGAAAGCGTGTCATTAAGACGGCATCTTACCACAAAAAAGTGATAGGCTAGATAGGTTGTTTCGCAACTTTTCTAATAATATTATTTTGTGTATTCCCGTTAACTTAAAATTTAGTTAATTATATTTAATCCCCTTGCGCGCGCGTAAGGAGTTTATAGAGCAGGTTACTAGCCTATCACTGCGTGAATTAAAAATGAAAAATTAAAAGTGAAAAATGCCTGGCGGAATTTAGAGTGAAAAATCCAAATACTTTGCTGGATCTTTTCGCAAGTACTGCGTTTGTATTAACTCTAACTCCTAGCTCATCTTAGTGAGCAATAACTACTTTAACTCCCAATGACAATAGCACAGGAAGCCATGTGCCTTTATTGCTTCGCGTCTGCTGCAGGACTAACTTCCTTAATTTTTAATTGCGCAAGCCTGCTTCCTTGTTTGCTTTTATATCCGTTATTTACTACAATATAGCACCACGTCGGGTGCTCATAGTTGGCTTTGTTACAGGCAGTGGGTGAAACACCCACGGTTACTGAAGTGTAGCCCTTCGGGCTATAAGTTTGTATTAACCTTTGTTCCGGCAGATATGTGCGTTCGAGTCGGGAGTTAAAGGAGTTAAAGAAGTTATCGCCAACAAGTTGGCTAGGAGTTAGAGTCAAATGCTTCGTTGATTCTTTTCATAGCAAGACATTTGGATTTTTCACTCTTCGTTCTTCACTCTTCACTTAAATATGCGGTATTTTAAGCGGATTGAAAATTAGCTACGCTGACCTTCGGTTCTGATAATATCTACCGTCGGATTTTTCGCTATGCTCAACAACTCGTGCAAATCAGCCGGCACAATAGCCTTGTAGAGCTTCTCCTTTGTGTCTTTATTTATAAATTTCCTATCTTTTAAAAACTTTTTGTCCCCGTGGGGACAATTTTGTTAATGCTACAAAATGTTGTTATATATTTGTGGCCATCGCAGACAGTCTGCGTGGCAAAAAACTAAATCTAAAAGAATAATATGCAATCTACTATCTTCAAAAACATGTACAGCCAGGAATGCCGGAGCATTGAATGGCAAGAGATATTTAACATCGTTACCACAGGCACACTGGCAGAGAACACCGAGAAATACAGATACTATAAAAGCTGCAAACTGGAGGATGACGCCCAGAAGATAAAGAAACATATGCCGGCATTTACACCTGCCGTGATATGTGACGGCGGCAGAAGGCCGGAGAACTTTGTTTGTCTGACAGGCGTGGGTATGTGCGACTTTGACCATGTGGCAGACGTAGAGAGCGCCAGAAAGACGCTGACTGACGACGGACATGCCATGATGGTGTATAAGACGATATCGGGCAACGGACTGAGGGTGCTGTTCAGATATGAGGTGAAGGGCACCAGACTGACTGACAAAATGACCGCCAACGAGATGAGCACCATATACGGCGCAGCATTCAGGACGGGCAACGAATACTTCGCGCGCCTGCTGGGATGCGAGGCCGACGGACAGTGTAAGAACCTTGGGCGGCTGTCGGTGATATGTCATGACGCAGAGGCGACGCTTAACACAGACAGCGTGCCTATAGCGATTGAACTGCCAGAAAAGAAAGCTGCCGCAAAGAAGGGCACCGACAGAAAGTATCACACTGCGCTTGAGCGTGCCGTGAGGGCTGTAGGGAAGCAGCTGGAACGCGAGGGCGTGAAATACTGCAAAGGGTCATACAACAGATATGTGTCGAAGGCGGGATATTATCTCAACAGACTCGGCGTGAACGAGGACGAAGCTACGCAATGGGCCGTGGAGCGCTTCAGCGACTATGACAGCACAAGCGTGAGGGCGATAATGAAGTCGTGCTTTGCCCACACTGCCGAACACGCCTCGATGAGGGTGCAGAAGATTGAGAAAAGCGATGCCAACGACCGCGCCAAGGGCGTGGACATAACTGCTATCGAGAAGTTTCTGGATGAGCACGCAGCGTTCAGGTTTAACGTGATTACACGCAAGACCGAATATAAGACAGACGGCAGCGACAGATGGCTGGAAGTAACCGACAGGCTGGAGAACTCGCTGTGGTCGGCCATGAACAAGGCAGGACTGCACGTAAGGAGCATCGACCTGCACAACGTGATTCTGTCTGACTACGTGACTGAATGGAACCCGTTTAAAGAGTATTTTGACAATCTGCCCGAATGGGACGGCACCACCGACCATATAGGCACGCTGACGGCTATGGTGCACGTCAGGAAGGGCGACTTATGGGATGACACCGAAGACCCGCAGGGCCTGTTTGACATGTGTTTCAGAAAATGGCTCGTGGCCATGGTGGCGTCGCTGCTCGACAAGGAGGTGGTGAACAACGTGATAATGGTGCTGATAGGACGTCAGGGCATATACAAGACCACGTTTTTCAACTATCTGCTGCCGGAGGAGCTGCGCCCGTATTTTTATACTAAGACCAACAGCGACACGATGACGAAGGACGACAGGCTGTCGCTGGCGGAATATGCTATCATCTGTCTTGAAGAGATCGACTCGATGCGCACACCGGAACTGAACCAGCTGAAGGCTCTCGTAACGACGAAGACGATAAACGAGAGGGCGGCATACAGCAGGTATAAGGAGAACAGGGCGCACATAGCCTCGTTCTGCGGCACGGGCAACAACATGCAGTTTCTGACGGATCAGACGGGCAACCGCCGCTGGCTGCCCTTTGAGGCTGACTATATAGACGACCCGCGCACCGTGAGGTATGACTACCAGGGCATATACAGTCAGGCGCTGGCACTATGGCGCAGCGGCATGGCTTACTGGTTTAACGGGTCGGAGATTAACACCATGGCGCGCCACATAAAGTCGTTCGAGGTGCCTAACGTTGAAGAGGAACTGATAGTGACCTACTACAGGCTGCCGCTGGAGAACGAGCCGTATAAGCTGGTGAATGCCACGAATATCATTGAGCATATCAACATCTTCATCAAACGTGCCCTCTCGACCATCAAAGTGGGCGTAGCCATGAAAAAACTTGGCTTTAAACAGAAAACAACCAGTCGCGGACGGATGTATATGGTGGTAGAGAGGGAAAAATAAGAGCCCCTCCAAACCTCCCCCGTGGGGAGGCTTTTGTTTCGCCAATTGTATTGTGCCGGCGGATCTGCGCTCCATGAGCTTCTTGTCAGGAGTTAAAGAAGTTATCGCCAACGGAAGATTCTATGATGTCTATGTCAGGAGTTAAAGTAGTTATAGGAGTTATCGCCAACAGCGTTGGCTAGGAGTTAAAGTCATATGCTTCGTTGATTATTACCATAGAAAGACATGCGAATTGACTTGCGTCCAACTTCATTTTTCTCGCAAGCACTACGTTTGCTAATGTGCCGGCTGATTTGCAATCTGCCGGAATTAAATATAAGGATCTGTGATCCGATTACTTCCAATTCTGTCATTATATTGTTGTTTTAAACTCGCTTAGACATTTAAATTTTTAATTTTCGCCAGAACTGTCCGATTACTTCCTATTTTGTATTGCCATGCTGTTTTAAACTCGCTTAGACATTTAGATTTTTAACTTTTAATTTTTAATTGCTCAAACCTGATTGAGCTCAGCGCCTACTTTTCGTTCCTTACTTTCGTAAAACAGCGGTATTTTAAGCGGATCAGGAGATCCTTATATTTAATTCCGGCAGATTGCAAATCAGCCGGCACATTAGCCTTGTTGGTTATTATCAATTGCAATGCATTGGCAATAGCCTCCGTTCCTTACTTTCGTAAAAACAGCGGTATTTTAAGCGGATCAGGAGATCCTTATATTTAATTCCGGCGGAGCGCAGATCCGCCGGCACATTAGCTTTGTCGTTTATTATCAATTCTATTACAAAGAAAAGAATCAACAAGGCATATGACTTTAACTCCTAGCCAACTCCGTTGGCGATAACTCCTTTAACTACTTTAACTCCCAATGACAATAGCGCAGATCCGCCGGCACAATAGCATTGTCGTTTATTATCAATTCTATTACAAAGAAAAGAATCAACAAGGCATATGACTTTAACTACTAGCCAACTCCGTTGGCGATAACTACTCTAACTACTTTAACTCCCAATTATAATACCCAACAAAGCAATTGGATTTTTCACTTTTAACTGTTAATTTTTAATTGCGCAAGGCCTGCTTGCGCACTACGGTTCCCCTAATGCCTCTACGATCAGTTTTACCTGTGCGGGCGTATAGGTGCGCGACTTTGGCGATGCGCCTATGGCTGCGAGTTGTTCACGAAGGTTAGGATAGCGGTCTATCCATAACGAGAGCTTATGATAGGCGGCACGGGGATTCATGTCGGGGCAGTAAGCCTGGGCAAGCTCCATGCGGCCGTATGTGCGTATCTTGAAACATTCCATATCTGCTTTGACTTAAAGACTCCGTCGCTCCGTAGAAAGGCGTGAGATGCCTGCGGCAACGGGGACTGTTATTATGTAGCTAAGATACGAAAAAATTGCGAGACAAGCAAAGGTTTATGTAACTTTAAGTCACTGTAACTCACCATTTTACACATTATCTCATTCCTGACTTTTGCAGTGTTGTATCTTTGCAAAAGAAAGTTCAGTAAATTGATAATTATGAAACGTAGTTCAGCGTAAGCTAAAAGAAGTTCGGCGTAAGCTAATTGATGAAACAGGAAGTAAGCGGATTGAAAATCCTGATACTCCTTTCCGGCGGAGCACAGATCCGCCGGCACAATAGCCAACGTAGTGATTGCGATAAGAATCAATAATGCATTTGACTCTAACTACTAGCTCACCTTAGTGAGCGATAACTACTATAACTACTTTAACTCCTGACAAGAACGGGTAAATTAATTATGAATTGTGAATTATAATCGTATTATTAATCTTTAAAACTTAAAAAACTATGATTCGTTACAAATTGTATCAGAACAAGATGGAAGGCAACACGGGGTATAACCTATGGTACGCCCGCGCCGTGTGCGACGAGACTTACGACACGGAGATGCTTGCCAAACACATGTCTACTCACAACACTCCCTACTCGCCCGGAGTTATACACGGTGTGCTGAAAGACATGATTGCATGTATCAAGGAACTGCTGCTCGACGGCAAGAACGTTAAGCTGGACGACCTTGCGATATTCTCCGTTGGTATAAGAAGCAAGGGTGCCGCCTCTGTTGCCGCCTTCAACGTGGCCGAATATGTCAGCGGTCTGAAACTCCGCGCACGTGCCACAGGTAACCTCTCGACCTCTACCCTGAAACAGGACGCCGTGGTGAAACAGCTCACGAAATACTCGGTAACTGACACCGGCGAAGGAGGAGGAATTTAAGTGAAAAGTGAAAAAACAGAGTTTGACGTTAGTCAATCCAATTGTATTGTAGGTCCTTTTCGCAAGCATTATGTTTGCCGTTGACTCTAACTTTAACTCATGGTTGAATTGAACCCACAAGACATATGGATTTTCATTCTTAAGTTTTCACTTTCGTAATACTGCGATAGTTTAAGCGGATTGAAAACAGCCCTACGCAGAGTGACGAAAAGAAGCCACTTAGAAGCCTCCCCACGGGGGAGGTTTGGAGGGGCTCTTTTTCTTTAACTTAATATTAAATTAATAATAAATATGAACGACCAGAAGAAAACTATCTTTAAGATTATTATTCAGACTGTAATCAGTGTGCTGTCGGCCGTAGCCGCAGCTTTCGGCTTACAGAGTTGTATGTAAACTTACATGACCGATGAGAACAATTACTCTTATCATCATTCACTGCTCGGCGACTCCCGAAGGGAGGAGCCTGAGCTTTGAGGAGTGCCGGCGCGACCATATCATGCACAGACACTTCCGAGATATCGGATACCACTTCTATATCACGCGCGACGGCACCGTGCACGACGGACGGCCCATAGAAAAGGTCGGAGCGCACTGCGAAGGCCATAACTCCCACTCTATCGGCATCTGCTACGAAGGCGGACTTGACGCCAACGGCAAGCCGGCCGACACCAGGACTGAAGCCCAGCGCAAAGCCTTGAAATCTTTAGTAGAGAGAATGCACCGTCTGTTTCCTAAAGCCCTTATCGTAGGGCATCATGACCTAAACCCACGCAAAGCATGCCCGTGCTTTAAGGTGGAGTCATAATTGGGTTGGACCGAGGATTCCGTAATGTCTATGTCAGGAGTTAAAGTAGTTAAAGAAGTTATCGCCAACGGAGTTGGCCAGGAGTTAAAGTCATATGCAAACGTAGTACGTGTTTAAGTGAAGAATGAAAAGTGAAGAGTGAAAAATCCAAATGCATTGTTGTCTTTTTTCGCAAGCACTACGTTGCTAATGTACCGGCGGATCTGCGCTCCGCCGGAATGGAATATTAGGATCTGAGATCCGATTACTTCCGCCGGAACATTAGTTAAAGCCATGTGCCTTTATTGCTTCACGTCAACTGCAAGACTAACTTCCTTAATTTTTAATTGCGCAAGGCCTGATTGCGCTTTTGCATCTGCTTTTCCTTACTTACTTTCGTAAAACAGCGGTAGTTTGAGCGGATCAGGAGATCCTTATATTCAATTCCGGCGGAGCGCAGATCCGCCGGCACATTAATTAGCTAACCCAATTGTGAATTGTGAATTATGAATTGTGAATTATAAATCATTTTCATATTTTCTCCAGATCCGTTGGCGATATGTTCATGCGGGCGCAGCCGAGGATGTCGAGCTGCACTACGATGTCGAGGTTTGCGGCATCGGCTGAGTCGTGGCTTTCGCATCTTACGATATTGCCTTCTAGTCCAAGGAGTTTGCCGCGCACGACACGCACCTTGTCGCCAAGACGCAGCGGCAGGGGCTCGATAGTGATGGCGGCGTCGGAGTTGTAAAGGATAAAGCGGAGCTTCTCTATTTCACGGTCGGGCACGATGGCTACGGGATGCCAGCCGTATTGGTTGGTGGCAGCGGCGCGGTTGACCATGAAGCGCTTTACGAAAGGAAGGTTGACAACATGATGGCGGCGGTCGGCCTCGGTGCAGCGCACAAAGACGGCTGCAGGAATAACAATACGGTCGATGATTTTACGGCGCCCGTTCTTCCAGCGGCGCAGCTCTTTTTGTGTAGGAACGTATGTGTCGTAGCCCAAGGCAGCTATCTTTTCGGCACACACTTTTTCGGTGTTATTGCTGACTATCGCGACGTACCATCTGAAAGGTTGAGATACGCCTACGGCGTCGCCAGCGTCATTATTAGCCGTCGCAAGATTGTCGTTCGAATTTACATTTCCGTCCATGAAAGTCCGGTTTATGTTTGCTCTTTTATGATGCCCCACGTTATTATATAATATGTGAAACACCGGTGCAAAAGTAATATTTTTTATATAAATAAGTAAACAAAAGCGGCATTTTTTTTGAAGCCGTACTGTAGGCGGAACAAACAAAACGAAAAAACAGACAACAACGCATGCACGTAATCATCTGACATAAAAGAATTTACAGGCACAAGCATCCAGCAACAAACCGCCTTGGTGCATAATGGTTCATTTGCATCAAGAGAAAACAAAGGTGCTGAGAGCCACAGACAATAATGGTATTGTAATTAGTAGTTAAAGGAGCATTTTCTAAGTGAAGAGTGAAGAATTAAGAGTGAAAAATCCAAATGCCTTGTTAGGTATTGTAATTGGGAGTTAAAGAAGTTAGAGGAGTTATCGCCAACGGAGTTGGCTAGGAGCATATTTAAGTGAAGAGTGAAGAACGAAGAGTGAAAAATCCATGTGCTAAAGTAATGCTTGCGTCAATAATCAACAAGACTAATGTGCCGGCGGATCTGCGCTCCGCCGGAATTTAATATAAGGATCTCCTGATCCGCTTAAAATACCGCTGTTTTTACGAAAGTAAATAAGGAACGAAAAAAATTAAAAGTGAAAATACAAATGCTAAGCTAGCATAAGACAACATGATAATGACAGAATTGGAAGTAATCGGACAGTTCTGGCGAAAATTAAAAATTAAAAGTTAAAAATCTAAATGTCTAAGCGAGTTTAAAACAACATGATAACGCAAAATAGGAAGTAATCGGATCACAGATCCTGATATTCCATTCCGGCAGATTAATTCTATTGATTGTCGGCTGCTCTCGGCATAACCAAATGAGATTTACTTCTGCTCTCACTTGCACGACAATTGCAAATCAGCCGGCACAATGGCAAACGTAGTGCATCTTACGGAAGTGAAGAGCATATTTAAGTGAATAGTGAAGAATAAATAGTGAAAAATCCAAATGTCTTGTGGCTATTGCCAATGCATTGCAATCGATAATAACCAACAAGACAAATGTGCCGGCGGATCTGCGCTCCGCCGGAATTAAATATAAGGATCTCCTGATCCGCTTAAAATACCGCTGTTTTTACGAAAGTAAGGAACGAAAAGCGGGCCTAGCGCAATTAAAAGTTAAAAATCTAAATGTCTAAGCGAGTTTAAAACAGTATGATAATGACAGAAATAGGAAGTAATCGGACAGTTCTGGCGAAAATTAAAAATTAAAAGTTAAAAGTTAAAAATCTAAATGTCTAAGCGAGCTTAAAACAGCATGATAACGCAAAATAGGAAGTAATCGGACAGTTCTGGCGAAAATTAAAAATTAAAAGTTAAAAATCTAAATGTCTAAGCGAGTTTAAAACAACATGATAACGCAAAATAGGAAGTAATCGGATCACAGATCCTTATATTCAATTCCGGCAGATTGCAAATCAGCCGGCACATTAGCAACGTAGTGCATCTTACGAAAGTGAAGAGCATATTTAAGTGAAGAGTGAAGAATAAATAGTGAAAAATCCAAATGTCCTGTGGCTATTGCCAATGCATTGCAATCGATAATAACCAACAATACTAATGTGCCGGCGGATCTGCGCTCCGCCGGAATTAAATATAAGGATCTCCTGATCCGCTTAAAATACCGCTTGTTTTACGAAAGTAAGGAACGAAAAGCAGGCCTAGCGCAATTAAAAGTTAAAAATCTAAATGTCTAAGCGAGTTTAAAACAGTATGATAATGACAGAAATAGGAAGTAATCGGACAGTTCTGGCGAAAATTAAAAATTAAAAGTTAAAAGTTAAAAATCTAAATGTCTAAGCGAGCTTAAAACAGCATGACAATACAAAATAGGAAGTAATCGGATCACAGATCCTGATATTCCATTCCGGCGGAGCACAGATCCGCCGGCACAATAGCAAACGTAGTGCATCTTACGAAAGTGAAGAGCATATTTAAGTGAAGAGTGAAGAACTAAGAGTGAAAAATCTATGTGCTAAAGTAGTACTTGCGAAAAGGACCAACAAAGCATTTGGATTTTTCACTCTTCACTTTTCATTCTTCACTTAAACACGTACTACGTTTGCATATGACTTTAACTCCTAGCTCACCTTAGTGAGCGATAACTACTATAACTACTTTAACTCCTGACAAAAGCGCAGATCCGCTGTAATAACATCAAACGTTGTGCTTATTTAATTTCTAACAAGAACCACAAAAACATCAGACATAAATCAAAACATTTGATAAGATTTTGTTTTTCGTACGATTTGAAGTATCTTTGCATAAGATATGCGGCATCTCTGCATAACATTCAAGCATGGCTTGAGGATTACGCACACGCAATGAGGACGTTATCTTCGCTTTGATTTTTTTGTATTATGAAAGAATATATTGTTTCTGCGCGCAAATACAGACCTATGACCTTCGACTCGGTTGTGGGACAGGCGGCTCTTACAACTACGCTGAAAAACGCGGTGAAGAGCGGAAAGCTGGCTCATGCCTACCTGTTCTGCGGACCCAGGGGCGTGGGCAAGACAACATGCGCACGTATCTTTGCCAAGGCCATCAACTGCCAGAACCCTACTGCTGAAGGTGAGGCCTGCAACGAATGCGAAAGCTGCAAGGCGTTCAACGAACAGCGCTCGTATAACATCTTTGAGCTCGACGCTGCCAGCAACAACTCGGTGGAGAACATCAAGGCTCTGATGGAACAGACAAGAATACCGCCGCAGGTGGGTAAGTATAAGGTGTTTATCATCGACGAGGTGCACATGCTGTCGACAGCGGCATTCAACGCCTTTCTGAAGACGCTGGAGGAACCGCCGGCACACGTGATATTCATCCTGGCGACGACAGAGAAGCACAAGATTCTGCCTACCATCATATCGCGCTGTCAGATTTATGACTTTGAGCGCATGACGGTGCCCAACATCATCAACCACCTGAAGATGGTGGCCGACAAGGAAGGCATAACTTATGAGGAAGAGGCGCTGAACGTGATAGCAGAGAAAGCCGACGGAGGAATGAGAGACGCGCTGTCGGTGTTCGACCAGGCGGCAAGTTTCTGTCAGGGCAACATCACATATAAAAAGGTGATTGAGGACCTGAACGTGCTCGACGCCGACAACTACTTTAACATCATCGACCTGTGCCTGGAGAACAAGGCGGCAGACGTGATGGTGCTGCTGAACAACATAATAAACAAGGGCTTCGACGGCGGACATCTGATAAACGGACTGGCGGTGCACGTGCGCAACGTGATGATGGCCAAGGACGAACAGACGCTGCCGCTGCTGCAGGCGAGTGCATCGCAGACGGAGAAATACAAGGCGCAGGCTGCCAAATGCAGTTCGGCGTTCCTGTATAAGGCGCTGCGTATTATCAACGACTGCGACATAAACTACCGCCAGAGCAGCAACAAGAGACTGCTGGTGGAGCTGACGCTGATAGAGATAGCGCAGATAACTCAGCCTGACGACGAAGGGGCAGCCTCGGGGCGTTGCCCTAAGAGACTGAAATCCCTGTTTAAAAGACTTATGGGCGAAAGGCCAAAGGCGGCTATGCAGGTGGCCGCGGCCGAGCCCAGCGTTAACCGCCATACGGCCATTGCCAAGCACAATGCCGAGAAGGCGGCAGAGAGCGTCATGTCTGCAAGCGAAGGCAGCAGCACCGACAACAGCATGAGCAACGGCGACGGAGCAAAGGCAGCACAGCCGGCTATGACGACGAATCTGCGAAAACTGAAACTGGGCAGCATCGGCAAGACGTTTGCCAACCTGAGACGTCAGGGCGAAGAACCGCAGATAGTGGCGGAGCAGGACGTAGAGGTGGTGGACAACGGTGAGCACAACACGTTCACAGAGGACGAGATGCTGACACAATGGGTAGGCATGTGCAACCGTATGCCGCAGCAGATGACGGGAATAGCGGCGCGCATGAAGAACATGATGCCGACAATAAAGGAGTTTCCGAACATCGAGGTGGTGGTTGACAACGAGATTCTGCTAGAAGAGATAAACAAGATTAAGGGCAGAATACGCAACACGCTGATAAAGGCACTGAGAAACAGCGACATAACACTGACGCTAAGACTGGCAAAGCCTGAAGAGATAAAGCGCATACCGACAAACCGCGAACGCTTTGACGAACTGAAAAATACAAACAAGGCCTTCGAACGACTAAGCGAAATACTCGGACTGGAAGTAAGCTAGGAATTCATAATTACGTTCTTGTCAGGAGTTAAAGGAGTTGGTTTAGGAGTTAAAGGAGTTATAGTAGTTATCGCCAACGGAGTTGGCTAGTAGTTAAAGCCAATAGCAAACGCAGTGCGTGTTTAAGTGAGAAATGAAAAGCGAAAAACGAAAAATCCAATTGCTTTGTTGGTCCTTTTCGCAAGCACTACGTTGCTAATGTTCCGGCGGATCTGTGCTCCGCCGGAATGAAATATCAGGATCTGAGATCCGATTACTTCCTATTTTGTATTGTCATGTTGTATTAAACTCGCTTAGACATTTTGATTTTTAACTTTTAATTTTTAATTTTCGCCAGAACTGTCCGATTACTTCCTATTTTGTATTGTCATGCTGTATTAAACCAGCTTATACATTTTGACTTTTCACTTTTAGTTGCACTTTTGCTCTTTACTTAAACAAGCGGTATTTTAAGCGGATCAAAGATCCTTATATTCAATTCCGGCAGATTACAAATCAGCCGGCACATTAGTCTTGTTGATTATTGACGCAAGCATTACTTTAGCACATAGATTTTTCACTCTTCGTTCTTCACTCTTCACTTAAATATGCTCCTAGCTCACCTTAGTGAGCGATAACTCCTATAACTACTTTAACTCCAAATGACAATACCCAACAAGAAACGCTGTTTAATTTTTACTTTTTAATTTTTAACTGCGCTTGCGCTTTGCGCCTGCTCTTCGTTCTTCACTTAAAATTATATAATCGTCATTCCCAATTCTTCACACTCTTTTCTCATCTCTTCGGGCCAGATGCTGGCCTGTATCTCGCCTAAATGGGCTTTGTGGAGCAGCACCATGCACAGGCGGCTCTGCCCTATTCCGCCGCCGATGCTCAACGGCAGTTCACCGGCAAGGAGCTTTTTGTGGAAATACAGACTTGAGCGACGTTCCTGACCAGTGAGCTTCAGCTGGTGCAGCAGTGCTTCTTTGTCAACACGTATGCCCATTGACGACAGCTCTACGGCACGGGCGAGCGTGGGATACCAGATAAGGATGTCACCGTTGAGACCGTTGCGGCCGTCGCTGTTGGGCGTGGTCCAGTCGTCATAGTCGGGAGCGCGACCGTCGTGCGGCTTGCCGTCAGACAGGTTGCCGCCGATGCCAATGATGAACACGGCGCCATACTTCTTGCATATCAGGTCTTCACGTTCTTTCACGCTCTTGTCGGGATACATCTGCAGCAAATCTTCGCTGTGGACGAAATGGATGTCGGAAGGCAGAAACGGCTTAAGGGCCGAATAATGCTCGCACACAAGATACTCGGTGCGGAGGATGGCGGCATAGATGCGGCGGACAACGCTTTTAAGAAAGTAGAGATTGCGCTCGGCGCGCGTCATAACCATCTCCCAGTCCCACTGGTCGACATAGAGCGAATGAAGATTGTCCAGCTCCTCGTCGGCCCTGATGGCGTTCATGTCGGTGTAGATGCCATAGCCCGGCTCAACGGCATACTCTGCCAGGGTGAGCCGTTTCCACTTGGCAAGCGAGTGGACCACCTCTGCCTGAGCGTCGCCAAGATCCTTAATGGGAAACGTCACGGGACGTTCCGTGCCGTTGAGGTCGTCGTTTATGCCAAGACCTTTAAGCACAAACAGCGGTGCTGTTACACGGCGGAGGCGAAGCTCCGTTGAAAGATTCTGCTGAAAAAAGTCTTTTATCATTTTTATGCCCTGCTCCGTCTGCCTGACGTTCAGCAGCGGCTTATAGTCTACAGGCCTTATCAATTTGCTCATATTCTCTCTCATTAATCATAAAATACGGCAGCAAAGATAATAATTTATTATCAATATGCAATAATAACAGATAATTTATTGTCATTATTTCAATAAATACACAAATAAAGCAACACAAAGACCACAGAAAAGACACAAAGAAAGCATAACCATAATTTATCTTACATATTGATTCAGCAAAATGACATTAAACGGCGACAGAATAAGATACAGGTGAAACAGTGCCATTTTTTGCGCAAAATTGTGTGCAAAAATAAAATGCAGTACATCAGAAAAATATAGAGATATAACGCCTGGATGTGCAACAAGAGGAATGACGACGCCGTGCAAAAGGGCACAAACGGGAAGCCGAAAGACCGCAAATCAGAAGGCGAAAGACGGCATAACGCAAAGCGAAATGTATAGTAATAAAACGGCAAAAGCATGCCTTTTGCAGACCGACGGCCATAAACCGGCACTCAAAACGCATGAAAACAGGCAGCAAAAGGCGCAAAGCGGACTTACCAGAATACTAATACGGCAACAAAAGCTCACATACACAACATGTCATTATGAAAGAACAACGCGCCATTTACTTACATTTTAACATCACACAAATCATCAGAAAACAGCCCCCGACAGCCTGAACCGCATACACAAGGCGCTAACCGGGCGCAAAGACACAAAAAAGGGCCGGGGGCTGAAAGCCCGGCCCTGTCATCACAAGAAGAAAATTCAGCAACGCTTTGCTTATATTATGCAAAAAAATATCTGTTCACGGCATTAAGCCTTGGTGCAAGCCACATGACGGCAGAGCCGCTGTCTACTTGCCTATCCATCCGAACATCCTGTCGGGATAGTTGGTTATGATGGCATTCACGCCCGCCTTAACCATCTTCTGTGCATCGGCCTTGGTGTCCACGGTGTAAGGAATGACGCGCATTCCGGCAGACTTTGCCTTTGCTACGAAGGCTGCGTTGACCATGGGATAGTCGGGACCGACGGCATAAGGCACGAAGCCGAGCTTGGTCATGGCTGCATCATAGCCGCCCGACGTCTTGTCTATCAGGTAGAGCAGGCGCATCTGCGGATACTTGGCATGGAGATACTTCAGCGTGCGCACGTCGAAGCTCTGCACGAGCAGGCGCGAACCGAGGTTGCGGGTGCTGAGAGCCTTTACACACAGGTCGGCAAAGGTCTTGTAGTCGGGCGTGAGTTTGCCGTCGAGAGCGGCGTCAGACTTGATTTCTATGGTGTATCTTACAGGCGCAAGGCGGTGCTGACGGCAGTAAGTTTCAACAGAATCGATGAGCGCCGTCACCATAGGCACATGGGTGTAGAGGCGCTTGCTGTCGGGGAAGGCAGGGTCTTTTACGTTGCCGATGACCTTTGCCGAAAGCTGTTTCCATGTGAGCGAATAGATGGGATACTTCTGTCCGTAGCCTTTGACATAGGGATCGTGCGAAACCACCACTACCCCGTCCTTGGTTACGTGCAGGTCCATCTCAAGGTCGGTTACGCCGAGCTTCACGGCATTGAGCATTGCCTCGATGGTGTTCTCGGGATAAAGTCCGGCACCTCCGCGGTGAGCTATGACAGAGACGCGAGGTCTGATTACGTCAGAGACGGTGCGGCCGAAGCGGTTGGTCATAACCACCTTTATCTCCTTATAGTTGCCCACGGGCTTGCATCTGAACAGGTGCGACGTGTTGGCGGGGCGTCCGGCAGCAAGCGTGCGCGAGCCAAACTCAAAGTCGACGCCCGTGAAGCGCTGCATGGTGCCCATCAGCTTGCCGTCCTGATACCACTCAACCTTGCATGCAGGGTCGTAGTCCCAGATGTTGGCAACGACATATCCGGGCTGCGTGCCGAAGTCGCCCTTGTCGTAGAGCGTCATCTGGCGCGAGAAGGGGAAGCCCGTGGCCTTATACTGCCACTCGACGCTGCTTCCGTTGACATCTACCACCATATATCCGTTAGGCGCTCCGCAGCGGTTGAGCCATCCGTTCCACCATGCTCCGCTGGCAGCTCCTATGTTGTGCTGATAGAGGTTGCTGTTGACCACCACGTTCTGAAAGTAATGGGTGTGGCCGCAGAACACATGCACCTTGTAGCCCTCGAGCAACTTCTGCAGCGAGGCAGCCCCGCGCATGTTCTGGGCTGGGTCGTCCTTGTTCCATGCGGCAGCGTGCATGTTGAGGATGACGAGCGAGCCCTTGGGCACAAACTTAAGGTCGTTGGCGAGCCAGCGCAGCTGATTCTCCGTGAGCGTCTCAACATACGCCTTGTTGCCCTTATAGTTGATGTTCTTCAGCGTAACGACATGAGCCTTGCCTATGTTGAACGAATAGTCGGTAGGTCCGAACACAGCCGCATAGGCCATCTCGCCGTAGACTCCGGCACCAAGGCGCGCGTTGTTGAGTCCCTTGTAGCGCTTGTCGAAGTCGTGGTTGCCGATACACTGAAACATGGTTATCTTCATGTTCTTGAACGACGCGGCATAGCTGCGCAGCAGCGGCAGATTGTCGAACACGATGTCGCCCACGGTGATGCCCACCACCTCACGCGTCTTGCTCAGCGAGTCGACCACGGCACGCATGTCGGGCACCAGTTCGGTGTTCCATCTCTTCATGTCGGCAGCATCAAGCATCTGCGGGTCGGATATGGCTATGTAACTGAACCTGTCGGCAGGCTTGGTGCGCTTTTCGAGCACAAAGTTGCAGCTCTTAGAGCTTACGGCCGTCCTGACGGGCACGTAGAAGCCGGAGGCTATGCCGTTCTTGGAAGGCAGCTTGTAGGCGGCCGGCGTGGAGATGCTTATAAACTTGCTGACAAACGTGTCGGTGCGCAGCGTCCAGTAGCCATTGGCGTCTGTACGGGTGAAGGCCATGCCGTTGTTGACCACCACTCCGCTGATGCCCCTGCCCGCCTTGTCGGTAACGCGGCCCTTTACGGTAAACACGTTCACACTGGCCTGACCATTGCTCAGAAGCATCATGGTGGCCATAAGGAATAAACATATTCTCAACTTCATAGGCTTTATGTTTTTGTTTTTATACGTTCGCTCTCTGTTATGCCGCACCCGTCATCGGCAGACAACGCCCTGCAACGTGCCGCTGCATAGGCAAAACACGCACACGCCATACTGCAAAACTGCGGCTGCGGGAGGCGCAAGTCCGGCGACTTGTAAATTTTTGTACAAAATTACCAAAATATGTTTACATTGATGATGCATAAGAGGTTCAATTGCTTTAAAAAAGTATAACAAAAACATTTCTGCCGTGAAAAAGCCGTCAGAATGACCGATTTTTAAGTCTGTCAGGCACATAGGGGCACTGACGGCACGGCACAATAAGGAGCAGAGAAGATGAAAACTGGCTACGGAGGAGAAGAAAAGCACGCATTGTTACAATAAAAAATTTAAAGTTACATTAATTAATATGATTACAAACCTAAAATCTGAGCGTCATAACATAAACAAGAAAAACTGAAATGAGAAAACTTTTTTTGTCTGCCATCGTTATGTTGACAACGACGGCACCAAATCTTTCTTACGCGAAAGACATTTACGTTTCCACATCATTCCATGAGCCGGCCAACGAAGGCCTGCGCTTTATCTACAGCTATGACGGACTGAGATGGGACACCATACAGGGCACATTCCTGCGCCCGGCGGTAGGAGAACAGAAGGTGATGCGCGACCCTTCGATAGTGAAAGGACCCGACGGCACGTTCCATCTGGTATGGACATCGAGCTGGAAGGGCGACAAGGGTTTTGGTTATGCATCATCAAAAGATCTTATCCACTGGAGCAAGCCAAGACTGATAAACGTCATGACAGACCCTACAACGGTGAACGTATGGGCACCGGAACTGTTCTACGACGACGTGAAGAAGCAGTACATGATAATATGGGCATCATGCATACCGGGCAAGTTTCCCGACTATAAGGAAGACCACTACAACAATCACCGTCTGTACTACGTTACGACAAAGGACTTCAAGAAGTTCAGCAAAGCCAAGGTGCTTATCGACCCAGACTTCAGCAGCATTGACGCCACTCTCGTAAAGAGAGGCAAGGACGACTACGTGATGGTGCTGAAAGACAACTCGAGAGACCAGCGCAACATCAAGGTGGCTTTTGCCAAGTCGCCCTACGGCCCATGGAGCAAGGCGTCGGAGCCGTTCACAGAGAGCTTCTGCGAAGGTCCGTCAACGGCAATGGTCAACGGATGGTATTACATCTACTACGACTCTTACCGCCACGGCATATACGGAGCGGCAAGGACAAAGGACTTCAAGAACTTCCAGGACCAGACAGGTGCCGTAAAGTTCCCTGTAGGACACAAGCACGGAACGGTGTTCATGGCCGACGAGGAGATCGTGAAGAACCTGATAAAGGAGAACCGCGACGCCGTTCACTACACCGGAACGACCGTGGCTACGCCTGCACGACATGACGGCGGACTGTCGCCCGTGGTGGGAGTTCACAGCATTCAGACCATGAGAGGCGAACAGGGATGGCTCTATAACCATCAGCCCATGATGGCATACTGGAAAGGCAAATTCTACATGCACTACCTGACCGACCCGAGAAGCGAGCATGAGCCGCCCGGAAAGACCATGCTGCAGACTTCTGTAGACGGATACAAATGGACTAAGCCCGTTGAACTGTTCCCTGAATACAACGTGCCCGACGGATACACCAAGCCGACATGGCCTGGCGTTGTGGCAAAAGACCTGAAGGCCATCATGCACCAGCGCGTGGGCTTCTATGTGTCTAAGAGCAACCGCCTCATTGCAATGGGCAACTACGGCGTGGCACTCACTCCGAAAGACGACCCCAACGACGGCAACGGAATAGGCCGCGTTGTAAGAGAGATAAAGGCCGACGGCACGTTCGGTCCTATATACTTTATATATTATAACCACGGATTTAACGAAAAGAACACCGACTATCCTTACTACAAGAAAGCAAAGGACAAGGAATTTGTTAAGGCCTGCGACGAGATTCTGGCTAACCCGATGTACAGAATGCAGTGGGTTGAAGAGGCTGACAGAAACGACGAGATACTGCCGCTGAAGACTCCCTACAAGGCGTTCAGCGGATACACTCTGCCCGACGGACGCAAGGTGGGATTGTGGAAGCACGCGCTGACAAGCATAAGCAGCGACGGCGGAAACACATGGAGAGAACCGGCAAAGAGGGCTCACGGCTTTGTGAACTCTAACGCGAAGATATGGGGACAGCGCCTTTCTGACGGCACTTATGCCACTGTGTACAACCCGGCTGAGTATCGCTGGCCGCTGGCTATATCGCTGAGCAACGACGGACTGGAATACACTACGCTCAACCTGGTGAACGGCGAGGTTACGCCTGAACGCCACTGGGGCAACTACAAGAGCTACGGACCGCAGTATACACGAGGCATACTGGAAGGCAACGGAACACCGCCGGACAAGAACCTGTGGGTTACTTACAGCAACAACAAGGAAGACATGTGGGTGTCGTGCATACCGGTACCTGTAAAGATAAAGGCTACAGAACATGCAGGAGGCAGCTTCAGCAAGTATGCCAAACTGCAGGACATGAAAGACTGGAACATCTACTCGCCGCTGTGGGCACCCGTAACGCTCAACGGCGAATGGCTGACGCTGAGCGACAAGGATCCGTATGACTACGCCAAGGTGGAGAAACTGATACCGGCTACGAAGGAGCTTACTGTAGACTTCGACGTTAAGCCCGCACAGAACGACCACGGACAGCTCAACATAGAGTTCCTTGACGACAAGGGCAACATGTGCGCCCGTATCGTGCTCGACTCTGCAGCAACAATGAAGGTAAAGGGCGGAGCGCGCTATGGCGGCATGCTGAAGCACTATGACGCCGGACAGACATATCATATCACAGCCAAGCTGTCGGTAGACGGACACGTGGGAACATACTTTGTGAACGGCAAGAAGGCAACGGCACGTATGTTCGACACACCCGTTGACGCCATAACACGAATAGTGTTCCGCACAGGCGACCTGTTCACAGAGCCGAGCATTGAGACTCCTGCCGACCAGTATGTTGACATGCCGCGTGCCGACGAGCAGGACAAGCTGGCATCATTCTCTATTGCAAACGTGAAGACTGCATCGGCAGACGCCGACTCAGCATCAACAGTGCTGAAGTATGACGACTTCGCACACTATGCCGAATACTTCAACAACATGGAGGACGAGAACATCGTTACGGACATACCTAACAGCAAGTCGTCTGAATGGATGAGCAAGAACATCCCTCTGTTTGAATGTCCCGACAAGGACATGGAAGAGATCTACTACTTCCGCTGGTGGTCGCTGCGCAAGCACATCAAGCGCACTCCTGTAGGACTGGGTATGACCGAATTCCTCGTTCAGCGCTCTTATGCAGACAAATACAACCTCATTGCCTGCGCAATAGGACATCACGTGATGGAGACACGCTGGCTGCGCGACTCAACATATCTGCACCAGATACTGAACACATGGTATCGTGGCAACAACGGCAAGGCAATGCAGAAGATGAACAAGTTCAGTTCATGGAACCCTGCTGCCATATATGAGGCTTACAAGGTGCTTGGCGACACATCGTTCGTAATGGCGCTGAAGCCGTCGCTCGAAGAGGAATACGCACGCTGGAAGAGCACCAACCGACTGAAGAGCGGACTCTACTGGCAGGGCGACGTGCAGGACGGAATGGAAGAGAGCATCAGCGGCGGAAGACGCAAGCAGTATGCACGTCCGACAATAAACAGCTACATGTACGGCAACGCAATGGCTCTGGCAGAACTGAACAAGCTGGCAGGCGACACAAAGAAGGCGAAGGAATACACAATGGAGGCAGACACGATAAAGAACCTGATACAGACAAACCTCTGGAGCGAGAAGCAGTCGTTCTTCGAGACTATGAGAGGCGACACTCTGGCTGCCGTGCGCGAGGCCATAGGATTTATTCCATGGTATTTCAACCTGCCTGACGCAAAGAAATATGACGAGGCATGGAAACAGGTGGAGGACGAGGAAGGATTCTCAGCTCCCTACGGACTTACAACGGCAGAGAGAAGACATCCTGAATTCCGCTCACACGGAGTAGGCAAATGCGAATGGGACGGCGCCGTATGGCCTTTCGCAACAAGCCAGACGCTTACAGCCATGGCAAACTACATAAACACATATCCCGAGCCTGTTGTTGGCGACTCTACATTCTTCAAACAGATGAAGCTGTATGTTGAGAGCCAGCACCACAGAGGACGCCCGTATATCGGCGAATATCTCGACGAGAAGAACGGAGCATGGCTGATGGGCGACCGCGAGCGCAGCAGATACTACAACCACTCTACATTTGCCGACCTCGTGATAACCGGTATAGCAGGACTAAGACCGCAGGCCGACGGCAGCATAGTTGTCAATCCGCTCATACCGGAAGGCACATGGAACTACTTCTGCCTGGACAACATAAGCTATCGCGGCAACAACATAGCCATCGTCTACGACAAGGACGGACAGCGCTATCACCAGGGCAAGGGCCTCATGCTCTTCGTTAACGGCAAACTGGCCGCCAAGAGAGACGGTCTGGGTAAACTGACTTATAAAATAAACAAGAAATGAAACGTGTTATAATTCCGGCACTTATGCTACTGAGCATGAGTGCCGGAGCTCAAACTTTTGAAAACAAATTTACAAGACCGCTGAGCGACGTGCTCAACGACGTGTCGGCAAGATTCGGAATAAGACTGAAATACAACGTTGACACAACAGGACTGAAACTGGCGTATGCCGACTTCCGCATGCGTCCCTACTCTCTCGAAGAGACTCTCAGCAACATATTGTCGCCCTTCGACTTCAAGGCTGTTAAGCAGAACGACAAACTGTATAAGATAAAGCCTTACGAATATCCGCGCAGACAGCCCGAAGACGGACAGAAGATGATAAGCTGGCTGACATCGCTTTACAACAATAAAACAGAATGGGAGGCACGACGCGACACGCTGCGCAAGGAAGTGAGAGAGCGCCTCGGCGTAGACAAGCTGCTGCCGCTCTGCTCAAAGGAGAAACCCGAATACTCGAAGATAAGGAAGTTTGACGGATATACCGTGCAGAACTTCAGACTGAAGACAGCGAACGGCCACACTGTGTGCGGCTCTATCTACGCCCCGATGAGCAAGGGAAAACATCCGCTGATAATATGCCCCAACGGACACTTCAGCAACGGACGCTACGGCAAGGTGCAGCAGCTGAGACTGGGCACGCTGGCACGCATGGGCGCGATATGTGTAGACTATGACCTGTGGGGATGGGGCGAATCTGCCGACGAAGTTGGCAGCAAGGCACACCAGACACCAGAGGCTCATGTGATGCAGGCATTAAACGGTATAAGGATACTCGACTGGATGATACAGCGCAAGGACGTGGACACCAAGCGCATAGGCGTAAACGGAGGCTCGGGCGGCGGCACTCAGACCGTGCTGCTGACAGTGCTCGACGACAGATTTACGGCTGCCAATCCTGTGGTGAGCGTATCGTCGTGGTTCGACGGCGGATGTCCGTGTGAGAGCGGAATGCCGATACAGTTGGCAGGAGGAGGCACATGCAACGCCGAACTGGCTGCAATGTTTGCCCCGAAGCCGATGATGCTGGTGAGCGACGGCGGCGACTGGACATCGACAACGCCCGAACTGGAATATCCTTACCTGCAGCGCATATACGGATTCTATGGTGCTACAGACAAGGTGAGCAACATACACCTGCCGAAAGAGCACCACGACTTCGGCGACAACAAGCGCAACGCTGTATATAAATTCTTTATTGACACCTTCAAGCTCGACGCATCAAAGCTCGACGAGAGCAAGGTTACGATTGAAGACGAGAACGCACTAAGATTTACACCTAAGAAATAAATGAAAAAAACACTACTAAAGACAACATTGCTGGCGGCCGTATGCCTGATGACAACAACAGAGGGAATGGCCGAGAACAAGCATGTGCTGTGGTATGACAGACCGGCATACACATGGACAGAGGCTCTGCCGATAGGCAACAGCCGCCTGGGCGCCATGATATACGGCACGCCGGGCTCTGAGCGTCTGCAGCTCAACGAGGAGACAATATGGGCAGGAAGGCCCAACAACAACGCCAACCCGGAGGCAAAGGAGTATCTGCCGAAGGTGAGACAGCTGGTGTGGGAAGGCAAATACAAGGAGGCGCAGGACCTGGCCACGGCACACGTGCAGGCAAACACCAACAGCGGTATGCCTTATCAGCCGTTTGGCGACCTGTATATCAACTTCCCGGGCAACGGCGAGTACACCAACTACTACCGCGAACTGAGCCTTGACTCAGCCCGCGCCATAACGAGATACACAAGCAACGGCGTAACATATCAGAGAGAATACATTTCGTCGTTCGACGGAAACGTAATAGCCATACACCTCACTGCAAGCAAGAAAGGCATGATAACCTGCAACGCGCAGATGACATCGCCGCAGCAGGACGTAACCATTAAGTCGGAAGGCAACGAGATTGTGCTGAGCGGCATAAGCGGATGGCACGAAGGACAGAAAGGCAAGGTAACATTTACCGGCAGGGCTACGGCAACCGTAAAGGGCGGAAGCATGAGCAGCCGCGACGGCGTATTGCAGATAAGCGGTGCCGACGAGGCTACAATATATCTGACAATAGCCACAAATTTCAACAGCTATAAGGACATCAGCGGCAACGACACGCTGCGCTCTGAGACGGCCCTGAAAGAGGCGCTGGCAAAGGACTTCAACACGATGAAGGCCGCACATGTAAAGAAATACAAGGCTCTGTATGACCGCGTGAAGCTCGACCTCGGCAAAGACGCATTTGCGTCAACCACAACCGACAAGCGCGTGGAGCTGTTCAAGAAGCAGACCGACCTGCATCTGGTTGAGACCTACTTCCAGTTTGGCCGCTATCTGCTGATATGCACATCTCAGCCGGGCACACAGCCGCCCACGCTGCAGGGTATATGGAACGACAAGATGCTGCCGTCGTGGGACAGCAAATATACATGCAACATCAATCTTGAGATGAACTACTGGCCGGCAGAGTCGACCAACCTGACCGAACTCAACGGTCCGCTGTTCAGTCTTATCAAGGACGTGAGCGAGACAGGACACAAGTCGGCCGACATAATGTATGGTGCCGACGGATGGGTGCTGCACCACAACACCGACATCTGGCGCGTAACGGGAGCCATAGACAAGGCTCCGTCGGGTCTGTGGCCTACAGGCGGCGCATGGATGTGTCAGCATCTGTGGGAGCATTATCTCTACACAGGCGACGTGAAGTTCCTCGAGAGCGTCTATCCGATAATGGAGAACGCGGCACGCTTCTTCAATCAGATTATGGTGCGCGAGCCTAAGAACAACTGGTGGGTTATCTGCCCCAGTCTGTCGCCTGAGAACCAGCACCCCTACAAGGCAACAACTGCCGCAGGCGTAACGATGGACAACCAGCTGCTCTACGACCTGTTCAACCACGTAATTGACGCTGCCGACATACTGGGCAAGACCAAGACGGCTACAATAATCGACAGTCTGAAGCATAAGCTCACGGAGATGGTGCCCATGCAGACAGGCCGCTGGGGACAGCTGCAGGAATGGATGGACGACTGGGACAATCCGGAGGACGTGCACAGACACGTGTCTCATCTGTACGGCCTCTTCCCGAGCAATCAGATTTCTCCGTTCCGCACACCCGAACTCACAGCCGCTGCACGCAAATCACTCATACACCGCGGCGACCCGTCTACGGGATGGAGCATGGGCTGGAAGGTGTGTCTGTGGTCACGACTGCTCGACGGCAACCACGCATGGAAGCTAATCGGCGACCAGCTGACACTGGTGCGCAACGAGAAGAAGAAAGGCGGAACTTATCCTAACCTCTTTGACGCTCACCCGCCATTCCAGATTGACGGCAACTTTGGCTGCACGGCCGGCATAGCAGAGATGCTCATGCAGAGCCATGACGGCTTTGTCTATCTGCTGCCTGCCCTGCCCGACGCATGGAAAGACGGCTCCGTAAGCGGACTGAAGGCGCGCGGAGGCTTTGAGGTGAGCATGACATGGAAAGACAACAAGATAACAAAGACAACTGTTAAGTCGGAACTTGGCGGCAACCTGCGCATACGTTCGGCTGTGCCTCTGAAGGGCAAGGGCCTGAAGGCCGCAAAGGGCGAGAACAAGAACAGACTGTTTGAAACTCCAACGGACATCCGTCAGAAGATAAACTATCCTGACGCCATCGAGAAGATGCCGGAGGCTGAGAAGACATATCTGTATGACATAAGCACCAAAAAGGGCGCTGTGTACACATTTGAAGCAGAATAATATATGTGGCGGAATATGGGAAAAACAGAACAAAGCCCATATTTCCGCCACTTTACGTATATAAGCCGGACATGGCCAAACGGCACAAAATCGGCCATGAAGCAACCGGCTATGCAACCTACTGATATTCAACGGGTTGCAAAAGGCTACCTTTAACATCGCAAAAGGCGGCCTTTTGGCGTGTAAAAGACCATGTTTCGCAACGCAATATGCCGTCTTTCACAACGCAACGGCGATAAGCTGGAACATTAAGAGGCAAAAGCAACTTTACAAAACTAATTGAAAAGTGATTGCAAACCTTATGAATTAACCGAGAAAAAGAATAATATTAACTAACAAAAATCAATAAAAAAGTAGTATGAATAAAAGCAGAATACTATTTATCGCAACCCTGCTGCTAAGCACTTTGGCAATAAATGCGGCAGGCAAAATCTACAAGCCGTGGAGCAACGGACGGCTCGTGGTGTCTGAGAACAACCGTTACATAGTGCACGAAAACGGACAGCCGTTTTTCTGGATGGGCAACACGGCATGGCTGCTGCCCGAACGTCTTAACCGCGAGGAGGCCGAATATTTTCTCGAGAAAGACCGCCTGGCAGGATATAACGTAGAGCAGATACAGGTGCTCAACGCCATCCCTACGTTCAACGTGTATGGTCATGCTGCCAACAACGCCGAGTTCGACTTCAGCAAGGTGTCTAAGCCGGGTGTCTACGGCTACTGGGAGCATCTCGACTATATCGTAGACGTGGCTGCCAACAACGGCATCTACATCGCCATGGACTGCATCTGGGGCTCTATGATCGACAAGATGGACGTAAAGAAGGCTGCCGCTCTTGGCAAATTTCTGGGCGAGAGATACAAGGACAAGCCTAACATTATATGGATGATCGGCGGCGACATCATGGGTGACAAGAAGCCTGAGGTGTGGGACGCAATGGCAAGAGCCATAAAGAAGGTAGACAAGAACCACATCATGACCTTCCACCCGAGAGGACGCACAACGTCGGCATGGTGGTATAACGACCGCGAGTGGATGGACTTCAACATGTTTCAGAGCGGACATCGCCGCTACGGACAGCGCAACGGCGACGGCGACTACACTATTAAGGAGAACACCGAGGAAGACAACTGGCGCTATGTTGACATGAGCTTTGAGAAGAAACCGCTGCGCCCTGTTATCGACGGTGAGCCTTCATACGAGGACATTCCGCAGGGACTTCATGACTTCTCGGCTCCGCGCTGGATGGACTACGACGTACGCCGCTATGCTTACTGGGCTGTATTCGGCGGAGCTTTCGGCCACACCTACGGCCACAACTCTGTGATGCAGTTTATACGTCCGGGCCTGAAGGCATCGTTCGGCGCTGAGAAACCTTGGTGGGAGGCAATGGAAGATCCGGGCTACAACCAGATGAAGTATCTCAAATGGCTCATGCTCAGCTTCCCGTTCACAGAGCGCGTGGCTGACCAGAGCATCATCTCAGGACAGAACGGCGAGCGCTACGACCGCATAATAGCTACCCGCGGCAACGACTATCTGCTCGTATACAACTACAGCGGCAAGCCCATGAGCATCGACCTGACAAAGATAAGCGGCGCAAAGAAGAACGTATGGTGGATGAATCCGGCCGACGGCAAGCTGACTTATCTCGGCGAATATGACAGCAAGGTCGTTGAGTTTACCTACGATGCAGCCTATCTGCGCGGCAGCGACCGTGTGCTTATTGCCGTTGATTCAAGCAAGAATTACATCGGCAAGACTGACATAATGCTGAAGGAAAAGAACTAAGAATTTAAGAAGTAAGAGTTAAAAAAATAAGAAACGATGTTCAGCGCAAGCTGATTAAGTAGTAAGGAAATTACTTTTGAGGAGAAGAAAAGAGGAAGTTAGCGGATTGAAAATCCTTATACTTAATTCCGGCGGATTACAAATCCGCCGGCACATTAGCTAACGTAGTACGTGCGAGAATAATTTAATTAACAATGCAGTTGGCGGATTAATTCTATTGATTGTCGGCTGCGCTCGGCATAATCAAATAAGATTTGCTTCTGCTCTCACTTGCACGGCAATTGCAAATCCGCCGGCACATTAGCTAACGTAGTGCTCGCGAGAAAAAGCTACAAGGCATTTGGATTTTTCACTCTTCACTTTTCGTTCTTCACCTAAAATAGGCATTTGACTTTAACTCCTAGCCAACTTGTTGGCGATAACTTCTTTAACTACTTTAACTACAATATATATAAATATTATGTTTAGAAAAATATTATTGGCGGCCCTGGCCTTGTGTCTCTGCATGACAGCTCCCGCGGCAAAGAAGAAGAACGGACGTAAGGCGTCGTTCCCCGTTGCCGTGACCGGACTGAAGACGGAGCGCATGGTCAACCCGATGAGTATCGACACATCTACGCCGCGGCTGGGATGGATGATAACATCGGACGAGAACGACGTGATGCAGACGTCGTGCCGCATAATAGTGGCCTCAACACATGAAAAGGCCGCAAAGCTTGAGGGCGACCTCTGGGACGCAACGCTCGAGGGTGACCAGTCGCAATGGATAAGATATGCGGGCAAAGAGCTGCGCAGCAACACGCCATGCTACTGGCGCGTGAAGGTTACAACGACAAAAGGCGAGTCTGACTGGAGCGAGACGGCAATGTGGAACGTCGGACTGCTCAACGAAGCCGACTGGAGCGGACAGTGGATTGGTCTGGAGAAGGCCATGCCGTGGGACGTAGAAGACGTGCACAGCAAGCTCAGCTCGCGCTATCTGCGCACCGAGTTCGACCTTGACAAGCCCGTAAAGCGTGCTACGCTCTACATCAGCGGACTGGGCATGTATGAGGCATACATCAACGGACAGAAGGTGGGCGACCAGGTTCTGGCACCTGCTCCTACCGACTATCGTAAGACGGTGCTGTATAATGCGTTCGACGTTACACAGATGCTGACCGCCAAGAACGCCATTGGCGTAACTCTTGGCAACGGCCGCTTCTACACCATGCAGCAGAAGAAGAAGCCTTACAAGATAGCCAACTTCGGCTATCCCAAGCTCCGTCTTAACCTCGTCATTGAGTTTGCAGACGGCAAGAAGAAGGTTATCTCGTCGAGCAACAAATGGAAACTGAATCCCGACGGTGCGATACGCTCCAACAACGAGTATGACGGCGAGATATATGACGCCCGCAAAGAGCTGGGCGCATGGACCTCTGTGGGCTACGACGACTCTAAATGGATGGCGGCAGAGCGCGTGGGCATACCTACGGGAACGCTGCGCGGAGCAATGAGTCCTAACATGAAGGTGGTGAAGACCATGAAGCCCGTGAGCGTAACTAAGCGCGGCAAGGGCTACATCATAGACATGGGACAGAACATGGCGGGCTGGATAAAGCTGCGCATCGGCGGCGTAAATGCCGGCGACAGCGTGAAGATTCAGTATGCCGAGAAGCTCAACGAGGACGGAAGTCTGTTTACAAAGAACCTGCGTAATGCGTTTACAACCGATTATTATGTTGCTGCCGGCAACGAGGACGGCCGCTGGTGGGCACCTACGTTTGTATATCACGGTTTCCGTTATGCCGAGATTACTGGTCTTGACGATGTAACTGCTGACGGCATTATAGGCGAAGTGGTAAGCGACGAGATGGAGTTGACAGGCTCATTTGAATGTGCCGACACCATACTCAACAAGGTTTACAATAATGCCATGTGGGGCATCCTGGGCAACTATAAGGGCATGCCTGTCGACTGTCCGCAGCGCGACGAGCGTCAGCCGTGGCTTGGCGACCGTGTTCGCGGATGCTTCGGCGAGGCTTTCATATTCAACAACAACGCTCTCTATGCAAAATGGGCACGCGACATAACCGAGGCTCAGCGTGAAGACGGCTGCATACCCGACGTGGCTCCTGCCTACTGGAACTATTATTCTGACAACATAACATGGCCTTCTGCCCTGCCCTTCTCGCTCGAGATGATGTATAACCAGTATGGCGACGCTGAACCTATGAGCCGCTACTACGGCAACGTGAAGCGCTGGCTCGGCCACATGAAATATCAGTATGGCAAGGACGGCCTGATGCCGCGCGACAAATACGGCGACTGGTGCGTGCCGCCTGAGGACATAAAGCTGATACACAGCCGTGACCCCAAGCGCGTAACCGACGGCACCCTCATTGCTACGGCCTACTATTACAGACTGAACAAGATGATGGAGAGGTTTGCCACGATTCTTGACAAGCCGGCAGACGCTGCTGAGTTCAGCGCAGAGGCAGCACGCGTGAAGGATGCTTTCAACAAGAAGTTCCTCACCATAAACCGCAACACGGCTGAGGTGCCGGGCCTTATGCTCTATCCCGACAGCACGTTCTACGGCAACAACACGGTAACGGCCAACCTTCTTCCGCTGGCGTTCGGCATGATTGACGACGACTATGTGCGCGGCGAGGTTGAGAAGAACATCATACACAACATCATAACCCTTAACAAGGGAGCCATATCTTGCGGCGTAATAGGCGTGCAGTGGCTTATGCACGGACTAACCGACATGGGCCGCGGCGACATGGCATGGCTGCTGGCAACCAACAAGAAGTATCCGAGCTGGGGCTACATGGCCGAGAACGGAGCCACAACGATATGGGAACTGTGGAACGGCGACACTGCCAATCCGTGGATGAACAGCGGCAATCACGTTATGCTGCTTGGCGACCTCGTGTCGTGGATCTATGAGGATGTGGCTGGCATTAACTCCGACGAGAACAAGCCGGGCTTTAAGCATATCGTGATGAAGCCTGCGTTCAACGTGGACGAGATTGACGACATCAACGCGTCTTACAAGTCAATCTACGGCACAATAGTAAGCCGCTGGCACAAGAAGGCGGGCAAGCTGATATGGCACGTTGAGATTCCGGCCAACACCACTGCCGAACTACACATGCCCGACGGCAGCATCAGGAACATCGGTTCGGGCAAATACGACATTACTGCCGACATGCCCATGACCGGCAAGGCTGTAGTTTCAGACGAGTTTCTGTATAAGTCGGCTTCATTCCCCGAGTGCCATTCTGCCACGATAGCAGAGACAAGCAAGGGCGACCTTGTGGCAACTTACTTCGGCGGAACAAAGGAGCGCAACCCAGATGTGTGCATCTGGGTGAGCCGTAAGCCTAAAGGCTCTACAGAATGGCTGGCGCCTCAGCTCGTTGCCGACGGCGTGTTCAAGACAGGAAGTGAGGAAGCCAAACTGGCAGGTCTGTCAGGACTCGACAGCACCAACGCCCCGGCAGCCAAAGGACCTATACTCGACAAGAAGATAAGAAAGAATCCTGAGGGCTATCAGCGCAAGGCCTGCTGGAATCCGGTGATATATCAGATACCCGGAGGCGACCTTGTTATCTACTTCAAGATTGGCAACAAGGTGGCCGACTGGACAGGCTGGATGGTGCGCTCTAAGGACGGCGGCAAGACGTGGAGCAAGCGCGAGCCGCTGCAGGAGGGCTATCTCGGTCCGATAAAGAACAAGCCCATAATGAGCAAGGGCCGCATCATTGCGCCTACAAGTATTGAGGAAGGCGGATGGCGCCTGTATTTTGAATACTCTGACGACATGGGCAAGACATGGAAACGCACCGACTTTGTCGAGGCCGACGAGGGCGTAAAGGCCATTCAGCCGGCAATAATGATGCTCAACGACGGTCGTCTGGCAGCCGTGGCACGCACACGCAGCGAGCACATAGGCATAACCTACAGCTCAGACAACGGACTGACATGGAGCAAGCTGCAGCTTATTGACACTCCAAACAATAATAGTGGTCTTGATGCCGTTACATTAAAAGACGGCTCTCATGTGCTTATCTGCAACGACCGCCCGATACCAAAGGGCATAAAGAACGGCAAGGGAGCGCGCACTCCGCTGTCGGTGATGAAGTCTGACAACGGCACCGACTGGAAGCACTGGATAACGCTCGAGGAGTCGCCCGTAAGCCAGTATTCTTATCCTTCGATAATTCAGACATCCGACGGTAAGATTCACTGCATCTACACATGGCGCCGCCAGCGCATCAAGCATGTGGTGATAGACCCTAAGGTGTCTGCCGAATAACTTTAAAGACATACCCGCAACCGCGAGCCATGGGAATGTACACGAGGCAGACGGCCGCAGTGATATTGCACCATGCCCGGTGCGGGTTTTCTTTTTATCAAAGCATCAATTTAATCAGCATAACATGAAAAAGATTTTTCTTTTATTATTGTTGTTCGTCTCGCTGACGGCTGGAGCCTACAAAGGCTCTTCTGTGGCAGGGCTATTCCCCCTGCAGGGCAGCGGACGCGTTATCTACAACTTCAACCAGGGCTGGCGCTTTCATCTTGGCGACGCTCAGGGTGCCGCTGCTGCCGACTTTGACGACAGCCGTTGGCAGGTGGTGTGCGCTCCTCACAGCGTAAGACTCGAGCCTGCCGAGGCAAGCGGCTGCCGCAACTATCAGGGCATTGCCTGGTATCGCAAGCATTTCACCGTGCCTGCCGACATGAAGGGCAAGGACATCACGCTGCACTTTGAGGCCATTATGGGCAAGCAGGAAGTGTATGTCAACGGAAAGAAAGTGAAAGAGCATCTGGGCGGATATCTGCCCATAACCATAAACCTGACCGAACAGGGCATAAAAGCCGGCGACAAGTGCGTCGTGGCGGTGAAGGCCGACAACAGCGACGACAAGACTTATCCGCCGGGAAAGAAGCAGACGGCTCTCGACTTCTGCTATCATGGCGGTATGTATCGCGACGTGTGGCTCATAGGCAAGTCGCCCCTGGCAATAACCGACGCGCTCGAGGCCAACAAGGTGGCAGGCGGTGGAATTTTCCTTCACTACGACAACATATCTGAAAAGAGCGCCGACGTGTTTGTAAACGTCGAAGTGGGCAACACATCAGCCTCAGCGGCTCAGCCCACGGTGGCCGTGGTGGTGAAAGACAAGAGCGGAAAGCGCATCAAGTCGGTTACAAAGAAGATTAAGGTTGGCGCCAAGTCGAGCGCTACGGCATATCTTGCCATGAAACTGAAAGACCCTGAGCTGTGGTCGCCCGAGTCGCCCTATCTCTACAACGTCGAGATAAGCGTCATGCAGGGCGGCAAGAGCGTAGACGGCGGCATGGTGCGCATGGGCATCCGCAAGGCCGAGTTCCGCGGAAAGGACGGCTTCTGGCTCAACGGCAAGCCTTATCATCAGCTTGTCGGCGGCAACCGTCATCAGGACTTTGCCTACGTAGGCAACGCCATGCCCAACAGTCAGCAGTGGCGCGACGCCAAACGCCTGCGCAAGGCCGGCATGGTGATAGTGCGCTGTGCCCACTACCCCATGGACCCTGCCTTCATGGATGCCTGCGACGAGCTTGGTCTCTTTGTCATAGTGCCCACTCCGGGCTGGCAGTATTGGAACAAGGACCCGCACTTTGGCGAGCTTGTGCATGAGAACACGCGCAACATAATACGCCGCGACCGCAACCACACCTGCGTGCTGATGTGGGAGCCTATACTCAACGAGACACGCTATCCCGAAGACTTCGCCATCAAGGCGCTGCAGATAACCAAAGACGAGTTTCCTTATCCCGGCCGTCCTGCTGCCGTGGCCGATGTGCAGTCGGCAGGAGTGAGAGACAACTACGACGTGGTGTACGACTGGGCCGACAACATAGGCAAGGGCAACTGGCCCGAGGACAAGTGTGTCTTCACCCGCGAGTTTGGCGAGATGGTGGACGACTGGTATGCACACAACAACATCAACCGCGCGGCGCGCTCATGGGGCGAGCGTCCTATGCTCATGGCAGCCCTCTCGCTCTGCGACACCTACGGCGAGATGTATCACGGCCAGCGCCAGTTTATAGGCGGTTGCCAGTGGCATCCGTTCGACCATCAGCGCGGCTATCATCCTGACACTTACTACGGAGGCATATACGACGCCTTCCGTCAGAAGAAATACGCCTTCGAGATGTTCCGCTCGCAAGACCGCAACGCCGAGCCTATGGTGTTCATCGCCAACGAGATGACTCAGTTCTCCGACAACGACGTTACGGTGTTCTCCAACTGCGACAGTGTGCGCCTTACGATGTTTGAGGGCGACAAGGTGATGACTCTTCCTGTTGTTCACAACGACAACGACAAGCCCTGCGCCCCTGTGGTGTTTAAAGACTTCTGGAACTTCTGGGCAGCACGCGAATACAGCTACAAGCAGCGCAACTGGCAGCGCGTGTCGCTCCTGGCTGAAGGCATAAAGGACGGCAAGGTGGTTGCCGTACAGAAGAAGATGCCGTCGCGCCGCTCTACCAAGCTGCGTCTCTATGCCGACGACATGGGCCGTAAGCTCAACGCCGACGGCAGCGACTTCATTGTGGTTGTGGCCGAAGTTACCGACGACAACGGCAACGTGAAGCGTCTGGCCAAGGACAACATCTACTTCACCGTTGAGGGCGAAGGCCGCATAATAGGCGACGGCGAAAACATCATGGCAAACCCGCGCATCGTTGAATGGGGAACGGCTCCCGTACTGATACAGGCCACCGACAAGCCGGGCAAGATAACCATAAAGGCGCGCTCATACTACGACGGCGTGTATGCTCCGGCTGCAGCCGAACTGACAATAGAGAGCATAGCCCCCACTCTGCCGGCATGCTACACCGACAAGCCCACGGCAACCGTAAGCAAGCCTGTGCGCACAACAGGCGAGACAAAGCAGACGATGACCGACGAGGAGCGTCAGCGCACTCTCGAAGAGGTGAACAAGCAGCAGGCTGAGTTCGGCGTACAGTAAGAGATAAGCCACACAGGCATCCCGCACAGGGATACTTCTGTAAAGAAATTTATTTCAGGAATTATCCCGTCAACATCCCCAATCGGATGTTGGCGGGATTTTTATTTTATAGTCTGCCGACACACTGCCATGCACTCCTCTGCCCTATCGTCCGCAGCATAATTGTCCGTCAGCAGCCATTTCAACCACCAGTCCATTTTTCAATACAAATCAGATATTAGAATTCGGTCTGCATTTTTGCAGTTTTATCAAGAAAACAGGCAAGCCGGCTATATCATAAGAAAAACAGACAACAAGAAACGGACAGACAGCTGACGGTATCAATATTTTTATAAAAGCAAGCAATAGGCAACACAATGATTAACTTGGATTAAACACATATAAACAATAAAGAATAATATTCACCGCGAACATTTCATTCTGGAAAATAGACCATTCACCCGTTTATTTATACGGCTCAACACAAATAGGGCAATATTAACCATAATGATTTTTAACTTTGTAAATCAAAAATCACATAATATAATTAATAATATGTTTAGAAATATCGTACGTTTTTCTATCAGAAAAAAACTATTTGTGGTGATAACCACAATTTTTCTGCTTGCAGGTGGAATTTATTCTATGCTCACCCTGCCCATTGATGCGGTTCCGGACATAACAAACAATCAGGTGCAAATAGTAACCGTATCTCCAACTCTTGCTCCTCAGGAAGTGGAACAGCTTATCACGTTCCCGATAGAAACAGCAATGAGCAACATAATGAATGTAAAAGAAATACGTTCAGTATCTAGATTCGGTCTCTCACTAGTAACTGTAGTATTCGACGACAAGGTGCCAACGCTTAATGCCAGGCAGCTTATTAACGAGCAGATACAGTCTGTTGCAGGAGAAATACCTCCCGAGCTGGGCACTCCCGAGATGATGCCTGTTACAACTGGTTTAGGAGAAATATATCAATATGTTCTAAAGGTAGAGCCTGGATATGAAGACAAATACGATGCCATGAGCCTCAGAACTATACAGGACTGGATTGTCAAGCGCCAGCTTTCAGGCATCCCCGGAATAGTTGAGATAAACAGTTTCGGCGGTTATCTTAAACAATATGAAGTGGCGGTTAATCCTGAAGCGCTTTACTCGTTGAATATCACAATAGGCGAAGTGTTTGAAGCATTAAGCAAGAACAACCAGAACACCGGAGGAAGCTACATTGAAACTGTCAACCATGCATACTATATCCGCTCTGAAGGAATGATAAGCGACTTGTCGGATATAGAAAAAACAGTTATAACCAACAGAGACGGCGTTCCTGTACACATTTCAGACATCGGAAAAGTCAGGTTTGGCGCTCCCAAACGCTTTGGTGCGATGACTAAAGACGGCGAAGGCGAGTGCGTCGGGGGTATTGCCATGATGCTCAAAGGCGCAAATGCCAACGTTGTAACCAAAGAGCTGCAGGGGCGAATAGACAAGGTGCAGAAAATGCTCCCTGAGGGAGTAAAGATAGAACCGTATCTTAACCGCTCAGAACTCGTAAACCGCAACATTTCAACGGTTATAAAGAATCTTATCGAAGGAGCCATCATCGTGTTCCTTGTCCTCATTATCTTTCTCGGAAATATCCGGGCAGGTCTCATTGTGGCATCCGTCATACCGCTGGCCATGCTGTTCGGCTTTATTATGATGAGAATTTTCGGTGTGTCGGCCAACCTTATGAGTCTTGGTGCGATAGACTTCGGTATCGTGGTCGACGGCTCCATAGTCATCCTTGAAGGTATTCTTGCCCATATATACAGCAAGAAAATGATGGGCCGTAAATTCACAATAGACGAGATGAACCATGAGGTGGAAGTAGGCGCAACCAAGGTTGTAAGAAGCGCAACATTTGCCGTACTCATCATCCTGATAGTGTTCTTCCCTATTCTGACTCTTACTGGCATTGAGGGCAAATACTTCACCCCGATGGCTAAGACTCTTATATTCTGTATTATCGGAGCGCTCATTCTTTCGCTCACCTACGTGCCTATGATGGCGTCTCTGTTCCTTAAGAAAGAGGTGGCCATAAAGCCTACTCTGACCGACAAATTCTTCGACCGCCTCAACAAGGCATATATCAAGACGCTAAATTTCTGTCTTAACCATGTGTGGACGACATTGGCAACAGCCTTTGCGGCATTAATAGTTTCATTGCTTTTGTTCACAAAGATTGGAGCCGAATTTATACCAACCCTCGACGAGGGAGATTTTGCCATGCAGATGACCTTGCCTGCCGGAAGTTCGTTAACCAAGAGTATTGAGACATCTCTAAAGGCTGAAAAGATTCTGAAAGAGAAGTTCCCTGAAATCAAGCACGTTGTCGCTAAGATTGGTACGGCTGAAGTGCCTACCGACCCGATGGCTGTTGAGGATGCCGACATTATGATCGTAATGAAGCCCTTCAGCGAGTGGACCTCGGCACGTAGTCGCGACGAGATGGTGGAAAAGATGAAGGCTGCCCTGGCTGACATAAAGGATGTTGAGTTCAACTTCAGTCAGCCAATCCAGCTGCGTTTCAATGAGCTTATGACAGGTGCCAAGGCCGACATAGCCATCAAGCTGTATGGTGAGAACATGCAAGAGCTTTACTCAAAGGCCAAGGAGGCAGCACAATATATCGAAAAGATTCCGGGTGCCTCTGATGTGATTGTTGAGCAGGCTATGGGTCTGCCACAGTTACTGGTTAAATACGACAGAGACAAGATTGCGCGCTACGGCATAAACATTGAAGATCTTAACACAATAATCAGAACGGCTTATGCCGGCGAGACAGCAGGAGTTGTCTTTGAGAACGAAAGAAGATTCGACCTCGTTGTGCGTCTTGACAAAGACATTGTTAAGGACTTCGACATTGACCGCCTGTTTGTCCGCACAGCCGACGGTGCAAAGGTACCTGTAAGCGAAGTTGCCGACATCACTCTACAGACTGGTCCGCTGCAGATAAACCGTGATGCTACAAAGCGCCGTATCGTAATTGGCGTGAATGTCAGAAACGCAGACATCAAGCAAGTGGTGTCAGACATACAGGACACTCTCGACAAGAACATAAAGCTGAAGCCCGGATACTATTTTGAATACGGCGGTCAGTTCCAGAATCTGCAGAATGCCATCAACACTCTCATCATTGTCATTCCGCTGGCATTAGGCCTTATCATGCTGCTGCTCTTCTTTGCGTTCCGCAGCATTAAGTATGCCATTGTGGTGTTCTCAACGGTTCCGTTGTCGCTTATCGGCGGAATAGTGGCCCTGTGGCTGCGTGGTCTTCCCTTCAGTATTTCTGCCGGTGTAGGCTTCATAGCACTCTTCGGTGTGGCTGTGCTCAACGGTATTCTTATGATCAACCATTTCAACGACCTCAGGACAAGTGGAAAATATCACATGTGTACCAACAGAATTATCCAGAACGGATGTCCGCATCTGTTGCGCCCTGTGTTCCTTACAGGTCTTGTAGCCTCTCTCGGCTTTGTGCCCATGGCTGTGGCCACATCTGCCGGAGCCGAGGTTCAGCGTCCGTTGGCAACAGTGGTTATCGGCGGTCTTATCGTGTCTACAATCCTTACACTGGTGATAATTCCTGTTTTCTATAAACTTGTAAATTCAATAACACGCTTTGTTATGAGAAAGAGACATATAACAATGATACTAGTCGCTCTGCTGACATTTGCCGGCACTGACCTGTATGCACAAACGCCCGACACTGTTTCACTGAACGAGGCTGTAAACATAGCCATACAAAACCATCCGCGACTGAAGATGGCCAATGCCGACATAGAGCGCATAAAGGCCAGCAAAGGCGAGATATGGGACGGCGGAAGCACTAACGTTCAATATTCGTGGGGACAGCTCAACAGCGACTACAAGAAAGACTACGAACTGAGCATCGAACAGTCGCTGGGCTCTTTCCTTACGCCGGTATACAAGAACGCGCTTGTAAAATCGCAGATTGCCACAGGCCGGAGCTATATGGAGATGGTTAAGAAGGAGATTACGGCAGAAGTGACGCGTGCATGGGCTTACTACCAGTATGCAAGATCTGCCTACGACCTTTACAACGAGCAGGAAGAAATAGCAAACAAACTGAAAGCAAGTGCCGAACTGCGCTATGAGCAAGGCGACATCGACAAGGTGCAGAAGGACATGATTTCAACGATGGCAGCCAACATACACGCCTCCGCACTGCAATGGCGTGAGGAAGTGGCTCTGGCTGAAAAAAGATTTACATGGGTGTGCTATTCTGACACTAAGATTTTGCCTGAGTATGAAACAGGACGCGCCCCCGGTCTGCTCAGGAGTATTAACAAACTTGACGCTGAGTCGGCCATCCCGTCTCTTGCCCACATGAGCTATTTTGCAGGTCAGGTAAACGAGAAGAAAGACATGCTGAAGATAGAGAAGAGCAAGTTCTTCCCCGAATTCTCCATAGGCTACAGCCGACAGAAGATTATGCCGCTGAAGAATCTTAACGCATGGACGGTGGGCGTTTCGTTCCCTATCCTGTTCTTCCCGCAGAGCAGCAGAAACAAGCAGGCCAAGATGGAGCTGCAGAAGGCACAGTGGGAGGAGCTTGACAACAAGAAACAAATAAACAACAAGATAGAGGAGCTGAAGACAAAGATAAGACAACAGAACGAGACTCTTGACTTCTATCATAAAGCGGCACTCAAAGAGGCCGAGTCGCTGCAAAGCAGTTCGCTGCTGAAATTCAATGCCAACGACATTGACATCACCGAATTTGTGCAGGGCATCAACTCTGCCGTCGACATAAAGAAGCAGTATCTCGAAGCCGTCTACAACTATAACGTGTCTGTTCTGGAGTTTGACCTCTACACAGAATAAAAACTTTATTAAACAAATGACAAACAAAAAACATATAACAGGAATATGAAACAGATATTATCTTTAATCGCCTTTTCATCAGCATTAATAATTGCATGCACAGGAATCACATCATGCTCCAATAAAGCCAATGCACCTGAAAAGCAGGCACCTGCACAGGCAAAGGCAAAGGAAGACACCACTGATACGGCCGGACAGCCTGAAGATATATTCAGCAACAAGAATCAGATAGGCCTGAACGGAATGATAACCACGTCGCCGCAGAACAACGTAACCATAACGCCTACCATGGCAGGCTCGATACAAAACATATATGTCTTTACAGGCGACTATGTAAAGAAGGGCCAGACGATTGTAACGCTAAAGAATCCTGAGTTTATCAGTCTGCAGCAAGAGTATCTTACGGCTTCTGCACAGGTTGAATATCTTCAGCAGGAGTATCTGCGCCAGAAGACGCTTGCATCACGCGAAGCTGCATCACAGAAAAAATTGCAGCAGTGTAAGGCTGAATATCTGTCGCAGAAGAGCACACTCGAAGGCGCAAGGGCACAGCTCCGACTGCTCAACGTAAACACTGCCCGACTCAGAAAGAGCGGCATAAGTCCGTATCTTAACATAACGGCTCCGGCAAGCGGATATGTCACTAACATGAACATCAACAAGGGACAGTATATCAATACGGGAGAAACAATATGCAACATCCTCAACAAGGCTGAAACCATGATTCAGCTGACGGCATACGAAAAGGATCTTCCATACATCAAGAAGGGCGACCTGATAACGTTTACCGTCAACGGCATTTCTGACAGAACTTTCTCTGCCGTAATTTATGCCATCGACCAGATGGTCGACCAGAAGAAAGGCTCTATCAGCGTGTATGCCAAGGCGAAAGAGTCAGACAAGTTGTTCAGACAAGGTATGTATGTCAACGCAATAATCAAAAAAAATAGTAACTTTGCAGAGCATACAACTGACAAGTAATGATAAAAAGCAAATACATACTCTTTAAGAATGCCATCAGCCTGCTGGTGGCATTCGCCACTAACCTTCCAGAACTCATCGCACCTAATAATGTAAAATGGACATACGTGGCAAACGAAATACTGTTCACTTACATATCAATACTGATTCTGTTTATCATCAACGAAAAGATATTCAGGCCCAACAGCTCTGCTACAAATCTAAGCAAGACTAAGATTTTAGCATCGTTCGTCGTCGCATGGATATGCAACGACATTCTCGGACAATGCTTTGTCTTTATAAACAAGTATTATGGTCTGCCTGCGCTCGAATCAACGATGCATGTGTACACTCACCCGATAAGAGACTTTATCATTTCGAGCATCGTGGTGACTGCGGGATATCTTATCAACCAGAATCTGAAAAACCAGAAGATAATGGTTGAGAACCAGCAGCTAAAGACTGAAAACCTGAAAAACCAGTATGAGACCCTGAAAAACCAGCTTAACCCGCACATGCTGTTCAACTCTCTTAACACGCTCTATGCCCTGGTGAGAGAGAATCCCGACAAGGCGCAAGACTATATCAGTCAGCTGTCCAAGGTGATGAGATACACCCTGAAACAGGACTCTGACTTTGAGCGGAGTACGATAAGTCTGCAGGAGGAGCTAAACTTCATCAACTCTTACATCTACTTGCTGAAGATGAGATTTGAAGACAACATCTCTTTCATGTTCGACATCGACAATTCGCTCTTAATGAAGAAAATACCGCGCATGGCCATACAGCTGCTGGTTGAAAACGCGGTGAAGCACAACGAGATAAGCAACAGAAATCCGCTGCACATAACGATCAGGACAATTGACGACGAGACTCTTGAGGTGGCCAACAACCTGCAGCCGCGCAGAGGGGCAACCACAAGCACCGGCATAGGCCTCAGCAACCTGAGAAAAAGATACCGGCTGCTCTTCAACAAGGACATCGAGATACAGGAAAAAGAGAATAATCTCTTCAGCGTAAAAATACCCCTAACATAAAACATCACGCAAATGAAAATATTCATCGTAGAAGACGAGAAAGCTGCACTGAACAACCTGAAAGCCTTAATATCTGAAATCAACCCGAAGGCTGAAATCATTGGCGAATCGGACACTGTATGCAACACCATAGAGTGGTTTAAGGGCAACGCCATGCCCGACCTTGTCATCATGGACATACATCTGGCTGACGGATCAGCTTTTGAGATTTTTGATTATGTCGACATCACCTGCCCCATAATATTTACCACTGCCTATGACGAATATGCCCTGAGGGCATTTAAGGTTAGCAGCATCGACTATCTGCTGAAGCCAATCAACAAGGAAGAACTTAGAAACGCCTTTGCCAAATACGAACTGCTCTTTAACGGCAACAAGACTACTAAAGATGAAGACGACTCACTGATAAAAAAGATTATCAAAGAGATAAAGAAGGAAAACAACTACAAGACACATTTCCTCATACCCGTAAAGGGCGACAAGTTCATTCCGCTTGAAGTAGAGTCAATCATGCTGATATACATATCCGAGGGAGTTGTAAAGGCCGTAGACAACGACAACAATCAGTATGCATTCTCGCAAACGCTCGACGAGCTGACCGAAATGCTCAACCCCAAACTGTTCTTCAGGGCCAACAGGCAGTTTCTCGTCTCTAAGAAAGCCATAAGGGATGTCAGCATATGGTTCAACGGACGCCTCGTGCTGAACCTGAAAAACAAGGCTCTGGTAGACGAAAGGATTATAGTGAGCAAGGCCAGAGCCGCTGACTTTAAGGAATGGTTCTGAACACATCATAATCTTAATAATTTGTTATCTTTTCTATCTGTTCCTCCCGTCGACATCCCCAAGCGGACGTTGACGGGATTTTTATTTTATAGTCTGACGACACCCCGCCATGCACTCGCCTGCCCTATCGTCCGCAGCATAATTGTCCGTCAGCAGCCAACCGCTCACCAGTTCTGCTAATTCCTCAAAAAAACTCTATTGTTTTCGGTTAAAAACTCAGCCACTTTTGATGCAAAAGTGGCCCATTTACGGGTCGTAAACCTATCATTAACAGTTTGAAAGCTACAAGACTGATTTTGCTTAACAAACAGTTCTATTGCAGACAATTTTAATGCGGACTATAAGGAAAACAGCATGAAAATGTTTCAAATTTTCGAGATGTTTTCATGTTATAAATACAATATATTCCTTACATTGGTAAATTAACAAAAAATCACGCTCTATAAACGACCATGAATATTTTTCATTTATAAATTTCCAAATTCCCATTTTTTCCTCTAACACGTAATTTTTAAGGCTCGAAACGGCTTAAATATTATTGAACTTGGCATACAAATAATCCTAAATTCAAAAACATATTTTCTGCAATAATATAAATATTTCAATAAACAAAAAATTTATACATGCCAACTTTTAATAAAAAACTATATATGAACTCAAACATTTTATCCTAAAGATAATTTAACAATAACACAAATTCTCTATAATATCAAGATTTCATCTTTCGTTTATTAAACTCTTCAAAAGCTTCAAATACAGGATTAAAATAGTCTCGTTCCCAACCTTTATACGGGGCTGAAAAATGATAACAGTCTATGAGAGTATATGACTTTTTAGATGTAGCAATTTTCTGTAAACATACTTGCTGTTTATTACCAAAATGTTTTGAATCAGAAAGTTTCCCTATTTTATAATATAATTCGTCAAGATTCATTCCTATAATGATATCGGGATTAATGATATCAATTTCTTTAGCAAACATATTTTCGTCTGATGAACTACCATTTAAAAACTTGGATATCAAGTCATAATCAGATTGCCAGTTTTTAGACTCATTTGAAAATTTCGAAATATTAATAAAAGCGAAACTAATACCTTCATCAGTTCCAAAAGTATCTGCAATAGTATTTGCCCATGGTATATCTCCATACGATTTCTCGTTTTTTATTAAACCATAAGCAATATACATTTGTAATGCAAAGAATTTATTCTTGTTCAAGCTTTTTCCACCGACATAATGATTTTTAAATGCATTAAATAGTGTTTCTATATAATCACAGCCTCCAAGTCCTAGACTTTCTCTAGCAATAAATAAAATTTTTAACTTTTGATTGCTATAATTAGGATATATCCCATCAGTAACATAACAATCAATAAGTTCCTTTGATATGTGATTATTTTTTAAGATATCAATCCATTGTTTATGCAAATCATTGAGTGCATAGACATAATGCATATCATTAAACGTAAATTCCAACATATTTTTTAGACTAAATTGAGTTAATAAATCAATTGTCGTATCTATATCATCAATAGAAACCATCTCAACCGGCGTATGCATATATCTACACGGAATACTGACAAGACCTGTTTTAACACCACTACCTGTTATTTGGATAACATTAGCATCAGTTCCTGTCGGATATGAAATTGGTTCTAACTGATATTTGATATGCAAAGAGTCTGCTACAGATATGAGTGTATTACCAACTAATTTATCTATATTTGGACCAATAGCAAGAACAACTCCTTCATTAAGCTTTATATCATAATCGTTAAATATAGAAGGATAATCTGTTGCATGGGTTACATCTATTACAATACAATAGTCAGGCTTTATCAAATCAGCAACGATACGAGCCCCTCTCATTCCAAGTTCCTCTTGAACAGAAGCCACAAATACTATATCATATGGAGTAAATGTATCTTTTAGAATTTCTGCTGTTTTTAGTAGTATTGATAAACCTACCTTATCATCAAGAGACTTTGAACAAATAATTCTTTCATTTATTATTTCTACATTTGGAGCATACGTAACATAATCTCCAACATGTATCTTTGATAATGCTGAATCTTTGCTTGAACAGCCTATATCTACCCATAAATCTTCAAAACTAAAATTTTGTTGACGTTCCTCCCTTTTTATGAGATGAATAGGTTTTTTACCTACCACACCGTAAACTACATCATTATACCCATATATTGCTAGTTTCATCCCTGGCATTAAATTTGCATCTATACCTCCAATAGGACGTACAGAAACAAATCCCCTTTCATCTATTTTAGTTACCATAAATCCTACCTCATCAGCATGAGCAACAATCATCATTTTTTTATTACTCACACCTTTTTTTATAGCAATAATATTACCTAAGGTATCTTTTTTTACTTCATCAACATTGTTCTTTATATTCTCAATAAATGCATTAGTTATACGCTCTTCACTACCTGACGGACTTGGCAAAACTAATAGATTCTGAAGTATTGGCAATATATTATATTTCATTACTGATAAATTCTTTTATTTGTTCTAATCATAATATCATAAAAATGCTCTTTATCCTCAACACTACACAACCTTGGTTGAATCGTATGAATATTTAGTTTACTAAAATCCTTACAAAATTTAAATTCCTTAAAATACTTAATTCTACAATTACCTCCACAAATATACATTAACGGGCATTTATTGCATGGCGATAGATTTTTTATATTTGATGCCTCTTGTGCTTTTTTTGACTGCAACCAGATATCTTCAAATGTATTTATGCGTATATTACCAAATGATTCAACATTATGAATTTGATTACACGCATATACATCACCATTCGCAGAAACAGATAAACAACCAAAAGTACAATTATCAAATATTCTATGCATTTTTGCAGAAGCTATAAAAGATTCATCTAAAACATTCTTACCATAAAACATGTTTGTTACTTCTGACATTATCTCTGAATACGAATTCTTTAAACTTTCTGTTAATTTAAGTTCTCTACCATCCAATAAACCTGTCGTATATTTAACAATCAATTTATATTCGCTATATTTTTCCTTTAATGTTTTTCCAAATTCAGCATAGTTAGAAATTTTGTCTACGAGTGTTTCATCATACCACGGAGTTATAGCCACCTCAGTTGCGACCCCACTTTTCAGAAATCTATCAATTGTATGAAGAGCTAGAGCAAAATGTCCTTTACCACGTACTTTTGCATTTTCGAATTCGTTGAAACCATCTAAACTAACCTGAAGACGATGTATGTATGGAGATACATTATCTATCATTTCATCCGTCCATGCGATTCCATTCGTCAATATATCAATTTGAAGTTTACAAGTTTCTGCGCCAAATCTGATAATTTCTTCCAAATCAGTTCTGGTAGAAACTTCACCACCTGTCATAGTTATTTTTTCACCACCATGAACAGAAAATTCTTTTAGAAGATTACAAACCTCATATGTCGTAAGCTCATTATCAAGCTTTTCACCAGCAAACATATAGCAATGAGGACACCTCATATTACACTTGTTAGTAAGATACAATTGCATTGTATTATGTGGTGATGTAATAACTTCTTTATTTTCAAATTTTTTTGCTTCAAGTTGTGTAACAACTTCAACTGCATTTTTTTGAGAGACTCCACTGATATTTAAAGCTTGTTGAATCGTATTGTTTTTTAACAATTCAAAAAAAGTCAACTGCTCATCATTTTGCAAGACAATCCAATTTGCTGTATCAACAGAAATAACAATTATATATTTTTTATATCTTACTATTGATATATTTGTTGGTATTTCATATTTTTTATTAATGTCTATATGTTTTGATTTTTCCATAATCATAAAAACAATAAGAGCAGTGTTACCACTGCTCGACAAGTTAATCATAATGTGATTCAGAATTTGTGTAAGCACTTACACAACATTGTGCATAGCAAGCTGCTTGAACTTCAGAGATAGTATGCTCTGTTTCATATCTAATGTCCATAATACAACATTTTTAAATACGCTACTCTTATCTGGATTTTCGCTTACTCCATCCTAAGTTTGATAAACACAACAACATACTGCTATTATCAAGCTCAAGCTTTCCATGCAAAACTAATATTTTATTTTCATATTCCAACATTTTAATTCTAAAAAGTTCATTAACAACTACTGAAATTGTCTTTATTCATACAATTTCATCATAAAACCATAAGAAATAAGCTCTCCCGACTGCATTTTGACATTCTTTATCTGTAGCCATTTATCATTCAATGAGACATAAGAAGAAAGATTTAACTTTAAGCATAATTTATTATCTTTCATATCAAAAAACACTTTATCGACCTTGTAATAACCATCAATACATTCATCAACGATTGGGAGAAAATACTCAATATCCATTATGTTAATCGTCGTTGGTATTGTTTCCATTGTATAAGTTTTAGATGTATGTTTTGCAAACATCTCAAAATCACTATCTGTAGTTCTGACCAGGCCAGTTAAAATATTCTTTTTCTCTTTAGATTGTCTATCTAAAGTTCCAACATCCTCTACGTTATCAATATGGAAATTTGTTCCAAGTTTAAACGGATTACTGACATAAAAATAACTTTGAAGAGAATTCAAAAGTTCATTATTTTTAGTCACTTCTCCTTCAACAGTTTCGACTTTAACATTAAGTGATTTCCAAACCTCAGGTTCATCATTTTTTATCATTGCAAGAACAAGATAGTTACAATTAGCCTTTGGACGATATAACTTACCATTCAACTGCTGAAAATTATTCTGGATAAATTGGTAACAATCCATACCTTTACGTGGCTGAAGTGTTCTGAATGAATATAATCTATTTAATGTTTCTTGAATTTTACGTCTAAATTCCTTACGGACATATTCTCTCCAGATAGCTTGTGCGTTTTTATTGCTACGACCATATAATGATACAATATACAAAAAATTGACATCATAATGACACAACAAAAGAGTGTCACGGTCAAACAGACGGTTTTCAAATTGACGATTAAGTTGAATTCCTCCTTCCTGTGATTTCAATTCTTTATCATCAAAAGAAAGAAACTTATCTTCACCATCGCGTTTATTTGGAATACGTGCGCTTATAAAAAAGTTAGGAATAGGATTATATCCTTCTGTCAAATTATCTCTAAGCTGTGGCTGGTCACCATTATCATCACCATCCAAAAACAGATTCATGTTCCATTGGATTACATTTCTGGCATAGGTGTATTGTTTATAAATAGATTTGTCCCCAAGTTGTATTTTGCCATTCTTTAAACGCTTATAATACTTGCTGTCGCCTATATAATAAGTTAACTCTGTTGACAAATCAGACTGTTCAATAAGTCCCTGTCCGATAAACATATGATCAACAAGTTTACCGTCCTTCTGTTCTACAAGTTCCTTAGGCAGTTTCTGCTTGTCATCACCACCAACAAGCGTGTCTACCATCACTTCAAAAATATGCTCAAAGTCTTTAGCCAATAAAAAATCCTCAGAATTTCTGTTCATCGCAACCTTATATTCCCTGTCAAAGAATGCATAACATAAATCCCATATTCTTAAAGCCTTATCTGAAAAATACTTATATTTAATCTGCTTCAATCGACGGCATCCATAGTTCTTACCAATATAGACGGCCTTCAATTTATCAGGATTAATAAATTGGTAATGAATATTCATTTCGAAAGAAAATCCATGCGCTTCATGTATATAATTCAATATTGAGAAATATATAACCAACAACTCTTCATCAAAATTTACCATCTTTTTTCTATTCACAGGTTGAAGATAAACAGGAACGCTATTTTGGATAAAAACTTGTGAATATGTAACGGTTTTATTCCAATTAATCTTATTATACCCGGAGTGAACGTTTTTGACAATAAATGTAAAATAGTCCTGATTGCTCTTGTTGAAATCTTTTAATGCTATTATTACATCAAGCAAAGTATTATATTTTTGTTTTCTACCTCCACTTTCAGCCTGATACTCCTTACTTTCAAGTATATTGTCATCATGAGTCTGTTTATATACACTTATAGTACGGTAAATCCATATTGAAAGCGTCGACAGGAACTCTTTATATTCTTTACATCCCTCTTCTGTAAACTTTGACTTTACCCTTTCTGATTCGAAATCAATAATATCTTGTGGCGAAGCACCAAATATTGTATCTGCGTTATTTTCTTTATTTTGCTCACCTGTAAGCACTACTTTCGGTAAAAAGAAAATAACATCATTAGCTGCTTTACTATAACAATATCCAACGTAACCAAAAGAGTACTGTTCTTCCTTAACGGGAATAGCTACAACATCTTTTAGCACATCACTGACTGTCAGGTTATCTCTGACAATATCGTTCAAATTGTATGGATATCCTTCGATAAATAAAAGCATTTTGCTTATTCTATAGTCACTAAAAGATTCAAAGATAATTTATTGCTTATTTCCAAAAGTTGTTTTTGCTTAACTGCATTAGTTGATTTCGTAATAACATAATAACCATTCTCTAATATTTTCTGGGAATAGCCATAATTACTTGTATCTTCGTCAACAGTAATTTTATGTTTAGAAACAAATTCAAATCCAGACATCATAATACCCAAATTTGCAACCTTTTCAGGTCCAATTTTATTTATTGTTTCGACAAGTGTTTCAATTGAATTATCCGAATAAAATACAGTATTGTCAGGAAATACTACTTTCAAATGTTTTTTTGTTGATTCATTAAAGCCATCATTTATGCCATCCTCTGCTTGTGCATTTGCATCATCATAAGACCTTTGGACACCAAGATATTCCATCATACTAACAAGTTTCTGTATACCGTCATCACCATGTAAATCTGAAAATGAAATATTCTCAGTATCACTCAACTTAAATATATCGCCTTCACCATCTTTACATACATCATTCCAAAGATAAAACAGGACTTTATTAAGAAACATCTTTTCTGTTATTACCTTATTTAGGGGATTAACAAAATAATCTCCTAACATCTTATCCTCAGAGCTTGTGGCATCAAATATTCTTTTATTTATTTCCTTTTGAAAAGAGATCCATGAATACTTAATGCCATGAATATCTATCACCCAGCCTGTATTCTTATATTTTATCGGCTCATAATCCCAATCCCAACGTCTTTTGAAAGCACTGTCAATAGGAAACAAAGATTGATCTGAAGTATTCATTGTTGCATAAATATAAAAATTAGATGGTAAACATAACTCTCCGTCCTTTATGCCGGGATTATCAGCACCTAAATTTTCTTCTAAAAATGCTCTCAAATCAGCATCTGCTTTAATTGTATATTCAGAATATCCATCTTCATCTCTGTCTAACAATTGAAACAAATCTCCAAAAATCTGCGCACAATTTCCTCTATTTATTTCTTCTATTATAAGATAAATTTCTTCATCCGGCTTTCTGTATGCCTGCATATAAGCATTAAGGAATACTTGCGGAATAAATCCATAAACAATTTTAGACTCTTTTGAATTCTTAAGCAAATCCTCTCCTATGGCAATTCCTTTTACTATTTCAACAGTATAATTGTCAGATAATCCACATGCCGATAGAATATCTTTTATATCAGCATTAGAAAGTTGCTTCAAAGAGTACCAATATTTAGCACCAAATTTGTGTGGAGAATAAGTGATACCCTGCTTTTTCATTTCGTTTAATTTACTTATTAGCTCATCTTTATTAAACAGATGTTCACTTATTCTTTCCATTATTGGCTTATATGTTCCCACAAACGTAGAATAATCACTATCAGGGTGAAATGTTGTTCTAAAGATATTTTCTTTTGGAACTTTATTCAACTCAAGAAACTCTTTTACCTTATGCGACTTTCCTGTACCAGGCGCTCCATAAAATATCTGTTGAAACGGATGTTCTTCATGATTTAACAGAGATAAATTCTTCTTACTCATTTCGGCCGAATTATCCAAAACCATTTTGGCCATAATCATTAAGGTTGACGCATACCCGTATTCATATTTATCAATCTCCGTTTGTCCGCTCAATGTGTTTCTTGCATCATTAGCCGTAGCATCAGGATTTGCAGCGTAGAACGCAACAAATTCATCGAGCAATTGTTTAGATATTGTTCGTAATCCTGTTGCTCCTTTACTTATGTTCCTAACTAAATAGCACAATCTATCTTCATCTACGATTTCTACTTTTCCATCAATTGAGACATCGCCAATATTTAATTTTCCAGACATCATCTATTATTTTAATTCGTAATCCATAATATCGGTTATTCGCTTAATATCAGTCGAAAGCATTTATTCGGTTTCTATCCTGAAAACATTCTAAGTCTATTTTTCAATCAGGACATACCACAGAATATTATATCAACAGTAAAATCACAAACCGACTTATTTTGCAAAATTATAAAAACACTTTAATAATATCGAATTATTCGCATAAAAGCATTTATATTAAAAGCAAAAAAACTAAAGAATAGGGTAATTTACCATACTGTTCATTATAAATGATTACAGTTTTCAAATCTACTTACATTTTCCATTTTACCCATAACTCCCCAACAATCTTCAAAATATTTCTTACCTTTGTATGCCGAAGACAATATTTGCGGAAAAATGTATAGCGTTCACGACACGTTTTTTGACGAGGTAAGGCATGAGGGATATGAAACCGTGATGCCATGCGATGAGGTTGCGGTGTTCAGCACTAAAGCCGGCATGGGCACGGGATATAAGGTTGCACCCATGCTCAGCGACTCGTTCAGCATAATGCTGGTGAAGAGCGGAACGGTGAAGCTCTCGGTAAACTACAGTACAGAGACACTAAAGAAGAACTCTATGGCTTTTCTGACGCCAAACATGGTGGTGTCGCTGAGCGATGCCGACGAAGACTTCATAATGGAAGGCGTGAGCTTTATGCCGGCATACTTTGACGACCTGTCGGCCTATGCGCCCGTGTATAACCAGATGATTTCGTTTGCCAACGAGAACGCGCTGCCGATAAGGAGTCTGAGCGAAAGCGAAATGGAATGTATGCAGACGATGCTGGGGCTTTATTCTGACATCAACACGGAGCAGCTGCACTACAACGGTCTGATGCTGCATCTGTCAAACCTGCTGCTGTTGCGCTTTGCCGAGATACTGAGGGCGGGATGCGCGGCAGATCCGTCGAAGGTGCCGCACACCGTGGAGATTTACCGCGAGTTCAGAAAACTGCTAATCGGCAATTACCTTAAAGAGCACTACATATTGTTTTATTCGTCGCAGCTTAACGTGTCGTCAACCTACCTGTCGCGCATAGTGCGCAAGGTGTCTGGACGCTCGGTAAACGAGCACATAGCGCACATGCTGACAACCGAAGCGCGACGGCTGCTCGACTGCACCGACCTGCCCGTGAAACAGATAGCCTACAGACTGGGCTTCGCCGACCAGGCCTCATTCGGCAAATTCTTCAGAAAACAGTTCGGCGTCTCGCCTACGGAATATAGAGGAGGCGCAGAACGTAAGTAAAAGTAATCAAGGAGTTATGGAGTTAAGAAGTTATGGAGTTAAGAAGTTAAGGAGTTAAGACGTTAAGGAGTTAAGACGTATGCCTTGACGGATATTGTCATTTGGAGTTAAAGGAGTTATCCTTTCGCAAGTACTACGTTTACTAATGTGCCGGCGGATCTGCGCTCCGCCGGAATTAAATATAAGGATCTGTGATCCGATTACTTCATATTTTGTATTATTATGTAGTCTTATGCTAGCTTGGCATACACGTTTCTCACTTTTAATTTTTCATTTATATTTGCGCTTTTGCGCCTGCTATTCACTTAAACAAGTGGTACTTTAAGCGGATCAAAGATCCTTATAATATATTCCGGCAGATTGCAAATCAGCCGGCACATTAGTTTTGTTGATTCCTGTCATAACAAGGCTTTGGGATTTTTCGTCAGAATAAGTATCCACAAGGCATTTGACTATTGTGCCGGCTGATTTGCAATTGTCGTGCAAGTGAGAGCAGAAGCAAATTATATTTGGTTATGCCGAGCGCAGCCGACAATCAATATAATTAATCTGCCGGAAAGGAATATCAGAACCGAAGGTCAGCGTAGCTAATTTGCAATCCGATTACTTCCTATTTTGTCTTTATACTGTTGTATTAAACTCGCTTAGACATTTAGATTTTTAACTTTCGCCAGAACTATCCGATTACTTCATATTTAAAATTACCTTATAACATTATACCAATTTGGTATTTGGATTTTTAACTTATCATCCTTAACTTAAATAAGCGGTATTTTAAGCGGATCAGGAGATCCTTATATTTAATTCCGGCGGAGCGCAGATCCGCCGGCACATTAAGGTCAGCGTAGCTAATTTGTGATCCGATTACTTCCTATTTAAAATTACCTTATAACATTATACCAATTTGGTATTTGGAATTTTAACTTATCATCCTTAACTCAAACAAGCGGTACTTTAAGCGGATCAGAGATCCTTATATTCTATTCCGGCAGATTTTTCGCTACGCTCAACAACTCGTGCAAATCAGCCGGCACATTAGTTTTGTTGATTATTGTCGCAAGCACTACGTTAGCATTTGGATTTTTCACTCTTCACTCTTCGTTCTTCACTTAAATATGCTCCCAGCCAACTTCGTTGGCGATAACTTCTTTAACTACTTTAACTCCCAATAACAATATACCCAACAAGACAATTGCAAAAATAATTAACAAATAACAGAATTATTAAGACATTATCATTAACATGACATTGAGGCTTATGGTAAGAGAAATAACACAGAAAGAACCTGAAAAATGGACAAAACGAGGCTATTTGTTTCGTATATGACAAATTTAGGGCTGATATAGAATAGTCTTAATCAAAGTTAAATCCGTAATTTTGCACACCAAAAAAGCGACATAAAGTATGAGATTACGGAGATTAGCCGTGTTGTTATTATTTGCCGGCAGCAGTGTTATGGCGTGCCGGATGTCCGCTCAGAAACCGTTGAGGATGACAATTGACGAATTGTTTAGAAGAGTGGAACAATCGAATGTAGAAGTTAAAGCGGCACAAAAGGACGTGAACATTTCCAGACAACTAGAAAAGAACGCAAGGGCAAAGCGACTGCCCGACATCAGTCTGGAAGCAGGAGTAAACTATCTGGGGGATGCAACAATTCTGGAGCGTGACTTTTCGAACCCTACACGTTCGGCAATGCCCCATCTGGGCAACTTGCTTTCTCTTTCGCTCTATCAGCCTCTCTACTCCGGAGGTGAGATAACGGCAGGAATACAGAAGACGAGATATCAGACACAGATGGCATCTACCGACCTGAAGATTGTTACGGATAACATTAAAATGGAGGTGCTCGACTGCTATCTCAGTCTTCTGAAAAACCGCAACCTGCTGAGTGTGTACGACGAGAACATCAAGCTGACAAAACAACTGATTGAGGAGATGAAGGTGCGCTCTGAACAGGGGCTGGCACTGGCAAACGACGTTACGCGCTACGAACTGACCCTGTCGAACCTTACTTACGACAGAAGCACCGTGGCCGACGCCGTGGAACATCTTAACTACAGTCTGCTGGTGTATCTCGGACTTGACGAAGGCACGATGATAGAGCCATGGCTCGGCACGGACGAGATGAATCTGCCCGACCTTGGAGCAAGCCACTGGAGACAGGAGGCCGAGATGTCGCCCAAGCTGAAACGGCTCGACCTGGCCTACTCGCAGGCAAAGACCGAAGAGAAGATTGTGCGCAGCCGCATGATGCCCATGATAGGACTGACGGCTGGCAACAGTCTCGAAGGGCCGATAACCAACTGCGCTCCCGTGAAGAACAACAACATTAACACATGGTGGGTGGGCGTAAAGCTGTCGATGAACCTGTCGGCCTTCTATAAAGACAACACCTCACTCAACGCCGCAAGGATGCAGACGGCAAAGCTGGTGGACAACCGCCAGGCTGAAAAGGAAACGATAGACCGAAAGGTGGACCAGATGTACAAATACTACACCGAGGCATGCCGTCAGGTGGAGACGCAGAAAAAGAACGTAGAACTGGCCAACGAGAACTACAGGATTGTGGAGCAGCGCTATTCGGCCGACCTGTCGCTGCTGACCGACATGCTCGACGCATCGACGTCAAAGCTCGACGCCGAAGTAAGACTGGTTAACGCACGCGTGAATGTGGTGTACTATTATTATCAACTAAAATATATTTCAGGAAACTTTTAAACATGAACCGCAAGACAAGACGAATGATCCAGAACATCGTGGTTCTGGCTGTGCTGGCAATAGGTATATGGTGGATATGTGTACAGTTTATAAAATTCAACGTTTCAACCTTCACTGACAACGCTCAGGTGCGCCGACACATCGTGCCGGTGAACGCACGCGTGCAGGGCTACATCAAAAAGGTGTGCGTTGAGGACTATTCCTTCGTGCATAAAGGCGACACGCTGGTGATACTCGAAGACAGAGAATACAGGCTGAAGCTGGCAGAGGCCGAAGCCGAACTGCAGAACGCCGTGTCGGGCAAGACGGTGATGAGCTCGGCGATAAGCACCACGGAAAGCAACATAGGCGTGAACGAGGCGTCGATACTGGGCACAAAAGCCGAACTGGAGAACGCCGAACGCGACCTGCAACGCTACTCGGTGCTGCTGAAAAACAAGGCTGTGACGCAGAAACAGTATGACGACGTGAAGACAAGATATGAAAGCACAAAGGCCGAATATGACATGCTGTGCAGACAGAAGCGCTCAACGTCGCTGACCAAGAACGAACAGACAAAGAAGCTGGGACAGCAGGACGCAAGCATAAAACTGGCCAAGGCGCGCAAGGACTATGCCGCACTGGACGTGTCGTACACCGTGATAACGGCACCTGCAGACGGATATACATCGAAGATAACGCTGCAGGAGGGACAGCTCGTGCAGCCAGGACAGACGCTGATGTCGGTGGTTGACGAAAACGATGTGTGGGTTGTGGCCAACTATAAGGAGACACAGACGGCAAAGATGAAGCCAGGCGACCGCGTGAGGATAACCGTAGACGCCATACCGGGCATTGAATATGTGGGCGTGATAGAGGCCATATCGAACGCCACGGGGGCACAATACTCCATAGTGCCGCAGGACAACGCCACGGGCAACTTTGTGAAGGTGGAACAGAGGCTGCCGGTGAAGATACGCTTCACGAAGGAGAACAGCAAAGAGAACATAAGGCGGCTGCGTGCCGGCCTGAACGTTGAATGTGAAATGATCGACTGATAATGGCCAAGCTATATCATACGACAAACACCGTGATACGCACGCGGCAGCTCCTGATGTATAAAGACTGGGTGCCGCCACGGCTGCGCTTCTGGCTGTATATGGCGTTCGGCTTTCTGTATCAGTATGTGGGAAGCATCAACACGTCGTACTCAAACCAGATTGTAAGCGAGATAGCGCTGCTCAACGAGGACATACAGATGGCAGGCTACTGCACCCTGGGCGGCATAACGGTGTGCTTCCCGGTGATGTACAGGCTGAAATTCTATATGTACACGCGGCAGCTGTTTTTCGTTTCTGCCATCGGAATAATAATATGCAACGCCCTTACCATGTCGGTAACCGAGCCGTGGATGATATGGGGACTGGCCTTCATTGCGGGCTTCTGCAAGATGCTGGGCATGTTTGGCTGCACGAGCGTGTTCCGTCTATGCGTAACGCCGTCGCGCAACTATGCCGTGTTCTTCCCTGTTGTCTATATCATGGTGTGCGGCGGAACATATCTTTCTGGCATAACGACGGCGTATTTAACATACTACGGCAACTGGCGACTGATGAACCTGTTTGTCATAGCGCTGATGATGATTCATTGCGGCATAGTATATTTCATGATGAAGCCCGACCATCGTCCGGGTCCGTTCCTGTCGCTGAAGGGTGTCGACTTCGTAGGTCTGTTCCTCTGGAGCGCGTTCCTGATATCAGGCATGTGGATGTTCACCTACGGCGAGCATTACGACTGGTGGACGAGCAGCACTATATGGCAGGCCACGGGCATAACGCTGGCGTTTTTTGCCGCAGCCCTGTGCCGGTCGAAGTTTCACGAGAAGCCGTATCTGCCGCTATCTATATTCAAGTTCAGGTCAGTGCAGCATCTCATGCTGCTTCTGCTCGGCGTTGGCATTCTTCAGGCTGCACCCAAGCTGTTGCAGTCGATATATCTGTCATCTGTACTGAAATACGACTCGCTCAACACGATATCGCTCAACTGGCCCATACTCTACGGCGTGGTGGTAGGCTCGCTGCTGGCCTTTGCCACATTCGTAAAGTGGCACTGGGGATTCAAGAAATACTTTATTGTGGCGCTTATGCTGCTCACCTTTTACGAAGTGTCGATGTATTTTCTCATCGACGGCGACACCAACAGAGAGGCATTCTTCATCCCGCTGTTTGCCTTTGGCGTGTCTGAGGTGATGATAGGCTCGGCGTCTAACGTATATCTGTCGCAGTCGCTCCCCTTCTCTCACTTCTTCTTCGGCCTCAACTCCATAGGCTATATACGCTGTGGCATAGGAACGACCTTAGGTTCGGCCACGGTGCAGCGCCTATACAACTGGTCGATATCAAAGAACAGCCTTAACGCGGCCGACAACATGGACGGAACGGTGATGCCGTTCGACCTGCCGTCGTGGAGCGACACGATGGCTGTGATATCCAAGCAGGCAGTGATGATATCCATAAAGGAGTGCTACGGCTACATGACGGTCATAGGCATACTGATGATGATGCTCATCATTATTCACCACTACCGCCTGCCCGTAATCCGCCTGCTGCCCAGAATGGCAGCCATACGACAATGGATGAACACCGAGAAGACCAACGACCCGAAGGGCTCCGTTATTCCGAACAAAGCGGAAGAGGACGACAAAGATGAAGAAGATGACGCTGACTGTCTGGAAGATAAAAAAGAAAAGGAGAACTGACGGAAGACAGACACCCCAAAACTTCACCTTTCGCCTGCTCCTCAGAATGAAGAGCAAACAGAAGCTAAAACATTAAGACGACATAAAAGTTGTAAAATTTTGAACAGTTAAGTATGTTTTATATATATTACTGTTCAAAATTTTACTATATTTGCAAAAACAAACAATGTTCTCAATATCCATGCTAATCTAAATAAGCATGCTTACCAGACATCTTGTTTGAGTAAACTTTATCCGTACATCATGAATAATGTTTTAGCAAAACTCGGCAACATACCGGTAACGTCCTCAATAATTGAATCACTATACCCACAATTAAAAGGAGGAAGCCAAAAAATAAGACAACTTGAGAAAAGCGGAGATATTATCCGCCTTAAGAGAGGACTGTACATATGTAATCCTGAGATATCAGACAGGCCTCTGTCTACCGAGCTTATCGCCAATCATCTTTACACCCCGTCATATGTATCTATGTCTTCTGCATTGCGTTACTATGGCCTCATACCTGAAATGGTTTACACTATGCAGTCAATGACGCTAAAACATTCACGTAGCTTTGACACTGCATTTGGACGGTTTGAATATACATACATCCCAAGAAAATCATTTTCAATAGGACTGTCGAGCATTGAAAAGGACGGATATGCGTTCGTGATGGCTACACCGGAAAAAGCACTATGTGACCTGATTGCCAACTCACCAAGCGTAAATCTAAGATCCATAAAAGATGCTGAAACGTATCTTGAAGAAGACATACGCATGGAGATGGACGACTTCTTAATGATGAACGTAAACATCTTTGAAGAATATGCCAAGACTGGCAAAAAGTCGGAATCAATAAGAACCTTAATAAAACTGCTAAACAATGACAAATGACATTTACGACAGTATGCTTTCGGCATACGACCTTTCTACCGAACAGAAGAAACGCAATACCATATTTGAGGTTAACCAGCAAATAATACTTGCCGGTCTTTATAACGGAGGTTTCTTCAACGTGGCTGCGTTCTATGGCGGTACATGTCTTCGTATTTTCCATGGTCTTCAACGCTTTAGCGAAGACATGGCCTTCTCTCTTTTGGCACCTGACGACGAATTTGATTTCAAGAAATATTTTCAGCCCATCATCGATGAATTTGCCGTTGTGGGAAGAAACGTGGAAATAAAGAAGAAAGACAAAAAGAGTTTCGGAAAGGTTGAATCGGCATTTCTAAAAGACAACACTGATGTTTACGACATATCTTTCCGTACAGACAAATCGATAAAAATAAAAATTGAGGTTGACACACAGCCACCGCTGAAATTTGAAACTGAGCAAAAGTTGCTGTTGCAACCACATTCATTTATGACACGCTGCTTTGTTTTGCCCGACCTGTTTGCAGGCAAAATGCATGCACTGGTGTACCGTGCCTGGAAAAATCGAGTAAAGGGACGCGACTGGTATGATTTTGAATGGTATGTACGCCATAATGTACCACTTGACTTCAAGCATCTGGCAGAACGCGTAAAGCAGTTTAATAATGAGGAAATTGACATGGATACATTTATCGCGTTGCTGAAAGAAAAATTATCAACTGCCAATATAAATCAGGTTAAAAATGACGTCCTGCCTTTTGTCAGGAATCCGAAAGAACTGGATATCTGGTCAAATGATTACTTTGTACAACTGGCAGATATGATAAAGATTATAAATGTGTAAGAAATAACAAAAACTCGATGATATGAAAGAAATAAGATGTCCTAAATGTCAGAGCGTGTTTCAGGTAGACGAGGCCGACTATGCTTCTATCGTCAGTCAGGTAAAGAACGCCGAGTTTAACGACGAACTCAACCGCAGACTTGAAGAAGTGAGGAAACAATATGCGGCAGAACTGAAGGCCGACGTGATGAAGTCGGAACAGACGTTCGGACAGCAACTGTCGGCAAAGGACCTTGAAATAGGAGAAAAGAATACTGAGATAGAACGGCTGAAGGCGCAGATAGACAGCATGGCGCAGGCAAAGGCGCTTGAACTGGCTGAAGAGATGAGTAAGAAGGACCAGGAGATATCGGAACTGAAAGCTAAGATTGAGAGCACGGCGCAAGCTAAGGCACTCGAACTGGCCGGAGAGATGAACAAAAAGGATCAGGAGATATCCGAACTGAAAGCCAAGATTGAGAGCACAGCACAAGCCAAGGCGCTCGAACTGGCCGGGGAGATGAACAAAAAGGACCAGGAGATATCTGAGTTGAAGGCAAAGATTGAGAGCACGGCACAGGCCAAGGCACTCGAACTGGCCGGAGAAATGAACAAAAAGAATCAGGAGATATCCGAACTGAAGGCTAAGATTGAGAGCATGGTACAGACTAATGCGCTCGAGCTGGCCGGTGAGTTGGCAAAGAAGGACAAGGAGATCTCGGAACTGAAATCCACCATTTCGCAGAGTAAGGATGCCTGTCAGATAGCCGTGCTTGAGGAACAGCGAAAGGCGCAGGACGCCCTGAAGGAGAAAGACAACAAGATTGTTGAGCTTACGGGCATGGTGAACCAGCAGAAGAATGAGGCCGCACTGCGTGAGAACAACATAAAGGAAACTTACGAGATACAGCTGAAAAAGAAGCAGGAAGAGGTTGACTACTATAAAGACCTGAAGACAAGGATGTCGACAAAGATGGTCGGCGAGACACTCGAAATACACTGCAGCACGGAGTTCAACCGCATGCGCCCGCTATTCCCCAACGCCTACTTTGAGAAAGACAACGACGCATCGGGCGGCAGCAAGGGCGACTTCATCTTCCGCGACTACGAAGACGGCTTTGAATATATCTCCATTATGTTTGAGATGAAGAACGAAATGGATCAGACCGCTACAAAGCATAAGAACGAGGACTTCCTGAAGAAGCTCGACGAGGACCGCAGAGCCAAGAAATGCGAGTTTGCCGTACTTGTGTCACTGCTCGAACCTGAAAGTGAGCTGTACAACACGGGCATCGTTGACATGTCGCACCGTTATCCTAAGATGTACGTCATCCGTCCGCAGTTCTTCCTCCCGCTGATAACGCTACTTGTGCAGACGTCAAAGAAGAGCATAGAGTATCAGCGCCAACTGGCCATTGCGCGCAGCCAGTCGGTAGACGTAACCAACTTTGAGAGCCGCCTCAACGACTTCAAGGAGAAGTTTGCCAACAACTACCGCCTTGCGAGCGAGAAGTTCAAGACGGCTATCGACGAGATAGACAAGTCGATAACTCACCTGCAAAAGATAAAAGAGGCCCTCGTAGGCTCTGAGCGCAACCTCCGCCTTGCCAACGACAAGGCAGACGGCCTGACGATAAAGAAACTTACATACAACAACCCGACAATGAAAGAGAAATTTAAGGAAGCACGGGCTGTTGAGGAGGATGAAGACGAATAATACTCCTGAGTGACACACGTCAGGCAAAAAAACAATAAGCCCCGAAACATCATTATTCACGCACACAAGAATGTAAAACCAATGACGCTTCGGGGCTTATTATTATGTCTAACACAGCCACCTAAAAACAGCTTAATATAAAAATGTCCGGCACAATTTATTTCAGCAAATTTACAAAATCCAATGCGTCATCAGGCAAAAGATAAGTCAACTTACCGTTGTCCCTTAATTCCATAAGCAGACGTCCCTGAAGATTTGGACCAACATATTTGTCATCAACCAATTTTACGCCCCAAGTATCTGCATACTTTTTACGGAACGTTGTCTGATCCTCAACTATATATCTGTTGCCGGTATCTTTAAGTTTTTCCCTGAAATCTGCATTTTGATCATACTTACATTGAAGACAGAACTTTATTGCGTCAACAATCATCTGTCCCCAATCGCTGCGCCTGTAAGCTCTCTCCCATTTCTTTGCTTTCATCTTCGGATTGCCGGCACCATATATATCCAACAAAACATCCTTATCCTTAAACTTCATCATCTGGAAGAGCTGCTCAGCAGACTTAAACTCAACATCGTTAACTACTATTGGAGTCCGTCCGAAGTTACTTAATATGCCCCACTCTTCTTTAACTTTATGTATGGTTACACATTGCTCTTTCGGATAATCTTTGATAGAATAATACTGTGGATAGTATTTTTCTATGAATGGCGCTATGCTATAAAAACTCATATCTGCTATACTTCGTTGTTTAATTGAAAAACCGGGACGACAGTGTCTTGTATAAGATGTTTACTTGCATCCAGACAAACCCGGTCAATCCTTATTATCTCTATTTTGTTGACATTAAAAATCGCACGATTTGTACCAAGAGAAGGATTTCGCCACGAATATGGCCACACAATACAGTCGACACCGATTTTGTTATCCAAAAACTCGGCAGCAGCTTTCTCTCCGATAAGGTCATCATTCCCTATAAGTGTGTTTGCCAGATATTTACGGAATAATTTCCCGTCAGCCTTAACCTTATCAGGAATTTTCTCACCAAGCACATTTTCTGTACGCATAACAATCTTAGCATTAACAGGCTGCTTAAACATTATGTAATTATCATCCATCAATGAAGGCACTGCCACGGTATAGACAAAGTTTTCACCTTCTGACTGTGCTTTTTGACCTGAATAATGGGCAGCAGAACTATATTTTGAAGTGACATACACACCATAACCGAACTTAATCTTTCCGCTTCCCTCCAAGACATGCTTCAAGTCAAACTCAGTAAAATAGTTATGTGAGCCATGATACATAATATCTGTGTTTTGCATATTATTTTTTCCAGCCAATTTCAATTCATAAATATTAATTAGAAGCAAATATATAAATTTTTCAGACAATATAAAAACAGTCTATCTGAATGTTGGATATTTTAAATCCCAGAACTTTCATATGTTGTCCTCATGACGCACCACAATACGCCATGAGGAAACAAGCAACAACAATAATAACCGGCAGAAGCAACATATAAATAAAGAACAAAAAACATTGTTGCTTACCAACCGGTTATGACACGAAGCAAAAAGCTAAAATCCTATTCTTACCTTATTTGATTTTCCTATAACCTCGTTTTTACAATATTCCTCAATCTTAGCAAGATTGACATTATCTTCGCCATACAGGATTGAATCGACTACAGCTTTACGCGCCACATTTTCGATCTGACCTCCAGAGAACTGATACTTACCTGCAAGAAACGCAGCAGAACTGTCATCAATAGTTGTCATTATAGTCTGCCATAATTTCTTTCTGGCCTTTTCTGTTGGCTTTGTAAACTCTATTTTATACAAGAAACGTCGTTCAAAAGCCTTGTCGAAATTTTTAACAAGGTTAGTAGTAGCAATGAGTATGCCGTCGAAATTCTCCATTTCCTGAAGTATGATGTTCTGAATAGAATTTTCCATTTTGTCAACAGAGTTTTTTGCATTGTCAATTCGAGAACTGATAATGGCATCTGCTTCGTTGAAAAGCAAAATCGGAATACGCTCAGAACGTTTGCACATCTCTTTGTAATTGTCAAAAACAGCCTTTATGTTTTTTTCACTTTGCCCAACCCACATAGAACGCATCCGTGAGATATTAATCTGCATAATCTCTCTCCCGGTACATCTGGCTATCTGCTTAACGGCTTCAGTCTTTCCGGTTCCCGGCGCACCATAGAAAAGTATAGAAAATCCTCTGCTCATATTCTTCTCCTCAAGCCTTTGGCGAACAGTATTCAGATTCTTATCACTAAGCAGTCCGCACAGTCTGTCATATTGCTCAGAGACGGTATTATCGAATATCATCTGCTTTTCATTAATCGCGTCAGGCTTCAATATGTCCGTATGTTCGTCATTCACCTCGTCATAACATGCAATCTTTACGTTGTCAAGAAGAATTTTACGTGCCTTGTCGGTAAGCATGAACGTTCCGCGGTCTTTAAAGCCATTGCTCATTGAAAAATCTATCAGTCCAAGCTTCATCAGTTCATGACTTCCATTCTGCAATGCCCTTAACTGACGGGCGCGTACAGACTCCTCGTCAAACAAATAAATAAAATTATCCAGCGCAACATTTTTTATGTTGCTGTTCATAAGACATCTTCCCATCTGTGACAACAAGAGGACAGATTCATCCTCCAAGATTAGCTTACGGAGACCATCGACAAAACATATTTCTTTATTTTCATCATACAACTCGTTTATTTCAACAACAAGTTCTTCCGTGTCAATTTCTTCCATCTTGCGTAAACTGAGCAAATTATATACAAACGAAAACAGTTCATACAAATCAGAAGCCTTACGCGGTTTACATACATACGGCTCATTTGCCACCAAAGCGTCCATCACGCCGTCGTTTATCTTATAACCGTCAAACGGGCCATGTGCGCCGGATTTACGCAAGATACGTTTTTTCTCCAATTCGTCAATCTCCTTCTGATAGCACAATATCTTCAGATTTTTACATTTAAGTTCACTTGCGATATCGGCAAGAGTTATGCACGGATCATTGCTGAAGTTAATATAAAGAGCCATTAGCACAGTCTGCATACTGTTTAGTTTCTGACGTTCGGCAACATATTGAATATACCTTTGTGCTCTCTTTATTGACGCCGCACTTAACGACTCACCTGCAACAATCTCCAATATTCTTTCAAGACAATTCATCATTGTCATATCTTTCTTTGGTATCGGCTTCAAGCGGGTTGACTTACCCTTGCTCTTTGATGCTAATTCGGTTTCTGAATTGTATGTATGTCTCATTTTCTCAATATTTTTCGTTTGTAAATAGTACCTGTATGTTTTTGCTGAAGAAGACACGAGAACATATCTTGACGAGAAAAGATATGTAGATATAACGCCTTCGCACCAATGTATGCGAAAACGTTATATCTTAATTTAATCTTTATACGGGATCACTCTGAACACCGAGCAATAAGTGTTCGCTGTCTTCTGCGTCATCGTAGACATTACCTTCCGTGTCTATATAGAATGTCTTTCCGTCACGGATAAATTTAATCGGCTCATCTATGTCGTCATGCTTTATGTCATCATATTCAGGACTTACATATACATCATTCTCAAAGGCATAAAGTCCTTTCTTATCATCTTTTCTAAACACAGCAAACTGATCTTCAAGTATCTGAATGTCATCATGCTCAACAGGGGCCACAATCCGTCCGTCGGAATTTATCAAGCCCCAATAGTCGTCAGCCATTACAATAAAGCAGCCATAATATATCAACGGCGCAATCTCATGATACTCGCATGGAGCAAGCATTTCTCCGGAGCCGTCAGATTTTACCATTCCGAAGTTGCCATGATTAATAACAATATAAGGCATATTTTTCACGAAATAGCAATATGTGAATGCTATTTTGTCAAACTTAGCCGGAACAAGAATTTCTCCCAATACATTTTTTACTCCTGCCTTACCATCCTCATAGAAGATAACATCTGACCAGTCGAAACCGTTTTTGTATTTTTCTGCTTCAGCCAGTGCTTCGTCTCTCAATTTCTCGTCTGTCAGTTTATCAGCCTTAGCCAGCATGTTGTTATACACGCTCAGAATCTCCGATGTCGCTTTAATATTTTTCATAACTTTTCGTTTTTATAGTTAATAATAATTTATAATCAATTTGTTTATTCTTTGTGTATGCCATTCTGTCATAACCTGATGATTACAACGTCATGCTTTCCGTTTTGAGAATAGTCTGGAAAAGAAAGATTCTTTCTGAATCATTTCCATGTTTGAGGTATCAGTATACTTATCTATATTCAGTCCATAAACAACATTCATGTATTTTGCAATAGTCCTGAATTCCTTACCATGACTCCACGTCGGGTTTACATTATTATAGTATAAGAAATAATGTATCATCTCGTGGGTCATTAGCGTCCGTAGTTGAGCATCTGTATATTTATACCTGTCGCTTATCATGATACAGGCAGATAGAATTACGTCATTATAATAGTCACATGTAAAAGAACCTACAGGATCTTTCTTATGCATAAAATCCAGCTGAGGACACGGCAACGTTCCACCGAAGAATCTGAAATTACATTCATCATACATGTCATACAGGTCAGGCAATGTCAGCACCTTTGCTGTTGCAGCCTTTGTCTTTGTAGTTTTTTGTCTATGTTTCATTGGCAATGCTTTTTAAGTTAAACATATTTATGTCAAAATAGGGGTGTTTCAAGTTTCAGTTTTTATTGTCGGATCTTTGTTGGCACCATTTTCATCACCAGCAAAAAGTAAGCCAATAGTTTCTCATACTTGATTTTTGTGCTACTACAGACAACGTCCCTTAGAAATTATCTGCTTTTTCATTCTTTAATGCATATCCTGAGGTCCAAATGTCATCTGGTTTCCTATAGCATCCTATCGAAACATTTTCTCGTTTATTTTGTAAATATTGTTCCGCCATATCTTGTTCGTTTTGTTTTCATATTGCAAATTATACGGCAGTTATTTTTACTATCCAAAATAGGCTTAATAAATTTAACAACATTTTAAGATTTCTCAGCCAAATTAAAATATGTTTACCATTTTCCAACTTATTATATGGAATATCTGTCCCATATCATTTTTCTCGTTTTTCATGCAAATAACCGTATATCAACAATAAAATATTTGCATATAATTTATTCTTTAAGCACCAATAAATGCGACAAGAAATAAGTTTTATTAAACAGTTCTAATAATTGCCTTATATTAAAATTACAACTACTACCTTAGTGTTTATAAATGAAAAAGCCCGACACTGATTATTTTTTATCAATGACGGGCAACAAATCTATTTTGAACTAAAATTTATTCTATATTATCATCCATACTTTGTCTATTAATTCTGACAGTTAGGTTTTGAATAGCAGACCTGCCAGTACGTATACCAGGAATATTTATTGAAAATCCAACTATATCCTCACAAGAATTCAAGGGGTATCTTTTACTGTTTATATTTGGTCTTGAGTTCCTGTCAATAATGTAAATCACAAGCTGAGGAATAGTTGACATCCCAAGCTTTTCACGTAAAAGATTCAAAGCTGTCATATTGTGCTTAACATTTCTCATCTCTGACAAGATTTCTTGATCATCTTTTCTCACATTAATATCAGAAAGGAAGTCATTAAACGAACGAAGTACACCTATATTTATTGTTCCATCTCCTGTTTCTTCATATCGGCGTGTTCGGTTCACTTTATTTATAGATATAGTGTCCGTGATCCGTCGTTCTCCGAGAGTTTCATTATGTCTGATACCAGCAAAAATAACACTCCAATTATCAAGCAACCCATTATTATAAACTTTATCCAACCACTTTTTAAAGACATTTAAGTCATTAAAACCTTTAAGTCTTTCAGAATATTTGTATTTACTCAAAAAGAATTTTATTTTTTGTGGAGGAATGTTCTTCCAAACTTTATTGTTTACTGCATATGGGTTTTCATGAACATCGGTTGACGAATTTCCTAACGACTCTATGAATGTCGACAAAAGATTAAGATTACTTTCAAGCATATTTTGATCATTCGTAAACACTCCTGTTTCCATGGTATGACCAGTAAAATCATAAGTTGCAGCAACGGCACCCTGCATTTTATTATCCGATACAATCTTAAGAAACTGTGTTGACGGCGATATCATGATTTTCGGACCACAATCAGCAGGATTCAGACCAATTTCTGCCATAAATTTTATTTCATTTCGAAGTTTCTGATCCATTTCAGAAATAAAACGGAACTGATCTCTTACTCTTGCTGAAAGCCATATTCGAGGGATAAGTTCATACCCTTTTCTGTAACCGAACCAGCGCCCCATCTGCATAAGAGTATCTGCACATCCTGCCGGTCTGAGAAAATAAGTTGAAATCAATCCCTCTATCGTAAGCCCCCTAGAAAGAGTATTTCCTCCAATAACCAGGAATGCAGGAGCATCACAAGGCATTTCGTTATTGTTAGGATAAATCAGTCTTGAGTTATTATTAGCGTCACTGTTGTCTATACATAGATGAATGCCTGAACTGTATTCTATTTGCTCATTGTCCAAATTCATTTCTAATGGAATAAGGCCTGATGATAAAATATTTTTTATATGCTCATGTAACTCCTCAAATGTAAGGTAGTCTTTTACACTATTTGCATAATTTTTATATTGCTCTATAAAACTTGATTTGCTGAAACTTTCACATTCACGCTCCCAAATTATACGGCATATATTAATAATATCTCTTTGTTTCTTTGAATCAAAAAATGACCTTATAGCATTTCCTATGTTGCTATGAGCATTAGTTAACCGACTTGTATGAACAAGCATACTTACAGGTTTCCGATAACCTATACAGCGCATATATGCCACACCACATAAGAACCAACAGATAGCATCTGCCAAACTTTTAGGAATCTCGCTTCTTGTTCCGTCCTGAATATCCTTTACATTTTGAATATCACTATCCGGTATCAATCGTACAATGTCAATTCCAGAAAAAGAAATCGAATCATCATCACTCTCATATCCAAATATTTGTTGAGGACCAAAATATTCGTCTGAAACTGAAAGTGTTGCAATGAAATTGGACGGATATAACGATTCCTCTCCAGGAGCTTCATTCAGGACATTAGCATATGGCGTTGCGGTATAACCTATATAGTTAACAGCTTGGAAATTGCAACAAGCCTGATCTCCTTTGGAATTTCTGTTATTGACTAAATTTAGAATTAACCTATTTATAGTAGTACGTTGGGATTTAATTGCTGTATTTATGCTGGCCTGGTCTGCTTCATCATCTATTATAAGCAATCGAATTTCTTTTCTGGAACACTCATTACTATTGAGCCAGTCTATTAGGTTCTTAAGTCGTTTTGAATTCTTAAGACATACAGTAAGATAACGCATTTTACTCTCCTCTGTAAAATTTTTATCACATAGCCTTCGTCCATAACCTTCTACTCTTTGTGGTTTGTCTATTGCCTCCCAATTCAAGCTACAACTATTGGAATTCAAATCCTCTACCAATCTCCTCAATGTCTGAGCTCTAAGGTTCTCCATCATTCCAGACAATACGATAAACATATTCCATCCGGCATCAGCGGCCATTGCCATAAGAGCAGCCATATTTGCTGTTTTACCTGACTGAACATTACCAATAACCAAGCCCTTTACAGCTCCAGTTTCATGCGTATCACGGCTCAACTGACGGAGGATTTTAATATTAGCGTCTTCCATGACATTAACTACTTCATTTTTAAAACCTTTGCACCTTATGAGAAGCCTTTTATAGCATTGCCATGCAGAATCCTCGTCTGAAGATACATTAATGAGATTCTGCTCGTTTGTTGCATGGATAACTGTGGCTCCTTTGGTATCAATTAATTTCTCAAGACTCTCTTCTTCATTACGCTGTTGTTCGACAAGTTGGTACCATTCTTCTACAGTCAAAACAGGCCAATCCATATATTCAGTTGCAATAGCAAGAAATGTTCTTAGTTCAGCTTCTGAACTACCTTTTCCATAACGTAAATCATCCCATGATTTTCCTTTTATACGGCCTTCTTTTATCCATTCAATCTGTTTCTTCATCATTTCCCTAAAAAATTATTGGTTTGACATAGGTAAATATTCTACTTTTATTTCTTCTTTGAGTCGCAAAGCTATGAGATTCAGTATTTTCATTGCTTCTCTTGCTGTAAATGGTATTAACATATACAAAGTTTCATCAAGTTGAAAACGGTTACCATTTGGATTGGTTGCAGAAAAAAGATCCTGATTTTTACTAATCTCAATATTTGCTTTATTAGACACTCTTCGCGGTCCAAGCCTATAGATACAATCAGCAAATACCTGCCGATAGCTCTCATGGTCAATTACATCACCATTAGGCATTGTAACGACAAGACGATTTTTATGACGAGTTGTCCCAGGTTTATTCGGATCAGCAGTACCTTTAAACATTCCAACCTCAACTTTCATGTCTAGATTAAATTGACTATTAAGATTGATCAACTGATTAGTCTTTTCACGAGTATCTGTCTGATTAAAGTAGTACCATCCTGGTACTATCTCTTTGATATATCTTTTTAACTTAGGATTATATGATTGAGAAACCACTCTATTTTTTCCACGCATAAATGTAATTTCCGGAAATCTTTCTTTGCCTATTTTCCTTAACACTGCTATAACAGTGTTTACTGGTGATTTATAACAGAATTCCGTTCCGTCTATAAATGTTACTTTAATTATTTCCGCCATATTTATATCTTATTTGAAATTTATTATACGTTATTTGTGTTGAATAAATTCAGCATAATTACTTTCTTGCAGCAGATGGAATTGTTTTACTTATCATCTCGCTCAACAATTTAGCTGCATCAGCTTCACTGCATTTACCACTCAAAGGATAAAGATTTATTTGTAGTTGGTTGTCATTCATAGCTTTTAGTTTTCTTGAAAGCAAAGTTAATGGTTTTTCTTGAAACTATAAAACGTTTCTTATCTTTTTGTAAAAATTTAGTAAACTATTAGCAGGCTCCGAGCGCTGTGGCGTACTAAATAAATTGTCAATTCTCTCCAATAAAAGAAAGTATGTCAGTACACCGCAATTGACTAAAATTAGTGGTCCGGTAACGAATAAAAAACGGGCCACTTTCGGTTAAAAAGTGGCCCACTTACGATGAGTAAACGATAGGTTAATGATTTAAAACCTAAACACTATTATTTGCTTACACATTTGCTTGCAAAAAACATTATTCTTGCTTACCTTTTAACCATAAGCGCATGTTTTCCTTTCAATTTTCAGCACTTAAAATCTTATATGCCAAAGACGGTGCAGAAATTAAACAACCAAACAACGTCAAAACGGCCGGGAGTATAGATAAAAGCTGATGACAACACGACAAAATAAGAAGCAAAGAAACTGGTATGCCAAAAGACAAATGACAGACTGAGGCACAATAATTTTTTAATCTTTTGGGGCATGATTAAAAAAATCTTATTAATTTTGGGGCATAAAACATTAATGACAGATGCCTATGGTATAAAAAAACGGAATAAAAAGACATATTAGATAAAAGAAGCGTTAGCTTAGATTCTTGCTATCTGAAATCGCCAAATTTTAAGAAGCACACAAGAGTTTAGGAGTTAATGCTCGCGTCTCATGGCGTGGGCTTGTTGCTCGTATATGCGTGTGCATGGTGTTTGGCGATACCTAGATAGGGCGTAGACGAAGTTAATGGTCCACGTTTTTTTTATTGTCTAAACACCTACGGCCCCGGACCTTTTCATATCATTGTTTCTTCCTTATGAAGTTACAGAAAATAACCTATTATTTATCTAAATTACATATAATAAGACATGAAAACATGCATGGCCGCCGCAAGGCGCAAACTTATTTCACGCGAGACGCTGAACAGAATAACACTGCTGTGCGCACTATTAGGACTGGCTGTCTGCTCTGAAGCGCAGGACATAGCAGGAACCGTGACCGACAACCAGCAAAGACCCGTAGAATTTGCAACGATAGTGCTCCTCGACGCCAAGGATTCTACGTATATCACAGGAGCCATTACAGACATTGACGGACGATTTGCAATTAAGGCCGAACAGCCCGGCCTGCTGAAGGTGAGCTGTCTGGGATATGATGACACTTACGTTGACGCTGCACCGGGTAACATAGGCACAATAAGGCTCACACCGTCGAGCGTAACACTGGGTGAGGTGGTGGTGTCGGCCACAAGACCGAGAACAAAGATTAAAGACGACGCACTGGTTACAACGATAGAAAACAGCGCACTGGCGCATGCAGGAACGGCCAACGACGTGCTAGGGCGCGTGCCCGGCGTAATAAAAAACGGCGAGAGCATAGAGGTGCTGGGCAAGGGCACACCGCTGATATACATCAACGGACGACAGATGCGCAACGCCTCGGAACTGGACCAGCTGTCATCGGAGACGATAAAAGACATCGAGGTGGTAACGTCGCCGGGAGCACGCTACGACGCTTCGGTAAATGCCGTGATACGCATTAAGACATTGAAGCCTGCAGGCGAAGGCTTCGGACTTGAAAGCCGCACGATGGCCGGCGCAGCTCACTATGTGTACGGACTTGAGGAAGTGAACGTGAACTACCGCAACGGCGGTTTCGACCTTTTCGGCATGCTTGAATACGACAACAACCGCGACAGACAGAACAACACAATGGCGCAAAACACCTACGCAAGCAGCACGATACAGCAGTCGACAGCCACAAGACGATTCAACAGTTCGCAAATGTATGCCGGAAGGCTGGGCATGAACTACACCTTCAACGAACGCCACTCGGCAGGGCTTATATACGACTTTTCGTTCCGTCCTACAGAGACACGCAACGGCTCTTATACATCAATGTCGGTAAACGAAATTTTGGAGAACGAACTTAACAACGCCGACACTACCGATGTATACAATAGGCAGCACCTGCTTTCGGGATATTATAACGGAAAGTTTGGCAAATGGCAACTGGACATTAACGCTGATGCCATGTGGAGCAATCAGGACAAATATCAGCAGGTGAACGAAACGGCAACAAACGCTGACAACCGCATGTTTGCAACCGACAACAGAGTGGACAGCCGCCTCTATGCAGCCAAAGCATCGCTGTCGCGTCCATTATGGAACGGCTCGCTGACGGTGGGCACAGAATGGAGTTTCGTAAGGCGCACCGACATTTATGCCAGTCAGGAATCGTTCATTGACAACAGCAACACAAAGATACACGAAGACAACGGAGCCGGATTTGCCGAACTCTCGCAGCACTTCGGAAAAGTGACGGCCATGATAGGCCTGCGCTACGAGCACATGGACAGCCGCTACTACGACAACGGAAAGAAGATGAGCGAACAGAGCCGCATATACAACAACATATTCCCATCGGCCATGGTGTCGTTCCCGCTAAGCAACGTAAGGGTAAGGCTCAACTATGCGCGCAAGATTTCGCGTCCGGCCTTCAGCCAGCTCAACAGCAACGTGCAGTATATCAACCGATATACTTATCAGTCGGGTAACCCTTATCTGAAGCCTGTGTACCGCGACTACGTGTCGCTGCTTGCCAATTACCGCTGGCTGACGGTGATGCTTGACTATGCGCACGTGTCAGACTACATCATGTCGGTATATACCCAATACGGCAACAATCCCGAGATTGCATTGCTGCAGAAACAGAACGCAAAATCGTATAACGAACTGACAGGAATGATCAACGCCGCCCCCGTGTTCGGCATATATCATCCAGTGCTGATGGCCGGCATCAGGGCACAGTTTTTCGACATAAAATTCTGCGGACAGACTGTAAAACTGAACAACCCGATAGGAATAATACGCTTTAACAACGCCATAAGCCTGCCGCTGGACGCATGGCTCAACGTTGACTTTTCATGGCGCACGGAGGGTAATGCCGAGAATATGTATCTGGAAGACACATGGCAGTGTGACCTCGGACTGTATAAATCGTTCTGTAACGACCGCTGGAGCGTCAAGCTGCAATGCAACGACCTGTTCAGCACGGCCAACAGCGGCATGGTGCTGAGAAGCGACGTAAGGGAAATAAGAATGAAAAAGAAGCTCGACACACGTAACATATCGGTAACCGTGCGCTATAAATTCAACACCACAAAGAGCAAATACAAAGGAACCGGAGCCGGAAAAGACCAGAAGAGCCGTCTGTAGGTTTCATTACATATTCATAAACACAACAGCCGCCATGAATTTTCAGACATAAAGATGACGGTCTGGTACAGACAGGTTAAGTATGCGCCTGCATGACCTAACGAAAAACTTTACATGCCGATACGCCAAACGTGCCGCATCAGCCATGTAAAGTTTTTCATTTTTATCAAGCCCCAACCGCCTCACTCAGCAAACATAAAGGTCGGCAGGCTGCATATAGTCTTATCTATTTTGTATATATACAGCCAAAACCATAACGCTATTTAGGCTAAAGCATCAACAAATATCCTTCCCTACCCTCTCTGTTTCTGTTTGAACAACTGAAGAGGTTTGCCGTAGTTGAGCATGCGCCAAATCCACTCTAAGGGGCCGAACTGGCAGTAATGAAGCCACAGAAGGCTTAGCAACATCTGAAGGACAAACACGCCGAGGGCTATAATCTCTGTAAGCGAAAGGCCCACGCCGGCACCAAGACAGAAGCCTATGCCGTAGAAAAGGAACATGCCTGCTATAGACTGACAGATGTAATTGGTCAAAGCCATGCGGCCGGGAGCAGCAAGGGCGCGCCATACCGACGAACGGCTGCTGCTAAGATAAAGCAGGCAGAGGGACGACATATAGGCGAAGCCGAGCGGATAGACGCTGACGGCGTAAAGCAATGAGTGGGCAGCGTTGCCAAAAGGATGACCGCCAACAGCGCTCCATGCATAGACAACAGACAAAGGAATACCGACACTGAAGCCAATAACCGACACGCGGCGCAGCAAGTGCCGATGGGCTGAAAGGTCGGCGTATATCTTCTGACGCCCGATGTAATAGCCTATCAGAAACAGGCCAAGTACCTTAAAGTAGCGGTTGCCGTCGACAAACTCCTGCACTCTCACCAACGCTCCCTGAATAAGAAACTGGAACACCTGAGCATAACTGTCGGCATCGCGCAGCCAATAGCCGAAGTTTTCTTCTGTTATGCCGTACTTGCGGCAGTAATGCCACTGAGCCTCAACGGCAGGAGCCGAGAAACTGACGCCGAAGCTCTGTGTCAGTGTGTCGACAGCCACGGGCAACAAAAGGAAGAAGGCTGCCCACGAAAGCATCTTCCGGTTGCTCACGTTTCTGAACAACGGCAGCACCATTCCCATAAGGGCATAAAGCATAAGTATGTCGCCGCTCCAGATGAACATAAGATGCAGGAATCCTATAGCAAGCAACACGGCCATGCGCCTATAGAACAGCCTGAAAGCTCCGTTGCCTTTCTGCTCGGCATGACTTATTATTATCGAGAAGCCCATGCCGAAGAGCAGCGAGAACAGGGTGTAGAACTTGCCGTCGATGAACACATACTGCAAGAATCGCACAATCCTGTCCACACCGGCTGAAGGCATTGACGCGGCAACGTCGGCCGGCTGAAACGTATAGAGCGAGAATTCGGGATAATTGGCAAGGCAGATGCCAAGCAAGGCGAAGCCTCTAAGTGCGTCGAGAATGACATAGCGTTCCGACGGCTTTACTGGGGAATAGTTGGTTTTGGACATGGATATATTTTTTAGGAGTTAAGGAGTTATGAAGTTAAGGAGAAGTTCCTTGAGCATAGCGAAAAAAGACGTATCCTTGAGGGGTATTGTCATTTGGAGTTAAAGGAGTTAAAGGAGTTATCGCCAACAAGTTGGCTAGGAGTTAGAGCCATATGCTTTGTGAATCCTTATCCAAAGATAGACACAAGACATTTGGATTTTTCACTCTTCACTTTTCACTGTTCACTTTCGTAAGGCGCTGTTTAATTTTTACTTTTTAATTTTTAATTACGCATCGCGCTCCCCGCCTGCTCTTCATTTTCACAAGGCAAATCATAATTAGCTAACGCTGAACTTTGTTTCTCCATTCTCAACTCTCAATTCTCAATTTACTTTCTGTTCACCATCATCACGCTTATCAGTATCACGGCAAGACCAGCGAGCTGTATCAGCGTTATGTCCTCATGACCAAGGCCGGCACCGATTACTACAGCAACAACGGGATTGACGTAAGCATGAGTGGCAACTTCGGTGGCAGGACGCACACGAAGCAGCCAGATGTATGCCGTGTATGCCATCATTGAACCGAATACTATAAGATAGGCCAACGAAAGCCATGAAACGGATGATACTGCGGAGAGCTGCAAACTGCTGAAATCGCCCGACAATCCTGCGCACAAGGCAAACACGAATCCCGCACCAAGCATCTGCCAAGCCGACGACGAGAGTCCGTCGTCATCACTGCCGCGGATGTGATATTTTGAATACAGCGTGCCGCATGCCCACGATATGCATCCGCCTATAAGCAGAAGCACGCCATACTCATAATGACTGCCGCCGTGGCGCTGCATGTTGAGCTGTTCGAGATAGAGCATGGCCACACCAAGAAAGCCAAGCACGATGCCTGCCACGGTGGAGACACCTCTGAAATTGCGACGCCACTGCGGAACATCGAGCAGCATTATCCACAAAGCCGTAGACGAAGCCATTATTGCGACAAGACTGCTGCTGACATAGCGCTGGGCAAACATGATGACGCCCTGGTCGACAAACAGAAGAATGATGCCGCACACGGCCGACTTAAAGATAAGTCCACGGCGCAACAGCCGCTCGCCACGCAACCGGCATACAGCAAGCAAGGCCAGACCAGCCACGGCGAAGCGTACCGTGCCGAGCACGAACGGCGGAAAGTCGTGAAGACAAACCCCGATGAAATAATATGTGGAGCCCCATACAACGTATATGAGGAAATAGGCTGCAGCTACCGTAAGGCGGCCGGGTGGCTGTGGCATAGGCAGTTTGTTTGGTAAATAGTAATAATTGTCAGACCAAAAGCAGCGCGCCAGCCCTTTGGCCGGCACGTTGCCCTATATGCGTCAGCACCATAAGCAATGATGTCAGCCTCTGGTCTTTATCTCGCAGTTGGCTGGTGCCTTGATGTTCTCGTCGATAGTTACCGAACCTATTGAGTCGGCCACAATAATGCCCGATGTCGGATTCTTGATGTTGGTGATGACTCCTCGTATGTCGGCGTTGAGCGTTGAATACTCGAAGGCCCTGTCGCACTCACTGTCGAACGTGCAGTTTTCCAACACCAGGTCGTGAGCATAGCACAGCGGCTGCTCGCCTGAGATATGGCAGTTTACAAGGCGCAGGTTGCGCGAGTGCCATCCAAGATACTCGCCGTTAAGCTCTGAGTCGTAGATAGTAACGTTCTCCACCTCCCAGAAGGCGTCCTTGGTGGTTATCTTGGCGTTGTGTATCTCTACGTTCTTTACATACTGGAACACGTATTTGCTGTCGCTCTCAAAGCCGTCTATGCGTATGTCGTTGCTGAACATGAAGGGATAAGTGCCGCCGTGCAGCTTCAGGTTCTTCACGTTGATGCGGTTGCAGCGCCAGAAAATCTCGTCGGCGTCGTTTATCTCAACGTTCTCGATGTCGATGTCGTTCATCTCGCGGAACATCTTCGGCGCGTCTATCACGGTGTTCTTCATCGTCAGATGGTCTGAATACCACAATGCAGAACGTCCGCCTACGGCAAAATAGCAGTTGTCTATCGTGAATCCGTGGACATGCCAGAACGGATAGTTACCTTCAAAGCGGCAGTTGGTGGCCACAATGTTGCTGCATTCCTTTATGGCCGACTCACCTTCGCGTATGGTTACGTTGTTGATGTGCAGGTCGTGCGACGCGAACAACGGGCGTTCGCCGCCAAATTCGGTGTTCTCAATCAGTTTCATAATATGTAATCTTTTATAATTTATTTTTTCGTTGTCAGTAGAGTTGCGGAGCGTTTCTTACGCGTCCGGCTTTAACAGACTATCGTCAGCAACGATATTTCTGTTGTTTTTTCTTTTGCAAAAATACGTATAATCAGATAAAAAAGCTGTATCTAATTTACTGATTAGATGAAACAATTCACAGAAAATATGATTTGCTCAAATTAATTAACCGCCAATATCGGGCTTTTCGGCACAAAATGATGACACAGAAACATTGGGCGGAGTTACCTGATTACCCCGAAACAACAGTTTATACTTACACCTGAAAGCAGCTGAATAATAACAAAAAAGGTTGGCAGCAACGGCAAAACGGCCGACAGAATCAATGGCTTTTCAGTGCAAATCTGACTCTTCAATACATCTAACCACCGCAAGATCAGCCTCAGCCCAGTCGACTGAGCGCAGCTCTTTAGCGCCGAGCCACACATAGTCTACATGCTCCGAGAGAACGAACCCGTCTGACAGCGGCTCGCAGAGATATGCGTTGAGCGTTATCGAAAAGTCGGGATAATCATGACGGGCAGCCACAAGCAGGCAGCCTACAGATATGTCATAATCAAGTTCCTCGGCAAGTTCGCGTTTCAAAGCCTCCTGCGGCGTTTCGCCGGGCTCAATCTTTCCGCCCGGAAACTCATATTTGTAGCTTGTATAACTGTATTTTGTGCGGCCCTTTTTCACGCAGAAATATTTTCCGTCCTTGCGTATTACAGCTGCCACCACATTATAATGTTTAGCGTTCATATTCAGCCTTTCTCCTTTTCTTGTTTCTTATATACTGCCGCAAACGGTCATTCGCCCTGCCCTTCTGCCACTTTGCGTCTCTCTGTCAGTTCGGCCTGCATCTTCTCGTTGAAACGCTTTGTTATGGGATAAAACACTACCGACGCCAATGCTATGCCGAACACCACTGCCGGCACTATGCTCGACACGAGGCGTATGCCCTCAACAGCCCCGCTGCTCTGCATGGCTGTGCCGCCCGACACGTAGCCGAATGCCGACAGCAGTATGCCCGACAAGGCTCCGCCGAAGCCGAGCCCCATCTTCAGTGCAAACATTATGCCCGAGAAGCAGAAGCCTGTTGCGCGCCGGCGGTTGAGATATTCCATATAGTCGGCCACATCTGCCACCATTGCCCACATAAGAGGTATCGTCGGGGCATAGGCCAGACTTTTCAGTACGCACAGCAGATAAACAAGCACAACGTCGTCGGGCGAAGGCAGATAGAACAGAGCCTGAAACAATACGGTGAGCGACAGGCACACTATATATACGGTCTTCTTGCCCAACTTGCCGGCAAGCCATCCCGAAAGGAACACCACACCTACAAACTGCATTATGGCGTTGAGTATGTTGAACAGCGAGAAGCCTGCCGAATAAGCCTCACGCTCCGTGCCGGCAAGTCCGAAGTTATGCAGAAACTCATAGAGCGAACGCTGGTCGAGATAGCTCTGAAAATAAAAGTTCATCGACGAGCCGAACATCGCCAGTGAGGTATATACGGCAAGACACAGCACAAACATTACGCGCCACGACACGTTGCCGAAGGTTTCCTTTACGTCTTCCTTAACGCTTGCCTTCTGTTGCGGCGGCTGGGCTATGCGCTCTCTGGTGGTGAAGAATGTTATGAGCAGACAGATAAAGGCGATGAAGGCAAACAGCAGAATGGTGCGGCTCCATCCGCGACTCGCATCCGACCCGCCAAGGCGGTCAATCAGCGGCAGCGTAAAGCCCTGCACGGCAAACTGGGCTATGGTGCTTGCCACAAACCTCACAGTGTTGATGCTTGTGCGCTCCTTTATGTTGGCCGTCATCACTCCGCCGAGCGAGGCGTAAGGCGTGTTGTTGAACGAATACATCATCAGCAGAAGCACATACGACACGGCGGCATAAACGGCCAGCAACGTCTTGTCCTGTATGTCGGGCCTGTGGAAGGCAAGGATGTAGAACAGGCAGAACGGCAGGGCCGACGCCAGTATCCACGGACGATATTTGCCCCAGCGCGTGCTGGTGCGGTCGGTAAGTATGCCCACTATCGGGTCGGCAAATGCACTCACCATAGGCGCCACAAGCAGCACTGAGCCGGCAATGGCTCCGTTGAGTCCGAACACGTCGGTGTAGAACTTCAGCTGATATATCATTATCATCTGAAACACCAGATTGGCAGCCAGGTCGCCCAATGAATAGCCGACCTTCTCACCGAAAGAAATCTTACCGTTATATGAACTATCTGCTGACATTGTTCTTATCTAGCTTTTCGTTTACATGGCGTATACCTCTGCCAGGCTCACGCCCATTGCTCCGGCTCATAACCATGAGGCTGGCACACCGCCCCTCTCAGGGGCATGTTCTTAGCAGGAACAAAAGTAATAAAAATTCCTGACAGGAATAACAAAACAGCGAAATAATAGAATAAATTATATTACCGTCAGCAATTCAAATTCCGTCCGTATATCTTTATCCTCTTCATTCGTCCATTTTCAGTGCCACGTTCAAAATTCTGTCGTAGCCATTCATATAGTCTGTGGCATAAACGGGAATTGTGATGTCGGGCTTAATGCCTCTTGCGTGATGCAGTTCCCCGTCCATGCAGCGCATTAGCATCCCTGTCATTGAGAAAGGAAACAGGGGATATCAAATAGCCAAACAGAAATATAATGTTTCCGCCAAAAACTTTTTATGAAATTCTTCTGAATCTATTAATTAAGGCAACCAATATCAGCAGGCAGAATATGGCGATAATGATGAATCTGGTCTGATTTATTATGTCGGCATAGAAACTGCTGCCGGGGCTTATATAATCTATGACGCATGATGCAGAATTGTTTACCAGGTGCATGCCGAAGCACACCATGACGTTGCGAGTTTTATAATAAACCCAGCCTAAAAGTATTCCGCTTATGAACGTGCCGATAATCAGGCTTGGATAGAAATGCAGTATTGAGAACATAAAGGCGGAAATCAGAATACCTATCCACGGATTTGTCTTCCATTGGAGCAGTTTTTCCTCTATACCTCCGCGAAACACTATCTCCTCTGCCAGCGGAGCAAGTATGCTGATGCCTATTATACTTGCAAAAGAGAGCTGTCCGTCAGCTGCAACGGCTTCGCTATAGTCGTTAAGGTTTAGGGCCGAGACAAAAAGGTTGAGCGGCAATATTGAGACCAACATCATCAGCATTGCCATCAGATAGACTGATGCCGGAGAGTTATCTGAGCCATGCTGACCGAAAGACGGCAGCTTCACATATTTTCTCTTTATAAAGAGTGCGGCGATAAACAGATTGCTCAGAATCAGCGTGGCGCTGTCCATACTGCCCGACTGCATGACATCCTCTATCGGCATGTTGTTGTTGAGTACGTAATTCTCAAAAATCCAGCCGGCAACATAAACAATGGCCGGTACAAGTATCAATACGCCAAGAATGTATAACGCGTAATATGTTATGGCGACAAATGGTTTTGGCATTGTTTCCATCATAATTTATAAGTTTTTTATAAGTTCTCCATATTTTTTAAGGCATCGGCCTGAGTATGTTACGATTGTTGCCAGCCGACATCATGTCTGCAAATATATAAAATTATTTGTATTGCCGCCCGTTAATCTGAAAAAATATATAGGCCATAGAGAAAAACAATACCTTTTCCGATTCCGACAGCAGATTAATTCTTATTTTTTTGCGTTTATCTTCTTATTTCATAATTTATATGTATCTTTGCCGCCGGATATGACACAACGCTCACGAACGCTGACAAGAGCATGCGCTGCCATGCTGCTTACCGTGTTTATGGCTTATTATGCCATAATCTCGGTGTATGCCCACGTGCATGTGGTCAACGGCGTGATGGTGGTTCACTCACATCCCTTTAAAGACAAGCACAGCCACCCTACGGGGCAGACGCTCGTGCTGCATCACCTCACACATTTTAATTCGCTCGAAGCCGGACCTGCCGCCGGGATTGAGGCGCCCGACGTGAAACTTATTCACACATGCTACAGCGAATATGCAGTGGCACACGCCACGCCCGACTACAATTCGGGCATATATCTGCGCGCGCCTCCCGTTTCTTCATTTTCATAAATCATTTTATCCCGAAATCGGCCGTTGGCATTCGATTGGATTTTTGTTTTGCATTGGGCTGACTGACGTATGACTTTTTGCCGGCATGGTGAACTATGCCTGCGAAAAAGCAGACGGCATGACGGCAACAAGAAAGCGAAAATACGGCCGGTAAGGTTATATCCTATGGCATTAATAACCTCCAAACGGCCCGATGACCGATCAGGGTTTATCTCAACATTATTATTTATGCTGTGACGACGCAGGCATGCCGTGCCGTCATGGCCGGATATTACGCATTTTTTAAGAAATAAATGAAGAAACTAATATTACTTTTTCTGGCGGGCCTGCTGTGCCCGCTGGCAGGGATGGCCCATCCCGTTGAACCAAGTACGGTGAAAGAGGGCAACATCATAACAGGACACGTCATTGAGAAAGGAACAGAGGAAAACCTGGCCTACGCCACGGTGCTGATTGTGGAAAACGGCATGGGCACCGTTACGGGCGACGACGGCCACTTCCGCCTGAAGGATGTGCCGGCAGGCAAATACACGCTGAAAGTGCAGCTCATGGGCTATGCCTCGCAGACCAAGACCGTTGTGGTGAGCAACGAATATACCGTTGACCTACACTTCGTGATGGAGAAAGAGGACATCATGATGGACGAGGTGGTTGTCTCGGCCAACAGAAACGAGACTAACAGAAGGGTGGCTCCGGTGGTGGTGAACGTGATGAACAGCAAGCTGTTCGAGACGGTCAACTCTACCGACCTTGCCAAGTCGCTCAGCTACCAGTCGGGACTGCGCGTGGAGAACAACTGCCAGAACTGCGGCTTTCCGCAGGTTAGGATCAACGGTCTTGAGGGTCCTTACTCGCAGCTGCTCATCAACAGTCGCCCCGTGATGAGTGCGCTGTCGGGCGTGTATGGGCTGGAACAGATACCCGTAAGCATGATCGAGCGCGTAGAGGTGGTGCGCGGCGGAGGCTCGGCGCTGTTTGGCGCCAACGCCGTGGGCGGCACCATCAACATAATAACCAAGGACCCTATAGACAACTCGTTCCAGGTAAACTCTACGATGTCGAACCTCGGCGGCAAGACATGGGAGCAGTATTTCGGCGCAAACGCATCGCTCGTGTCGAAGGACCGCACCTACGGCGTGGCATTCTATCAGGCTTACAGAAACCGCAACCCTTATGATGCCGACGGCGACGGCTTCTCCGAGCTGGGCAAGCTCAACATGAACACCTTCGGACTGAGGGGATATTACCGCCCCACGCAGTTCAGCCGCCTGAGCATCGAGTATCACACCACCAACGAATTCCGCCGCGGAGGCAACAAGTTTGACCTGCAGCCGCACGAAACCGACATAACCGAGCAGACACGCCACGTGATAAACAGCGGCGGACTGACCTACGACATATTCATGAACGAATACAAGCACAAGCTGTCGCTGTACGGCTCGGTGCAGCATACCGACCGCAACAGCTACTATGGCGCGGGCATGGACGCCAACGCATACGGCACCACTGACGACCTTACGGCAGTGGGCGGAGCCATGTACTCGGGCAACTTCGACCGTCTGCTGTTTTCGCCTGCCACGCTGACGGGTGGCTTTGAATATCAGTTTAACGGACTTCACGACGTCATGACGGGCTACGGCCGCGACCTGAAACAGTATGTGAGGATTGCCGGGGCGTACCTGCAGAACGAATGGAAGATGAGATATCTGACGCTGCTTGCCGGATTCAGGCTCGACAAGCACAACCTTGTGGACAACGTGATATTCAGTCCGCGCGTCAACCTGCTGTGGAAACCCACCGACAGGCTGCAGGGCCGACTGACATGGTCTACCGGATTCAGGGCGCCACAGGCTTACGACGAAGACCTGCACGTGGCTGCCGTGGGCGGCGAGGCGATGATGATAAAGCTGGCAGACGGACTGAAGCCCGAACGCTCAAACAGCTTCAGCGGCTCGGTTGACTGGGCTTTCAATCTGGGACACTTCAGCTCTAACCTGCTCATAGAGGGCTTCTATACCATGCTCAACGACGTGTTCTATCTCGAAGAGACAGGATTCGACGAGACCACGGGCACCAAAATACAGGAGCGCCGCAACGGCCACGGGGCAAGAGTCTACGGAGCCAACATCGACTATAAGATAGCTCACGGCAAGGAGGCGCAGCTGCAGCTGGGCTTCACCGTGCAGCAGAGCCGCTACACCGAGGCGCTGGCATGGAGCAGCGACCCCGACGTGGCGCCCACAAAACGCATGACGCGCACGCCCGACTGCTACGGCTACTTCACCTTCACGTCGGCTCCGCTCAAAAACTTCGACTTCGCCGTGTCGGGTGTCTATACGGGCAGCATGCTCGTGCCCCACTTCGCGGGATACATAGAGAAAGACAGAATGGAGAAGACGCCCGACTTCATGGACCTAAACCTGAAGCTCAACTACACCTTCGTGCTGAACGACCATCTGAAACTGCAGCTCAACGGCGGCGTTAACAACATATTCAACGCCTTTCAGAAGGACCTTGACAAGGGTGCCGACCGCGACTCGAAATATTTCTATGGCCCCACTCAGCCGCGCACGCTGTTCATAGGCGTCAAGATATTCAACTGACACTAACGGCCGCAATTATCGGCCGCAACCATGCCCTGCCCCGCTACACACAGCATCTGCCGCAACAGCCATGCAGCAATGGTGCATGTGTAGAGGGGCATTTCGTCTGCACAAGCCAGACTGATGACAACGAAACGGAACAGAAACGCCAGCTCCACGAAAGAAAAGTCTTTACATTTTTCATGTACAGAGTTTTCTTTAAAATAGAAAACGGACTTATAACGGATGTTAAAGAGACAGACCATTAAGTCTTCAGGATTTAACTTTGATTTACAATTAACACCGTCTGACACCCCCAGACCAATGGTTTTTATGCCCTTAATCAGGCTTTTTAGAGACACAAGTCTATGACTTACGAGGCAAAAACCTATTGTTTTTCATCCGTAAGTGGCCGAGTTATATTTTTTAACATTCACGCCCCGACGTCTCTTTCGGTATAAATCACACTATATCAACAACTTAACAAAATCATTAAAATTTCAGCGTTTTTCCGTCCGAAAGCCGTGTCTGCGCTGACGGAGGCCATTCTGAGAGCGTCAAAATCAAAAAGTTTTCTGTCTGACCTATCATCAATATGCTGCCTGCAACTGATGCAGAATGCCAACATGCCATGGGCACGACCGCAGCCATAAGCCGGAATGACATGAGGCAGACGGAGCCGTGGAGCCGCTGCAGAACGGGCAAACAGAACCGGCACGACAGGACTGAAAAACAATAACCACAGGATCTACGCTGCTCACCAATAATCTGACACACAGACATTTTCATCACTTAATTCTTGCACAGATGTTTTTTTGTTATTATCTTTGCAAGACAAGTTTATACGAGCTATATACGGCAGTCTGACGCCATTGGACACGGATGCCTGCATCACGGCGCCGGCTGACTATCACCTTACATTTTGTTAATCTCTAAACAACTTACAGAATCAAAAAAATTAACACCATATAAAGATGAAATCCCTGTTGCGCCTTATATTGCTGATAACGTTATTACCCGCTGTCGCCGCGGCCCAGCCCGACATGATAGTGGAGCACTACACCAAGGAGAGCGGACTGCCAAGCAACACGGTGTACTGCGCGCAGAAAGACGGCGACGGCTTTGTGTGGTTCGGCACATGGCACGGCCTGTGCTCGTTCGACGGCACTACGTTCACGCCCTTCATAACACGCACCAACCACAGGTCGGACATGCCGCCGCGCAAGGTGCGCAACATCATAGGCGACAAGAACGGATATCTGTGGATACGCAACACGGACAACCATCTGTATATGTTCAACAAGTATGACGAAACCTACCACGACATATACAACGAGCTGAAAAAGCAGTCGCGCAACGTGCAGGTGATAAAGATACAGGCCATGGACAACGGCCACATAATGCTGCTGACGCGCAACAAGGACGTGTTTGAGGCATACGTCAACGAGGAGAAGAAGATTGAGGTGAGAAAGATATTCGACTCGCGGCGCCACATCGACCCTGCCACAATGAAACTGAAGACCAACATTCTGGGCGAAAACAGCCGCTATGTCTACTGGATAAGCAGGAGTCTGGTGCTCAACATCGTTACGAAGAAAAACAGCGCCCCGCTGCTGGGCAGGATAAAAGACAGAGACATAACGTGCTTCAAGAAAAAGAAGCAGTATCTGTGCATCGGAACAGCACGCGGCATCCTGTATATCATCAACACTGCCAACGGTCACACCGACCAATATGCCTTCAAGGGGATGCAGTCGGCCGTGTCGAGCATAAACATCATCGACGGCAAGGTGTACTTCACCACGAAAGACGGGCTCTACTCCTTTGCCAGAGGCTCGGCACCGAGGCTCATAACATCGCAGGCATCGGGCATCACGCAGTCGTTCACCGACAAATATAACAAGCTGTGGCTGTGCTCCGGCAGGGGCCTGCTTATATGCCACGACCCCAAGACAGCCACGTCGCAGACGTTCACCATGCCCACAGACAGCCTGTTTGCCGAGATGAAGTTCAGAGACACTGGTGCCAACGGCCTGTTCATACTGATGCGCAACGGCGAGGTGTGGCGCTACAACCATCAGACAAGGATGGTGCAGAACATCAACCGGCAGAAAGACTTCAGCAACTACACGTCGGAGCCTCACTTCTTTGACATCGACATCGACGCAAACGGCATCCTGTGGCTGTCGTCCACCAGCAGCGGTGTCTACAAGGTGTGCTTCCCGCGATACAACTTCAGGTTTATGTTCCCGCAGATGCTCATTACCGACAACGACAGCGACAACAACGGCATACGCGCCGTATATCAGGCACGCAACGGCGACCTCTGGATAGGCACGCGCAAGGGCGAGCTGTTCTGCATGGACCTGAAGACCAGGAACATAAAGCGAAAGTTCGGCAACAACGAGATAGGCCCAGTCTACCACATAATGGAAGACAAGAAGGGCAACTACTGGTTCTCTACAAAGGGCGCCGGACTGATAAAGGCCACGCCCGACGCCATGGCGCCACAGGGACTGCGCATAACACGGTATACCAACAAGCGGGGCGACCGCAACTCGCTGAGCAGCAACCGCGTGTATTACACCTATCAGGACAGCCACGGGCGCATATGGGTGTGCACCTTCTACGGCGGACTGAACCTCATAGAGGAACGCGGCGGCAGAATAATATTCAGAAACAAGCGCAACGGGTTCAGGCAGTATCCGCGCTACGAGCTATACACCGACGTGCGCTCCATAACCGAAGACCGCAACGGACGCATGTGGGTGGGCACAACGGACGGACTGATGTCGTTCGACGGAAAGTTCAGCAAGCCGTCTGACATAAAGTTTGAGACCTACCGCGAAAGCCACAAGTCGGGAATAACCGACAACGACATCTTCACGATGTATAAAGACCACAAGGGATATATCTGGATGGGCATATTCGGCAGCGGCCTCAACAAGATAGAATATTACGACGAGAAGAACCGCCAGCCCGTGCTGAAGACATACATGATAAACGAGAAGCAGGGCGGCGACGTCATATCGTCTATCGTCGAGGACAAAAGCCACTGCCTGTGGATATGCACCGAGAACGGACTGGCAAGCATGAAGCAGGGCTCGTCTTACCTGAAGAGCTACGACAGGTTTGCGGGCTTCCCCGAGGTGAACATCGAGGACAACACGTCGATATGCCTGCACAACGGCACCATTCTGATAGGCAGCCGCCAGGGCCTGCTGTCGTTCGACCCTGAGGCAGTAAGAAACGACAACGACGCCCGATACCCCACCTTCATAACCAACTTCAAGGTGGTCAACCGCGAGCTGTGGGACTTCAACCCGCCGATATTCGAAGGCTCGCTGAAGTATGCCGACAAGATTGTGCTCGACCACGACCAGTCGACATTCACCATTGAATTCTCAGCCCCCTACTACGCCGACAACAGCCTTATACCCTACACCTACATACTCGACGGATACGAAGACGAGTGGCACAACAGCGGCACCAACCGCATAGCCTCGTATGCCAACGTGCCGCCGGGCCACTATAAGTTCAGAGTTAAGGTCAACGACAACAACTCGCCCGAACGCGTCATCGAGATAATCATCAGTCCGCCGTGGTGGGCCACATGGTGGGCTTACACCATATACACCCTGCTGGCGTTGCTGGCTCTCTACGGTGCGCTGCGTCTCGTGATGTACATGATAAAGATGCGCAACGAGGTGTATATCAACGACCGCCTGGCCGAACTGAAGATACGCTTCTTCACCAACGTCAGCCATGAGCTGCGCACGCCGCTGTCGCTCATAAAGGGCCCGATAGAGGAACTGAAGAACACCGAGAAGCTGAGCCCTACGGGCAAGGAGTATATTAGCCTCATCGACCGCAACGCGCGCAAGATGCTGCAGCTGGTAAACCAGATACTCGACTTCCGCAAGATTCAGAACGGCAAGATGAAGATGCACGTGTCGTATGTCGACCTCAACAGCATGATAGAGCAGCTCATGCAGGAGTTCAGGATGCATGCCGAAGAGCGCGACATAGCCTTCGTGTTCGACAAGGCTGAAGAACACGTTACGGCATGGTGCGACGCCGAAAAGATAGCCATAGTGCTCAACAACCTGCTGAGCAACGCCTTCAAGTACACCGGCGAGGGAGGCAAGATATGCATAGCGCTCGAGCACGACTACGACAGGCACATGTGCACGATAAGGGTTGAAGACGACGGAGTGGGCATACCCAAGTCGCAGCTCGAGGTGATATTCGAGCGCTTCTCGCAGGCAAGCAACAAGACGTCTGACGACAACGCCTATGCCGGCACGGGCATCGGCCTTTCGCTGTCGAGAGAGTATGTCAATATGCACCACGGACGCATATGGGCCGAAAACATCGACGGCGGCAAGGGTGTGGTGTTCTCTGTTGAACTGCCTACTGGCCGCGAACACTTCGACGAGAAGGACATCGAGGTCTACTTCGACGACAACACTGCTGGCAGCAAGACAGCTGACGAGGCCGAAGCAGAACAGGACACGCAGGAGCAGAAAGCGGAAGAGCCGCAGGACGACCTGCCTACGATAATGCTCATAGAGGACAACATCGACATGTGCCGCATGCTGCAGCTGCAGCTGCGAAGCAACAAATACAACGTGTTTACGGCACACGACGGCGAGGAAGGACTGAAGAAAATTTATCAGTACCACCCCGACATAATAATAACCGACCTCATGATGCCGGGCATGGACGGCATGGAGCTGCTGCGCAACGTAAGACAAGACTTCAACATCAGCCACATACCCGTCATCGTGCTCACGGCAAAGAACACCGAGGAAGACAAGCTGACATCCATAAAGAGCGGAGCCAACGCCTTTATAACAAAGCCCTTCAGCAGCAGTCACCTCATGGCCAGAATAAACCAGCTGCTCGAGGAGCAGCGCATCTTCCAGCGCAAGATGGTGGTGCAGACCACCGTGGAGAACACGGCCGAGGCAGCCAACGACTCTTACGAACAGCACCTCGTGAAGAAGGACATCGAGTTTGTACACAAGATTCATGAGATTATTGAGGAGAACCTCAACTCTAACGACTTCAACATCGACACCATAGCCGGCACGATAGGTCTTAGCCGCTCTGCCTTCTTCAAGAAGCTGAAGAGCCTGACGGGCTTTGCCCCGGTAGACCTCGTAAAGGAGATAAGGCTGACCAAGGCTGCGCGCCTCATAGAGACTACCGACGACAGCATAACAGAGATAGCCTACTCTGTGGGCTTCCGCGACGCAGGCTACTTCGGCAAGTGCTTCCGCAAGAAATATGAAATGACGCCAAAGGAATACAGAGCCGAAAAGCGTCAGGCGCAGCAGCAATAGCATAGCCGGAACTACGGCACGAAATAAAGCTATGACACGAAATAAGACTTAAAAGCAAGCTAAGGAATTGCACTAAACAGCACTCTGCATCAGCCTGCCTTCCGTCCCATTCGTTTATATTAACCGGAATGGACGGAAGGCACGTTGATTATATATAAACAGACAGCACGACAAAACTAGCTTTCTTTCCAATATTGCAATAACATCGCTACGACAGCAAATCCTCTATGATAAAAGTACATTTTTTTGCTTTAAAAGAATAAAATTACAGTTTATTTTCATATATTTGGAGTGCCGTACAACGGAACGGACAACGATGACGATGTGGACGGCGAAGTGCTCATTGAAAAGCGGAACAACATCTGGAATACGACTTACCTCTTCAACGCGAAGGAGAAACCTCGTTTTCGTCAACACCGGACACACAAAGAAAGACGGAACGACAGATGAGAAAACCCATGAGCGCAAACTGAAATGGGACGAGGAGAACCGTCTGCTGGCCTCTGACGACGACGGATTCGTGACCAACTACTGGTATGACGCTGACGGCGAGCGCACGGTGAAGACCAGCGGTGAGAGCGAGCAGGTGTATGTGAACTCCGGGTTTGCCGGCGGACGCACCAACACGGCTAAGTTCTCCCTCTACGTGAGCCCTTATCTCGTGGCAAATCAGGGCGGACGCTACACCAAGCACATCTATATAGGCTCACAGCGCATTGTATCCAAGATAGGTGACTTCGCATCCTACGGCGCAGATCCGAGGCGCATAGAGTACGCCGGCAGCGAGGCTGACGCGGTAAATGTGGACTATGATGTTAAATATAGTTAACAACTGCAGGCAATCAAAGAAAATTATGCTACATTTGGGGTGCCGTACAACGGAATGGACAACGACGACTATGTGGACGGTGAAGGATTCTGCTGTGACGACGGCACGATGGAAGCTGCCATGGCTCAGGCCAACGCACCGGAGGACAACTTCCAGGAAGGCGACGCCTACGAGGACCTGCAGTTCTACTACCATCCCGACCATCTGGGCAGCAGCAGCTACATCACCAACCTGGACGGAGAGGTGGTACAGCACATAGAGTACGTGCCGTTCGGCGAAGTGTTCATTGAAGAGCGGAATAACATCTGGAATACGCCTTACCTCTTCAACGCAAAGGAGTTCGACGAGGAGACGGGACTGTATTACTATGGTGCAAGGTACTATGACCCGAGACTGAGTTTGTGGATGAGCGTAGATCCTATCTCTAATTATGACCCACTGAATAGTGAGAATTTTTTAGATGGACAGCATAATGGAGGTATATATAATTATGCAAATCTAAATCCTTATGTATATTGTTATAATAGAAGTACCGTTTATATAGATCCTAATGGGAAACAAGGTTTTAGTGGTGCACTCTTTGGAGGATTTATTGGAGGATTCACAGAGTATGCTTCTATAGTCGGTTCTAAGATGTTATTTGAAAATATGACCTTTAAGGAAGCAAACAAAGCTATAGGATTGCGTGATATGGCAAGCATTACAATAAGTGCAGGATTAGGAGCTGCTTCAGGCATTATTGACAATGGCATATCAAGAATGACCAATTGGATAGCAAAACCTACAAATAGAAAAATCGTAACGAAACTTCTTGAAAAAGGCATAGATATGGTGGGAGAAGCCCTCAGTCAATATATAGGAAGTGGGAAAATAAGTATCTCATCTATGTTAGTAGGAGCGCTAGCAGAGGTCGGCATGGGTAAGTTAATTGGTGAGCAATATGTAAAGAAAGCCTTAGGGGAAGCTACAGATGCTGTAAGTGCTGCTGAAAAAAGGTTAGCGGACTTAAGCAAGAGAAGGCATCCTAATGCAAAGTTGATACATAAGGCCCAAGAAGATCTTAACAGTGCAAAGCAATTTTACGGAATAATTAAAGGGTTAGATATTGGAAGTGAAACTGCAAAGAAAACAGTTTCAAAAGGTGCTTCAGATAGAGTTAAATAACAAAATAAATCACGACATCTTTATTGGATGTCGTGATTTACTCAAAAAACAAGAAAATGAAACATGTTACAAATAAGGAACTTATAAGTGCCATATTGGTAAATATTGGCTTATTAGCAGTTGCTGTCTGTATGTGGCTCATATACGACCGTAGACAAACGATAATCAAAAGTGAGGAACCAATACAAAATTATTCGGTACTGGAAGTTTATTGCCAAACCAGAAGAAATTCATCATCCATACTCATAGAGTTCAATGGTAAGCAATATTATGTAGAAGTTGACAGAGATAAATGCTTACAGTTCGATCCACAAAAAATAAAACTCTTCTATGACAAAGAAAGAGATAAAGTTTATGAAGAAAGTGGGGCGGTGGTAAGACATTTAGTACCTAATTTCATTCTATATTTATGCTCATGTATATGGTTATTTGTCGTAATAAAAAAAAGACTTAGTAGTAGTTGATTACATATTAGACATTAACGGCTTCAGCTGTAAAACCTGTATATGTATGATTCAGACGCTACACCAAGCACATCTATATAGGCTCACAGCGCATCGTATCAAAGATAGGTGACTTCGCATCCTACGGCGCAGATCCGAGGCGCATAGAGTATGCGGGCAATACATACACCTTATATTATATGGCCACAGTTCGTCGTCAGGCAAATAGATTTTAATTAAACAAGATGATTTATGCTCTCAGCCATCCTTGCTGGTCTTTTCGTACGTTTTTTCTTGACACAGCCCATTATGCCAGCGAAAAAGCAAACGGAAAGACTATTAAGATAAGGTAAAAGCACAGGCTGACCAATAACATAAAGCATTAACATTGCTGAATATTAATTACTGGTTGGGACATAAAAGACGGCAAACGGCATTGGAAAAGGTATGCTTTTAGATGATGAAACGTGGTGTTTTACGATGTAAAAGGACAGCTTTTACAAGCTGCATGGCCATGTTACGACGCAAAAAGGAAAAGAGATATGAAAAAGATTTTAAGAAAAAACTCATCACTCATCACAAAGCTGCATAAGAGCCTTGTAGTCAAGGCTTTAGAGTGTGACGAGTTGCATTTCCAACTCATCACATCCGAGGTGAACGGTCTGTTGCGTGATGAGTACGGAAAGCAACTCATCACAACTTAACAAGCTGTAAATCAGCACATTAAAAGCTATTGTGACGAGTGATGAGTTTATTAAGATAAGTTTTTTGTATCAGAGTCTTGCCGAATCACAATGGTCGCCAGTTTAGCGCTAATAAAAAAACGACGAAATGAATTTGGGTAATGATTTGCGAGATTCGGATAGTCACTACGTTATTTGAGCTGCGCTTATTGACATTTAAGCACAATTGGCCATTAGACCGCACATTGTTTTATCTGTTTTGTGTCTTCATGCTTTCAGCCCGTCTTTTAGTTTCTGAACGCTGATAGCCGATTAGGGTTAAAGCGCCTGTGCCCATTTTCGCAAAAGGCGTTTCGCATAATCGGGACGCACGAAAGTTAAATTTAGTTAATAGCATTTTTGCTTTTGATTACAAAGCAAATCAGTAATCGTTTAAAGAGAAAAACATCAGAAAATCTATTAACTTAATAAAATTAGCTTATGAAAAAAATTTTTACTTTAGTAGCAGTTGCACTTGCAGCAATGAGCGCAAACGCTCAGGATTATTATGCTGCTGCAACTTATGATGCAGACAAGAACGTAGTAATGGCAGAAGAATTCCAGAATGCTGTTATCGACACTCAGAACGGCAAATCTGTTGTTACCGTAGATCTTACAAATGTAACAATGACAGCAGTAGGCGGCACTACTCCTAAAGAAATAGACAAAGACGCAAACGTATCAGAATGGAATGCCATAGAATGGAAGACCGGCAACCAGGGCGACATCGAGTTTCCTTACGTACAGGGAACAGGTAACCCCTACGTTAAGCTTCTGGCAGAAGAAGTGATTACAGACGACCAGCCTACAGGCACATACCGTCCTGCATACGAATACTACGAGCCGGACGGAAGCAAGGGTCTGCCCGTGTCAGGACTCTACTATGAGTTCAAGGCTAAGGCTGAAGGAACTCTCGTACTCGGTGTATGGATCAACAAAGGTAACCGCAAGCTCTTCGTTGTAGACAAGGAGACACAGAAGGCTCTGACACCTAACGTAGACTATACTCTGGACGGATATGAGAACGGCGTGACAAACGAAGACGGCACAAAGGCTTACACCATGGGCATTCCTACAAAGGGAACAGAAGGTGACGACCTGTACATCTGGGGTGCAAAAGGCGGCGGCCAGGCAATCTGGGGATGGCTGAACATACATATGAAGGCTGACCAGACCTACATGGTGTTCCTGCACAGCGCACAGATTGGTGTAAGCGATGTTGAATTTGAAGCCGGCACAAGCGGCATCAACGACATAACAAACAACACATTTGACGCAGATGCTCCTGTATACAACCTTGCCGGACAGCGCGTAAGCAAGGATGCGAAGGGCATACTGATTCAGAACGGAAAGAAGTTCATCAGAAAATAAGCCTGATGACGATTGTGTACGAATCGTACGTAAACCAATAAACATCTTTTATACATAACGCACAAATAATCTTCCTAAAGACAGCACGCCTGTCATTAGGAGGATTATTTGCTTTTGGGGGATATGATTAATCCTGACTCTGCTAATCACAGTTTTTCTTTATGACTTGCCACTCCGGCAGCTGCACCATACCACTGTTCTTTTTGACGAGATGCCCGCAGACACACCAAACGGGCGCAAACGGACAAACAGAAGCATGCCATATCTAATGCGGACATCAAAACACAACCGGAAAAACTCATACATGAAGGATAAAAAAAACATATATTTTCTATGTCTGCCATGCGACAAATATGCACCATCCGAAACGTATCATGTTATAAATCAGCCGTTTACACCAGAAGCAAAAGCGACAAATGGTTTAATGCAACCTTTTGTTTTTATTTTTTATTATATTTTGGTTACATTTTTCTATTATATCCGTCAAAGAATTGTAAAGGAGAAAATATGCCCTGATGCCATGGGCAAGACATACTTGAAAAAACAAATTTAATTATATTGTATAACATTAATAAAAACATTCTTATGAAGAAAAATCATTTTTCACTACGAAGAAAGGCATACGCCCTGATGTCGCTTGCGGCAGGCGTGCTGCTCTTTGCTTCATGTGCGCAGGATGGTTTCGACGAAGAAAGCTTCGACAGCGGTGTATACAACACACAGCTTGAGGCTCCTTCAACAGACGACATCCAAATCACGGCAAGCGCAGATGGAACACAACAGACCATCAGCTGGCCGGTAGTCTATGGTGCAGGCGGCTATCATGCCATCCTGACTAACACTACTGCAGGAGAAGTATTGGTAGACTCTGTCTACGACGGCACTTCATTCGCCGTAGCACGTGTTGAGGACAACAACTACGAACTGTCTCTGGAGGTTCTCGGCAACGAGGAAAGAAACAACACAGGCTGCGACCCTGTAATCAAGACTTTCAACACCTTTGCCGTTGCATTTGCAACAATTCCTTCAGGAAGCGACCTCTGCGAATACTTCCAGAACAACCCTATACCTGAAGGCAACGAAGAGGAACTCGTATACGACCTTGAGGAAGGCGGACAGTATACAGTTTCAGGAATTCTTGACTTTGGCGGAAACAAGATACAGCTGCGCTGTACAAACGACCAGAAGAGACCTACAATCACTTATGGTGAACAAGGAACAATACGCACATCAGCTCCTCTGAAACTGAAGAGCCTCAACTTTAACTGCAGCGCATCTGCAAACGAGGCAATAGGACTGAGCGAGACACCTGACGAGAGCATAAAAGGCGCAACAGGCAGCGGCGACTACTACAACATAATGGGTACGCTGCATATCACAAGCTGTAACTTTGAAGGAGTGAACGCCCAGTTTATACACGACAACAACAAGAAATATTGTATTGAGACATGTGTCATTGACAACACTGTGGTGAAACTGACATCTACAGCATCAAGCGGCGTAAACAGCAATGCCATAATCTACTTCAAGTCAGGATTCATCAACAATCTGACCGTACAGAATTCTACATTCTGGAACGCCGGCGACTCTGATGCAAAATACTTCATACAATACAACAACTCAGGACGCTGCGACCGTGCCGGATACACATCTAACAGCGTAAACATCAAGAACAGCACATTCTACAACATCGCAAAATCAGGACAGTGGGCTAACTACAGCGGATTCAGTGGCAAGGCAACATCAGTATTTGTACTGACAAACACAATATTCGTTGACTGTGCCAAGGAAATAGCACGTCGCTTCATCGGCGGTAACTTCAGCACAAGCCCGTCATACACATTCCTTAACAACACTTATCTGCAGGATGCTGCCACAGACACTTATGACAATGAAGAGAACTACGACAAGAGCGGCACTGCAATAAAGAGCAACCCGCAGTTTGCAGACCCGGCAAACGGCGACTTCACTGTCAACGGAGGCGAACAGCTGTCTAAGAGAACCGGCGACCCGCGCTGGCTTCCGGCTGCAGAATAATAATCGATAACAAAAGAAAAACATAAGATATGAAAAGAAAATTCATAAAAGCTCTATGCTTCGGCCTCATGGTTTGTGCTGCCACACCGGCACTGGCACAAAGCCAGACGGTGAAGGGTACAGTCGTTGACGAAAACGGCGACCCTATCATTGGCGCATCTGTCCGCATAAGCGGCAAGGAGGGCACCGGTGTGATAACCGACATAAATGGTAACTACACCATCTCTGCACCCAAGGGCAGCAAGGTGACAATATCCTACATCGGATATCTTACACAGACTGTTGCTCCCGGCGGAAGAACACAAATGCAGGAAGACTCACAGAATCTTGAAGAAGTTGTCGTAGTAGGTTACGGTGTGCAGAAGAAGGCTCACCTGACCGGTTCTGTTGCAACTGTTCCGATGGACGAGATTCAGGACATGACCTCAAGCGGTCTGGCAAGCAGTCTGTCAGGACTTGTCAACGGTCTGAGCGTAAGCGGCGGCGACACCCGTCCGGGCGAAAATGCAACAATGTATATACGTGACACCAACTCGCTCGGCGACGTAGGTAGCGTGGCACAGCAGCCTCTGTTCGTCATCGACGGATACATCTATCCTAACGACGTAAAGGTGGGCAACTCAACACAGAACCTCGGTGCAGAGGCATTCAACAACCTCGACCCGGCAGAAGTGGAGAGCATCTCTGTGCTGAAGGACGCTTCAGCAGCCGTCTACGGTGCACGTGCGGCCAACGGTGTTATCCTCGTTACCACAAAGAAGGGTAAGCTCGGCGCACCGCGCATCTCTTACAGCGGTACATTCGGTTTCACAGACGCCGTATCACATCCCAAGATGCTGAGCGCATACGAGTATGGCCGTCTCTACAACGCTGTTGCAGCAGCCGACCCGAAGAACACATCGCTCAACCATCTTACAGACCTCTATCAGGCAGACGAGCTCAACGCCATGAAGGGCCTCAACTACGACCTGCTGGACAAATACTGGGAGACAGGCGTTACGATGAAGCATAACGTAAACCTCAGCGGAGCAACTGACCGTGCAAGCTATTTTGCAAGTCTTTCTTACTTCGACCAGGACGGTAACCTCGGCAACCTTGACTACAACCGCTGGAACTACCGTGCAGGAGTAGACGTTAAGGTAAGCCAGTGGCTGGGTGCAAACCTCAGTGTATCAGGCGACTACGGAAAGAAGAACACACCTTACATCAAGGTTGGCGGTACTTCTAACGAAAAAGACTACAACATCCTGCTCACACGTCCGCGCTATATTCCGGAGTATGTCAACGGCCTGCCAATCGCAGCATACGGAATAAGCAACACTCAGGTGGACGATGACCAGAACTACTCATTCTCTGAACTGAGAAACAACGGCGACTACAGCCGCACGATGAACTCTAACATCAACATTCAGGGAAGCATAAACTACGACTTCGGATGGAGCAAGATACTGAAGGGACTGAAGCTGAGATTCTCTTACTCAAAGAGCATCAACACAGACAAGACCAACCAGTATGGCTCTGAATACAAAGTGTACACAATGCAGACACGCCCCGGAAGCGGAAGCCACCTGTATACTCCGGTAGAAGGTCAGGACTACAGCCAGTTTATCACTGAAAACAACCTGCTGCCCCATACAATAGCCAACGGTGACCCGTCACAGCTTAACCGCTCTATGACACGTACAGACAACTACCAGATGAACTTTACGGCGTCATATAACAGAGACTTCGGCGAGCACAGCATCGGAGCATTATTCTCAATAGAGAAATCAGAAGCAGAGAGCGAGTATCTCTATGCCATGGTTTCAGACCCCTACCCCTTCACAACAGGACAGTCAAACTCAGCTGAGGGCGAGACAAAGGTTATAACCTTCACCCGCAGCGAGTCAGGAACTCTCTCTTACATCGGACGTATCAACTATGCATACGCCAACAAGTATCTGGCAGAATTCCTTATCCGTTCTGACGCTTCAACGAAATTCGCCCCGGTAAACTATTGGGGAGTATTCCCGTCATTCAGCGCAGGTTGGGTAATGTCTGAAGAAAAATGGTTCAAGGAGGCTCTTCCATGGGTAGACTTCCTGAAAGTTCGCGGATCATTCGGTATGACAGGACGTGACAACACAGCCGCATGGCAGTGGATGCAGGTTTACGCCCAGGACGCCAACCGCGGTCCGGTGTTCGGTACAGGCATCGCAAACGAAAGCGAGAACCGTATAACCATCAACAAGAACAACTCTGCCGTAAACAAGGATGTTCACTGGGATAAGGTTTACAAAGCCAACTTCGGTCTCGACTTCACCGTACTTGACAACCGTCTGAGCGTTACTTACGATATGTACCGCGAGTGGAACCGCGACATGCTGATGAACATCAGCCAGGCTATCGAGGGAACAATCGGTACACAGTCGGCAGCAGTAAACCTTGGTGAGATGGACAGCTGGGGCTACGAGTTGAGCGCTACATGGCGTGACAAGATCGGCAAGGACTTCAAATACCGTATCGGCCTCAACACAGGCTACAGCGACAACAAGGTGCTGAACATGGACTTCGCCACAGATTATATCTATCGTCAGATACAGCGCGGCGGACGTACAGACATCGGTCTGTGGGGTATGCAGTGCATCGGCATGTTCCGTTCATTCCAGGATATTGAGGAGTATTTCGACAAATACAACATCACATCTTACCTCGGAATGAGCAAAGACGAGGTTCGCCCGGGTATGCTTATATATAAGGATGTACGCGGACCGCAGCAGGAAGACGGAACATACGCAGGACCTGACGGCGTGGTAGACAAGGACAACGACCAGGTATGTCTGTCTAACCGCAACAATCCTTACAGCGTTACAATGAACCTCGGCGCCGACTACAAGGGATTCTCTCTCACAGCCCAGCTGAGCGCTTCATGGGGTGGATACAGCTTCGTTGACGCTTCTGCACTGAAGTCAGGCTCAGGCGTAGACGACCTCGAGTTCACCAACATGCCTTCATTCTGGAATGTTGACAACATGTACTCATATCAGGACATATACGATGCAGCCGGCAACCTCGTAGTAGCTGCCAACCGCAACGGAAGCCTGCCTAACCTCGCTTACCAGAGCGTCAACGCCATAACATCATCATTCTGGAGAATAAGCGGAACACGAGTAAAACTGAGCCGTCTGACACTGGCCTACACTATTCCGTCAAGCCTCGTGAAGAAGATTGGTATACAGTCAGCCCGCGTAAACGTTACAGGCCAGAACCTGCTGAGCTTCTATAATCCTTATCCAGACAACTTCATGGATCCGATGTGCAGCTACGGTTCTTATCCTACACTGCGTCAGTTTACAGTTGGAGTAAATCTTACATTCTAAGAAAATATAACCGTTTAATAGAATTTTATCAATGAAAACAAATATAATAAAAGTGTTCGGACTTGGCCTCATCGCAAGCATGACCATCACATCATGTAGTGATGACTTCCTTGAGGAAAAGAAGAACTACGATAACGTAAATACAGGTATTTACGACACAGAAGAGGGATGCCTGCGCCGTGTATACGACGTTTACAGCTGGTGTCTGCCTACGGTGAACAGCGACCCCACATGGCAATATCCTTCTACAGGAAGCAACGACACTCAGGCCAAGTCGACTGAGGAGTACAGCGGCTTCGGAGCATTCGTTGACCCGCAGAACCCGCTGTCTGTAATGAGCGGAACATCTGTTCCTGACTATTTCTTCGGTACTCCGAACAACATTCAGAACAACGCATGGGGACGTATCCGCAACATCAACGACGCCATTGAAGGCATCTCAGGCGGCGCCCTCTCACAGGAGAAGAAGGACGAATATCTCGGACAGCTCTACTTCTTCCGTGCATGGTGCTACTATAACCTCGTGAAATACTACGGAGGTGTGCCTATCGTAACTGAGGTTCAAGACCCTGTTGAAGGTGTGGTTAACCCTCGCCGTTCAGCAAAGGCTTGTATCGACTTCATCCTCAGCGACCTTGACCAATCAGCCAAAATGCTTGCTGACAAGACTATGAACGGCGGCTGGTCGAGCGACGAATGGGGTATGGTAACAACAGGAACAGCCCTCGCGCTGAAAGGCCGTGTGCTGCTGCTGTGGGCTAGCCCGCTGTTCAACCGTGCCAACGACGAGACACGCTGGAAGAACGCATACACACAGATGAAGGCTGAGCTCGACTCTATCAACTCTTGCGGCTATGGTCTGTTCACATCTACAAACAACGTAAACGGTTCTGACTTCGCACTGCAGTTCAACCAGAGCGACAAGAACCCTGAGGCTGTGTTCGTAACTCTCTACAACACTGTACAGGCCGGCGACGGTCAGAAGAACAGCAACTGGGAGCGCTACATCCGTCCGAAAAACACAACAGGTTCTGGCAAGAACGCTTCTGCAATGCTGATAGACATGTTCCCGATGGCTGACGGTAAGCGCCCGGCTTCTGCCGACACTTACACAAAGCTCGAAGCTTCGTCTATGACATACGACCGCGAACATCCGTTCATGAACCGCGACCCGCGTTTCTACCGCACATTCGCATTCCCCGGCTTCCGCTGGGCTTACAACGGCAACAGCAGCGTTCAGGAGGCTGATCCTAACAACCCGCTGTATGACGACGGAAAGAACTATGAACTCTGGAACTATGTATGGTATACAGACCTCGACGACCAGGGCGACCCTGAGAGCGGAAACGACTATGGTGCAGACAACCTGCTGACAAACTGCTCTGGCGTTTACGTGCGCAAGCGTTCTGACGACTACGATGTAAATACAAACTCTATGTACACCTTCACCGGTACAGCAAGCAACGGCGGATTTGCTTATTCAGCTCAGCCTTACATCGAGCTCCGCTACGCAGAGGTGCTGCTCAACCTTGCTGAGGTTGCATGCGGTGCTGGCGAGCTGACAGACGCCGTAAGCTATCTGAAGCAGGTTCGTGCCCGCGCAGGCTACACCGGCGAGAACAATTACGGACTGCAGAGCAACCTTGAGTCAGACCAGGCTGCATGTATGTCGGCCATTCTCTATGAGCGCCAGATAGAGTTTGCATACGAGGGCAAGCGTTTCGACGACCTTCGCCGCTGGATGCTCTATGATGGTGGTGCAACAAAGGTTGAGGGTGCGCCTTCAACATGGACACTGACAGGATGGGGCGGCAACACATGTACATGGCTCGGCTTCAAGCAGCTCAACGGACAGCGCCGTGAGAACATGGAATTCCGCGTAGCCGACAAGTATGGTGTTGGCGGAACAACAGCCGACAGCGACCCGCTGCTGAAGAACGGCGGAACACGCTGTGCAGCAGTAGACCTCCGCAAGGAGCTCAACCCGCAGCTGGAAACTCTGAAGACATGGTACAGCGACAACCTCGTTCGCAAGGACAAGAAGGGCGACTCTTACGACCAGAACAAGGTTAAGCTCTACATGAACTTCCTGCCTCGCTACTACTTCCTCGGACTGACACAGGGAGCACAGAACAACAACAAGGCTCTGGAGCAGACCATCGGTTGGGAAGACAGTCAGCACGGAGGTTCAGCCGGAACATTCGACCCGCTGGCAGACGAATAAACATAGCTAATCTATATAAGAAGAGGCATGCCGCAAATGGCATGCCTCTTTTTTATATCCATACACAAGGCTGACGGAGAAACATCAGACACGAGCCGCAGACACGCCGACTCCCACCGTGAGCCTGCACCACTCTCTGCCCTACCGACACATTCATGCATTCTGCAAGCAATTTACTTTATACCGAATGAAAGCCAACAGCCCTTGACCGCAAATTCTGCCCATGCAGACAACCTAAGCGGCACCGATCAGCACAAAGCAAAACCATGATGCGGCAAAATCAGAATGACATACTTGTAACAAAAGTCAAAAAACACCAGCTGACAAAACAAAATGTATATTATGAAAAGACTATTTTGCCTTAATTACATAGATATTTTGTAATTTTGCACCCTGAAAATGAGCATAGGTATGACTATTCGTCAAATTTCATTAAAATAAAGGCAAAAAGATTATGGAAGAAACTCAGCAGTCTGACTCCCTGGAGGTGTTACGCCGTAAACTCGACCTGCTGCTGCGCACCGGTCAGTTATTGATGGAAAGTTCGGCAGACACCAGCCGCATAATACGCAACATGGACCGCACGGCGGCATATCTGGGCCTGCCGGAAAAGAAGCTGCACATTCACATCACCTACAACATGCTGATGGTAAACCTCAGCGACAAGACCCATTCTTTCTCTAAATTTCAGCGCTGCGACAGGCACGGCATCAACATGGACGCCATATCTGCCATAAGCAAGCTGTCGTGGAGGGCCATCAAAGAGGACTATACCCTCGACCAATACGAGAAGGAGCTGGAAAGAATAAAGAACAAGAAGCGCAACTACAGCCCGTGGCTCACAGCCATAGGAGCCGGTCTGGCCTGCGGCGGCTTCTGCGTTCAGTTCGGCTGCGACTGGCCTGCGTTTATCTATTCTTCGATAGCAGCCATAGCAGGCTTCCGCCTTAGAGCATGGCTCAACTCGACAGGCTCCAACGAATACGTCAACATTGCCTTTGCAGCATTTTTCTCCACACTGCTGGCATGCCTGTCAGCATACATCTCGCTGCCGGTGATTGAGTCGCACATACCGTCGGCACTGATACCCTTCACACACAGCGACACACCTTGGCATCCGCTCATGGCCTGTGCCCTGTTCATCGTTCCGGGCGTACCGCTGATCAACTTTGTGAGCGACATGCTCGACAGCCACATCAGCATAGGCATAACGCGGGCCGTCAACACGCTCATGATAGTGGCGGCCATGTCGTTCGGCATAGTAATAGCCATCAAGGTGTGCGGCATAGACAACTTTGTGAAAGACCTCAGCATGACGCCACACAACAGCTATCTGGCCTATGCCGTGGCGGCAGCCATATCGGCCATGGGCTTCTCTATGATATTCAACATACCGCGGCGTCTGCTCTGGGTGGTGGCCATAGGAGGCATAATAGCCGTATGCACGCGTAACTTCGTGAACCTCGGACCGAGCAACGGCAACGTGGGACTCGACTGGGGCCTCATCCTTGGCTCGCTCATAGGCTCATCGCTCATAAGTATCATCTGCATAAAGGCCGTTCACATATTCCACACGCCTCACCACTGCCTGTCTATCCCGAGTGTCATCCCGATGGTGCCGGGCGTGCTCATGTACAGGGCTCTCTTTGCACTGATAGAAATGCACGGAGTGGTCGGCGAGCTTACCATCGCCATACATAACGGCATAAGGGCGTCACTGATTATTCTCTGCATAGCCATCGGCGTGGCCATTCCTAACATATTTGCACGCAAATGGATTGCACCTGAACGCCATAAGAAACTGATAAAGATGATAGCCGAGCGCAAAGTGAGAGGCAAGTTTGTCGACCTTGAACACATGAAATAACCTCTGAATCAGTGGCCACAGAGACTGCACGGAAGGTCTGAAAGACGGCCCGGCATGCCAGTTTCTGCAACATATAAAGAGAGGCCGGGGCTGATGTAAATATAAAAGGTGTCCTTTTGCACTGCGAAAGGGCACCTTTTGCGTTGTAAAAGGGCATCTTTTAGAGGCCAAAAGACGGCATTTTGCAACGCATTGAATATCAACATGTTATCACACAGAAGCAATCAACCTCAGCCATAACCCACTGATAGGGTTCAACAATGGCAGCCGCGACTGGATAATGAGGCCTGCTGCAAGCCCAAACGCGAATAGCCCGGCAGACCGAATACTGTCTGATTTTATAAGCAGACAGATGCTTTCTGCCGGGTATGTTACTCTTTCTGCCGGATTGCGGTCCGTCTGTTCTTGACGTAAGCAGCCATACCTGCGAAAAAGTCGTCGGCCATCCACATCATATTAAACTAAAAAATCCTGCCTAATCTCTATGACAGATTTGGGTTAAAAGAAAAAAATTGGCGCAGAATAATAAGTACAATAAAAAAACATACGCGTCGTTTTGTAAGTATAGGTAATTACTGAAACAAACAATTTGTCAATCTGATATGAAAAAAAATCTAACAAGCCGCTGCCTTGCCATTCTGCTGATAGCCGGATTGTGCACAGTTAAGGCCATGGCAGGCAAGGCAAAAAAAGAGGTTTACATTCCGATGGACTATTCGGCATGCGGATATCATGCGTCTGAAATAGCCATTCCGGATGTACGAAACGCTGTCTTCGTGGGCAGCGACGGGGCCGACTGCTACGAGAAACTGCAGCGCGCCATCAACTACGTGTCGGCACTGAAACCCGACAAGAACGGCCACCGCGGAGCCGTATTGCTGGGCGAAGGCACTTTCAGAATAAGCAAACCGCTGCGCATAAGCACATCGGGAGTGGTGATAAGAGGTGCCGGACGCGGCAAGACCACCATAATAAAGCAGGGCTATGACAGAGGTGCACTGCTCTATATCGAGGGCGGAATGAAGATGACTGGAGGCGACACCATTGCCGTCGCAGGCGAAAAGACCATGGCCGGAGCCACTACGCTGACGCTGGCATCTGCCGCCAAGATACAGAAAGGCAGCCGTATAAGAATTGTAAGGCCGTCGACAAAGGAATGGATAGCGTCGCTCTGCTGCAACGACTTCGGCGGAGGACTCGACTACACCGGATGGAAACCCACCGACATCGACATAACATGGGACAGAACCGTCAGCGCCGTAACCGGCAACAGCATAACGCTCGACGCGCCGATAACCACCACGCTCGACAAAAAATACGGCGGGGGCTTCGTTGTTACGGGATATAACAGCGCAGAGATAAGCGAATGTGGCGTTGAGAACCTTACTCTCATGTCGGAACACAACTCATGGAACCCTAAGGACGAGGACCACTGCTGGGACGCGATTTGGGCTGACAATGCGCGCGACTGCTGGGTAAGACGTGTGGAATTCAGGCACTTCGCAGGCAGCGCAGTAAATTTGCAGAAGCAGACAAGCCGCATAACGGTTGAAGACTGCATTGCAGGCGAGCCCGTGTCGGAGACAGGAGGATGGCGCAGATGCGTGTTCATAACACGCGGACAGCAGACCTTGATACAGCGCTGCGTGTCGCGCCAGGGCATACACGACTTTGCGGCAGGCTTCTGTGCGGCAGGCCCCAACGCCTTTGTACAGTGTGAGGGCGAAAACTCTTTGGGCTTCAGCGGAAGCATTGGCTCATGGGCAGCCGGACTGCTGTTTGACATTGTGAACATCGACGGCAACGACATAAGCTTCAAGAATCTTGAGCAGTTCCAGTTTGGAACGGGCTGGAACACGGCCAACAGCATGATGTGGCAGTGTACAGGCTCAACTCTCTACTGCTATTCGCCCGACAGCGACAACCGCAACAGCGCACACGGATGCTGGGGCACGCTGACAGGCAACGCCGAATGGACAAGCAGCAACGACCACGTGCAGCCGCGCAGCCTCTTCTACGCACAGCTCGAGAAGCGCATGGGCAAAGAAGCCATAAACGGATACATACTGCCCAGAAACACCAACGCATCGAGCAGTCCTGAGATTGCACAGGCGCAGATCATGGCACAGGTGTCACTGACACAGCCAAGACTGACTATGGAGATGTGGATAGACTCTGTGCCCTACACAGCAAGCACATCGGCCAAAGGCGTGAAAGACATTGAGAGCGTGAAAGGAAGCAAGTATGACGTGGCTGAAAATGGCGGCAAAGCCATGAAATTTGCAATAGAGAACGGCCACATCACAGCCGACGGCAAGCTGATAACGGGCAACAACTACCAGATACCATGGTGGGCCGGACGCGTGAAGGACAACTTCGTGAAGAAAGGCGCACGCCCTGCCATAACACGCTTCGTGCCGGGACGCGAGGGCACCGGCTGGACCGACCGCATAGACTCTGTGGTGACATATCTCGACAAAAACAACTTCTGCATCTTAGACCACCACTACGGACTGTGGTATGACCTGCGCCGCACTGACCATGAGCGCGTGCGCCGTGCCGACGGCGACGTTTGGGCTCCGTTCTACGAGCAGGCTTTCAGCCGTACAGGTCAAGGCACCGCATGGGACGGCCTGAGCTGCTACGACCTTACAAAGCCTAACCAATGGTACTGGATGCGACTCAACGAGTTTGCAGAAAAAGGTGCAGAGAAAGGCATACTGCTGTTCAACCAGAACTATTTTCAGCACAACATACTTGAGGCAGGAGCCCACTGGGTAGACTGTCCGTGGCGTCCGGTGAACAATGTCAACGGCACCGACTTTCCCGAACCTGTGCCTTTCACAGGCGACAAGCGCATATTCATGGCCGAGCAGTTCTACGACATCAACAACCCCATACTGCGACCGCTGCACAAGCAGTACATCCGTCAGTGTCTCGACAACCTCAAGGACAAGGGCAACGTGGTGCAGCTGCTGAGCGAGGAATATACAGGTCCACTGCACTTCACACGCTTCTGGCTCGAGACAATAGCCGAATGGGAAAAAGAGACAGGTCTGCATCCTATGGTGGCGCTGAGCTGCACGAAGGACGCCCAGGACGCCATACTTGCCGATCCGGAGCTGTCGAAGGTGGTAGACATCATCGACATAAGATACTGGCACTACAACACCAAGGGACTTTGGGCGCCAGAGGCAGGCAAGAACCTTGCTCCGCGACAGTTCATGCGCAAGATGAAGGTAGGCAAGACTGGATTTGCCGAGGCATATAATGCCGTGAAGGAATACCGCACAAAGTATCCCGAAAAGGCAGTAACATTCTTCTCGCAGCAATATCCGCAGTATGGCTGGGCCATCCTCATGGCCGGTGGCTCTTGTCCAAACGTGGCCATAGGCAGCGACAAACTGCTGACCGACCTGACAAAGATGAGCTACATCAGCGGCGAAGGTAACTCAGCCACTCAGGTGATAGGCAACCCCGCCGTTGGATATGTGATATATGCCCATGGCGAAGGCGACATTACGCTCAACGTTGAGAACGGAAAATACACACTGCATGCCGTCGACACGAAAAGCGGAGTGGTAAAAACTGTGAAGAAGAGCGAAAAAATTTCAGGCACATACACAATAAGCGGTAAAGCCAAAGACACAGCCTACTGGCTGGAAAGATTATAAGAAATCATAGAATTTACTGATAACAGGTGTTGATTTTACACGTCAATACCTGTTTTTCGTATTTATAAATCAATTTTTCCCATTCTTTTAAGCCGTTCATCACTAATTTTGCAGCAAAAGAACGAGAAAACCTATGATTAACTTTACCGAACTTTACGACAAAACAATTGATAACCTTTTCGCATTCGGAGCCAAATTCACCTCCGACCGCGAAATGATTAAAGACTGCATACAGGACGTCTTTGTCAAGTTGTACACCAAACGCGGTGAACTTGAATCAGTGATCAACATTGAGTCGTATCTGTATGTATCATTAAGGAACAGAATCAACGACGAGTTCAGACACAACACTCATGTCTGCGACAACGAGATTAACGATAACAACGTCAAGCCGCTCTTCGACAGCGAGACATACGACATGGAGCGCATCGAAGAAGAGCAGAAAAAGAACAACACCCTTACAGAATATGTAAAATGCCTGTCGCCCAGACAGCAGCAGATAATAAAGCTCTACTATATTGAGCAGCGCAAATATGACGATATCTGCCAGATTATGGGCATAAACTATCAGTCGGTGCGTAACCTCATGCACAGAAGTCTGCTAAGATTGCGTTTTTTAGCAGCAAGAAATGAGGCTGTATAAAGAGTACAAAACAAACTGCTTGCCGTCATATTATAAAATAATATAAGATGGCAAAAAAACAGAACATTAAAACAATGGCTGACAGGATTCTGTCAGGCAACAGATTTAACATTCCACCTCTTACAGAGATGGAGAAAAAAGAACTCAAAGAGAGAACTCTATTGACTATTTTACAGCTGAAAGAGCTTTAACGCATAATACACTTTTTTATAATAGCAAACGAGAACGGCCGCAAATCTTATGATTTATGCGGCCGTTCGTTATCAAAAAGACTTATTTTTACCATTATTTATTACAACGCATTTTTAGCGCGCCTATCTATTTTCGCATACATCAACCGCAGCATATCCTGTATGTAAAAGCCAAAAAGAAGGCATTGCAGCATAACCGGCACTGCAAACGAAACGTAACTAAGGCAAAACCATACATACATAAAAACAGGACCGCAATACTGCGGCCCTGCCAGAATAATTGATATAATCTAATACAAATCAGGCTTAGTCAGACACCTGATTATTCGCTTTTTGCTGTCTTTATTTCGCCTTCTTCGTTGACATCAAGCTCAAGCACCTTCAGACTTCTTAGCCATGTAACGTCGTTAGAGGGCACACAGTCGTGATGGAACAGATACCATTTGCCTTTATATTCAACAATAGAATGGTGAGTTGTCCAGCCTACCACCGGCTCAAGAACCACCCCCTTGTATGTAAACGGACCATAAGGGTTATCGCCAACGGCATAACACAGCAGATGGCTGTCGCCGGTTGAATAAGAGAAATAATACTTACCATTGAACTTGTGCATCCATGAAGCCTCAAAGAAGCGGTGAGGATCAGAGGCAGCAAGCGGCTTGCCGTTTTCGTCAACCACAAGCACGGGCTTCGGCTCTTCGGCAAACTGCAGCACGTCATCGGTCATTTTAACCACTCTTGACGGCAATGCAGGCTCATCTCCTTCGGGCAGATACTCCTTGCCCATGGCCTTGTTGTCCTTATAGCGCTGAAGCTGTCCGCCCCAAAGTCCGCCGAAATATACATAAATAGAGCCGTCATCATCCTTGAAGACACAAGGGTCTATCGAGTAAGATCCGCGAATGTGGTCGGCCTGCGGCTTAAACGGACCTTCCGGTCTGTCTGCAACAGCCACTCCGAGGTGGAACACATCGTTCTTGTCCTTTGCGCTGAAGATAAGATAATACTTACCGTCTTTCTCAACGACATCATTGTCCCACAACTGTCTGCCTGCCCATGGAATATCCTGCAGGTCGAGAATCTTGCCACAGTCGGTAGCCTCTTCGTTCTCAATATCAGTGAGCGTGAGCGCATGATAGTCTTTCATTTCGAAATGACCGCCGTCGTCATCAAACGCAGCACCTGAATCCCAGTCGTGAGACGGATAAATATACAGTTTGTCGTTAAACACATGTACAGACGGGTCTGCCATATAATCAGACGGGAAAAGATATCTTGCTTTTTTCATGATTATTAATTTTAAAAGTTGTTTCTATTTAATTTATTGAACTTATTTCTCAAAGATCTTTATAATCTTGTCGACCACCGGCTTAGGCTTATTGCTGCGGTCGAAGAGGAGCGGATAGTTTACACGTCCGGGAACGGGGAAATCGTTAAGCCACGAACGTGTGTCTGTAACACCCCACAGAGTTACGCGCGAAATCTGTCCGCGATGGCGATAGTAGATATTGAAAATGTCGAGATAACGCTTTTCAAACTCTTTTACAACATCCTCGGGAAGTCCGTTCTTATACGGATTCAGTGCATCAGCATACTTGAAGTTCTGGCTTATCTCTGCTCCGCCAAACTTTTCAGGATTTGGCAGGACATTTACATCAAGCTCAGTAATCATCACCTTAACGCCACAGGCAGCAAAGGCGTCTATCGACTTCTCGTATTCATCAAGGTCGGGATATTCGAGTCCGTTGTGCGACTGCATTCCGATACCGTCAACGCGGTAGCCTTTCGACTTCAACTCTCTGACAATACGGCAAACTGCGTCGCGCTTTGCTGGCTTTGCCAACGAATAGTCGTTGATATAGAGTTCCGCATTAGGATCGGCCTCGTGGGCAAACTTAAATGCAAGTTCAACAAATTCAGGACCTATTATGCGATAATATGGAGAATTACGGAAGGTGCCGTCATCGTTAAATATCTCATTTACAACATCCCATCCCAAGATACGTCCCTTGTAACGGCCTACAACTGCTGAAATATGACCGTGCATACGGTCGATGAGTACATCGCGTGAAACGGTGTCGCCACGCTCGTCGGTAAACATCCATACAGGAGGCTGAGAATGCCATACAAGGCAATGACCGATAATGGCGAGACCATTGTCCTGACCGAATTTTACGAAACGGTCGGCATCGTCCCAGAAGAAACGGTTTTCTTCAGGATGAATCTCCTCCCCTTTCATACAGTTTTCTGCCACAATAGAGTTAAAGTTATTCTTAACGACGTTTGTTTCATCCGGCGTCCTGTTCCATATCTGGTCAACATTCATGGCCGCTCCGACCAGGAAGTAGCGTCCCAACACATCTTTAAGAGTCTTGGTGCTTCCGGCAGAAACGGGCAATGCACCTGCCATAGCGAACATACATGCCAGCAAAAATACTACATTTCGTTTCATTTTTATATTAAGCTTTTTCAGTTGAACGTTTTTCTATTTCCATGTTTATCTTGTCAATAACCTCGTCTGTAAGCTCATATTTTGAAATTATGAACATTGAAAGACCTAACAGCAAGGCCGGAATGACAGCTACAAGCCAAAGAATACCCTGCTCTGCAAAAGCAGTCTGCGAAACAGAATTGTTCTTGTCGAAACCGACAAAAGCCAGAATAAGGCCGGGAACAACGCCTCCGAGAGCCATACCGGCTTTATAGAATATACCGGTAAGGGCGTTTACGATGCCTGAAATACGCTTGCCATGAGTGTATTCGCCATAAGAAATAACCTCAGGAACGAGCGCCCACATATATCCCGTGGCAACGATAACTCCGGTAGACTTGATAAACTGTGCAAGATATACCAGCCATATCTGTGAACGGAGCGACGGCACCATTGAGATAATATAAATAAGTATCATACCGAGAATGGCAACAGACAAGAAGATGTTGAACATGCCACGCTTGCCAACCTTGCGCTTGATGGCCGGAACCATAGGCATGAAAATAAATGCCGGAACTGAACCAAGAGCCATGAAGTAAGCCAGCTGGTCGGCTGAAGAGTGTATGTTGTAAATCATGTAATAAGAACCGGCAGAGTTGCCTATTGCCATCATGGCGAAAGCCGTTACAAAGAAGAAGGCAAGAATGCGCAACGGACGGTTGCGGCGGAACTCAACCCAAAGGTCGCTCACCTTAACGTCGTCGGTCTCACTCTTATCCATAACCACACGTTCCTTTGTCTGAGTGAAACAGAACAGCAGCAACACAAGACCGGCCACAGCATAGATGGCCATTGTTACGAACCAGGCATTAGCTGATTCAACGGTATTTATCTTGCCGTCGGGCGATAATGTTGCCACAATCATAGGTATGCCATATGCAACGGCAAGTCCGCCGACGTTGGCAAGAAACATTCTTACAGACGTAAGCACGGTTATCTCTTCCGTATCGCGGGTCAGCGACGCATTAAGTGCGCCATAAGGCACATTTATCAGAGTGTAGAGCATAGACATGCCCACATAAGTGATGTATGCATAAAGCAAAGACCCGGAGAAGCCATCCCAGAAACATAATATGGCGAAACCCGTAAGCGGCACGCCGGCCAGCAAAAGGTAAGACCTGTACTTGCCAAACCTTGGATTATGCTTATCGACATAGGTTCCTACAACAGGGTCCCAGATAACATCCACCACCCTGACAATCAGGAACATAAATGCAGCAGCAGAAGGGTCGAGGCCATATACGTTTGTATAAAACATAAGCAGATACATCGATATGGTCTGATAAATAAGGTTTTGGGCCAAATCACCTGATCCGAAACCTATTCGCTGAAGCCACGACAGCTTGTAAAAGCCTCTCGAGGCTGCGTTTTCCATCGTGTTTGAACTCATCTTTTTTAATTTAAATTTGTTTTGTAACTAAGGTAAACCAATTATGCTATTTTATTATTTTTGCGGCATACTCACCCATAACCTTATATCCTGCGGCATTAGGATGCAGCCAGTCGTCCTGCAAATCTGCCTTTAACTTTGAAGGCTCTGAAGGATCGCGCATAAGCTTGTCAAAGTCTATCACGTCATCAAACGTTCCGCTCGTCCTTATCCACTCGTTCACTGCCTGTCGTGCAGCCTCACGGAAGAATGTAAAATAAGAATGTCCGGCAAAAGGAGTTATCGTTGCTCCATATACCTTATATCCACGTTCGCGTGCCTTCTTGGCAAGCTGCTGATAAGCCTCAATAAGCTTGGCTGCCATAGCCTCACTGTTGCCGTTAATAGAACCCAAGTCGTTGACACCCTCAAAAATCACCACAGCCGAAACGCCTCTCTGTGCCAGGATATCCCTGTCATAGCGCTGCATGGCAGGCGTACCGAGTCCGCCGTTCAACACGCAGTTACCGCCAATTCCGAGGTTAAGCACAGCCAGGTTCTTTCCGCCGGCCTGCAGGTTTGTTGCCAGGATGTCTGTCCAACGGTTCTGCATATTTGTAGTACTTCCTCTACCGTCTGTTATCGAGTTACCCAACACGGCCACTGCACTATTTTCATTTCCGCAAATATCTATTGCTGAAATATTGTACCAGTGGTCTACCTTTATTCCTTTTGAGAAATCGCTGCCGGGCTTTGACACACCTTTAATAATATATGACGTTGTACGCGAACCGAGATGTGATGTGGCTTCTGAAGGCGTGCTGCCATAATTTATTGTTATGGCAAGGCGCTGCAGCGGTTTAAGGTCAAACTTAACGGCATCAGACATTACAGCCTTGCGGGCTGCAATGGTAACATTGCGTTTCTTGCCAAAAGTAAGATACTTTGCAGAACTCTTGTCGATAACACACGAATCTTCTGCATCTGCGATGTAAACCGACTTGATTTCAACAGGCGTCTTGCTGTATTCGTTTGAAAGTTGAAGCCTCAAGACATCTCCACCAACCGAAACACGCACAATCTGACGCAACGACATGCCCGACAAGTCGGTCTCGGCAGGCATATCCTTTCCGGCAGCAAACTGAGGTGCCGCTGCCCATGTGCCGGTCCACCGGTTATCCTTAACATCATTACCGGCATTGGCACTCATTGCAATGCTCAACAGAGCAACAATAAAAAACTTTTTCATGTTATTAAATATTAAAGAAACAAGCCGTCGGTGTCACAGCCTTGATGAAAAAGCAGACATCAGTCAGGCTTATACAAAATCAAAATTATTTATCAATTGCAAAAATACTCCATTGTTTTCTAAATGGGGATTATTTTCGTTACCATTGCGTTTCAATTCGTATCATCGGCAACTATTTACAACAAATAAATTAGGTTTTTTATATTTACGTAAGTATTTTTGCATAAAAAACCTTAGTAATATGAAAAATAAAGTAGTTACAGCATTTGTATTCTTTATCTTTTTTGCATCATTAAAAGCTTTTAGTGCAAATAGCTTTATCAGTTTTTCGGCAGGCGACATGCTGCTGAACCAGAACAATGAAGTGACTATATTTGTTGACCAAAACGACTGTAAGGGTGTGATGACGGCTGTACGCAACATGTCAACTGACATCAACAAAGTTTGTGGAGCAGACGTAAAGATCAGCACAAACAGCAACAACGCAAAAATCATTGTAGGCACAATAGGCCACTCTGCTGCCATAGACAAAATAATGAAACAGCGCAAGAACGACATGAAGCAGCTGAAGGGAAAGAGAGAGATGTATGTCATCACCATCGACAACGGCCAGCTGGTGATTGCCGGCAGCGACAGAAGAGGTACGATATACGGGATTTATGAACTGTCAAAACAGATTGGCGTCTCGCCATGGTACTATTGGGCAGACACTCCTATCGAACAGCACAAACATATATATATAAAAAAAGGTGTCTATACGGACGGTGAACCGGCCGTAAGATACCGTGGAATTTTTCTCAACGATGAAGCTCCATGCCTCACAACATGGGTGAAGAACACCTTTGGCACAGAATACGGCAACCACGAGTTCTATGCAAAAGTGTTCGAACTTATACTCCGCCTGAAAGGTAACCTGCTATGGCCGGCCATGTGGGGATGGGCCTTCTACGCTGACGATGAGCTTAACAGCAAGACTGCAGACGAGATGGGAGTGATTATAGGCACATCGCACCATGAGCCCATGGCACGCAACCATCAGGAATGGGCACGTAACCGTGACAAATACGGAAAGTGGAACTATAACACAAATCAGGAAGTACTTGACAAATTCTTTAAGGAAGGAATTGAAAGACGACAGGGTACAGAAGACATTGTAACCATCGGCATGAGAGGCGACGGTGACGAGGCAATGAGCGAGGAGTCTGACGTAGCACTGCTCGAAAAGATAATACGCAACCAAAGACAGATAATCAGTGACGTTACGAAGCAGCGGGCAGACAAGACCCCGCAGATGTGGGCACTTTATAAAGAGGTTATGGACTATTACGACAAAGGCATGAAGGTGCCGGACGACGTTACCATACTGCTGTGTGACGACAACTGGGGCAACGTAAGACGCGTGCCAAACGCAAAAGAAGCAAAACGTGCCGGAGGCTGGGGTCTGTATTACCACGTTGATTACGTTGGGGCACCGAGAAATTCAAAATGGATAAACGTAACACCCACACAGAATATGTGGGAACAGCTCTCGCTGGCTTCTGAATACGGCATAGACCGCATCTGGATATTAAACGTAGGCGACCTAAAACCTATGGAATATCCTATCAGCCTGTTCCTCGACATGGCATGGAATCCAAAGAGATATAACGAAACCAACATAACCGACCACACCCTCGACTTCTGTAAACAGCAGTTTGGCGACGAACAGACAGAAGAAGCCGCACGCCTGCTTAACCTCTGCTGCAAGTACAACGGAAGAATCACGGCAGAAATGCTTGACCGCAACACATATAACCTTGAAACCGGCGAATGGGAAAAGGTTGTCAACGACTATATGAAACTGGAAGCAGAAGCACTGCGACAGTTTATCACGCTGAAAGATGAATATAAGGACACATACCGCGAGATAATCCTGTTCCCCATACAGGCTATGGGCAACCTTTACCAGATGTATTACGCACAGGCCATGAACCACAAGCTATACAAGAACAACGACCCTGATGCAAATATATGGGCCGACAAAGCGGAAGAAGCCTTCAGACGCGACTCTGTATTGTGCGCGCAATATAATCATGAGATTGCCGGCGGAAAATGGAACGGCATGATGATCCAGAAGCACATTGGATACACCAGCTGGAACGACGATTTTGAGAAAGACATGTTGCCCGAAGTGTTCAGAATAGCAGAAAACAACGCCGAAGGCGGCTTCATACACAAGGCAAGCAACGGCTATGCAGCCATAGAGGCAGAACATTTTTACAGCAAGGCTGATGCCAAAGATGCCAAGTGGACTGTAATCCCATTTATGGGCAGGACTCTGAGCGGAATATCATTAAGACCATACAACAAGGAGGTCGAAGGCGCCGGACTGACATACAAATTCGTTACAGACGGTAAATACACAGGCGATGTTAAGGTATATGTCGTAGTGAAATCAACTCTCGACTTCCTCAATAAAGGCGGACTGACCTATAACATCAGTATTGACGGCAGCGAAGCCAAAACAATAAACTTCAACAAGGATCTGAACGAAAGTCCGGAGAACATCTATACGGTCTACTACCCCACTGTTGCCCGCAGAGTTGTTGAGAGCGTAATAACACTGCCGCTCGGAAAAACAAGCGACAACATGCATGAAATAAAGATAACGCCCAACGATCCGGGCATCGTGTTTGAAAAAATCGTTATAGACATGGGCGGATACAAAAATTCATATCTGCACATGAAAGAATCTGAGAAGTTCAGGACGATGTAATCATAATAAAGGCAAATAAAACATAAAACAATTTGGCGGTTAAGATTTTTTCGTTATTTTTGTAGTTATACAACAAACGGATATGAAAAACTTTAAACTTGCTATTTACTTTATTATATATTTGTGTGTATCGTTGTTGGCAATAGCCGACAGCGGTTCACACCTTTATACGTCTGAACGCCTAGCCAGTAACAAGACAACATGTATAATTCAGGATAAATATGGATTTATATGGATAGGAACAGAATATGGGCTTAACAAATTCGACGGTTACAGATTTACACATTACCTCACAGACATCAACGACAGTACGTCTATAATCAGCAATGACATAACATCTTTCTTAGTTGATAAAAAAGGGCAATTTTGGATTGGAAGCGAGAAAGGCTTGATGAAATACAACTACAAGACCAACGATTTTAAAAGATATCATTGTCCAGACGGCAACACACCAAGAATAGAAACAATTCTCGAAATGAGCAATGGCGACATTCTCATTGCCACTGCCGGATACGGATTATATAAAATATCCAAAGGCACAGATAAAATCATTAAGGATAATTCTTTTTGGAAAAGTCATAATGACGACTATAAAAGCAGAATATTCGAAGATGACATGGGTAACATATGGCAAAACAGTCATCTGCCAATAATAACAAGAATTATTCTGAACAAAGAAAAAGTTCCTGTACAATTCAAAGATTTTAAACTTAGCCATGGTCCTGCTATTAGCTTTATAAAGAATGGCGCTAAAAGTTTTTATATCGTATGCATGTATGGCATACTTGAATATCGATATAAAGACGGAACCATACATGATGCCGGTTTCGATATGAGTGAACTTAACAGGACTGTCTCTATCCGAAAAGCAATATTAGACAGCAATGGAAATATCCTGATCGGTACATCAGGCAAAGGTATGATGATAATACCCCGAAACAGCCGTAAACTTATTTCGTATAAAGATAAAAATTCGACATTTGACTTGTCTACAGCAAATGTAAACAACATGTATGAAGACAAAGACAAAAACATATGGATAAGCTGCTATAAGAAAGGTATTTACATGATTTCACAAAAGAAAGATGCCTTTAACAGCTGGACTTTCTCACAACACAACTACTTGTTAGGAAGCAGCGTATCGTCCATTGCCCCCGGACACAATGGCGACATCTTTGTAACAATACAGAAAACCGGTGTTTATAAATTTGATAAAAATGGCAACATAACATCTCATCCAACATCGCCGGCAGGAGCAAACACCATATACAAGGACAAGCAAGGAAACTATTGGCTATGCAGCGAAACCACACTTTACTCATATAACCCTTATACCGGAGAATATCATCAGAAAGCAAAATACGACGGATGGGGACTAAACTATATCACAGACGACGGAAAAGGCATCCTCTATATATGCAACTACAGTAAAGGTCTCTGTGTCTATAACACTCAAAACTGTTCGACAATACAATTCAGCATGAGAGATAAAGACAAGGGTAAAGGTGTGCTGTGCAACGACTGGATAAAAACGCTGTATATTGACAGAGATGGACTTCTATGGATTGGAACGACAAATGGAATATCCGTAATGGATACTAAATCGTTTAACTTTAATGTTATAAAAGACAAACGTTTCAAGAATATACAATGCCTGTCTGTCAACGAAACGGCAGACGGTAAAATTTTACTTGGCACAAATACTGGATTATATGTTTACAACAAGAAGAAACATACACTTTACACATTTCCAAACTCGCCAAAGCAGCTCCAGAACAATTTTATATACAGCATAGTGTTCGACCATAACAACGACATATGGATGAGCACCGCCATGGGCATTTGGCAGTATAACCATAAACAAAAGACATTTATCAGCCATATACGCGGAAACGGACTTGCCACAAAGGAATACATCGGTGGAGCCGCAGCACATTTCAGCGATGACAGAATTGTATTCGGCATCGACGACGGCATAACCGTATTTTACCCGAAAGACATCAAGAACACAAAGATGGAGCTTGGGCAGATTTATCTGACAAACTTTATTCTCGACGGCAAGGAGATGAGCTGTTTTTCTGATAAATTTGTTGTACCGTATGATGAAAATACATTTTCTTTGGAGTTCTCATTGCTCAATTTCAAATATACTGATGAAATTACATTCCAATATAAGATTAACGACAATGAGAACTGGATTTCCATACCGGAAGGCACAAACGCAATATCATTCAACAAACTAAAACCGGGAAAATACGAGATTGAGGTAAGGGCTACTGCAAACGGTGCTGTATCTAAGAGCATCAAGAAAGTAACCATAAAAGTGCTGTCGCCCTGGTATGCGTCAACGCTGGCATGGATTATATACATAATGGTAATAGCCACAGGCATCTACCTATACGCAAGAAACTACAAGCGCCGCAAGAACGAAGAATTAGAGGAGACCAAGATGCGGTTCCTCATCAATGCGACCCACGACATCAGATCGCCGCTGACACTTATCCTCGGCCCTCTCAACAAGCTGAAGTCGAGACTGACCGATGCCGAAAGCCAGAACGACATAAAAACCATCGACCGCAACGCACAGCGGCTTCTGCTGCTTGTCAACCAGATTCTTGACATCAGAAAGATTGACAAGAAACAGATGCACCTGCACTGCGAAAAGACGGAAATGGCAACATATATAAATGATGTTTGCGCAAGGTTCAGATATAATGCCGACCAGCACAACATCATATTCAACTTCGAACATGAGGCAGGCTCATGCTATGCGTGGATAGACAAGATAAACTTCGACAAGATTATATCTAACCTGTTGTCGAACGCCTTCAAGTTCACGCCCGACGGCGGAAGCATAACCATACGTCTGAAAGAAGACGAACAGCACATAACAATAGACGTGCTCGACACAGGCATGGGTTTCAAGAACAAGAACACCGACAAGCTGTTTGAGCGTTTCTATCAGGAACCAAACAGCCGCGGCATCAGCCTTGAAGGCACCGGCATAGGACTCAACCTGAGCCGCACGCTAACCGAAATGCACGGAGGCACGATTAAGGCAGCCAACCGAACAGACAACGTGCAGGGCGCACAGATAACGATAAGTATACCCAAAGGCAACAGCCATCTGAAGCCAGAAGAGATAATTTCGCCTGAAGACGACAACTCAAACAGCATGCTGTCTAAGAAGCCCACATACACCAACTGCAGGATGATGGTGGTGGACGACGATGCGGAAATGAGGCAGTACATAAAGAATGAGATGAGCGAATGGTACAAGGTAGACACGTTCCCCAACGGCGTGGAAGCCCTTGACGCCCTGCTGAAAGAACATTACGACATCGTTGTCTCAGACATCATGATGCCGGAGATGGACGGAGTAACGCTGCTGAAGAAGATAAAGACCAACAGCCGCATAAACGACATCCCCGTGATATTGCTAACTTCAAAATCTGACGTTGCCGACAGGCTCGAAAGCTTCAAGAAAGGCGCAGACGCCTTCCTGGCAAAGCCGTTTAACATGTCTGAGCTGCACATACTTACAGACAATCTTATCAGCAACGTAAGAAGGCTGCGCGGAAAATATTCGGGCGCCCAGGAACAGAAGGACAAGATTGAACAGATAGAGGTGAAGGGCAACAACGACCAGCTGATGAACCGCATCATGAAGTCGATAAACGAGCATATATCCGACCCCGACTTCAACGTTGAGAGTCTTGCTGAAGACGTTGGCATAAGCCGCGCACAGCTGCACCGCAAGATGAAAGAAATAACCGGAATATCAACCGGCGAGTTTATCCGTAATCTGAGACTGGAACAGGCTGCACGGCTGATAAGAGAGCAGAAAATAAACGTCACTCAGGTGGCCTATGCCGTAGGCTTCAACAACCAGACCCACTTCTCTACCGTGTTCAGGAAACGCTACGGCATGTCGCCTACTGAATACGCTAAAAAAGAGCATAACGAAAATACAGAGCAAAAACAGGAATCATGAAAAAGACATTTTTAACCGCCCTGCTAATGGCGGCAATCACATGCGTTGCATATGGAGAAGACGGCTCACGCCTTTGGCTGAGAAGCCAGCGCAACAGCGACCTGTGTGAAATCACGACTAAAGACAAGTCGAACACGGCTAAAATAGCCACAAGAGAACTTGCCACATACTGGCACGGAAAACCGGTAAGCCTGATAAAGGACAAGACGGCAACCGGCGAAGAAGGCTTCGAGATAACAACCGACAAGAGCAACGGCCACATAACAATAAAGGCGAAAAACAGCTGCGGACTGCTCTACGGAGCCTACGAACTGCTGCGCCTGCAGGACAGCGGTATGCCTGTTGACAACATCAACATAAAGGAAAATCCTGCCGTAAAATACCGCATACTCAACCATTGGGACAATCTTGACAGGTCTGTAGAGCGAGGATATGCGGGCCTGAGCATATGGAAGTGGGACGAAATCAACGGCGACAAAGGCACGATGAGCCTTGCCCTGAAAGAACGCCTCACAACCTATTGCCGTGCAAACGCGTCGATAGGCATCAACGGCTCGGTGATAAACAACGTGAACGCTTCGCCCAAGATGCTCAACACCTTATATATAAAAAAGGTAAAGGTGCTGGCAGATATGTTCCGCGACTACGGAATAAAGGTTTATCTCTCGGTGAACTTTGCGTCGCCAATGGCTGAGGGCGGACTGAAGACAGCCGACCCGCTAAACGAAGGCGTGCGCACATGGTGGAAAAACAAGGTAAACGAAATATATAAGGAGATACCCGACTTCGGCGGTTTCCTCGTAAAGGCTAACTCAGAAGGACAGCCCGGCCCCGGCGATTATCACCGCACACATGCCGAGGGAGCCAACATGCTTGCAGAAGCTCTTGCCCCGCACGGCGGACTGGTCATATGGCGCAGCTTCGTTTACGGCAATCATGAGGGCGAAGACCGCGTGATGCAGGCTGTTACAGAGTTTAAAGACCTCGACGGAAAGTTCAACAGCAACGTTATTCTGCAAACAAAGAACGGTCCGCTCGACTTCCAGCCGCGCGAGCCTTATGCTCCTCTGTTCAACCAGATTAAGCATACACCGATGATGGCAGAACTGCAGATTACGCAGGAATATCTCGGACAGAGCCGCCACCTTGTATACCTGGCACCGATGTGGAAAGAGTTTTTCAGCTTTGTAAACCCCAAACAGCTTATCGGCATTGCAGGAGTGGCCAACACGGGCGATGACGCCAACTGGTGCGGCCACCATTTCTCACAGGCAAACTGGTATGCCTTTGGCCGACTGGCATGGGACCCTACCCTGTCGTCAGAACAGATTGCAGACGAATGGCTCAAACAGACTTTCACACACGACACAGCTTTCATCAACCCGATGAAGGAAGTTATGATGAGCAGCCGCGAAGCCTGTGTAGACTATATGATGCCGCTCGGACTGCACCACATATTCAAGGCCGACCACCACTATGGTCCTGAGCCACAAGGCTTCTATCCAAAATATCCGATAGAATGGTGCCCCGTATACTATCATAAGGCCGACAGCACCGGCATCGGCTTCGACCGCACAATGAACGGCACAAAGGCCGTAAGCCAGTATCGCCATCCGTTCGACAGCATATACAACGACATCAACACCTGTCCCGAGGAATATCTGCTGTGGTTCCACCACGTAAGCTGGAATCACAAGATGAAAGACGGCACAACGCTATGGCAGAGCCTCTGCGCCCACTACAACCGCGGCGTGGCCGAGGCAAAGAGATTTGCCGAGACTTGGAGCAAGATGGAGCCGTATGTAGACAGACAGCGCTTTATGGAAGTAAGCCAAAGAATGGCCGAACAGGTAGAGAACGCCGAAGAATGGCGCGACACGTGCCTTAAATATTTTCAGACATTCTCAAAACAGGAAATAACAAAATAGCAAGTACATACAATGAACAAAATAACTTATCTGGCAGGCACCGCAGCCCTGTCGGCTATGATGGTCATGCTCTGCGGCAGCGAAGCCCATGCACAGGCAAAGCTGCAGAAACAGGGCACTGCCACACAAATAACAGTAGGCGGAAAGCCCATGCTCCTGCTGTGCGGAGAGCTGAGCAACTCGGCCGCTACATGCGAGGCAGACATAATAAGCGTGATGCGCACATGCAAGGAACGCGGACTCAACACGGTGCTTGTGCCGGCACAATGGGACCTCATCGAACCGGAGGAAGGCAAGTTTGACTTCTCGCTGCCGAAAACTATCATAGAACAGGCACGCAAAAACGACCTGAAAGTAATATTCCTTTGGTTTGGAGCATGGAAAAACTCCATGAGCTGCTATGCACCGCTATGGTTCAAGGAAAACACCAGGAAATATCCGCGCGCAATGACACGCCGCGGAAAGCCTCTTGAAATTGCCAGCGCATTCTCAGACAACATACTGCAGGCAGACAAAAACGCCTTCAGCAAATTGATGAAATTCATATCTGAGGCCGACAGCAGCCGAAACACGGTGATAATGATGCAGATTGAAAACGAAATCGGCATGCTCGAGGACGCACGCGACTACTCGGACAAGGCCCAAAAGGCTTTCAGCTCTGCCGTGCCCGAAGACCTTATAAAATATATAAGGAGCAACGGGAAAAAGCTGCACCCTCACCTGCTGAAAATGCTCACAGGCTCAGAGAAATGGACAAAAGACAGCCACAACGCTATAAACAACAGGCTGAAGAAAGGCGCCACATGGGCACAGGTGTTTGGCACGGACATATATGCTGACGAGGTGTTCATGGCCTACTATCATGCAAAATATGTTGAACAGCTGGCTCTCGAGGCCCGCCGCATCTGCGACATGCCCCTCTATGTAAACGCCGCACTCAACAGCCGCGGACGCAAGCCGGGCGAATATCCGTCGGCAGGGCCGCTTGCACACCTTGTAGACCTGTGGCACTGCGCCGCACCCAGCATAGACATCCTTGCTCCTGACATCTACGACACAGGCTTCAAGAGCTGGGCCGACCAGTACAAGCAGCCCGAAAATCCGCTGTTCATACCCGAGTCGCGCTTCTGCCGCAACAGTGGTGTGCGTGCGCTGTACGCCTTTGGCGAGCACGACGCCATAGGCTTCTCACCGTTCGACATAGACCACGGCTCTGCCGACGACCACAAGAGCATAAAGGAGAGCTACGCCATGCTGGAAGAGCTGTCGCCGCTGCTGCTGAAATATCAGGGCAAGGGCCTGACACACGGACTGCTCTTTGACGGCAACGACCGCGAACGCGTCATCGTAGACGGAGACATCACGCTGACATGCCGCCACAACTTCACACTGCCATGGGACCCTCGCGCCACCGACGGCTCTGAATGGCCCGAAAGCGGAGGTATTATAATAAAGCTGGCAGACATGGACTACATCATAGCCGGCAACGGCATCGTTGTAGAATTTACGACAAACAGCGAGAAGGAACAAGAAGAAAAAAAGATACTTGGTGAAGACGGATTTGCCCAGAAGGGCCAAAACACGGGCACGCAGAACGGAGCGCAGCCTAAATTTAAAGGAATGCGTGCAGGCATAGGCTACGTGGATGAGGTGGCAATAAACAAAGACGGAACGCTGAAATATCTGAGAAGAGAAAACGGTGACCAAAGCCATCAGGGACGCCACGCCCGCATATCTGTAGGCGAATATAAGATTCTGCACGTCAAGCTGTATAAGTATTGACAAGGGGAACAGCCAAGCAAATTTAAAAAAGGCAGAAAAGTCTGCCGTCAGACAAAGATGGTTAAGGCTTCACAATAAAAATAAGGCCTGCAAGCGGCCGACAGAAAAATACTCTATATACGCCATAAGGACATCTTGAAGGGCGAATATAGAGTATTTTTTTATGCCCTATCGGTCATGCCCCGTCAGACGATTGCTCCGTACACCTTATTATATTATACCCCTTACTTTCAACTCTAACCTGACTGATGCAGCAATTCAATGCTGTTGCGTAATCACTGCACAGGCGGATAAAAGGCTTTTTCGGGCGGCATCTAAAAACAGGCGTAAAAATTATAACCATTTACACCTGTTTCTGTTACATTTTAAACATCAAACGTTATTCTGCAAGAAAATTATTAATCAAACAATAGCTATTGTGTTTCGAACTGTTAGTGGCCGGTTTACGTGTAGTAAACGGGCCACTTTTGATGCAAAAGTGACCGCTTTTTTATGCAAAAACCATAGAGTTTTGTCATTCAAAATAAAGAGTGATCATTATTGCATGCAGGAATAAACATGAGCAAAACGTAAAAACACAACCACGCAGGCATGGACATGAGCCTGACAACGGCAGGCGTAAAAGCATAAAAGGCATACGGTTTTACTCAAAAAAGGCAACAGAAAAACGTGCGTCCCTACATATTTCATGTTACAAAGCACAGCATAGACAGAACACACAATAACCGGAAAACGGCAAAAAAAACATGGCTGCCGCAAAAAAATATTTTAACATATAGAAACAATCAGCATGCGTAAACAACGGTCAAAATCACATAACTATAAAATATGACCAGCCTACATGAAAAATAGATAAAAAATCATATTATTAACAAGAAAACACAAAAAAGAGAGTAAAAAGCCACTAAAACGACACTAATCAGCACGTCTGCAACATTAAGAAACGTTGCTGAAACATTAATTAATACACTTTTAAACATAAATTCATACTTTTGTGGCGTTGAAAACTTTACCAAATTCAAACAATTTTAAACAATTAATCATGAAACGCGCAAAAGAAGCATGTAAGACTCTGGGCTTACTGATTCTGATGAGCATTTTCCCTATTTGGGCATTTGCACAGAACACAGTAACCATCACGGGTCTTGTTACCGATGACGACGGCCCTATCATCGGAGCAACAGTAAAGGTTAAGGGGTCGACCACAGGTGCAATAACTGACCTTGACGGAAAATACACATTAAAGGTAAGTCCCGGATCAGTCGTAACGTTCACCTACCTCGGATATGCCGACAAGGAGGTAAAGGTTACAAATCAGAAAGAAGTAAACGTAAAGCTCGAACCAGACTCAAAGATGCTTGACGAGGTTGTGGCCATCGGTTACGGAACGATGAAGAGATCAGACGTAACAGGTTCAATGGTGTCAATCAACGACAAGGCCATAGAGCAGACCGTGTCTACAAGTATCGACCAGGTGCTGCAGGGACGTGCTGCAGGTGTGCAGATTCAGGCAAACTCAGGTACTCCTGGTGCCAACACAAGTATCCGCATACGTGGTGTCAACTCTCTTAATGCAACCAACCAGCCTATATTCGTCATCGATGGTGTTGTTGTTGACGCACAGGGAGCAGACAGCAACGACCCCTTGTCAAGTAACAACCCGCTTGCCAGCATCAACCCGAGCGACATCGTGTCAATGGACGTGCTCAAGGATGCCTCTGCAACAGCCATCTATGGTGCAAGAGCGTCTAACGGTGTCATCATGATTACCACAAAGAGAGGTAAGTCTGGCGAAGCCACTATAACCTACGACGGCTACATCGGCTGGCAGGAAATGGCAAAGAAGCTCGACATGATGAACCTGCGTGAGTATGCCATACACCACAACGCACGCGCCGAAGAGGGCATCGTTGAATATAACGACGCATTCGTAAATCCCGACGCTCTTGGCGAAGGAACCGACTGGCAGGACGCCCTGTTCCGCAACGCTCTGATGACAAGCCACAACATATCTGTTACGGGCGGAACACAGAATGCGACATACGCAATAAGCGGAGGATACATGAACCAGGACGGTATAGCCATAGGTTCAGGCTTCAAGCGTCTTACTCTGCGCGGCAACACTGACGCACAGGTGAAGAAATGGCTCAAGGCCAGCCTGAGTTTCTCACTGACAGACTCAAAGCAGGAAGTAGGTGCCGACAACAACGTCATCATGAACGCCCTGCTCCAGCAGCCTTCAGTAGCAGTTACCAGCCCTGACGGAAGCTTCGACGGTCCAGACGACGTTTACATGCCCGTAAATGCCGTGGCCATAGCATCTATCAGAGAGAACTACAACAAGAAGATGAATTTCCGTATAAACGGAAGCCTCGAGGCAACCCTGATGAAGGGCCTCACCTTCAAGACAGAGCTTTCAACAGACTATAATCTCAACAAGTTCTATTATTATGAGCCCGACTATGAGTTCGGTGCCCTGACAAACTCTACACGTACCGGTAAATGGACAAAGACAGACACCAAATACTGGTCATGGAGAAACATCCTTACTTATCAGAACACCTTCAACAAGGTTCACAGCATCAACGTTATGCTCGGTCAGGAAATGAGCAACTCTCACTGGGAGACACAGGTGAGCACGGCTACAGGCTTCCTGACAAACAGCGCCCACGACCCGTCGGCAGGTGACATAACAGCCTCAACAGGTACAGGTACACAGAACGACAACTCTCTGTTCTCTTACTTCGGACGTGCATTCTACTCATACGACGACCGCTACCTCATCACAGCGACACTGCGTCGCGACGGTAGTTCTCACTTCGCAAAGAACAACCGCTGGGGATGGTTCCCTTCAGCAGCACTTGCATGGCGAGTTTCTAACGAGAAGTTCATGGCCGGCACAAGCGACGTTATCAACAACCTCAAACTCCGCCTCGGCTGGGGTTCTACAGGTAACCAGAACGTATCAGACTGGGCTTACATGGCTCTGCTGTCTTCAAAGACCACGCCATGGGGAACTGGTGTGCTTACAGCCAACACAGCTAACCCAGACCTGAAATGGGAGACTACAACATCATACAACGTAGGACTCGACCTCAACCTCTTTGACAACCGCATCGAGTTTATCTTCGACTGGTACTACAAGAAGACCAAGGACCTGCTGCTGCAGATTCCTCTGCCTGAGTACCTCGGATCATACGGACAGGGCGCAGCTTCTAACCCATGGAAGAACGTAGGTTCTCTGCGCAACACTGGTATCGAAATGACATTGAACACTGTAAACATTGACAAAGGCGGATTCCAGTGGCGCAGCAACTTCGTGTTCTCACTCAACCGCAACAAGGTGCTCAAGCTCGACACAGAAAGTGCAACCATCGACAAGACCTTCATGACAGGAAGCGAGAACAACACTGTTACAAGAACTGTTGAAGGCAAGCCTGTAGGACAGTTCTGGGGCTACAAGGTTATCGGACGCTTCGAGAAGGCAGAAGACTTCTACTATAAAGACAAGGACGGCAACGTCAAGCCGGTGGCACTGCCCGAAGGAAGCTCTATCGGAGAAGACAAGACATGGATTGGCGACTATATATTTGAAGACATCAACGGCGACGGCGTGATAAACAACAGCGACTGTACGTTCATCGGCGACCCGCAGCCTGACTTCACTTACGGTATCGGCAACACATTCTCTTACAAAGGCTTCGACCTCACCATATTCTTCAGCGGCAGCTACGGCAACGACATTCTGAACTATACACGCCGCGACATCGAGGACGTAAGAGTAAACAGCAACCTGCTGAAGAGCGCAGCCGACTACGCACAGATTGGCGTCATCGACCCCAACCTGCCCGACGACGACTTCCGCAACCTCTACGTCACCAACCCGAGCTCACGCCTGCCGCGTCTGAGCGCATCTACAACAAATGCCAACAACCGTGTAAGCGACCTCTATGTTGAGGACGGCTCTTACATTCGTCTGCAGAACATTTCGCTGGGCTACACGCTTCCGAAGTCATTCGTAAGAAAGCTCAAGCTCGAAAATGTCAAGGTATACATGAACCTGCAGAATGTTTACACATGGACCAACTACAGCGGCTACGACCCTGAAGTAGGATCAATGTACGGCGATGCACTTCTGACCGGCCTCGACTACGGCCGCTATCCTTCACCGCGCATCTACACCTTCGGTCTGAACATCTCATTCTGATAATCACAAATGTATTTGCGAAAGAAAGTAACAATTTTAACAAGAAAGAAAATGAAAACAAAAATATTCTTAGTAGGCTCGCTCCTGACAGCCGGAATAGCACTGACATCATGCAGCGACGACTTCCTTGACCAGAAAAATACAACGAGCCCTAACCAGGAAACATTCTTCGACAGCGACGAAGCTATCGACAAGGCCATGTATCCGCTTTACAACTATGTATGGCAGAGCTTCAACGACAAGGCCTACTACGGCATGGGCGACGGACGTGCCAACAACCTTACGGCTCAGTATTCAGACTATATCTACCCGTACACCAACTTCAACGAGACATCGTTAAGCCCGGGATTGTCTGACGCATGGGGCTCTCTTTACTCTGTAGTTGCACAGTCAAACAACACAATAAACAACATCCTCACCTACTCTACCTCTGCTGTAAGCGAGGAAGCCAAGACAAGAGGCGTAGCTGAGGCAAGATTCATGAGAGGCGTGGCCTACTGGTATATCGCATCTCTTTGGGGAAATGCCATAATATACACCAGGACAAGCGACCTCGTAAACAACTATGTTGTACCGGCAAACCCGAGAGCTGACGTTATGGAGTTTGCAATACGCGACCTCGAATATGCTGCTGCCTACCTGCCCGCAACATCTCCTGAGAGCGGACGTATCAACAAATACAGCGCATACGGCATGCTGTCAAGAGTATATCTGTCAATGGCCGGTCTGACCACAGAAGGACAGTATGACGGCAACAACGTGGCTACCGACTTCAACCGCGGAACACGCAACACCTATTATCTTGAACTTGCGCGCAAGGCCGCAATGAAGGTTATCAACGAGTCTGACTTCAAGCTGATGACAAACTACGGCGACTTGTTCAAGATTGAGAACAACAACTGCCAGGAAGACATGTTCCAGCTGCAGTGGAACCAAGGCTCAACCGACGCTATCGGATGGGGATGCAACCAGACAATCACCGCTTACTTCGGATGGTCAACAATGGTTACAGACGGAACCAACTGGGGAGGTGCCACATACGCTTCTTACGACCTCTTCACCGAATATGAGAACAACGACCTGCGCAAGCATGAGAGCGTTGCATGGTACGGCGAATATTATCCCGACATGTACACAAAGGGCGGCGGCTACACCTACGGAGTAACAGAGAATGCAGGTTCTCAGGGTGCAAACATCAAGAAGTATGTTGTAGGCACACACGACGACAACGGCGTAAGCTACAAGCAGAGCTCAGGCATCAACACCCACATGCTGCGCCTGGCTGAGGTATACCTCAACCTTGCCGAAGCTATTCTGGGCAACAACGCATCTACAACAGACGCAACAGCGCTCTATTACTTCAACGAAGTGCGCAAGCGTGCCGGACTCAACGCCAAGACTTCACTCACATATGAAGACCTGCGCCACGAACGCCGCATGGAGCTGGCCTTTGAAGGACAGTACTGGTACGACCTCGTAAGACGTGCATACTACAAGCAGCAGGAGGTTGTAAACTACGTGAACAACCAGAACCGCAACGCATCTTATTACGACAGTTCTACTCATGAATACAAGCTCAGCGAAGACTATGTAGCTCCGGGCAAGGGTGTTGCAACAGCAACAGAGAAGAACCTGCTGCTGCCCTACTCTGACACCGACCAGAACCGCAACCCGTATCTCAAGAGCGATGCCAACGGCAACATACAGACCGTTCCTTATGAGTTCGGAGAGCGTGAGGTTTCAGAAGAAAGCCTGTTCAACTAAAATTATCAGCAAAACAAAATAAAAACGGAATTTCATTATGAAAATGTTTAAAAATATATGGCTTTTATGCCTCGCATTCGTTACAGCCGGACTGGTATCATGCAACGATGACGACGATGCGATAGACAGCGCACCTATAAGCGTGCTGCAAGTATATCTTGAAGATGCCGAAGCCACGGTAAAAGACCGCCCCGTAGAATTTGCCCGCCTTGGCCAGACCATACGCATATCAGGTTCTGGATTCAGAGGCATGCAGAAGGTATACATCAACGGCTTTGACACTTACTTCAACAATGCCTACGTTACAGACAACAACCTGATACTGAGTATCGACACTGACACTCCCGTATCAGACGCTCCAGACAGCGTGCGCAACACGATACGCTTCGTAAAGAGAGGCACTGAATATGTCTACACCTTCACAATACGTGCCGCATCTCCCTCGATAACCAGCATCGACAACACGCTGCCTATGCCGGGCGAGACGGTTACAGTGTACGGAGCCAACCTTCAGGAGACTTCAAAGGTTACACTGCCCGACGGAACAGAGATAACAGGAAACGCAATAACCAATGCTCCTGAAGATGAAGACGGCGAATGGTTCTCGTTCGTAATGCCTCACAGCATTCAGGGATACGGCGCCATAACAATAGAGTGTGCCAACGGAACAGCCAAGTCGGCAGAATACTTCAACAACGACAAGTGTATGGTGCTCAACTTCGACGGCGAAGGCAGCCAGGGCTTCTGGAGCTGGAGCGAGACAGGCAGCATGCTCGGAAGTGAAGATGTGGTTGACGACCCGCTCAACAGCGGCCGCGGCAAGGTGATCGACTTTGTACCCTCACGTCTGCTGAGCAACGGCATCGCAGCCGGCAAGAGCCGCGCAACAGAATGCTGGACAGCCGGCAACGACGACCCGATGGACGACTGGAGCCGCATGTACTCTGTAATACCCGATACAACACTGCTCACCGACGTAGCCTTCCAGTTTGACATCTACGTTCCTGAAGCATGGGTAGGCACAGGCCACATACAGCTCTGCCTCATGAACAACTTCAACTTCGGCGGTATAGGTTCTGACGATGATGCTGACGGCAAGCAGACAGCTTTCTACTGCCCTTGGATACAGGACGGCAAGGCCATTCCGTTCAAGACAGCCGGATGGCAGACTGTTACAATACCGTTCAGCGAGTTCAAGAAATATGCAAGCGAGATTGAAGAAGGCAAGTCGCCCACATTCAGAGAAGTTGTTGAAGACCGCAATGCAGCCACATACCGCAACTTCGGAATGGGCTTTGTCAACACCGACTTCGTGTTCGACGGTCTTAGCGTAACAGCCACAATCTTCAAGCAGCACATCTACATCGACAACTGGCGTGTAGTGCCCTGCAAGAGCGAAGTAATATCAGACTTCCCCGACGAAGAAGAATAAACAATACACCGCCTGCTCCGGTGCGAACAAAAACACCGGAGCAGAATAAAAAAAACAAAACAACAAAAAAGTAATATCATGAAACTGAATAAAATAATCATACCGGTGCTGGCAGCCCCGTTACTCCTCACAGGATGCTACGACGAGAAGATGGACTGGCACACGCCGGACGGACATTATCCGGTTGTATCAGACGAGATTCCACTCTCACTCCAGGAGAAGATTGCCAACTACGACAACATCAAGGCCTACATGGCACAGTATATGCCTAACGTAAAGCTCGGCCTGGGACTCGGAGCAGACAAATATATCTCTGACGACACAGCCTATGTGAACAGATGTAACGACAACTTCCAGCAGTTTGTTACAGGCAACGCCATGAAGCACGGCTCAGTTGTTCAGAACGACGGTAGCCTTAAGTTCACCACGATAGACGCATTCCTGGCAAAGGTGCCTTCAGACATAGACATATACGGCCACAACTTTATATGGCACACCCAGCAGAACCAGACATATCTGAAATCGCTCATCGCACCTACAGTGGAGGTTACTCCGGGAAGCGACATCGCCAACGTCATTCAGAACGGCGACTTCGAGAGCGGCACAAAAGACCACTGGAGCAGCTGGGGCAACAGCTCTACAACAGAGGTGCAGGAAGGTGCAGGATATGACGGAAGCTACGGACTCGTAATGGTTAACCCAAGCGATGCCGACGACTATTCGGCACAGCTGGCTTACGACCTGACCGACCCGCTCGTAGCAGGAAAGAAATACATCATAAGATTTAAGGCTAAGGCCAGCACTCCTGCCGGCACACTGCAGTTTGCCACACAGAACAGCAGCGACTACTCTGGCGAGGGATACCACTCATTCAGCGTAGGCACAGAATGGACAACATGTGAGTATGACTATACCTGCACAAAGGACAACCTGAACCGAGTGCTCATCAACTTCGGCAAGGTGGCAGGAACCTACTACATCGACGACGTTGAGTTCGGCGAGGAAATAGGCGGATCGGCATCAGCTAAGCGCGGCCCTGCAAAGGCTTCGTCTGTAACCTACAAGTTCAAGACACCTGAAGAGAAGAAGGCAGCCCTGCTCGGAGCTATGGAGAGCTGGATTAAGGGCATGGCAGAACATCTGGGCAACAGAATAAGCGGATGGGACGTAATAAACGAACCTATAACCGACGGCACACCTAAATGGCGCGGCATAGAGGGCAACTTCAGCGAGGGCGACAGCGAGCCTGTTGAAGATCCTGAAAGCGGCTTCAACCTCAACTGGGAGTCAGGCCACTTCTACTGGGGCTACTACATCGGCAAGGAATATGCTACAAAGGCATTCGAACTTGCACGCAAATACGCTCCAAACGCCAAACTCTATGTAAACGACTACAACCTGGAGACAAGTCCGGCAAAACTGGCAGAGCTCATCAACTTCGTAAAATACATCGACGAGAACGGAAGCGTAAAGGTTGACGGTATAGGCACACAGATGCACGTAGACGGCAAGTCGATAACCAAAGAGCAGATTGACGCAATGTTCCAGACGCTTGCTGCTACAGGCAAACTGATAAGGATAAGCGAGCTCGACGTAAGAATCGGCACGACATCGCCTACAGCCGACGACCTGCAGACACAGTCGGACGTATATCAGATGATCATCGAATCATACAAGGCAAACATACCTGAGGCACAGCAGGGCGGAATAACACTGTGGACTCTCTCTGATGCTGCCGACGAGCACACTTACTGGTATCCTGACGACGCGCCAAACATCTTTGACAAGAACTATGCCCGCAAGACAGCCTACAAGGGTGTATGCGACGGTATAGCAGGCAAGGACATAAGCGAGGACTTCACAGGAGACATGTGGATGAACGGAAAATAATAATTCTGATACAGCGATTTATCTTATCAATAAGGTGCATAGGCTATCGGCCGTGCACCTTATTATTTTTATATACACTGCCGCCAACCGTGCAAAGATATACCGCCTTAGGCTTTCTGCAAGCCGGCATCATGTCCGTATGACCATTTGCCATAGACAAAAGAAAGGGCTAAATCAGGCTCGCATCAGGCGCACTACGCCCTATCTGCCACCAGTCTTCATTCTGCCGGCCACGTCGCCACATCATGACACGGCACAGTCTTTTTGCCTTGCGCCAGCATCACGCCACCTGGCATTCTTAACAATGCCCGCCTTCCCCCATCCGTTCATCATTATTCACTGGTAAGAAGCCTGCAACAATCAAAGCAACACAAGTCAAAACATGGATAGATCATGACGTCAGGACAAGAACAAAAACAGGCAATGAAGGCGGTAAAAAATCAGGACATTATATTTTTTCATTACAGAAAGTCAACATATAATATAAGTTAAACGGGAACAATAAAACCCACCATTTTATTAACTATTGTTCACAATATGCACACATAAAATATGCAAAAACAATGGTTTTGCCATGCTAAAAGCACCGGTTTTGAAGCAAAAAAGCATCACTTTTAAGTAGAAAACATGCCACTTTTGACCCGTAAACGGCATAGTAATATTATTTAACACATACATTGTAAAGTCCAAATAGCACTAAAGCACATAATATCAGCCACTTACACAAAACGCTAAATTTTGCGCCATCTATGGTCAAAAATCCGGTTTCATGATGAGCACCGCCATTCTGGAAGCGTTAACCGTTCGGATTTTGCGAAAAATCCTTACAGCGTGTCTGTATGTCATCCATTATTTTCAAGACCAAAATATATGCAGCCAGACAATACTGCAAACAGCAAAGCAAGAATAAGCATACACGCCCTTAATAAGCCACAGCCGACAGGCATTAAATATAAAATGCATGACAACGCTCCTATCTGCTGTCAGGATTCATCAAAAGATTGTCTTATACTGAGCTGACAATCATTTGCCTTCTTGTAAAATTAGCTAACTTGTCAAAAAAGCAGGCAGCAATACAGCAACAGAAAAATAATATGACGGCAGAAAAATTAAGTCTACGTTAATATTAAAAACATACGCAGCAGCATCACCTATCGGTGATAAATACAACATGAAAACATGTACAAGGCAAACCGGCAAAGACTGACCGATATACCATATGCCCATAACCCAACTGATGTAAATAAAAATCTGTTTTCACTAAAAACATTCCAACAGCAAAAGCATGCCGCAAAAACATGAAAGAAGTATGCCGTTGAGATAACGGCAACGGCAAAAATCAGAAATAGAGCGCTCAAATATTTTAAAAAAATATGTTACAATTTCAGAAAAAACATGACAGACTTAGAACAAAATATAAAACTAAGGATAAAAACTCATTAAATATTTTTTCACTAAAAACTTAATTCGCACGAAAATCAGGCTGAAACATCAAAACATACACACCGAAAAACCTTGCATGCATCAAAAACCTTTGTACTATGATTTTTGATACAAAAACCATAAAATAGAAATATTCAGACCATTTTAACAGAAGAAACGTGCCACAAACCGTGTAAAACGTCTAAATATAGGCTCTTTTTACTTATATGAGACGTAAAAAAACGCGGATGAAACATTAAGAAACGTTGATGAAACATTAAGAAATACATTTATAAATATTAATTTATATTTTTGCAACGTAGAAAACTTTATAAAAAATACTATAAAAAAACTTACATCACCACGTAACAAAAATACCATAAAAAACAAAGCCGGAATGCTTGAAACAAATATTAATGAGACACAAATGTCATGGCACAAGGCATACAGCCGGCCATAAAAAGAAGGAAAAGAAAACCAATATATAATAATGTAGAAGAAACATAATTCTGAAAACTTAAAAAAATAATACTTTAAATTAATGTTTAACTTTGATAACTCAAAAGACTATGGATTACTTTAAATCTAGACAAAATCTAAGAGGAATCGTGCTGGCACTCGGAATAGCCTGCACAGCTTCCAATGCTTTTGCGGTATCACTTGCAACACCTCCAGAGAATGCCGGGGCTAACACAGCCATGGCCGTACAACAGAAAATTACTGTAACAGGTAACGTAAGCGATGCTACAGGTCCGTTGGTTGGAGCAACCATCAAGATTAAGGGCACGTCAACAGGTGTTGTAGCCGACATTGACGGTAACTTCAAGATTTCTGCCGGTCCAAACGACGTTCTTGAAGTGTCATACATCGGATATATCACACAGGACGTAAAAATCAACAACAAGTCGAAACTGACCATCGTACTCGAAGAAGAGAAACACTCGCTCAACGAGGTTGTGGTTATCGGTTACGGTACACAGAGACGTGAGGCCGTAACAGGTTCTGTTGCCAACGTAAGCGGCGACGAGCTCAACCAGATTGCAGCCACCAACGCCGCACAGGCCCTGCAGGGACGTGTTGCCGGTGTGCTCATGACACAGACATCTTCAAAGCCTGGTGCTGAAATGCAGATCCGTATCCGCGGTCAGCGCTCGCTCAACGCCAGCAACGACCCGCTGATTGTGCTCGACGGTATTCCGTTCATGGGTCAGCTCTCTGATATCAATCCGGGCGACATCAAGTCGATGGATATTCTGAAGGACGCTTCGGCAACAGCCATCTATGGTAGCCGCGGTGCCAACGGTGTTATCCTCATCACAACCGTAAAGGGTATGCAGGGCTCACCTGCCAAGGTAAGCTACAACGCATACATCGGTTTCAAGACCGTGTTCCACAAATATCCTATGATGAGCGGAAAGAAATATGCCGAGATGCGTAAGTATGCCGGCCTGTATACAAACTCTCTCGACGAGAGCGACGACACAGACACCGACTGGCAGGATCTGTTCTACCGCACAGGTATCACCCACAGCCACGACGTAAGCATACAGGGCGGAACTCAGGGCGGAAGCTACAGCTTCGGCGCAGGCTACTATCACGACGAGGCTGTCATCCCGACACAGGGCTACGACCGTATATCTATCAGAGGTAACTTCGACCAGAGCGTGGGCAAGTATTTCCGCTTCGGTCTTTCTACCAACACCAGCTACCGCGAGACAAAGGGCAGCAACATCAGCATCTACAACGTGCTGTCTATGAGCCCTCTTGCATCTCCTTATGATGAAAACGGCAACCTGAAGCGCACGGTGCGCATGCCTCTCGACGAGACATTCGTGCTGACAAAGAGCGTAGCTGAAGACCTCAAGGACGTATGGCTCAACGAGGACAAGGGTCTTGGTTCATACAACACCATGTTCGCTGAAGTTAAATGTCCGTGGATCGAGGGTCTGAGCTATCGTGTAAACGTAGGTTTGAACTACCGTACAGCAAAGAACGGTGTGTTCACAGGCACAGGTGTAAACAACACCAACCCCGATGCCATCAACAGTGCTTCTGTACAGCAGGACGTAACAAAAAACTGGGTTGTAGAAAACCTCTTGACTTACGACCGCACATTTGCTGAGAAGCACCACGTTAACTTCACAGGCCTCTACTCTGCCGAGCAGACTACATTCGAGCGTACATACATGTCAGGCCGCGGCATCCCGGCTGAATACTTCCAGTATTACAACATCGGTTCTGCAACAGACGAGGTTTCTGTCAATCCTAACAACCAGAACTACTGGCAGAGCGGACTTATGTCATGGATGGGCCGTATCATGTATACATACGACAACAAGTATATGATTTCTGCCGCAGTACGTGCCGACGCTTCTTCACGTCTGGCCAAAGGTCATCAGTGGCACACATATCCTGCCGTATCAGTAGGTTGGAACATCTCACGCGAGAAGTTCATGCAGAAGTTCGACTGGCTCGACAACCTGAAGCTGCGCGTTGGTTATGGTGAAACATCTAACCAGAGTATCGACCCGTATTCTACACTCGGCGCACTCAGCACACGTCCTTACAACTTCGGTCCTGCAAGCACAGGATTCCTCCGCGGATACTATGTTTCTACACTGCCTAACGAGGAACTCGGATGGGAGTATTCATCTACATGGAACTTCGGTCTTGACTTCTCACTCTTCGGCGGCCGACTCAGCGGTACGATGGAGTACTACGTACAGAACACCAACGACCTTCTGCTGAGCGTATCTCTGCCGGCTACATCAGGTGTGGGCAGCTATATGGCCAACATCGGTAAGACACGCAACAAGGGATTCGAAATGAGCTTGAACGGTGTCATCATCGACAACAAGAACGGATGGACATGGGATGCAGGCGTAAACTTCTACGTAAACCACAACGAACTTGTTGAACTTGCTTCAGGTGCAACTGAAGATGTGGGCAACCGCTGGTTCGTAGGTCATCCTATCGACGTTATCTACGACTACAAGAAGATTGGCTTGTGGCAGGAAGGCGACCCGTATCTCAACATTCTTGAACCGGGCGGAAACGTAGGTATGATCAAGGTTGAATATACTGGCGACTACAACGAGGACGGAACTCCTACACGTCAGATCAACCAGGAAGACATGCAGGTTATCGACATGGAACCTGACCTCATCGGTGGTTTCAACACAACAGTAGGCTACAAGGGCTTCGACTTCACTGTAATCGGCGCATTCCAGATTGGCGGTACACTCATCAGTACACTCCACTCTTCTAACGGTTACCTCAACATGTTGTCAGGACGCCGCGGACAGATCGACGTTGACTACTGGACAGAGGACAACACTGACGCAAAATACCCGAAACCGGGCGGCATAATGTCAAGCGACAATCCTAAGTACGGAAGCACACTCGGATACTTCGATGCTGGCTATCTGAAAGTACGTGCCATCACTCTCGGCTACGACTTCGCCAAGCTGAAGGCTGTCAAGAACTTCGGCATCAGCAAGCTGCGTGCTTACTTCACAGTGCAGAATCCGTTCGTACTGTTCTCTCCGTTCACAAACGAGTGCGGTCTTGACCCGGAGACAAATACCATGAGTAACGATAACAGCACTATGGCTGTAACAATGGAAGGCTACACAGGCTCACACAAACTTCCGGTTGTCGGCTATAACACTCCTGCCACACGTAATTTCTTATTTGGTATAAATCTGACTTTCTAAAAAACAAATAACCATGAATACGCTTTTAATAAAAATAAGGAACCTCGGAATAGCATCGTTAGGATTACTGATGCTCGGTTCATGCTCTGATATCCTTGACGAGCAGCCTCGTACTAAGTACGATCCAAGTTTCTTCGGAACAGAAGAAGGAATAGAAGGCGGTCTGACCGCACTCTATTCACATCTTAGAGACACATACGGATACGCTTACTACTACAACATCTGCGAAACAGGTACCGACGAATACACCTACGGCCACGACGCTGACGGCAACTTCAAGGATGCCGACCTCTCAGGAGTGGGCTCACTGACATCACAGTCATGCCGCGCAGACGCTTTGTGGAACAACGTGTTCACATACATCAACTCTGCCAGCGGCATCATCGAGAACGGTATGGCTTCAGGCATGGACGAAAGCCTTATCAGCGAGGCAAGATTCTTCCGTGCATTCGACTACTTCCGCCTCGTTCAGACATTCGGCGGTGTGCCACTCGACCTCGGAGCAGGCGAACTTAAGTTCAACACATCTCCTTCTCGCGTTTCAAAGCGCAACACTGTGCCTGAGGTTTACACAAAGGCCATATTCCCCGACCTCATCACTGCAGTAACAAACCTGCCGGAAACAGGACGCGTAACTGGCGGACTTACAAAGACTGCTGCACGTCTGGTGCTGGCTCAGGCTTATCTGACCTACGGATGGTGGCTTCAGAACCCTAACGACATCCCGACATACCCTGTATGCGACCGCGTTGACCCGGACGGCCACGACGCACAGTGGTATTTCCAGAAGGCTTACGACATTGCACTCGAAGGAATACAGAACCCTGGCCCGTTTGCACTGCAGCCTACATTCTATGACGTAAACGTAGGTTCAAACGACCGCAACAACGAAATGGTGCTCTATGCTGACCACACTGAAAACAGCGAAGAGTTCAACGGCGGTTCGCTCAGCTACGGAAGCGGAAGCGCTCCTGACAACTTTGCAGGCTGGATGGTTACATGGAACTATCCTAACATGACAGCCAAAAGAGCAGACAACGGTGCTTCATTTACTCCTGTACTCCGCGCTGCAACTCAAGACCTCGGACGCCCATGGACACGTATGGCTCCTACACAGGAAGTGTTTAAGAATATCTTTGCCGACAAGACTCATGACTCTCGTTACGACGGTACATTTACAACCGTATTGCGCGCTAACTGGAATCTCGACCAGGCAAACTACGGAACACTTACTCAAGCCTATAATGCCAACGGACTTCCTATCAGCGTAGGCGATGCAGTACTCTCATTCATCGACAATGACGATCCTAACATCGAATATGTAAACGAAAACTCTGTCGGTGGCGGCATATTGCCGGGACGCGCTGACTATGTAGTTGGTCCTTCAGCCATAAGTCGTCTAAAATATCCTATTCTGTGGAAACTTGGTCCGTATCGTACAGACAACAACGGAACAGTTGGTCAGCCTAATGCAGCCAGCACACGTCCGTTCCCGATTCTGAAGTTCTCTGAGCTCTACTTCGCAGCAGCAGAGGCAGCAGTTAAGGGTGCAGCAACACAGCCGGGCTATTCAGCACGCGATCTGATAAACGTTATCCGTGCACGTGCAGGTAAATGGAGCTTCAGCAATGCAAAGAACGACTATTATGTAGCCGACTTCAGCAAAGAGATGACAGATGCCACTCCGCAGGAGATCACAATCGACTACATTCTCGATGAGCTGAGCCGCGAATACTTCGGCGAAGGTCACCGTTGGTTCGACCTCGTTCGTACACAGAAATGGGCTGAGCGCGCTGGCACTTACACAATCGCCGGCATGAACGCTACAGACGTTACACCGCAGACATATACAAGAACCATCAACAAGGAGCACTATCTTCGTCCTATTCCACAGAGCCAGCTCGACGCTATGGAAATGACAGAAGAAGAGAAGGCAGAATTCCAGAATCCTGGATATTGATGAGTCTTTATCCCAAAATCTGCATGTAAGCACTACATAACAGGTAAAGTGTTTCTACAGGTTTTTATTTATGGTAAAGTTAGGAAGGAGATATGCCGTGTTGGCATATCTCCTTTTATTTTTTCATCTCATCAGCAATATGCTGGCGTCCACATTTACAGAAAGCTACCGATTAACCTATGGCAGGAAAAGCAGCCTGCAACAAACGAAACTCAACAATCCATTCCGCCACAATGTAAACACAAAAGCTTTATTCCACACCCAATATATAATGGAACCTTCAATGGCACTTTGCCTTGTTTATCAAAAAATGAAGTAGAAAAACATTATTAACGGCTAACACAATCACAAATAGGTCTCAAATAAATAGTACAAAACAGGCCATGGCACGTCTGTAAAATAATTATGAAACGTTTATTTATTACATTATTAATATTAACGGCAGGAATTATTGTTCCTGAATCGGTTTTAGCGCAACAGCGCTATCAAATCGGAGTGTGTGACTGGATGGTGCTGAAGCGCCAGAAACTGGGCGAGTTTAAGCTGGCCAAAGAACTGGGATGCGACGGCATAGAAATGGACATGGGAGGCCTGGGCGTGCGCAACTCGTTCGACAACAAGATGCGCGACCCCAAGATGGTAAAGCTCTTCAACCACACGGCCGACAGTTTCGGCATAAAGGTTGGAGCCGTTGCAATGTCCGGCTTCTACGGACAAAGTTTTGCAAAGAAAGAGAGCTGGCGCTGGCTGATACAAGACTGCCTCAACACGATGGACGCCATGGGAGCCAACGTGGCATTTCTGCCCCTTGGAGGATGCGGCAACAACTGGACCGACTCACTGCCGCTGCGCCAGCAGATAGTGTGGCGTCTGCACGAAATAGGCGAGATGGCCAAAGCTCGCGGCAAAGTGATCGGAATAGACACCCCGCTCGATGCAGAAGGCAACATAAAGCTGCTTGATGAGATAAATTCAGAAGGAATTAAGATATTCTACAAATTCCAGACAGCTATAGAAAACAAAAGAAACATAGCAAAAGAAATAGAAAAACTCGGCAAAGACCGCATCTGTGCCATACACGCAAGCAACACGGACGGTGTATGGCTCAGAAACGACAAGGCTGTGAACATGAAAAAGATAAAAAAGGCCCTCGACAAGGCAGGATGGTCTGGCTGGCTCTTTGTTGAGCGCAGCCGCGACGTAAATCAGGTTCGCAACGTAAAGAAAAACTATGGCGAAAATGTTAAATACTTAAAAGAGATAATGCAATGAAAAAAATTTTAACTATTTTTGTATCGCTTATAACATTCGGAACAAATTACGCTCAAACAATCCAGTTAAACTCTAACGGCCGCGACCAGAACTATGTTAACACCATTCTGGGAAGAGCGCAGAAAGTAACTGACGCACTGAACATAACCGGAACAGACAAGGGCGAACAAGTCAGAAACATTGTTGCAAACAGATATTTTATTCTTAATGACATTTACGAAGAAAGAGACAGCCTGAAGAAAGTTGCTTCTTCACTTGCCGGCGACGACAAGAAACTCGCACAGAACTTCGCAGAAAGTCAGAAAGACCAGAAACTTTACCGTTCACATGCAGGATTTATTGCCGACTTGTCTTTGTTCCTTGACGATGCTCAGATCGAGACAGTTAAGGACGTGATGACCTACAACGTCGTAAAGGTTACATACGACGCTCAGTGTGACATGATTCCTACTCTGAAAGATGAAGAGAAGAAGCAGATTCTGGCATGGCTTAAAGAGGCACGCGAATATGCCATCGATGCAGAAAGCTCTAAGAAGAAGCACGAAACCTTCGGAAAATACAAAGGAAGAATCAACAACTACCTAAGCAAGCGCGGATATAATCTGCAGAAAGAGCGTGAAGAATGGGCTAAACGCGTTAAGGCACGCGGAGGCACACTGTAACGCATCTAAAAAACATTTATACCTCGAAGATATATAATGAAAAAATCTATTCTGATAAATATTCTGATTTCTGCAGCCGCAGCCACACCGGTCATGGCACAGCAGAATGGCATAACAGACACACGCAACAGCAAGTATGCCATAATAAACTCCACCCCTATAAGCGCCGTAAAATGGACAGGCGGCTTCTGGGGTGAGCGCTTTGGCGTGTTCAGCGGCACTTCGCTGCAGAGCATGTGGGAGACATGGAAGTCAGACAAAGGCCACAGTTACAACAACTTCATGATTGCAGCCGGCGAGAAGAAAGGCAAGCGCCACGGACCTCCGTTCCACGACGGCGACATGTATAAGTGGCTCGAGGCCGTAGCTGCAGTATATGCAGTCAACAAAGACCCTGAACTTGAGAAGATAATGGACCGCGTGATAGAGCTTATAGCAAAAGCCCAGCGTCCAGACGGCTATCTGCACACACCTGTGGTAATAGCTGAAATCAACAAGAAGGCACTTCAGGACGAAGAGAAAGAGAACGAGACCATTGGCACAAAAGTAGGCACAAGCAAGGACGGCCGCTTCGGCAATCCGCTCAACTTTGAGGCCTACAATCTGGGACATCTCATCACTGCCGGAATTATCCACCACCGCGCAACAGGCAAGACCACTCTGCTCGACTGCGCGATAAAGGCTGCCGACTGCCTGTATGACTTCTACATGAATCCGTCAGCCGACGCACTCGAGAAAGGAGTAATCTGCCCCTCACACTATATGGCCATAACCGAAATTTACCGTGAGACAGGCAATCCGAAATATCTCGAGCTGTCGAAACAGCTGATAAACATACGCGACAGCGTAAAGAACGGCACAGACGACAACCAGGACCGCATACCGTTCCGCCAGCAGTACAACGCCATGGGACATTCGGTCAGAGCCAACTATCTGTATGCCGGCGTTGCCGACCTTTATGTTGAGGACGGCGAGGCACAGCTGAAGAAAAACCTCGACTCAATATGGAACGACATCGTCTACCGCAAGATGTATATCAACGGAGCCTGCGGCGCACTGTATGACGGCACTTCGCCCGACGGTACTGAATATAAACCAGACCTTATACAAAAAGTACACCAGAGCTACGGCCGCCCATATCAGCTGCCCCACTCTACCGCACACAACGAAACCTGCGCCAACATTGGCAACATGCTGCTCAACTGGCGTCTGTTCCAGAACACAGCAGACGCAAAATACACCGACCTGGTGGAAAACTGCCTGTTCAACAGCATTTTGTGCGGCATAAGTCTCGACGGCAAGAAATATTTCTACACCAACCCGCTGAGAATGTCAGACGAGCTGCCGTATAAGCTGCGCTGGCCCAAAGAGCGTACAGAATACATCAGTTGCTTCTGCTGTCCGCCGAACACGCTGCGCACACTCTGCGAGGCTCAGGACTATGCTTACAGCGTAGGCAAAAAAGAGATTTACGTTAATCTATATGGCGCAAACACTCTCACGACAAAGCTTGACGGAATAGGCGAAATAACTCTAACACAGGAAACCGACTATCCGTGGAACGGAAGCATCGCCCTCAACGTGACAAAGCTGAAAAGCAAAAAAGATTTCACGCTGAAGCTGAGAATTCCGGCATGGTGCTCTGACGCCAAGATAACAGTAAACGGCGAGCCTGTCAACACTGACATCAAGAGCGAATCGTATGCAGCTGTTACACGCACATGGAAAAAGGGCGACGTTGTAAGACTCGAAATGCCTATGGAGACAAAACTCGTTGAGGCAAATCCGCTGGTTGAAGAATGCCGCGGCCAGGTGGCTGTACAGCGCGGACCTATTATATACTGTCTCGAGAGCAACGACCTCAACGGCGTTGACATTGATAACATAGCCATACCGGTAGACGCAAAGTTTGTGCCCGTAGAGACAAACATAGAAGGAAGCCGCATCATGGCGCTTGAGACAGAAGCCGTAAACCGCAGCGAGAAGTCATGGAACAACACTCTTTACAGAGAAGTGAGCAAAGACAAGAATAAAGTGAAAATACGCCTTATACCCTATTATGCATGGGGCAACAGAGGCAAGAGCGAAATGACAGTATGGATACCCGCAGAATATTAATAACACTAATATCCGCAGCTTTTGCCGAAATAAACATCTATGCGACCGACTTGATTGTCAAGCCGGGCGCATACGCTATAGAGAAAGCCTTGCAGCAGGCCAGAGAAGAAAGACGCCTGAACAACGCAAAGGACATAACCATACGCCTGGCGGAAGGCACATACAGCCTTAATCAGCCCATCGTTGTAAGACCCGAGGACAACGGCACACGCATTGTTGCCGACGGCAATGTGACGATAAGCGGTGGCGTAAGGATAACCAACTGGCACAAGCAAGGCAAGATGTACGTGGCCGACGTGCCCGACTTCAACGGCCGTCCGCTTGAGTTCAGGCAGATGTGGGTAAACGGCAAGAAAGCCATACGCGCACGTGATGTTGAAGACTTCAGCGACATGTTCAGAATAAGAAGTCTCGACAAGGCAAAAGAAACAATATACGTACCGGCAAAGGCCGTGAAGAAAATAGTGAACGCCAAGTATGCAGAAATGGTGCTTCATGAGATGTGGTGTGTTGCCAACTTGCGCATAAAGTCGGTTAAGATAGCCGGCGACAGCGCTGCAGTGACATTCCATCAGCCCGAAAGTCACATCCACTTCATGCACCCTTGGCCGTCGCCAATGGTTACATCAGACGGACACAACTCAGCCTTCTATCTCACTAATGCAAAAGAGTTGCTCGACAGCGAAGGCGAATGGTATCTCGATGCCAAAGCATCTAAACTGTATTACATTCCCCGCAAAGGCGAAAACATGAACACGGCCGAGGTGATTGTGCCTGCAGTGGAAACTCTGCTGAAAGTGGAAGGCACACCCGACAATCCCGTAAAAGACGTAACTTTTGAAGGCATAACATTTAGCTATGCAACATGGATGCGCCCGTCTATAAGCGGACACGCCCCACTTCAGGCCGGTATGTACATGACTGAGGCCTACAAGCTCAGACCGAAGATGATACGTCCCAACGGCGACCACAAGCTCGACAACCAGGGATGGGTGGGACGTCCGGCAGCGGCAGTAAGCCTCAACTGTGCCGAAAACGTGTCATTCACAAAGTGCAGCTTTGAGCACAATGCATCAACAGGTCTCGACTATCATACATATATAAAAGGTGGAACCGTTGACCGCTGCAAGTTCAGCGACATGGGAGGCAACGGCATTTTGGCAGGAAGCTTCGGTCCGGAAGCTCACGAGGCCCATCTTCCTTATGATCCGTCAGACCGCAGGATTATATGCACAGACCTGAACATAACCAATAACCTCATAACAGACGTGTCGAACGAAGACTGGGGATGCGTGGGCATAGGTGCTGGTTTTGTGAAAGACATAAAGATATGCCACAACGAAATCAGCGAAGTGTCATACACAGGCATCAGCATGGGATGGGGCTGGAATCAGCAAGTATGCTCTATGTCCAACAACCTGATTAAAGGCAACCTCATCCATCATTATGCCAAGCACATGTATGATACAGCCGGAATCTACACTCTCGGCTCTCAACCCCACTCGTTTATCGAAGAAAATGTAGTGAGAGACATCTACTCGCCGAGCTATGCACACGACCCGAACCACTGGTTCTATCTGTATACTGACGAAGGCTCTTCTTACATAACCGTAAGAAACAACTGGACTCCGAGCGAAAAATATCTGAAAAACGCCAACGGACCCGGCAACACATGGGAGAACAACGGCCCGAACGTGGCCGACAGCATAAAGGCAAATGCAGGTATTATGGCTGAATAACAGGCCATAATACCTTTAAACGAATTAATCAGTAAAACAAATAAACGAATCTATTTACAAATCTAATAATATGGGAAAAAGTAAAGGAAGCTTAAAAAGCACCATAGCCGTGTCGCTGACAAACTATCTCGACGCGGGAGCAATAGTGGCCGGAGCCAGCGGCCTGACGCTTTGGCAGAATTATCTCGACCTCAGCGAAGCTCATTTAGGATGGCTCAATGCCATAAGCGCCAACTGCCTCGGTGCAGCAATAGGAGCAATTATTGGAGGATTTCTCGCAGACAAATACGGACGCAAAGCCATCTACACATATAACATGCTAGTGTATATGCTCGGCGTGGCAATAATCATGTTGGCCGTCAACTTCCCCATTCTGCTTTTAGGCTTTCTCATAACAGGTATATCTGTCGGCGTAGGCGTACCGGCATCATGGACTTATATTTCAGAAAGTTCTGAGACGGCAAACCGCGGACGCAACATCTGCATATCACAGATGGCATGGGGCATCGGCCCTCTTATCATTCTTATCATCGGAACATTGCTGGCACCGGCAACAGGAGGAGCAGGCGACACCGGAGGAGTGCTGTTTCCTTTTGTTGAATACGTGGCCAACCTCATAACAGGCGGCGAGGCACAGGGCGCAGCACTAAACGTGTTCAGTTCACGCATCGTGTTCGCATCTCTCTTCATCGTTGCCTTCATAGCATGGCAGCTGCAACGCCGCCTCGACGAAAGTGCAGAATGGAAAGCTGCAAAGGCTGCTGAAGCAAAGGACGACACAAAGAAACACGGAGTGTTCTCTTCATTTGGCGAACTCTTCTCAAACAAGGTTTGCGTGCGTTCTATGCTGTTCTTGGCAGGAATGTATCTCACATGGAACCTTGTATGTTCTGTCATGGGTTTCTTCCAGCCGCACATATATGAGACAGCAGGCGGCCTCAGCAACGAGATGGCAAACATGTTTGCTGCCGGACAGTGGGTGGTCATCATCATCATGACATTTGTCTGCTCGCTGATTATCGACCGTGTCAACCAGCGCATGCTCTTTGCCATAGGCGTAAGCATGGGTGTTTTGGCTTGGTTGATTATTGTAACTATAGGCATCACCAGCATGACTGGTCTCGTTGTGTTCACACTTTTGTGGGCAATCCAGGCCGGAATATCCGTACAGACATTCTATGCTCTATGGGCATCAGAGCTGTTCCCTGCCAAATACAGGGCAGCGGCACAGGGCATCATGTTCTTCATCGTAAGAGGCGTATCAGCCGTATGGGGACTCTACTTTGTTCACATCTACGGCAAGAACGGCGAAGGCTTCACCATCGCAGGATATATAATGATGGCATTCTTCATAATATCCCTCATCATAGGCACAGTATGGGCACCTAAGACACAGGGCAAAACACTTGAACAAATAACAAAAGAAAGATATGGCGACAACATATAAAGCAACATGGATATGGTATCCGGGCGACTATGAGATATGGCTCGGCAACAAGATGAACAACCGCCGCACAGACCGCGGTGCGTATTTTCCGCCGTTCTGGAAACAGGACAGCCACTATGTAACCGTAGAGTTCGGCAAGGCCGTTGACCTTACAGAAGACGAAGAACTGAAGATCGAGGCCGAAGGCTCTTACAACATAAAGATTGACGGAAAGATGCTTTTCGGCATGCCCAAGAAAATTACTTTGGCTGCAGGAAAGCACCGCATAAACATCAAGGTGCACAACCAATGCCCCCCGCCAGCACTTTATGTTGACGGAAAGACGGTGAAGACAGACGGCACATGGAACGTAACATTTGAGGACAAAGAGTGGATTGACGAGAGCGGCAAGGCCAGCGACACGTCATCTACAGTATATATGCCGGCAGGATTCTATAACTTCGACAATATAGAACAGCGCCCGTCACAGTTTAAACTTGAGCGCGAACGCCATGAAGCCGTGGCTGCCGACGGCAACGTATACGACTTCGGAAAAGAGACTTTCGGCTATGCCATACTGAAAGGCATAAGAGGCAACGGCACGATAAATATCTACTACGGCGAGAGCAAGGAAGAAGCCACGGACAAAGACCACTGTGAAACACTCGACAAACTTGAAGTATGCAATGGCATAGTAACTGATTTGGCTACAAACCAGACAACAGAACTCGCTGACGAATACGTGCTCGGCAACAGCAAGGCATTCAGGTTTATCTGCGTTGAGACAGAAGGATGCTCTGTAAGCGGTGTAAGCATGGACTATGAGTTTATGCCCGAAGAAGAGAAAGGAACGTTCAGATGCAACGATGAAGAACTTAACAGAATATGGGAAATCGGCGCATACACAATGCAGCTCACCACACGCGAGTTTTTCATTGACGGCATAAAGCGCGACAGATGGGTGTGGAGCGGCGATGCAACACAGAGCTATCTGATGAACTACTATCTGTTCAATGACAACGACATGGTGAAACGCACCACATGGCTGCTTGCAGGCAAGGCTCCGATAACAAGCCACATAAACACCATAATGGACTACACCTTCTTCTGGTTTAACTCTGTATACGACTATTATCTGTACAGTGGCGACCGCCATTTCCTAACGCAGATATATCCTACGATGAAGACCTACATGGACTACGTGCTCGGCAGAACAGACGAAGACGGCATGGTTGAGGGTATGGACGGCGACTGGGTGTTCGTCGACTGGGCCGACAAGCCTATGGACAAGCACGGACAACTCGCCTTTGAGCAGATTCTTTTCAGAAAGTCTCTTGAGGCTATTGCTGCCGTGGCCAAACTTACCGGCAACGAGGAGGAAGGAAACGCATATCAGGAAAAAGCCGACGAACTAGGCAACAAACTGATGCAGTTCTTCTGGAACGACGATAAACAGGCACTCGTACACAACCGTCTTAACGGAAAGCAGAGCGAAGACGTGTTCCGCTACCCAAACATGTTCGCCATAATATTCGGCTATCTTGACGAGGAAAGACAGCAGACCGTGAAGAATTCTGTAATCCTCAACGAGGACGTTCTCAGAATAACAACACCCTACATGCGCTTCTACGAACTTGAAGCCCTGTGCATGCTGAACGAGCAGGACAAGGTTATGAAAGAGATAAAAGACTATTGGGGAGGCATGCTCAAGGAAGGTGCGACATCATTCTGGGAGAAATACAACCCTGACGAACACGGAACCGAGAAACTGGCGATGTATGGCCGCCCATACGGCAAGAGTCTCTGCCACGCATGGGGAGCAAGCCCGATATATCTGCTCGGCAAATATTATCTCGGCGTGAAGCCCACAAAGCCCGGCTATGAGGAATATACCGTCGAACCGGCTCTCGGCGGACTCGAATGGATGGAAGGCACCGTGCCGGCTCCGTTCGGCTCCATCTACGTGAAAATGGACGGCAATTCGGTTACCGTAAAGAGTGACGGCGGCCATGGAACGCTTATATTGGAAAACGGAAAAAGAAACATTGAAATACCATCAGGAAAAGAAATTACAATTAAATTATGAGAAACATTCGAAGCATAATTGCATCAGGACTGGTGATAGCATTATCGAGTTGTGGAACCTCTGTAACGAAAGTAGAACATAACCCGGCAGTGCCGCAGACAGAGTATGCGGCATCTCTGATCAACAGTTATGTGCCTTCAATGCAAAAGGGATACAAGATTAAAATCGGTGTGGCCGAAAATCCGGCCGACCTGCCGCAGGAAGGATTCACAATAAAGAGAAAAGGCAAGACGATAAACATCATCGGCAACGACGCGTCGGGTGCCATATATGGCGCTAACCGACTGCTCGAGTATTATAAGCTCAACGGCAACCTGGAAATACCCACAATCATCGTTGACGCACCCGAAATGAAAATACGCGGAGCATGCGTGGGCCTTCAGAAGACAGTCTACCTGCCAGGGCACAAAGTTTACGAATATCCTTACACACCCGAGAACTTCCCTTGGTTCTACGACAAGGAGCTGTGGATAAAATATCTCGACATGCTCGCAGCAGACAACATGAACGCCGTGTTCCTGTGGAACGGCCATCCGTTTGCTTCACTTGTAAAACTTGAAGACTATCCTTTTGCCGCCGAAGTTGACGATGCCACAATGGCTAAGAACCAGGAGATGTTCTCCTTCCTTACAACAGAGGCTGCAAAGCGCGGTATACGTGTAATACAGATGTTCTACAACATCATTCTGTCGAAACCCTTTGCCGACCATTACGGCATCGCCACACAGGACCGCAACCGCCCCATCACTCCGCTTATCAGCGATTATACACGCAAGAGCATTTCTGCCTTCATCCAGAAATACCCAAATGTGGGCTTCCTTGTATGCCTCGGCGAAGCTATGGCTACGATAGAAGACGACGTTGAATGGATGAAAAATACCATCATACCGGGCATTAAGGACGGTCTGAAAGCGTCTGGCAGAACAGATGAGCCGCCTATCATCCTGCGTTCGCACGATACAGACGGTCCACGCGTGTTGCGTGAGTCGCTTCCGCTCTACAAGAACATTTACACAATGACAAAATATACGGGCGAATCGCTCACCACATATGAGCCGGGAGGCCCATGGGGCGAGACTCAGAGACAGCTCAGCAGCGTGGCTCCGATACACATAAGCAACGTGCATATTCTTGCCAACCTCGAGCCGTGGAGATGGAGCTCGCCAGCCTTTGTCGACAAGGCGGTGAAAGCCATGCACAGAGTTCATGGCGCAAACGGTCTGCACCTTTATCCTCAGGCTAACTACTGGGACTGGCCTTACACAGCCGATAAGCTCCCCAACGGTGAGCGTCAGCTGCAGATAGACCGCGACTGGATGTGGTATTCGGCATGGGGACGCTACGCATGGAAGAGCCAGAGAGACAATGACAACGTGTATTGGCAGAAGGTTCTGGCTGACTATTACGGCACAGACACACTCACTGCAAGACATATTCTCAAGGCTTATGACGAAAGCGGCGAGATTGCACCTAAACTCATACGCCGCTTCGGCATCACAGAGGGCAACCGCCAGTGTCTGTTGCTCGGCATGAAAGCCAGCCAGCTCGTAAATCCTTATAAGTATACGGTTTATGAGGAGTTCTACCAGAGCTGTGGCCCTGCCGGCGAAAAGCTCATTGAATATGTTGAGAAAGAATGGAAGCACGAAAAGCACGTGGGCGAACTTCCGCTCGACATAGTAGACCAGTGTGTTGAACACGGCGACAAAGCTGTGGCAGCAATAAGCAATCTCAGCGACAAGATTACAAAGAACAAAGACGAGTTTGAGCGTCTTGTGAACGACATGGAGTGCTACAAAGAGTTTGCATATTCGTTTAAATACAAGGTTCTCGGTGCACAACAGGTGCTCAACTACAAGTGGAGCAAAGATGTAGAATACCTGAAAAAGGCCGTTCCACTGCTCGAAAAGAGTAACGAATACTACAAGAAACTGGCCGAGAGAACAAAGGACACATATCTCTATGCCAACAGCATGCAGACCTCACAGCGCCGTATACCTGTAGGCGGTGACGGAGGCAAGTTCAAGACATGGGAAGAGATGATTCCTGTTTATGAGGACGAGCTTAACAGCCTGAAGAGCAACATCGTGAAGCTTACTTCTCCAGATGATGCTAACAGCAAGGATGAGAAGTATCCCAAGGCCGTAAACGCTGACGTAAAACTGATAAGCAACTACAAGACCGTTACGCTGACAAAGGGCGCCAAGCTGTTTGAAAACCGCGACGAGGCTATCGATTCGCTTGCTCCTGAACTTGAAGGACTCAAGGCTCTTGTGCTCAACCGCGACACAACGCGCATCGTGGGAGGCAAGGTTGAGTTTGAGACCAGCAAGCCCGTCAAGATGCTTGTTGGCTTCTTCATCGACGACCAGAACAAGTTTGCCAGTCCTCCAAAACTCGAGACCGACGCTACCGGCAATGAGTTCGGACAGGCTGAGGCGCTGATAACCAACGCCATAAGCATGTCTAACATGCCTATAGTAAACATTCATGCATATCATCTTACCCCCGGACGCCACGTGATAAACCTGCCCAAGGGCATTATAATGGTTGCCGGATTTACAGCCACAGACCTCAAGATAAGAGACGCCAAACTCAACGGCGGCAGCAACGAGGTAGACTGGCTATTCATGAAATAACACTGCTGAAGAATAATAATGGTAAAGAACATCCTGTTAGTTTTGATGCTGCTGATATGCACCGACGCAAGCGCACAGAGCCGCAGCAGACGACGCACAAAGGCAAAGCCCGTTGTGCAGACTGTCGTGAGCCAGAAAGAGATGCAGAAGGTGTATGAGGCCGCACGAACTCCGTATAAATATGGTCTGGTCGTTGCTCCCGAAAGCAACGACCGGAAAATAGACTGCCCCACCGTGTTCAGGGAAGGCAACAGCTGGTATATGACCTATGTGTGCTACAACGGCTCTAACGGCACGAACGGAAGAGGCTATGAGACGTGGCTTGCCAAGAGCGACGACCTGCTCCACTGGACCACTCTCGGACGCATACTGGCATTCGGCAGCGAGGGCTGGGACATGAACCAGCGCGGCGGTTTTCCGGCACTTATCGACTATGAATGGGGCGGCAGCTACAACATTGAGAAATTCAAGGACCGCTATTGGATGACTTACATCGGCGGAAAGGGCACCGGCTACGAGGCCGTGAACGCTCCGCTGAGCATCGGTCTGGCCTCAACCAAGGAGGACATCACCAAGGCGCACCTGTGGGAAACCTACAAGAAGCCCATATTGTCGTATGACGACAAGAATGCCCAATGGTGGGAGCAGCTGACTCAATACAAGAGTACGGTGTACAGAGTAGACAAAAAGAAGTTTGGCTACCAGTTCATGATGTTCTACAATGCCGGCGGAAAAGACGCCACTCATCCAAAAGGCGAACGCATAGGCATTGCCTTCTCGAACGACATGAGGAAGTGGCACAGATACAAGGACAACCCCATATTCGCACACGACAGCGACGGAACAATAACCGGCGACGCGCAGATAGTGAAGATGGGCAACCTGTATGTAATGTTCTACTTCTCGGCCTTCAATCCTACACGCGAATATAACGCGTTCAACACCTTCGCGGCCAGCTACGACATGATTCACTGGACCGACTGGAAGGGTGAAGACCTTATTGTGCCGTCGAAGTCTTACGACGAGATGTTCGCTCACAAGAGCTCCGTGATCTACCATAACGGCGTGGTATATCACTTCTATTGTGCCGTAAACAACTCTGAACAGCGAGGCATCGCCCTGGCAACAAGCAAGCCCATGGGACAGAGCGAAGTCAGCTTCCCCAAGCCCAACGCAACGGGCAAGCGCTTTATAACGTCGCTCAACGACAACTGGGAAGTGAGCTACGGCCGCAACAAGTTCAGAACCGACATACCCTACAATCTTGACGACTATTACGGCGCGCTGCAGAAAGAGCACGGCAACCTGCACGGCAGAGCCGACTTCAAGAAGTTTTTCCTTGCGCCCAACATGGAGGGCAAAGAATACTTCCTGCGCTTTGAGGGCGTAGGAACATACGCCGAAGTGACGCTCAACGGCAAGAAAATAGGCACCTACGACATTGGCCGCACGACCAAAACCATTGATATAACAAAATATGTACGCAAGGGCGACGAAAACCAGCTTGAAGTAAGGGTGAACCATCCGAAGGGCATAACCGACATGCCGTGGGTGTGCGGCGGATGCAGCTCTGAATGGGGCTTCAGCGAAGGTTCACAGCCATTCGGCATTTACCGCCCCGTGGTACTTGAGATAACAGACAAAGTGAGGATAGAACCCTTCGGCGTGCACGTATGGAACAATGCCACGGCTGACAGCATATTCGTAGACACAGAAGTGCGCAACTACGGCACCGACACAGCTTCTGTAAGCCTGACTAGCAAGATATGCGAGCAGAACGGCAAGCAGGTGATACGCCTCACAGAGAACATAACGCTGAAACCGGGCGAGACCAAGACCATAAGACAGTCGGCTCCGATAAGCAATCCTAATCTTTGGAGCATAGAGAAGCCTTATCTCTACAAGCTCAGCAGCATTATAAAGCGCAACAACAAGGCTACCGACGACCTCGTAACTCCGTTCGGTGTAAGGACAGCAAGCTGGCCGCTGACACGCAACGACGGCGATCAGCGCTTCTATCTGAACGGCAAGCCCGTGTTTATCAACGGCGTATGCGAATACGAACACATGTTCGGACAGAGCCACGCTTTCTCCGACAGGCAGATAGACGCACGCATAAAGGAGGTGAAGAGCGCCGGATTCAACGCCTTCAGAGACGCCCACCAGCCGCACAACCTCAGATATCAGGAGCTTATCGACAAGGAGGGACTGCTGTGGTGGCCGCAGTTCTCGGCCCATATATGGTATGACACGCCACAGTTCAGAGAGAGCTTCAAGCGCCATCTTATCCAATGGGTGAAGGAGCGCCGCAACTCGCCGTCGATAATACTGTGGGGACTGCAGAACGAAAGCACCCTGCCGGCCGACTTTGCCAAGGAATGTTCTGACATAATACGCAAGCTCGACCCGACATGCGGCACCATGCGCCTGATAACGACATGCAACGGAGGCGAAGGTACAGACTGGAACGTGGTGCAGAACTGGAGCGGAACCTACGGAGGAAAGATTGAAAACTACGGCAACGAGCTGAAACAGCCCGACCAGCTGCTAAACGGAGAATATGGCGCATGGCGCACCGTGGGCAACCATACGGGCGAAAGATACACCGAGGAGAAATTCTGCGACATACTGGAGCGCAAGGCACAGCTGGCCGAGAGCGTAAAAGACAGCGTATGCGGACAGTTCCTCTGGGTGCTGCAGAGCCACGACAACCCCGGCCGCCGTCAGCCCGACGAGGGCCTGCGACGCATCGACAAGGTTGGTCCGTTTAACCACAAAGGACTCTTCACCACATGGGAGCAGCCTACAGATGCCTTCTATATGTATAAGTCGCGCTATGTCAAGGCCGACGACGAACAGACCGTATATATCGTGCCCAACATTTCTAAAGACAGCGTGCGCGTCTACAGCAACTGCGACTCTGTAAGACTGAGCTGCGGCAAGTGGGCCGAAACAAAGGTGAAGGCCGACACGACGTCGCTCTTCAGATGGTCAGGCATAAGCCTCGACGGCGACATCATCAAGGCTACGGCTTATCACAACGGCAAGGCCGTGGCAGAAGACTCGATAGCCCTGCCGTCATACAAGGGCTGGGACGAAAGCATGCTGAAACCACTGAAAGGCTACAACTATCTTTACAACATCAACTGCGGCGGCGACTCTTACACCGACAAGTTCGGCACGGTGTGGATGCAGGACAACACAAAATGGTCTAAATCATGGGGCAGCAAGTTCCCCAAGGAGGCCAGTCCGTATCAGGCCAGCCAGACATGCAACAACGGCCTTGCCGTGTCGCCTCTGTTCCGCACGTCGCGCTTCGGCCGCCACGAGCTGTCATACAGCTTCCCCGCCAAGCCGGGCAACTACCGCATAGAGCTCTATTTCATTGAGCCGTGGTATGGAGCAGGCGCAAGCGAGACAACCGACTGCGAAGGTCTGCGCCTGTTTGACGTGGGCATCAACGACAGCACGTATATCAGGAACCTCGACCTCTGGGCACAGGCAAGGTATGCCAAACCATACAAGCGCGTGGTGAACATACACAACTCTGACTACCGCATAAACATCAACTTCCCCAAGGTGAACGCCGGACAGGCCATAATATCGGCCATAGCCATAGCCACAACAGACTCTACTGCGGCAGCCGACTATCCCGAGGAGAACGAGCCGGAGATGTGGAAAAACTTTGACAGCGACATACTCACCAACACGCCCGACAGCCTGCTGCCGCCGCGCAGCAACAGCTCGATAAGCGTGGAGGGAATGATAAACAACGGAGTGATGACATGGAACTACAACGTAGGTGTGGCAAAGGTTTATGCCCTGCGCTTCCGCTACTACAACCCCGAGGCCGAGCGCACGCTGCACGTGAAGATAACCGACCTCAACGGCGTGGTGTATAAGGAAGACGACATAACGTTCGTAAAGACGCCTGAAAAGAAAACCAAGAGGCGCAACACCAGCATCACCACCGGCTCGCAGACCAATGCCGGCAGCTACATAGTGACACTGAGCGGCGAAGGCATTGAGAAAATGTTGTTTGACAAACTGACTATCGAATAAAGACCGGCTCTGCCGGCTGCCAACTCAAGCCGCCACGGCATACGGCCCTACTGCTGTTGAAGGGCTGTGTTGCCGTTGCGGCAGCAACGTTTTTAATCGGATGCACAACGCGCTGATTTTCAATACGTTGCAAAAGGCCGTCTTTTAGACTGCAAAAGATGCCCTTTTAGACGGTAAAAGCATACCTTTTAGGATGCAAAAGGACGCCTATTACAAAACGGCTGACATGTATCGCAAAACTTAAAAGGAAAGATACATGACAAGGACGCATGACAACGATGCACCGAAACTCGGAAAAATAACATAAAAGAAGATACAGACAAATGAGAAACATCCTGATGACAGCCACACTTGCCTTATGCTCGTGCATGGCAATGGCACAAGGCCACGACTGGGAAAACCAGTATGTGCTCTCTATAAACCGCGAACCGGCAAGGGCGGCGTTTACGCCATATCTTACTGCTCCGGGCGACATGACCATGACGCTCGACGGACAGTGGAAGTTCAACTGGACCAAGACACCCGACATGCAGCCGGAAAATTTTTATCAGACCGACTTCAACGACAGCGGCTGGACAACGTTTCCCGTGCCGGGCGACTGGGAGATGAACGGCTACGGCACGCCGATTTATTGCAGCTCCGGCTACGTGTTCAAGATTAATCCGCCCTACGTTATGGGCGAACCCAAACAGAAATACACTTCGTTCATAGAGCGCAACCCCACAGGCTGCTACCGCCGCACGTTCACCGTTCCGGCATCATGGAGCGGCAAGGAAGTGTATGTCCACTTCGGCTCCGTGTCGAGCGCGTTCTACATTTATGTCAACGGCAAGCAGGTGGGCTACTCGCAGGGCAGCATGGAGCCGGCAGAGTTCAGGCTCACGCCCTACCTCAACAGCGGCACTAACCTCATAGCGCTGAAGGTTCTGAAATATTCAGACGGAAGCTATCTCGAAGATCAGGACATGTGGCGCATCGGAGGCATACACCGCAGCGTGTATCTATATGCCACACCGCAGATACGCATACGCGACTTTGGCGTGCGCACCATTCTCGACGACACATACACCGACGCCACACTCGTGGTTCATCCCGAACTAGAAGTCATTGGCAGCCAGCGCGGCGAGGGCTATCACATCGAGGCGCAGCTGTATGACGCCGAGGGCAAGGCTGTGCTCGACAGCACCATGAAAGAGGATGCCGCCACGATGCTCAACCTCGACAACAAGGCAAAGATAATGAACGCGCGCAACCCGCAGCGCGGATATGCCGCCTACGGATGGCTCAAGGCTGAGGTGAAGAATCCGCATAAGTGGTCGGCAGAGACGCCTTATCTGTACACGCTCAAGCTGGCCTTGGTAGACAAGGCAGGCAACACCATAGAGCGTGCAGAGACAAAGGTGGGCTTCCGCAAGCTCGAAATTAAGGATGGCCGCTTCCTCGTCAACGGCAAGCAGGTGCGCCTGCGCGGCGTAAACCGCCACGAGATGGACCCCATAACGGGCAAGGTGATGACAGAGGAGCGCATGCTGCAGGATATAATGCTGCTGAAGCAGTGCAACATTAATGCCGTGCGCACATGCCATTATCCCAACGACACGCGCTGGTATGAGCTGTGCGACAAATACGGAATATACGTCATGGACGAGGCCGACATAGAGGAACACGGACTGCGCGGCAAGCTGGCAAGCGAGCCTTCGTGGGCAGCGGCCTTCATAGACCGCACACAGCGCCTCGTAATCCGCGACCGCAACTACCCCTGCGTGGTGTTCTGGTCGCTCGGCAACGAGTCGGGCTGGGGCCCCAACTTCGCGGCTACAGGTGCATGGATAAAGGAATACGACCCCACACGCTTCATTCATTACGAAGGAGCGCAGGGCCCCGACAGCAACGACCCGGCAACGGTAGACGTGATAAGCCGCTTCTATCCGCGCGTGCAGGAGGAATATCTTAACCCCGGAGTGAAGGACAACAACATGGAGCGCCCTGAGAACGCGCGCTGGGAACGCCTGCTGAGCATTGCAGAAAAAAAAGGCGATAACCGCCCCGTAGTGACAAGCGAATACGCCCACGCTATGGGTAACGCCCTCGGAAACTTCAAGGAATACTGGGACGAGATATACAGCAATCCGCGCATGCTCGGCGGTTTTATATGGGAATGGGCCGACGAAGGCATATTCAAGAAGCGCGATGACGGCAAGACTATGGTGGCATACGGCGGCGACTTCGGCGACGCGCCTAACCTCGGTGCATTCTGCGTGAAGGGCATCGTGTCGTCCGACAGACAGACAACGCCTAAATATTATGAGGTAAAGCAGGTTTATGCGCCTCTTAAACTGACGCTCGACGGCAACCGCATAAACGTTATAAAGCGCGACGAACACATTGATATAAACAATTACCGCTTTACATGGAATATCACAGAGAACGGCAAGTTAAAGAAGAAAGGCGAGCTGAAAGACTTCACGTTGCCTCAACTTAAATATTCTGACGATGCCGACGTGCGCCTCAACATAAGCGTAACGCTGAAGAACGACGCAAGCTGGGCAAAGGCAGGACATGAGATCATGCATAGCCAGTTTGTGCTCAACGACAAGCTCGCGACAGCCTTCAAGGACGCTGAACTCAAGAAGAACAAGGATGCCGACATAGAGGCTGCAAAGCAGTGGATAGAGAACGTAAGGCCAAGATTCTTCCGTGCGCCGACCGACAACGACAAAGGCTTCGGCAACTGGATTGCAAAAGACTGGAAAAGAAACCGTCTCGACTCAGCCGAAATAGTTGAGAACGAGCCGGTGAAGGCAACGAGAAACGCCGACGGAACTGTGAGCGTCAAGGCTTCTTACACCTGCAAGTACATCAAAGGTTCTATACGTACCGACTACAGCTATACCGTAGACGCAAACGGTTCGGTAGACTTTAAGGCAACATACACACCGAGCGGAGAACTGCCGCCGCTGCCGTGCGTGGGCAATACCTTTGTTATGCCGGCGTCATACACTAACATCAGCTGGTATGGCATGGGCATGCAGGACACTTACCCCGACCGTCTTGAGGCAGCATGCATCTGCCGCTGGAACTCAACTGTCGACAAACAGTATGTCCACTATCCGCGTCCGCAGGACAGCGGCAACCACGAACAGGTGGCAGAACTTACGCTGACAGACAGCAAGGGCAACGGATGGAAGGTTACGACAGAGAGCGGCAAGCCATTCTCTTTCTCTGCCCTGCCCTACTCTGACATGCAGCTCTACAACACGGCGCACGACTGCGACCTGAAGGTTGAAGACCATGTTTACCTCAACATCAACGCCGCCGTGATGGGACTTGGCAACAGCAGCTGCGGTCCCGGCGTGCTCACGAAGTATGCCATCAAGCAGCAGCCCTACTCGCTGCACCTCCGTTTCACCAAGATTAAATAAAAATACAGATATGAAAAAGATTTTAATTTCAGCACTCTCGCTCTTTGCAGCCATGACATCAATGGCCCAAAGCAGCGTCTACACGCAACGCCAGTATCTGAGCGGACGCGGAAGCGACGACATGGTGCAGTGGGACTTCTTCTGCACCGGTGGTAACAACTCGGGCAAGTGGACCAAGATTGGTGTCCCCTCTTGCTGGGAGCTTCAGGGCTTCGGCAACTATCAGTATGGCATGAAGTTCTATGGAAAGGCTTTTCCCGACGGCATTGCCGATGAGAAAGGCATGTATAAGTATGAGTTCACCTTGCCCGAAGAATGGGCAAACCATCACATCGAGCTCGTGTTCGAAGCCTCGATGACTGACACAGAGGTGAAGATAAACAAGCGTAAGGCCGGCTCTATGCATCAGGGAGCATTCTATCGCATCACCTACGACGTGAGCGACCGCGTGTTCTTCGGAAAAAAGAAAAACCTGCTTGAAGTTACTGTGAGCAAGGAGAGCACCAACGCCGGCGTGAATCTTGCCGAGCGCCGCGCCGACTACTGGAACTTCGGCGGCATCTTCCGCCCTGTGTTCATCGTCTGCAAGCCTGCCATCAACATCGAGCGCACAGCCATTGACGCCAAGGCCGACGGCACATTCAACGCCTATGTGCTGCTTAACCACACGCTCGAAGGCGCAAAGGTGAAGACCACTATCAGCGACATGAGCGGCAAGAAGGTGGCAGAAAACACCACAGACGTGAGGACAGGCGGCAACGAAGCCAACGTTTCGTTCAGCGTGAAGAGTCCTAAACTGTGGACAGCAGAAACGCCTAACCGCTATAAAGTGAGCTTCGCACTCATCGACAAGAACGGAAAGACGCTGCACATCGAGCAGGACAAATTCGGCTTCCGCACAATAGAAACGAGAGCAGGCGACGGACTTTACATCAACGGAAAGAAGGTGAACATACGCGGCGTGAACCGCCACAGTTTCTGGCCGGAGACAGGACGCACGCTAACTCCGCAGAGAAACATCGATGACGTGAAACTGATGAAGGCCATGAACATGAACGCCGTACGCCTTTCTCACTATCCTGCCGACCCGGAGTTTTATGATGCCTGCGACAGCCTCGGCCTCTACGTGATGGACGAACTAAGCGGATGGCATGGTCATCACGAAACTATCAACGGACAAAAACTTATCCGTGAGATGGTTACACGCGACGTTAATCATCCTTCTATAATATGGTGGAGCAACGGAAACGAGAAGGGATGGAACACCGAACTTGACGGCGAGTTCCACAAATGGGACATTCAGAAGCGTCCGGTGCTGCATCCACAGGGCAACTTCAGCGGCTATGAGACAATGCACTACCGCTCTTACGGCGAGAGCGAGGAGTATATGCGCAAGCCTGAAATATTCATGCCTACAGAGTTTCTGCATGCCCTTTATGACGGCGGAGCAGGTGCCGGACTGTATGACTACTGGGAACTTATGCGCTCATGGCCAAGATGTGCCGGAGGATTTATCTGGGCACTGGTTGACGAGGGCGTTGTAAGAACAGACATGAACGGCATGATTGACAACGTTGGCAACTACGGAGCCGACGGCATAGTTGGTCCTCACCGCGAAAAGGAAGGCAGCTACTACACCGTGAAACAGATATGGAGTCCTGTGCAGATATCTATGCCGGACAACTTCAACGGCACTCTCAACGTTGAGAACAGATATAACTTCCTGTCGCTCAAGGGCTGCAAGTTTGACTATTCTTACGTAAAATACGACGGAGCAGAAACCAAGACAGTAAAACAGGGCACTGTAAACGGTGCCGACATAGCTGCCGACAGCAAGGGAGAAATAAAGATTCCTGCTGCTCCCGACAATGCAGATGCACTCAGCATAAAGGCGACAGACCAGTATGGTGAGGAACTTTACACATGGGTGTTCAAGCTGAAAGACGCCGACAAACTGCAGGTTAAGGCTGCAAAGGCCGGCAAACCTGTTATGAACGGCAACACTGTGAAGGCAGGAAACGTTACCTACACATTCTCAGAGACAGACGGAACACTGAGCAGCGTAACCACCGGCAAGGGCGAATATAAGTTCAATGGCGGCCCGAAATTCTTTGCTTATCGCCGCGCTGACCGCTCATTCGACCAGTTCTATAACCACGACGACCCTGAAGCAGAGAAGAAGAAGACCACCTACACCGCCTATGAAGACCAGGGAACATTTGCCGGACTGAGCTGCAAAGACGGACAGAACGACACTCTGATAGTAACAGCCGACTACAAGCTCGGCTCACTTCAGAAGGCAGAATGGCGCATCGCACCCGACGGCGGGGCACGTCTTGTTTATACATACAACTTCAACGGCGTTGTCGACCTTATGGGCGTGATGTTCAATCTTCCTGAGTCTGACGTACTGAGCAAGCAATGGCTCGGCCATGGTCCTTACCGTGTATGGAAGAACAGACTGCATGGTCCGCAGCTTGGAGTATGGAGCAACGAATACAACGACCCCGTTCCGGGCGAAAGCTTCACTTATCCTGAGTTCAAGGGTTACTTTGCCGGCGTGCAGTGGATGAAGCTGAAGACCAAGAACGGCACAATAACCCTGCAGCCTGGCACCGACAAGGAATATGTAGGAGTGTATCAGCCGCGCGACGGACGCGACCAACTGCTCTACACACTGCCCGAAACAGGCATAAGCATGATGCAGGTGATACCGGCAGTAAGAAACAAGGTGAACACCACAGACCTCAACGGTCCTTCGGCACAGCCTGTATGGGCACGCGGAACCTATACCGGAGAAGTAACCTTACACTTTGAATAATGATGAAAAAACTCTTTTCGATAATACTTGCGTTCGCCACTTGCGCAAACGCATTCTCACATAAAGCCATTCAGGAGTCCGTTCCTGAATGGTATAAACGTTTCATGGCCCCTGCCCCAGAGACTTATCCCTGGACTTTCTGGTACTGGATGTACGGATGCGTTACCGACGAGGGCATCAAGTTAGACCTTGAAGCAATGCACGACGCCGGAATAGCCGGCTTCTATCTGATGCCTATAAAGGACACCACGGACGGCAAGGGCTACAACGGCACAGCACGACAGCTCTCGCCCGAATGGTGGAAGCGCATGGACACTGTATTCCGCACGGCAGACAGTCTGAAACTGCAGATGGGCATACACTTCTCTGACGGTTTCGCACTAGGCGGCGGCCCTTGGATCACTCCGGCAGAGTCGATGCAGCGCATTGTCTGGTCTGATACCATTGTGTCGGGCGGCAGGCAGAGCCTCACTTTATCGCAGCCCAAAGCATACAAAGACTATTATGAAGACATTGCCGTTTATGCATATCCAGCCGAATATGCCGACGACCGCAAGCCCAAGGCTTCAGTAACATTCCCGTTCCGCTCTTCAGAGCCGTGTGACATCATCATGTCTTACGACAAGCCCTACACCCTGCGCAGCGTTGAAATAATTACCGGAGGCAACAACTATCAGGCTCACCGCTTCAAGGTGTATGCCTCTGACAACGGAAAAGACTATAAATTCGTAAGAGAAATAAGTCCGGCAAGACAAGGATGGCAGAACACCGACGCTTATGCCACTTATGCAATACCTGCCACAACGGCACGTTTCTTTAAGTTTCACTGGACTCCCGAAGGCAGCGACCCGGGTTCGGAAGACATGGATGCGGCAAAATGGAAGCCCAACCTTAAGATTGCAGGCATCGTTCTTGGCTCAGAACCCATAGTTGACGGATATGAAGGCAAGTCGGGAAAGGTGTGGCGCGTGTCAAAGAAGTTCCCCATTGCCGACAACGAGTGCGTGTCTTTAAGCGAAATGATAAACCTTTCTGACAAGTTTATCTCATCTAATCAAACAGGTAAAGATGTAACCGTAAACCTTCCGAAAGGCAAATGGCACATACTCAGAATAGGCCATACATCGACAGGACACACCAATGCCACCGGCGGCGGAGGACGCGGACTGGAGTGCGACAAGTTCTCGCGCGAAGCCATAAACAAGCAGTTTGACAACTGGTTTGGTGCCATATACAACCATTCTCCCAAGGATGTCGTAAAGCGCGTACTGACACGTCTGCACGTTGACAGTTGGGAGTGCGGCAGCCAAAACTGGAGCAGCAACTTCGCTGATGAGTTTAAACGCCGCCGCGGCTACGACCTCATGCCGTGGCTTCCGCTCTATGCCGGAGTGCCGATGGAGTCTTCTGACAAGTCGGACGCTGTACTGCGCGACATACGCCTTACCATTTCCGAACTTATCAACGACGTGTTCTTTGACGAAGTGGAGAAGCTCGGAAAGAAATACGGATGCACCCTTTCAGCCGAATGTGTTTCGCCTACAATGGTAAGCGACGGCCTGCTGCACTATCAACACACCGACTATCCGATGGGCGAGTTCTGGCTCAACAGTCCTACTCACGACAAGCCCAACGACATGCTCGACGCCGTAAGCGGAGCGCATATATATGGAAAGAATATCATACAGGCCGAAGGTTTCACAGAAGTAAGGGGCACATGGGATGAGGATTTCGCCCTGCTGAAACCGCTGCTTGACCGCAACTACTGTCTCGGAATAAACAGCATTGTGTTCCATGTGAACACTCACAACCCATGGACCGACCGCGCACCGGGCATGACGCTCGACGGCATAGGCACGTTCTTTCAGCGCGACAACACATGGTGGCGCGAGATGCCTGCCTTCACCAACTACATAAAGCGCTGTCAGGCGCTGTTGCAATATGGCAGCAATGTGGCCGACCTCGCAGTATACACAGGCAACGAGACACCGAGAAGAGCATTGCTGCCCGAACGTCTTGTAAATTCTCTGCCCGGACTTTTCAGCGAAAAGGACATTCAGCGCGAAAAAGCCAGACTGGCAAACATTGGTCAGCCGCTAGAAGTTAGTCCCGTAGGAGTTACACACACTGCCAACATGACCAAGGCTGACGCATGGACTAATCCGCTGAGAGGCTACCGCTACGACTCGTTCAACCACGACGTGCTGACAAAAGCCCGCGTTGAGAACGGCATGATTGTAACCGCAGGCGGCACAAAATATGGCGCACTCGTTATTCCGCAGGCACGCCCGATGAACCCCGACCGCATCGTTACATGCTGGAACGTGATAGACTCGCTCGAGGCTAAAGGCGCACGCGTGATACGCAAGCCATGGACACAGAGCGACCTTTCGTCAATAGGCATCAAGCGCGACATCACGCTGCCTGAAGGTATCGACTATGTTCATCGCCATGCCGACGATGCCGACATCTACTTCATGAGCAACCAAACCGACAATACAATCAGTTTTGTACCTGAGTTCAGAGCCGTAAGGGCCAACAAATATATTGCCGACCCGATGACAGGCAAAGTGTATAATGCGCAAAACGAGCTTACGCTGACTGCCGGAGCATCGCTCTTTGTTGTGCTGACCGACCAGAATATTGATGCCGAAGACATGACCTACATGAGCAAATGCGACACGGCTATAAGCCTTGACGGCAACAAATGGACCGTGAAGTTTGAGAAAACCGGCAAACAGGTAACCACGGAAAAGCTCTTCGACTGGAGCAAGGCCGACGACCAAAGCGTAAAATTCTACTCGGGACACGCCACATACGAAACAACGTTCAAGTATAAGGGCAAGCCTGAGGGCCGCGTATTAATCGACCTTGGCGAAGTAGCCGACATTGCCACAGTGTATGTAAACGGCAAGATGTGCGGCACGGCATGGATGCCGCCGTACAACGTTGACATAACACAGGCTGTGAAGAAGGGCAAGAACGAGCTGAAAATAGTTGTAGTGAACACATGGGCAAACGCCCTGCAGGGCAACGACCAGGGCACTCCACCGTTTGAAGGCATATGGACTAACGGCAAATACCGCCGCGCAAGCAAGGAACTGCTGCCGGCAGGACTGCTGGGACCGGTGGTGATTAAAAATTAAGAATTAAAAAGTAAAAATTAAACATTTATACTACATGAAAAGACTTGCATTAATCCTTGGCGCTATGTTTGCCGCTACCGGCATCAGCGCAAAGGTTACGCTACCAAAGATGTTCGCAGACGGAATGGTGATGCAGCGCGAGACTAACGCCAACCTGTGGGGAGAGGCAAAGGCATCGGCCACAGTGAAAATCACTACGTCGTGGAACAAGAAAACATATTCAGTGAAAGCCGACAGCAACGGTAAATGGAAGGCATCGGTAAGCACGCCCGAGGCAGGCGGCCCCTACTCTATCACACTGAGCGACGGCGAGAAAACCGTTCTGAACAATATTCTTATAGGAGAAGTATGGATATGCTCGGGACAGAGCAACATGGAGATGCCGATGAAAGGCTTTAAGAATCAGCCTATAGAAAACGCCGTTGAGGACATACTGCACAGCAACGACAGCAATCTGCGACTGTTTACAGTGAAGCGCAACAGCCAATTCAGTCCTGTAGATACCGTAAGCGGCTCATGGAAAGAGGCCTGTCCGGCATCAGTGCGTGAGTTCAGCGCAACGGCCTACTACTTCGGACGCGAACTGCGCCAGGCTCTCAACGTGCCCATAGGACTTATCGTTGCGGCATGGGGCGGCTCTGCCTGCGAGGCATGGATGACAGCCGACTGGCTGAAGGCTTTTCCCGATGCCAAGATTCCGGCATCGCCTGAAGACATAAAGTCGAAAAACCGCACGCCGACAGTGCTATACAACGGCATGCTTCATCCGCTCATCGGCTACACCATGCGCGGAGTGATATGGTATCAGGGCGAAGACAACGTTACGCGCTATCAGACTTACGCCGACATGATGACGGCAATGATTAAAGGCTGGCGCTCACAGTGGGGACTGGGCGACTTCCCGTTCTACTACTGCCAAATTGCTCCTTACGACTATAAGCTGATCAACTATACGATAAACAGCGCCCTGCTGCGCGAACAGCAGGCAAAGGCCGAACTGATGAACACCAACTGCGGCATGGCTGTGCTTATGGATGCCGGACTGGAATACGGCATACATCCGCGCAAGAAGAACCTTGCCGGTATGCGCCTTGCACTGCTCGCACTGAGCAAGACCTACGGTATTGAGGGTCTGACAGCCGAAAGTGCATACTATAAGGACGTAACGTTCAAGAACGACACGGCCGTGGTTACGTTCAACCGCGCCAACATGTGGATATACGGACGCAACGGACTGAAGAGCGACCTGTTTGAAGTGGCAGGCGAAGACCATGTGTTCCACCCCGCCAAGGCATGGATAGAGCGCAGCAAGATGTACGTAAAGAGCGACTCTGTGAAGAAGCCTGTGGCCGTAAGATATGCCTTCAAAGACTGGGCCGACGGCGACCTGTTCTGCGACGGCCTGCCCGTAAGCTCGTTCCGCACAGACAACTGGGACGAATAATCCTGCCGTAACAACGTTACAGGCATCTTTCATTATAAGCAAAATCGTTACACTTATGACTGCCGGATGTAAGGCAACTCATAAATGTAACGATTTTGCTTTTCTGTCAACCATGTTTTCCGAGTATGATTTTTTCATGCAGACAATATTGATATGCCCCGAAATTCCGATATCGCATAAGGTAAAAAGTCATGACAAAAATATTTTTCAATCTAGAAAACGGATATTAAATTTATGTTAATGCAGCAACATTACAGAAGGCATATCATTAACATTTATTTGGATATCAGGCAAAATAATAGGCCAAAAGCATGGATTTTTTGATGCAAAAGCATGGCTAACGAGTGAAAAACAGGCATGTAATGCAGCATAAAAGGTCCACTTTTGCATCGTAAACGGCAGAGTAATATTTTTTAACGGTCTGGGTTTTAAGTCTAAAATCACATAAGAAGCTGTAAGTCAACAACTTAGCAAAAACACGCAATTTTGAGCCTTTTCGCATAAAATCACACTGATGCGCAGAGCATCGCTATTCTGGAAGCGTCAAACGTATCCCAAATGATAATTTTTTATTACATTATCAAGCCTCATAACATATAAAATTCAACGCCATTTTTCTGCCATCTTAGCCAATTTTTTCATCTTGACGCCTGTCCTCATTGCCATTCTTTCACTGACGCTTATAACTCTGTTCACACACAGCCATTATTTTTTGTTTTTCGCATGCCCTATAATGTCTATATTCAAACAAAATTGCGTATATTTGCATTAAAATATATAGGATGCGGCTCGGCAATGCTAATACCAGAAACGCATTTTTGTTTTTGCGTTGCTCTCGCCTTTCACTATATTGGCATATCAGACGAGCCACAGGCCGTTCATTCAGAGAACTATCATATAAAGGAGAAACGCAAAGATGAAATACCCAATAGGAATACAGAGCTTCGATCAGATAATTGAAGACGGCTACGTTTATGTAGACAAGACGGACATGATTTACGACCTCACGCATGAAGGAAAAATCTACTTTCTGAGCCGTCCGCGCCGCTTCGGAAAGAGTCTGCTTGTGTCTACGCTGAAGAACTACTACCTTGGCCGCAAGGATCTTTTCAAGGGTCTTGCCATCGACGGCATGGAGAAGGAGTGGAACGTTTATCCTGTGTTCCATGTTGACTTCAACGGCTCCGACTTCACGCAGGCCGGTGTTCTGGAGAAACGTATAAACGGTTATGTTTCCGACTGGGAGAAAGAATACGGCGTGGTGTCTGACGGTGACACGCTCGACCTTGGCGGAAGGTTCATAAAGATTCTGGAGGCTGCGCATGCCAAGACAGGCCGCCGCGCTGTGGTGTTGATAGACGAGTATGACAAGCCGATACTCGACGTGCTCGACATGAGCCGCGAGCTTGAAGACCGCCACCGCAACGTTCTCAAGGCCTTCTACTCCGTGTTCAAGGGAGCTGACGCCCATCTGCAGTTTGTCCTGCTAACGGGCGTAACCAAGTTTTCGCAGGTCAGCGTGTTCAGCGGCTTCAACCAGCCCAAGGACATCAGCATGGATGCACGCTACGAGACGCTCTGCGGCATAACGCAAGATGAGCTTGAGCGTTATTTCAGCAGTCCTATATCCGACCTTGCCGTTGAATACCAATGCACTCCGGATGAGATGCGCCAGCGGCTCAGACGCCAGTATGACGGCTATCACTTCAGCAAGCGTATGACGGGCGTCTACAATCCTTTCAGTCTGCTCAACGCTCTTGACAGTCTTAGCGTTGACGACTACTGGTTCCGCTCGGGCACTCCTACCTATCTTATCCGCCTGCTTGCACACTTCAACGAGAACATGAACGAGCTTACGGGCAAGTATTACGCCATGGAGGAATTTATAGACTATAAGGCCGACGTGGAGCGCCCGCTGCCCATGATATACCAGAGCGGCTACCTCACGATAAAGGACTACAACATGCGCCACAACACTTTCCTTCTCGACTTCCCCAACGACGAGGTAAAGAAGGGCTTTCTCACGATGATAGCCTCTTCGTATCTTCAGCCGCGCGAGCGTCTCAACGGCTGGATATTCGACGTGATTGACGCCATGGAGGCCGGCGAGGCCGACAGTCTGCGCACGCTGTTCACCTCCTTCCTGTCGAGCATCCCCTACACCATGCGCCGCAAAGACAACGAGGCGGAGCGCGAGCGCTACTTCCAATACACGTTCTATCTCATCATGCGTCTTATCAGCGTCTACACCGTTTACACAGAGAAGGTGCAGAGCCAGGGGCGTGTTGACTGCGTGGTTGAGACTCCGCAGTATGTCTATATCTTTGAGTTCAAGCTCGACGGCACGGCCGATGAGGCTCTCAGTCAGATAGAAGACAAGGGCTATGCCCGCGAATATTCGGCCGATGCGCGCCGTGTGTTCAAGATCGGCGCCAGCTTCTCATCGGAGACGGGAACTATATCCGACTGGATATGTGTCTGAAACAGAACGTTCAAAATGGCATTTCAACCGCAATAGCCTACCGAAAAAAGATAACAAACGATAATTTCCTACTATTGATAAAAACAATATGAAAAAAACGTACTACAGAACGCTATCGAAAAAACAAGTCAAGAAAAAACATTTTGCCTTAAACGCAAACCGGCACGGCCGTCTGTCGCATTTCACTTATTATGCGATGTTGGTGCTTGCAGTTGTCTTAACAGCAGTGACAACAAGCATGCCGGCAGCTGCAGCCGGTAAAGCGGCAAGAGGGAAAGACTATGTTCCGGTAGACTACACATGGACGACACAGAGCAAAAATTCATCTGAATCAATGCCATGCGGCGGACACGACGTGGGCATGAACGTATGGGTGGAGAACGGCGACGTAATGATATACGTGGCACGTAGCGGAATGTTCGACGAGAACAACACGCTGCTGAAAGCCGGACGACTGAGACTACACCTTACGCCCAACCCGTTTAACGGTGCAGATGCAGGCTTCAGCCAGACCCTGAAGCTTGACGACGGCGCTGTTTACATAAAGGGAAAAGACACAGAAATACGCCTGTGGGCAGATGTGGAGACATCTGCCGTGTTTGCAGAGATAAATTCAAAGACAAAGACAGACGCCACCCTAAGCTATGAAAGCTGGCGATATAAAGACAGACCGGTTACAAAAGCCGAATGCCAGCAGTGCTCATACAAATGGAATTTGCCCAAGGACTGCACCACATATCAGGATTCGATACGTGCAAAGGGCAACACACTTGTGTTCTGGCACAAGAACCGCGAACAGACTGTGTTCGACTTTACTGTAAACAAAGAAAATCTCGACAGCATAAAAAGCAATCTGTATAACCCCATCGGCGGCCTGCGATTCGGCGGTGAACTCGTTGCCCCGGGCTTCACTTTCTGCGGTACGACAGACGGCACCTATGCCTCAACAGACTTCCGCGCATGGAACTTTAAGGCAGAAGGTATAAAAAAATCTACGATAACGCTAAACCTGTATGACGGCGACAAAGCCCCGAAAATGCCTACGGCGAAAGAGTCGAAGAGAAGAAGTGCTGCATGGTGGCACGCTTACTGGCAAAGAAGCTATATCATACCGGCCGACAGAAACGACAACACCGACAATCCGACAAGCAAATGGCAAGGAATACTGCGCAACTACGAACTGTTCCGCTATATGCTCGGATGCAACGCCTACGGCAAATGGCCCTCTAAATTCAACGGCGGACTGTTCACCTTCGACCCTGTATACGTAGACCCGAAGACGCCTTTCACACCAGACTACCGCAAATGGGGAGGCGGAACCATGACGGCTCAAAACCAGCGACTGGTTTACTGGCCTATGCTAAAGAGTGGCGATACGGACATGATGGCATCGCAGTTTGACACATATCTGCGACTGCTGCCCACGGCCGTGGCACGTACAAAACATTATTGGGGACACGGCGGGGCGTCGTTTACCGAACAGATAGAAAACTTCGGACTTCCAAATCCTGCCGAATACGGCAAGCATAAGCCCGGCGACGACTACGGTATGGAGCGAAACGCATGGCTTGAATATCAGTGGGACACATCATTGGAATTCTGCTCAATGATACTACAGGCGCACTTTTACACCGGAATGGACATCACGAAGTATGAACCGCTGATTGTACAATGCCTGCAATTCTTCGACGAACATTATCAGTATCTTGCAAAACAGCGCGGAGTAAAGGCGCTCGACGGTGAAGGAAAGCTTATACTCTACCCTTCATCCGGATGCGAAACATACAAAATGGCATACAACCCGTCGAGCGTGGTGGCAGCATTGCGCACAGTGACAGAGCAGTTTGAAGCATACAAGGCAGCCAAAGGCATACAAGACACATCTGCTTATGCCCTTGACTCTACGTTCATAAGCCGCATACCCGACATGCCGCTGCGCACCATCGAAGGCGACACATGCATAGCCCCTGCCATTGTATGGGCCAGAATACAGAACGTTGAGACGCCGCAACTGTATCCGGTATTCCCATGGCGAATATACGGCATGGGGCGCCCCGGATTAAATATTGCACGCAACACTTATCTTAAAGACCCGCACGCACTAAAGATGCGCACACACATCGGCTGGAAACAGGACAACATCTGGGCTGCATGCCTCGGCCTTACCGACGATGCGGCACGCCTTAACCTTGAGAAATTTGCCGACGGGCCTTATCGCTTCCCAGCCTTCTGGGACCCTGGCTATGACTGGGCACCCGACTGCAACCGCGGTGGTGCTGCCATGATAGGCTTGCAGGAAATGCTGCTTCAGGAAACACCCGACGGTCAACTGCTGCTCTTCCAGGCATGGCCGCGCGAATGGAACGTGAAATTCAGACTTCATGCGACAGGCGGAAGGATAGTCAATGCGGAAATAAAGGACGGAAAGATAAAGGTTGAGACAGAGAAAACAAAATAAAAACCACTTGTCTGCCACAAGAAAAACAATAAAAGAAGAATGTATAATGATGCGTAAGCTGCGGCAAGACTAACCATGAAGGCCGCAAATATGCCAAAGCACAAGCAACTTTAAAACAAAAAGAGACGGACAAAACACGTTGACACGCTACGACATCATACATTCAAACTGTATTGAAACAATAAACAAGGCCTTGCGCATCAGTATTGCGCAAGGCCTTGTTTCATATCATTATCACCGCATCGGTTTAGCGGTATGCCTTCTCATAAATAGCAAGTATTTCGTCTTCTGTCAGCATGCGCGGGTCAAGCTGGAACAAGCCTCCCATGGTTTCCTTTGCATTCTTAACCATTTCAGGAAGATCCTCTTTCTTAATGCCCCAGTCGCTCAACTTCAAGTCGTCAACCTTGCAGGCCTTCTGCATCTTGACGAGAGCATCGATAAAGTCAGACGGACGCTTACTCGGCTCCATAGTCATGGCCTCTGCCATCTTCATGTAGCGTTTCATGCTGTCATTGCGGAATGTCTCAAAATAAGACTGCGACAGACAAATCAGTCCTGCGCCGTGAGGCAGTTCAGGATAAAGGGCACTCATGGCATGCTCCATTGAATGTTCTGACGTACAGCTTGATGTAGACTCAACCATACCGGCCAGCGTACTTGCCCATGCAACCTTTGTCCTTGCCTTCAAGTTGCGTCCGTCAGCCACTGCCACAGGCAGATACTTATAGATAAGACGAATAGCCTCGAGAGCATAAAGGTCGCTTATCGGAGTGGCACAGTTTGCTATGTAGCCCTCAGCTGCATGGAAGAATGCATCAAAGCCCTGATAAGCCGTAAGTCTTGGCGGGATGCTGAGCATGAGTTCCGGGTCAACAATAGACATTGTCGGGAATGTCAGCTTGCAACCAAAGCCAATCTTTTCGTGAGCTGTCTCATGGGTAATAACAGTCCAAGGGTCAACCTCTGTACCTGTGCCGGCCGTTGTTGGGATGGCAATAATAGGCAGAGCCTTCTCAACGGGCTTGTTCTTGCCTGTACCTCCGGCAATATAGTCCCAGTAATCGCCCTCGTTGCATGCCATTATGGCGATGCTCTTTGCAGAGTCGATAGAGCTTCCGCCGCCAAGACCGATGACGAAGTCGCACTTCTCTTCACGGCACAGCGCAGCTGCCTCCATTACATGCTGCTTGATCGGGTTGGGAAGAATCTTATCAAAGACAACGCTCTCAACATTATTCTCCTTAAGATAGCCTACCACTTTATCTAAATAGCCATACTTCTTCATTGAAGTTCCGCCAGAAATAACAATCAACGCTTTCTTACCAGGCAATTTTTCTGTTGCCAGCCTTCTGAGTTCGCCGCATCCGAACAATAATTTTGTAGGAATGTGCAGATTAAATACAAGGTTCTTGTTCATGATCGTATTAATTTAAAGTTTTCAAAAGCAAATATAATAAATCTATTACAAACAAAAGAATAAATATGAATTTAATTTTAAATTAAAACCGACAAGCAGCTTTATGTTTATATAAAAACATTATACTCCTGATTGCAATGTCTGCCTATTTACGCTTCATGACGCTGTTCACTACGCGCACCGATGAAACGAGTTTGCCGGTAGACGTGAACACGTCGACATTCCACACATGAGACGAGCGGCCCTTATGCACAATGGTGCCCACGGCACGCACCGTATCGCCCTCATGGGCCGAAGATATATGGTTGCCGCTTACCTGCATGCCGACAACATACTCGTCGGGATTACATATTATCATAGAGCCAAACCCTGCCACTGTCTCTGCCAACGCAAGCGTGGCTCCGCCATGCAGGATGCCGAACGGCTGACGGTTGCGGTGGTCAACGGGCATAGTGGCCTCAACGCGGTCGTGAGAGGCATAGGTGTACTGTATGCCGAGGTTGCCCATAAGCGTAGACTTCGACTGGGCATTGAGTTCATCGAGCGGAATCTCGCTCGGACGCACCTCAGCCAAGAACGCCTTCTCAACAGCCACAGCCACGCCGTCTTCATTGTTAGACAGTGTGATATAGTCGGCACAACGCTTCACTGATCCTGGCGCATTGCCCATGGCTATTCCGAGACTTGCCAGCTGCAACATGGTAACATCGGCCACGCCGTCGCCGAAGACTACGATGTCGTCAGTCTTTATGCCCTCCATCTCCATCACGGCAGCCAGCGTGTTGGCCTTGTTGACGCGGCAGCCTACCACCTCAAGGAAGAACGGCTCTGAGCGGAACACGTCGAGCACACCGTCGAGACGGCGCTTCCAGTGGTTCTCCAGTCCTACGAGAGCCTCCTCGTCGTCGCTGACAAGCATGCACTTGCACGGAATGAAGTCGATGGCTATAGAGAAATGCTCCTCATAGACAATCTTCATGCCGTTGAGCTCGGCTTCGGCCTTGATGTGCGGATTGTCAGGCATGTTCGTAACAATACAGTCCTCATTATAAGTAAGGATGCCAAATCCGTTTTTGTCGGCCTTTTTCTCAAGATAAGGTATCAGTTCGGGATTAATGCGGCGTTCAAATATCACTTCGCCGTCAGCTGCCCTTATAACCTGTCCGCCGTTATACGCCATAACATATCCGTTGTAGGTGTCAAGCTCGAGCATCTTGGCAAGTCCGAGCAGCCCGTATGTCGGACGCCCTGACGCCAGCATTATTCGCACGCCCATCTGCTGAACCTTGCGCAGCGTTGCCAGCGTGCGCTTGCTTACCTCCTTGTTGTCGTTCAACAACGTTCCGTCAACGTCCAGAACAAGCATCTTATATTTCATAGCTCAATGTTTTAAGGGTTATGTCAAAACAAGACAAAGCTCATATCCTGCCGCCGTATGCTGCTTCAGCCGGCAGGCGGCACGGCCTTTATCTTTCTTACAAAAATACGTAAAAACATTTTCATATTCTCACTTATCAGGCTATTTTTGTAACGGCGTTTCAGTTTTTTAAGGAATGCCGCGCCTTTGCCTCCACCTTTATAAATATATCTAAAAAAGGGTTGCCAAAGGTGCAGAGAGCAAATTTACGTTCAAAAGTCGACAAAGCTGCAGCAAAAGAAGTTACAACCGACAACTGAAGGCGTCATCATATAAATAAGACAAATTCAACGCAGCCCTGCCGCAAAGGCAAGGGCACAAACACTGAAAGAGATGAGAAATTTTCTGTTATCTATCCTTCTGCTCGTATCGTGCAGCATGAGCGCGAAGCTCACCGTTACAAAACTTACGTGCAACTATCAGGACGGACTGGCCGTAACAGCCGGCGACATACGCGTGGGCTGGCAGATGAAGGCCGACACCAACGGCGACAGGCAGACTGCCTACCGCATAAGGATTTTTGAGAACATAACCGGCAAAAGTGTCTACGACTCGGGCAAGACGGCGTCGGCCGAAAGCCAGCTGATATCGCTGCCGCCGCTGAAAGGCAACCGCCACGGCTACTACTGGCAGGTGTGCGTGTGGGACGCCGCCGGCAAGAAGTCGGCATGGAGCCAGAAGCAATATGTGAGAGTGGTGCCCGAAGACCTCGGGGCTAAATGGATTGGGGCCATAACCAAAGCGGACGCAAAGCTGCCCGAAGGACGATGGGCAAACTCAGTGTTCAAGAAAGCCAGCTTCAAGGCAAAATGGCAAGACACCGACACGCTGTCGGCTAAAAGCATAATACTGAGAAAAGAGTTCAGCACCGGCAAGAGGAAGATTACAGATGCCGTGGTGTACATAAGCGGACTGGGACACTACGAGATGAAGATAAACGGACGTAAGGTCGGCGACAGCGAGTTTGCCCCGCTTTGGAGCGAATACAGCAAGACCGTCTACTACAACACCTACGACGTGACACAGCTGCTCGCAGAGGGGCGCAACGCCATAAGCGTGCTGCTGGGCAACGGATTCTTCAACGTGCAGCGCATGGGACGCTACAGCAAGCTGCAGACCAGCTTCGGCCCGCCGCAGATGATTATGCGCATGGAAATAAACTTCAGCGACGGCAGCCGCCAGGTGATAAAGAGCGGCGAAGACTGGAAATACACGCTGAGCCCGATAACGTTCAACAGCATCTACGGAGGCGAATCTTACGACGCAAGGCTCTGCCAGCCCGGCTGCGATATGCCCGGATTCGACGACAGCAGATGGCATGACGCCGTGCAGGTGGAGGGACCAGCGGGCACGCTGACGCCACAGACTGCACAGCCCGTGAAGATAATGGAGCGCTACGGCGTGAAGTCATGGATGAAGATACATACAGATTCGCTGGCAGCAGCGTCAAAGGCCACAAAACGAGAAATAGCCCCGTCTGTGATTGTTGCCGACATGGGACAGAATCTTGCAGGATTTCCTGAGATAACAATCGAAGGCAAGCGCGGACAAAAGGTTACAATGCTCGTAGCCGAGAAGCTCACTCAGCAGGGAGCCTGCGACCAGAGGCAGACCGGACGCCAGCATTATTACGAATATACTCTGGGCAGCGACGGCACGGAGACATGGCATCCGCGCTTTTCCTACTACGGCTTCCGCTACATACAGGTGGAGGGTGCGGTGCGCGAGGGAGAGCCAAACCCGCAGGGGCTGCCCGTACTGAAGAAACTCAGCAGCTGCTTCGTTTACAACTCTGCCAGAGAGGTGTCGTCGTTTGAATGTTCAAACGAGCTGTTCACCAAGACTCACCGCCTCATAGAAAGGGCTGAGCGCAGCAACATGCAGGCCGTGCTGACCGACTGCCCTCACCGCGAAAAGCTGGGATGGCTAGAGCAAGACCATCTGTGCGGCCCCAGCCTTCTATACAACTACGACATGACGCGCTTTGCGCCAAAGGTGATACGTGACATAACCGACACGCAGAAGTCAGACGGCATGGTGCCCACCACGGCGCCACAGTATGTGTCGTTCGGCAATCTGTTTGACGACTCGCCCGAATGGGGCAGCACGCTCATCATCATGCCGTTCATGTATTATGAGCAGTATGGCGACAGCACGCTCATCACCGCCAGCTACGGAGCCATGAGCCGATATGTCGACTATCTGACGTCGCGCGCCGACAGCGGCATTGTGAGCCACGGACTTGGCGACTGGTACGACTATGGTCCATGGCGTGCAGGCTTCTCAAAGAACACTCCCGTACCACTTGTGGCAACGGCCCACTACATCTTCGACCTACAACTGATGACGCGCGCCGCACGCATGACGGGCAACACGACCGACGCAGACAAATACTCCAAGCTGCTGGCATACGCCACGGATGCCTTCAACAGCCGCTTCTTCAAAGCCGACTCATGCACCTACGGCACGGGCAGCCAGACATCCAACGCCCTGCCGCTATATCTCGGACTTACGGGCAACAACAAGCAGGGAGTGCTCAACAGTCTCGTGGCAGACATCAAGGCGCACGGCACACGCCTGACAACGGGCGACGTGGGCAACCGCTATCTGTTTCAGACGCTTGCACAGAACGGACTCAACGACCTGCTCTACTCCATGCTGAACCATTATGAGACGCCGGGCTACGGCTTCCAGCTGCGCCACGGCGCCACGACGCTGACCGAGCAGTGGGACCCCAACCAAGGCTCGTCGCTCAACCACTTCATGATGGGACAGATAGACGAATGGCTCTTCAAGACTCTCGCAGGCATACAAAACCGCCCCGGCACCTACGGACTGCGCCACTTGCTGATAAAGCCAACGCTCGTGGGCGACCTCAAATATGTCAATGCAAGCACAGAGTCGCTCTACGGCAAAATCAACGTCAACTGCACACGCAGTTCGCTTATCGTTGAAATACCCGTAGGCTCAGACGCCACCATCGTGCTGCCCGACGGCACCGAAAAGCAGGTCGGATCGGGCAAACACACATTCAACTTCTGAATGCATATCCATACAGACGGCCCTGACGGCAACAACACCTGACGGGCATCTGAAGCCTATATGGCCAATAAGAAAATCTGAAACATAATAAAACCGGGCAAAACATTATCCACAACATGTTTTGCCCGGTTTGTTTTTTACATGCGCAAGATTATTACGGCTTATCCTAACAGCCCTCTCACCACCCCACACCCTGCCCCACATTTCCGGCAAAATGAGGCGACACAGGCGCAAGAATAAATAATAAGTTTTGTCATGCTCGCCTTAACTGACCAAAGGACACCGTACTTGCCACAAAAAGCCATTCATTTACGACAAAAAAAGCGGCCACTTTTGCATCAAAAACGGCCCACTTACGACCCGTAAACGATAGGTTAATGATTTGAAACCCAATCACGCCATTTTGCTTACAGTCCGTATAATGAGAACCGCAGTTCAGGCCATCCGTTAACAACGAAGACATATTTTACTTTCAGTTTTTTGCCCTAAAAAATTCTACTACAATTTTCGGCCTGTATACATGGCACGGATCTGTCAGAACAAAGGCAAATCATTGGCCTGTCCATGCTCCGCCAACATCTGTATCAAACGATGCTGGCAGGTTTGAAATAAAGCATCATATTTTGGATAAAATGACAGATAGAGACTAAAGCCGACAGCGGCATTACAGCTGTCTGATATATAGCCGGCAGCTATACAGAAAATAAAGAATAAAAAAAGCCAACTCGCTACATCCATCATCAGGAAATACTGACTATTAAATAAGGATGTAACGAGCTGGCTTGTTATTATAATACTGTTATGTTCAGCTCAATGTTAAAGTTTAACGCGGTTGCGCCTCACATCAATACCACTGCACGGCGTTGCTGTAGCCGCTGCGCTTGTCGTATTTAAGTGCATCGGTAAGAGTGGCGGCATTACATCTGAACGAGAAGTTGTAAGATGTGTATGGAGCCAGCACAACAGAGCAGCTCATGTTGAAGCAGTGGAGGTCGCGGCTCAGCGATGCAGTGGTCATAGACAGGTCATGGTTCTCAAAGTCGTAACCGGAAGAGAAGCTGATGTTCCATCCGTCGCTGATGCGTATGTTTCCGCTGAAGTTCAGGGTCTGCGTAAATGCGTAAGGATAGCGCATGGTCTTGGTGTTGAACTTTCCGCTTGTGTTCTCACGCATCGTTATTCCGTAGCCGAATGTGAGCGACCATGGCATTGAGAATTTCATGTATCCGTCTGCGTCGGTCTCGGCCTTGCCTGCATTCTTCTTTCTTGCACCGTTCTGTCCGTTCACCATATCGTCGTCAACGTTCGACTCTATTCCGGTGTCGTCGTCCTCCGTGTTGTTGTCATCCTCCGTGGCGTCTTCTTCGTCATCTCCTCCGCCGAACCATTTCTTCAGCTTTTCGGGATTAAGGGTGAACGATATGTTCTGCGACAAGCCCTGGAAGCGGCCAAAGCGGCCCTTGCTGTACTCGGTATGGTTGCTGACGTATGGCCTTCCGTTATCGTCAAGCTCGTAAGCATAGGTGGCAAACACGGCATTGAGGTTGAATGTATAGTTCTTCCACCACTTCAGCCTGAGCCTTACGGTAAGGTCGCTCCATGGTTTCTCCTTTGCAGCCATGTTGTAGCCCATGTTGAATCCGAGTTCGTCTATAATGCTGAGTTTCTTGTATCCGGTAGAGTCTTTGTCCGACTTCACCTTCATCTCTATGTTATTCGACAGGTCGAAGGTTACGCTTCCCGTCTTTCCCCTCGACGGCACATTGAACAAGCCGTTCTCAAAGGGTGAATATTCAACGAGGCTTACATTACCGTCGGCATCGGTCTTCTGGTAGGTTTCATAGTATCTCGAGCCGCAGTCGGGCGCATAGCTGAACGTAACCTGAGGCGTCAGCACGTGGCGTATGGCCTGTATCTTGTCGCCGAAAATCTTCTTCGACGGAACCCAGAATCCGTACATCTTGGTTGAGGCGCCGATGCTCATGCTCCAGTTGTATACGTTGTAGAATCCGTATGTTGTGTCGGCGCGCTCTGTCTGTGCCTGCTCATCCCACGACTTCATCACCTTGTTGGAGTACATGCGGTCGGTGAAGTTGAACGAGGGGTTGATGTTGATATAGTTGAACAGCGTGAAGTTGGCGTTGATAGGAATATTGTGCTGGAAAGCGTTGCGCCAGTCTTTTATGAGATTCGATTTGAAGAGCTTGTCTTCCTTCGTGTCGATAGAGTTGCTGAACTGTCCGGTATAGCTCATAGAGATCTTTTCATACCAGCGCTCTTTGCCGGCCATGTGCTTGCGCTTGAACGGATAAAAGCGGCTCACAGAAATGTTGAGGTCAGGCAGCGTGAGGCTCACGGTAGAGTCTATCATGTTCTGGCTGAGGTTGGCCGATCCGCTGATGGTCATGCCAAGGCTCGAGAACGATGTGCTCCAGTTGACGCTTGACGTACGCAGACTCTGTGTGTAGCTCTGCGGATTGTACATACTGTTAAGGTTGTTGCGCTCATAGCTCGTAGATGCGAAGTTGACGCTCGCCGAAAGGCTGCTGAATGGGTTTGACTTAGGATCCTGACGATGACTCCACTGCAGCTTGAAGCTGGTCTGTTCGGTATAGTCGGGCATACCCTTGTCGCCGTTCTTGGTGTTCTGGTAGCTGAAGAAGAAACTTCCGTTATAGCGGTAGCGCTTGCGGTAGTTGCTTGCCACTGACAATCCCCACGATCCCTTTGTGTAAATTTCGCCAAGCAGCTTGAGGTCCCACTTGTCGCTCATCGCAAAATAATATCCTCCGTCACGCAGATAGAAGCCGCGCGAGCTCTCGTCTCCGTAGCTCGGCATGATGAATCCGCTTGAATAGCTCTTGGTGAACGGAAAGAATCCGTAAGGAATGGCCAGCGGCAGCGGCACATCTGCCACTACGAGATAGGCCGGACCGAACACGACATCCTTGCCGGGGCGCACCTTTGCACGCGACAGGGCTATGTAGAAGTCAGGGTGAGGCTGGTCGCACGTGGTGTAGCGTCCATGCTCAAGATAGAGCACTCCGCTCGAGTCGCGCTTTGAGTGCTGGCTCGACAGGTAGCCGTCTTCCTGTTCAGTATATACATTATATATAAAGCCTTTCTTGGTCTTGAAGTTGAAGGCCATGGTGTCGCTCTCATATTTGTCCTGTCCCATGGTGAACACCGGAGTACCGGATATGGCTCCAGTTGAGTCGGCAGTACCCGTTGCGCGCACCAGACTGCTGTCGAGGCTCATCTGTATGCGGTCGCTGCTGAGGTCCATGTTCTGATATTTCACGTTTGAGTTGCCGTATAGCCTCGCCACCTTACTCTTTGCGTCATAGACCATAGAGTCTTCAGACGAGAAGGTTACGGGGGCGTCTAACGCTCCCGACTTCTTACGGTTTATGCTGTCGAGCCTGATAGAGTCGTCCACCTGTTTGTTATGGTGATATATGGCGAGTTGAAGCGAGTCCATGTTGGTGGTGTCGGGCTCGCCTGACTTATCTGTCGAATCTGCCGGAACGGAGTCAGACGACACCGTGTCGCCCACACTCAGAGAGTCGTTCTGCGCGCGCCCGTTGTCATTTTCCTTGAACAAAGGCAAGGAGGTGTCTGCCATCACAAATATGAAGGCAAACAGCAATACAAATATTACGGTTTTAGTTCTCATATAATGCAGGGTGCAAATTTACAGAAATTAAACCTAATAGCACACCAAAATCGCCTTTTTATTTAATATTTAACGTTTTACGTGCACCCGTATGCCTATTGCACCGGCATTTATACAAGTATGAAAACATAATCGGCACATATATCTGTGCCTTAGACGGTTATGCATTTTTGCATCTAAGAAGCCATTGGCCCGCCCTGCCAGCCCAATAGCTGTTTGCGCCATGACCAGGGTCAGCCTGCCGTGCAGTCAGACGCATGGTCGTTGTCCCTGCAGAAGCGCTCTATGTCGTCCTGCTCGCCGACAATCCAGATAGCCTCGCCGTGACGCAGCTTGTGCGACGGGTCCATCTGCGAGAGGTTCTCCTTGCCTTCCTCAAGTCCTACGACCATACAGTTGTACACATCACGTATGCCGCTGTCACGCAGCGTCTTGCCCGCAAAGATGCCGTTGCGGTTTATCACCACCTGATGGAGTTTCATCTCACGCTTCTCTATCTCCGGGTCTTTATCATGCAGCTCTGTGTTCAAGGCCTCGCTGAAGGCTGTAAGCTGGTCGTCGCTGCCGATAGCCTGAATGTTGTCTCCGGGAAATAATATTGTTCCTCCGTTTGGGATGTTTATCCTCTGGCTGCCACGCAATATGCTGCTGATGTGCACCCCGTATCTGTTTCTGAACTCCAGTTCGCGCAGCATCTTGCCTGCCCATAGAGAATCTTCGGGTATGGTGAAATCAGAGATATGCACGTCGCGGTCGAGCAGGCGGCCTTCATACAGCGGACGTCTACGGCCCATCACCTCGGCAACAATCTCTCTTGAACGCAGGTTCTGCATGAACAAGCGCTCCATCTTTATGCTTCTCTTCTTCAGCGAGCGCGATATTATCATAAGTGCCACGGCAGCAAGCGCTATGCTTATCATCAGCGCATTGGTGAAGCGTGTAAGATAATAGCATATATAGAACACAAATGCCGAAGCCACGGCCACTCTCACAATGATTGTCAGAATGAGCGGCAGACGGTTGTAGGGATTGCTGTTCCAAAGAGCCTTAAACTCCTCACTGTGGTTTTTCTTCATCATTATAGCCCTCAGGAAAGGAGATATAAACAGCAGCGTGAGCAGTCCGCATGCCGCATTTGCCCACCAGTGAGGCAGAAGCTGACGCACGAAAGGCAGGAAGAAGGTGAACATAAGGGCTATGGATGCGCCCGAAAGTATGGAATAAATCACCGTGATGCGCACCATCTGCTTTATCAGGGTGCGCCATTTTGCCTCAGGCTGCGTGGTCTGCTTGGCAAGCGTAAGATTGTTCATGGCCATAATCCACTTTTTGGGCAGACGGCGTTCGAGCATGCCGTAAGCCGGGGTGGCCATGCGTATCATATAGGGTGTAAGGAAAGTGGTTATCACAGAAACGGCAACCACAACAGGATAAAGGAACTTGCCGATGACCCCGAGCGAAAGACCAAGCGAGGCTATGATGAACGAAAACTCGCCTATCTGCGCCATTGAGAAACCGCACTGCATGGCCGACTTGAGCGACTGGCCGCCGATAAGGAAACTCAAACTGCCAAAAATAACCTGCCCGAGAATAATTACAAGCACAAGAGTTACTATCGGCCATGAATATTCTACAAGAATGGCGGGATCGACAAGCATGCCGACAGACACGAAGAACACGGCTCCGAAAAGATTCTTCACAGGCTCTACAACCTTTATTATGCGCTCGGCCTCTATAGTCTCGGCAAGGATTGAGCCCATGACAAATGCTCCGAAGGCGCTGCTGAAGCCTACCTTGGTAGACAGTACGGCCATGGCGCAGCACAGACCGAGAGCCACGATGAGCAGCGTCTCGTTGTTGATAAACTTGCGCATTGACCTAAGCATGAGCGGAATAAGGAAGATACCCACCACAAACCACAGGATGAGAAAGAAGCCTATCTTCATCAGGCTGCCTATCATCTGTCCTCCGTCGGGATTCGACCCGTTGGCTATAGCCGAGAGCATAACCATCATGACAATGGCCAGTATGTCCTCAAGTATCAGCACGCTCATAACCAGTCCGGCAAAGCGCTGCTGCCTAAGGCCAAGGTCGTCGAAGGCTTTATATATAATGGTGGTGGAACTCATGGCGAGCATACCGCCGAGAAAGATGCTGTCCATACGGCTCCAGCCGAACAGATGCCCCGTGACTATGCCCAACATCATCATGCAGAACACGATGGAACACGTGGAGATTATGGGCGAAGCGCCCATCTTAAGTATCTTCTTGAACGAGAAATCCAGACCTAACGAAAAGAGCAGGAACATCACGCCGATGTCGCCCCACGTGCTGATGTCGGCCCTGTCAGCCACCGACATTATGTAAGGCATGTGCGGACTTACCAAGAATCCTGCCACGACATACCCCAGCACAAGCGGCTGTTTAAGCTTCTTGAAAACTATGGTCACTATGCCTGCCACCACAAGAATAAGTGCCAGGTCTTTCACGAGGTGTGGAAGTTCGCCCATTCTTACTGTCTGTTTTTGTCAATATGTTTAAATGTTCAGGGCTGAAAGCAGAAGTTATCAACACTGTCTCCTGCATGATTATATACAGGCAAGACACAAAACCACATTCTGCTTTCAGTCCTGTAAAAGTATTTGTATAAGTGACGGCTCACCTTACACCGCAATGTGCTGAGGCGTGCCGCTTATGATGCCACTGCCGCATGTCGCCGCCGGCCATACCGCATGCAGGATGAATTATGCCATGCAACGGCAGGACAAGGCGTGCGCGCATGCCGCACGATATGTTATCAGTCGTTATATTCGGCCGTAATCTCACATATTTTAACGATTACCTGCATGGCCTTTTCCATAACCTGAACAGAAATAAACTCGTAAGGTCCATGGAAGTTTACGCCGCCGGCAAAGATATTAGGACACGGCAGACCCTTGAACGACAGCTGAGCTCCGTCGGTTCCGCCGCGGATAGGCTCTACCTTAGGAGGCACACCGCTGTCCTGCATGGCCTTGAGCACGATGTCGATAACGTGCATCTTCGGATCTATCATCTCCTTCATGTTGTAATACTGGTCTTTCACGTCAGCCGTAACAGTGCCTTCGCCATACTTCTTGTTCATCTCTACAACGCATTTCTCGATGAAGGCCTTGCGCTCCTCAAACTTATCGCGGTCGTGGTCGCGGATGATATAAGACAGCTTGGCGTTCTCTATGTTCGACTCGATGCCCAGCAGATGATAGAATCCTTCATAACCTTCTGTTGTCTCCGGTGTCTCGTCAGCCGGCAGCATTGCTGCAAACTCAGCAGCCAGGCGGTTGGCATTTATCATCTTGCCCTTGGCATATCCCGGATGAACGCTAACGCCCTTGATGTTTATCTTGGCAGAAGCAGCGTTGAAGTTTTCAAACTCGAGGTCACCCAGGTCGCCGCCGTCCATTGTGTATGCCCATTCACATCCAAACTTCTCAACGTCAAAGTGGTGAGCGCCCATGCCAATCTCCTCGTCAGGATTGAATCCCATGCGTATGTCGCCGTGAGGTATCTCCTTATGGTCGCGCAACCAGCACATGGCCTGTACTATTTCGGCTATACCAGCCTTGTCGTCAGCTCCCAGCAGAGTGTGGCCGTCGGTAACGATAAGATCTTCGCCTACATGCTGCAGCAGTTCGGGGAATTTCTTTGTTGATGATATTATGCCCGGTGACAGTTCGATGTCCTTTCCGTCGTAGTTCTTGACAATGCGAGGCTTCACATCCTTGCCGCTGCAGTCTGGAGACGTGTCGTAGTGGCTGATGAAACCTATAGTAGGAACTTCCTTCTTGATGTTAGATTTCAGTGTGGCATAAACGTAGCCGTTGTCGTCCATCTCAACATCATCAAAGCCCTCGTCCTTGAGTTCATCTCTGAGATATTTTGCAAAATCAAGCTGTTTGGCTGTGCTCGGCACGGTCTGGCTGTCTTCGGCCGACTGTGTGTCGAAGCTTACGTAATTCAAAAATCTTTCAACTATGTCCATGATATTTTTATATTATTCAGTTGTTTTTCAAAAGTACATGCTACACCCCACCATATCATGGTGCGGGCTATCAGAATGCAAATATATGAAATTTTATTGAGATACGTCAGTGTTTTTACTGGTTAATTAGTCTTAACTGTTTAACTTTTTGCGTATTGCAAGTATCCTTGTCGCTTCTGTCTGAGATTAATATTGCTGACATACATAAAAAATCTTCATGTAGATGCATTGTGCCATGTCTCATGCATTGTGCGTAACATAGTTTGGCGTTCATTGTGAATTTCCTCTGGTTAATGACAATTGCAGCGTAGACTGTACCTATATGATGTCGTTGCAGCCGCTGTCATTGCCCGTGTGATGCTTGGTGTCTTTGCTGTTGATAAAATATCGCGGCGACATTTTGTGAAGTATTGTGCCGTGTTGAGTTTTTATTCAACGCCCACAGTGGCTTCACAAATGCTGCCGTTCAGTTATCCTGACCCGCTTTTGATGTGAACTACATTATTTTAATTTTATTACTGTCCGGTAAGCAATCCGATAACCCATTAAAATTAAGGGGTGGCATCTAGAATGATGTCAGCCATTTTGGTTATCTTTTGAAGTCGCCAAACAAAAAAAAGATTTAACCATGGGTAAAAGTACACATTTCGTTGGACAGCCGTAGGAATGGCGGTGAAGAGTGGATTAGACGGCTGAAAATCACCGATTCAACAACGCTAAGTCTTTTCTCCAACGCTATATTCAAGGGTGTCGAGCGGCATCCTAAGACGAGCAGGAAGAAGGGTGGCATCAAGGTGCATTGCCATCAAGATCCAAATATGGGTCACCCTAATAGCAAGCGACACGCTTTCTGACGTGGCGAAGCACAGCTTCGACAGACTGTCGAAGCTGTAATCTGCCCCATATTGGCTGCATATCATGCACAAGCATACTGTGCAGCACTACTGCACGTCGTGCTGAAGGTATATCTTAAAGTCTTTCATAGAGCATTGGCTTTACACGAATTTCATTCGTCAATAGTTGTTTTCTTGCTTTTCATATTGCTGTATGCTCTGTGCCTGTCTGCGCTGTCGCAAATTACCGCCAGATATTGTGTAGGCAACTTCTAATTTTATAAATGTTCCGTCGTTGAGTTTTTCACGCTTGTATGACAGGCCGCTCTTGATTACTTCAGAAACGCGGGGCTTGGTGTATGGCGTGACGGAAAGTCTCATCTGCAATTTATTTTTAAGGAAGCTCTTCGACACGCTTATTGAAACATCCCATACGTTGTTCATCTTCATCTCCCACATATATTTGGGCGGGTCGTAACTTGCGTACACATTTAAGGCCAGTCCGTTTTTCAGCCATGCCATGCAGTTTGCATAAACATACCAGCTGAACTGGTCATTGTATTCAAAGTTATTGGATTTGAAAGAGCTCCATGATGTATATCCGCCCAATTTTACATAGAAGTTATCCGTAAGATATTTTCTCCATTCCAGCGAAATCTGCTTCGTGTCATCTTTCTTGCTGTTTTGCAGCACAGAGCGTGTAGTGTTCGGATTGTCCGGGTCTGTCTCCTCCTCGTAGAACAGGCTCTTTTCGTTCTTCGTGTATGAAAAGTTAAGATGCAGACTCTTAAAGAGCGTAATCTCCATGTTTATCCATTGGCTTGCCGGAATGTCGATGTCTGGGTTTCCCATGCTGTAGTGGTTTGCCCCGTCATACACCCTATAAGTGCTCACACCGGCATATGGTATGCCATACACGTTTCTGTTGTATGTCAGGGCTATGCTGTGTTTCTGCTTTTTGTCAAGGTAGTATTTCAGAACAGCCGACGGGCACAGGCTCCAATAGCCTCTGTTGTCTTCAAGTCCGTTGGTGGTCACGTTCATGCTGTTGTACTGAACGCGCATGTTTGCGTTGTACGACAGCCGCCCTGCAACTCCGTTGTACGATGCGAAAGCCGCAGCCTCATGTCCTATGGCGCTCTGTCTTATCTTGTTTATTCTCTCGTCCTCGTCCACATCGTTCATACGGTAGTCGAGGCCGGCCGACAGCGTGTTGCCGTTTTTCTGGATGTTCTGCCATACAGGCTTTACGCGCAGCAGTCGTGTATAGTTGTCGGCATCTTGTGAGTAGTCTGTTATTAATCCGTTTCCTGTAATTGTATTGAAACTGTTTTTTCTTTTACTGTTGTACCACAGGTAGTCGGCGGTAATATTCAGGTTAGAGCCTCTGTCGTCTATTTTCCAGTTGTAAAAGGCTACACCGTTTAGCATAAGGTTCTTTGCCGGTCTCCATGTCACAGTCTGGAAAGTGTTGCTTGTTCCATCACCGCTTTCGGTGTTGTCGGCATCCAGCGTTGTTGTTCCATTGACGTATGATGCACTTGCGGAGACGCCCACCTGCTGGTTGTGTCCTACGTCTGCGGTTATGGTCATCCATTCCATCCATGAGTTTGAATTCACTCTACTCCTCTCGTTGCTCTCGGATGCCGTAGTGTTCACCATTTTGTTCGTCTTGTATTTTGTCTCATACAGTCCCCGCCTGTAACTGAGGGCATTGAAGAGGGTAAACCTTCCAAAGCTTGCCATCTGATATGTAGCGAGGTTGAATCCGTCACTTCCGGTTTTTGTCCTTGCCTGCGTTCCTCCCTGAATGCCCACCGTATAGCCTTTCTCTCTGTGCTTCAGCCATATCCTCATGATTCCTCCGGGATCGCTTGCGCTTTCAGATCCCGTATTGAAATAGTCAACCTCAATGCGCGCTATCATTTCCGGGCGCAAAACCCGCAGTTGTTCCTTGTCGGTCACTTTCACGCCGTCAACATAAACGGCGCTGGCCGTTTTGCCGTATATAGAAACGTTGCCTTCATTGGCTTGCACATATGGCAGCATTGACATCATCTGGTCGAACGAGAAAGTGTCTGCCAATTTGCTGTTGGCCAGATTCAATGAGAATCCGTTTGCCTTCTGTCTTATCCTCGATGTAACCACGGTTATGTTGTCTATACTCATTTCACGGCTTATCGAGTCTGTTGTCGTTGAGTCAGCCACGGATTTGTCTGCCTCCGTCGTGGCATGCGTATTTGCCGTAAGAGACAGCAACGCTGTTAATATTAAGATGATGTTTCTCATATATCTAAATTTTTTTGGTTTAACTGTATTGTGTACGCAGGCAAGCACCGTTTTGTGACTTACTTAACATTATTTAACTTGCTTCAATTTATTTGGCAGCCATTTGTGATAATTATATTTTTAGCAATATATATTATCTTCGGTTAATATTTTCAGCCTCATACGCAGCTGCGGGTCGGCTTCTTCTTGGGTTAAAGCATTTTTACAGAATCCATGGTCCATTCTGTTTTGCACACAGATTGTGCAGACAGGCTGTACCACTAGTTTTCTTTCTTAAAATTTTATGGTTTTTATTTTTATTCGCATCTCCAGTTTTTTTGTGGCATCATCAATAACGTTTTACATGGCAACCTTGCAAGTTTGCCGGATCGCCCTGCACCGTTACTTTCGCAAAACAACGGAAATTTTATAATAAAAACAAATTTTGGCAATTAAAAAAGTTCACAAAAAGTTCACAAGACTCTTTGCGAAAAGCTGCAAACTTCACAAAACTTCACAAACGTGTTTTTCATTAAATTTAGCTGTTCACAACAGCTCTACGGACGTACGTTTCATTAAGTTTCGGGCTGTGAAATCTTTTCACAAAGACTTCACAGGCGTATTTTCTTCATGATGTAAATCACTGTTTATAAAGACTTTATGTATCTGTCGAAGTCTCTCGACGAGCCGTCTTTGCCGGTTATTCTGTTATACATCCGTTTTCGTA